>FWPV01009161.1_pt1 | contig 16880 bp, 20 predicted proteins | sample 2228371 | NCBI WGS metagenome assembly FWPV01 (sample SAMEA103939776, study PRJEB20133) | metagenome | reverse complement strand
CCGGTCCGCAGAATCCATAAGATCCCGTTCAGCACCTCCCGATCGTCCCGTCGCGGTCGGCCCCTGCCGTCGAGCCGTTTGGGGGCTGGGGGATCAGCGGCTGGATCACTTTCCATTGCTCATCAGTCAGGTCCATGATCCACCTCCCGTCGTTGGTTGTCCCATTTTACCTCGATCATTTTTGAGATAGCTTCTAGACACAATAAACGGGACACTATGCTCCTTGACCATGGCCTTGATCTCTTCTCCCAATTTCTCTACGATTTCCTTGCGGTTTTGTTCCCGCATGGTGGCGTTCCTCCTTTCTTCCTTAGTTTTTCAGGAAGGCGACCATGCTTTCTTTTGGACACAATTCCTGGGGCACTACCAAGGGAAGCAACCCCAGAGCTATGGACTACAGCTCCCTTCACTCCCAATCCAGCTCTTCTACCAGCTCCTCCAAGGTGCGCGGTCTTGGCTTTGGTTTACGTTGTTTTCGCACAATCTTTTCAGCGATTATCTTCGCTACCACCGTTTCTGGAATCTCCCGCTTTCTTTTCGCTGCCTCCTGGCCATGGGAGCAGATGGGAAGATACGGGCAATACCGGTGGGCCCAATGATCCAAGGGAAGCAGATACTCCTCCCCTTGGGGAAGTTCCCCTTTCTCCACATAAGGCAGCATCGCTTTAACGAGTTCCAAAAGCGGGAAAAGTTCGCCTTCCTCGAAAGGCACCAAGAAGAGCCTGTAATCCATGGTGTCGCGGTTCTCGTAGTAGATAATTCCAGCTCGGATAGGAAGGCCGTAGTACTGCCTGACCCCCCATTGGTAGATAAGGCATTGGCGAAGATGGTCAAACCTGGGTTTCCCTTCCTCCTCGATCGTTCCATATTCCCAGGTCCCAAGGGTCTTGATCTCCAGGGCGTAGAATCCCCGGCCAGCGTGGGAGAGACTTGGGGGGATGTAAAGGAGGGCATCGCACCGTCCTTTGATCCTGTACTCCTCGACCAAGAAGGGGACCTCCTCCGCGAGACGGACTGGGGAGAAGTACCGGAAAATTCGGGCATGAGCGGCACTTCCCGCTTCCCGAACCCTCCTTTGGCGGCCTGTGGGTTCGGCCTTCGGCATCCCAAGAAGTTCCCGGGCCGCGCGAAGGAGGCAACCCGTGGCCAAGGTCGAAGGAGAGATGTAGCCCAGGGTCTTATCCCTAGGGAGCAGACCCCCCTCGATCATCTTGCCGAGCAAAGGGAGAAGGTCTTTCATGTCACAACGGCAAAGGCACCGGGACCGGCCTCCGTGGGAAGAAGTGGCGGGTTTCCCCGGCCGTCCGGACCCCCCTAAGCTCCTTCACCCTGACGATGATCGGATAGAGGTTGGTCATGTTCCCTATCAATAGAGCATGGCGATCAGGGAGGTGCTTGACAAACGCGCTCAAGGTATCTTGGTCTACGAGGCCACATTTTCCGAGGTAGCGAACGTCCTCCTCAAAGGGGAGGTGAAAGACAAACAAGTTGTCCACCTGCCTCAAGACGGTTTCATCGAGCCCGCTTATCATGTTGGTGATGAAGAAGGTGGTGAGGCCCAAATGTCTTGCCCGGCTCACCAGCCAGCCGATGGTATTGGCCGGGAGGTAAAGGTGGGCCTCTTCAAAGAAGACGAAGGGGAAACGGTCGGTGCCATGGCGGATTTCCCCTTCGCATATCTCTCGCAGGATCTCCACCATGGCCTGAAGGAAGGCATACCGGACAGGGCTGGAAAGATGGGAGATGTCGATGATCAAAGCGCCCCCACCCCTTATCCTCTGATACCGCTCGGGGAAGGAGGTCGCCTCGTCTGGGCTTGCCGCTAAAAGTCCGGTCTTTTGGATCAACTCAAGCCGGGCCCGGATAGCCAAATTGACCGTTTCTGAAGGGGCGTACTCGCCCTCTTCAGCGAGCTGGATCAGCTGGCGGATTCCAATGAAGGGGGGCCTCCCGCCGCTGGCGCGGATGCGGTCCACCCCCTCGAGGATCCCGGTCAGCCTGTTGCAAAAGTATATGGCCGAGACCTCAGGCAGGCCAAAGTGGCGGAGCAAAGTGAGCAAGGGCTCAAGGCCGAATTGGTAAACGTCGAGCTTGAGGTCCAGCCCAACCCGCAAGGGAATCACATCCGGCAGTTCAACATATTCCCGGTTGAGGTCAAAGACAACGCACGGCGCCCCATGCTTTATAAGCTCCAGCAGCAAAACCTTGGCCAAATAAGATTTCCCTGTCCCCTTCGCCCCCACGATGAGGTTTACCTTCTCCAGTGCCCTCCCATCGACCGCGCACTTCTCCCCGTCGCCGGTCAACCCGATCTCCACAGGATGAAGGGGGTTGGGGATGCAGGAAGCCTTCAAATCTTTATAGGGGATTGGCTCTATGATCACGTCCCTGGTGGGGATCCACCCGTTCCAGGCCCCCCAGGCCCCTGTGGGAAAGTGAAGCCGCCTCACCTTGGCCAGGGCGACGTTCAAATTCCGCGGCTCCGGCTTATCGGCCAAAAATGACAGGAGCTCCGGTGTAAACTCCATCCCTTGCTCAATCATCAAGCGAAGGAGCTCTTGGAAAAGGGCGGGGTAGTTGGCCGTACGCAACTCCACGACCTGGACGATCAAGCCCCGGTTGCTCCCCCTCTCCCGGATAAGGAGGGTATCCCCTACAGCAAGATCTACCTCCTTGGGGTTGTAGATGAGTTCAACCCCATCGCCTTGCAACCGCAATAGCTGGATCGCCATAATCTCTTGAAATGTAATCTTGATTAGATTGTCTAGCAAGGATCATTCAGGATAAGTCGAAGAGGCTGGCTTGTGGCGACAAGAAAATTTGGAGCAGCACCCATTTTGCTGGGATGAGCACGGGCTTCAACGGACACCAAAATCATGGCCGGAAGGGGTGCCAGGACGAGGAGCTTGTAAAGCCCAAGGGAATAAAGTGGTTTAGCCCGGGCTTGGCCAACTATCCCCTGGGCATCGACGGTGTCGATCCGTCGGGCCGCACGGCCACGGTCAAGGTCTTTTCACCAACTTCTGCTACCGCTTGGATCATGCCTCCCTCCGTGCGGCCAGCTTTTCCCCAAGGCCCGGGCAACTGTTCGGGCTTGAGGAGGGAAGAGGGCGGGGCGATCTTGCTCCCTCACGGTCTGAAGGGCCCAAGGTGGGGACGTTCTACCCCCTCCGTTTTCCTGCCCCACCCCCAACATGCAAAGCGGGGCAGAACTTGAACAGGAAGATCAACGAAGTGTTCGACAAGTTCGACAAGAAGTGCGACGAGGTCCAAAAGCAATACGACAAGGAGACGGACCACGGACGGAACGCTGAGAAGCAAAGGGAATGGGACAAGAAGATCAGCGACTGGCTTACCGACCCGAGCAAGGCCCCTCAGCCTTGAAGGGCAGAGCACCAGAGGTAGACTGGGAGAACGTCGCAATTGCAGGAAATATGTGCCCCGGTTTTTCGTTCCCGTCGTGGAGATAACCCAAGCGGCGGTAAGGGAGGACGGATGAAGGGAACCGTGGTGTGGCTGATCGCCCTTGCGAGCATGGAGCTCATGAGTTTTGGACAGCTCAAACCTCGGATCTTGACCGATGTGCCCTTTTTGGCCCTCACCGGCCATACGGGAACCGTGTGGTCGGTGGCCTTCAGCCCGGACGGCGAGTATCTAGCCTCCGCAGGTGGATGTTTTGACAAGACGGTTCGACTATGGAACCCTGCGACCGGGGAAGAGGTTTTTGTGTTTGTTGGGCACACCTATCGCGTGGTGGCTGTGGCCTTCCTGCCTGAAGGTCGGACGTTGGTGTCCCTTTCTGACGACGGCACCGCGCGGTTTTGGGATGTGGAAGAAGGGCGCGAACGGCGCGAGCCCCTCCAGATCCGGGGTGGAACGAGTTTGGCTGTTCACCCCCTGGGAGGCTTGCTCGCCGTGGGCACGGTTCAGGGCACCGTGGAGGTATGGAATTTGGAACAGGCGGAGCTGTACACTGTGCTCATGGGCCACACGGGCGCGGTGCACGCCGTGGCCTTTAGTTCCGACGGCCGCCTTCTCGCCGCCTCCCAAGACACCACGATCAGCGTGTGGGACATTGGGACAAAGAGAAAAGTTCGCGAGCTGCGGGGGCACGAGGCCGAGGTGAGGTGCTTGGCCTTTCATCCGGGAGGAACGCTATTGGCTTCCGGCTCCAACGACGAAAAAATCATCCTATGGGACATCGCGACGGGCCGGGTGCTCCACGTCCTCTCCGGCCATACGTGGAACGTCACTTGTGTGGCGTTCAGCGGCAACGGGAGTATTTTGGCTTCGGGAAGCAGTGACCAACGCATCATCCTTTGGGACGTGGCCCAACGAGAACCGATCGGGGCCTTGGCGGGGCATGAGCACGGCGTTTTGACTTTGGCTTTTCACCCTTCGCAACCCTTACTGGCTTCAGGCTCGTCCGACACCAAAGTTCTGCTTTGGGATTTGAGTGGGATTATGGCTCCCAGGCCGTGAGGTTTATCGGATTGGCAAGGTGGCCGTTTGGACCAGGCTCAACAGGGTGCGAGCCACCGTATCGGCGGCGAGAGTGAACGGGCGGGCTTGGGCAAACCGTCGGGCCTCTTCGCCCATGCGGGGCAGTTCCTCTCTTCGCTTCAGGAGCTCCTTAAGCCCGGAGTAGAGGGCTTCGGGATGGGCGTCCACCACCCGGCCAAAGGACCTCTGCACCAGGTCCGCAGCCGACCGATGGCGGGTTGTGAGCACAGGAAGCCCGGCAGCCAAGGCCTCCATCAGGGTGAGGCCGTAACTCTCGTGCCGCGAGGGAAAAACGTACAAGTCGGCTAAAGCCAAATGGGCGTGCTTGTCCAGACCCGTCACATAACCGGGAAAATGGACTTCAACCCGCTTCAGCTTCCGGGCCAAGGCCTGCAGCTTGCGCATATAGCCTCCCCCGTGCATGTAAGCCGGCGCACCGCAGATGAACACCACCAGGCCCTCCCGCTCCCTCTTCTCCCAAAGTCGCACAGCCCGCAACAGCAGGTCTTGCCCCTTCTCCGGGGAAATGCGCGAAAGGGCCAACAGGACAGGCCTGTTGCCCACCGCGTACTTTTCCTTAAGTTCGGCAGCCCTGGGTCGGACACCCGCAGGTTCAGGCTCGGTGATGGCGCCCCAAGGGACGACCGCCACGCTTTCCTCGTTACGATACGGGTAAGAGCGAAGCAGGATGTCGGCCATGGCCGTGGAGGGCACAAGGAGGAGCTCGCAGAACCGCGCGCAGGCCTCCTGCTTGGCCAAGATCAGGCGCGCCACGTCGGGCAGAAAGCGATCCAGGCCCAGGCGGTGGAGTCCGCGGAATGTGTGGGCCAAGGTGGGGGCCGACACGCGTTTGCGCAGGTAGATCTGGGCTGTGTAATCCACAACGTCCACATGGAAAATGGCCGCTTGTCGGAAGCCCATACGGTGGATTTCTTCGAAATTCCCGGCCTCCGCGATGTCGTTGTGTAGGACCACAGTGTCCCGTGGATCGAGCTGGCCCAGTTGTGCCCGCAGCCAGGAGGTCACCCCATGCTCAAACTGACGGCACAACCGCGCATAGCCGCGCACGGAGAGGTCGGTGATGGGGCCCGTATGCCCGGGAACATGCCAAGGAATCGGCTCGTAGGCTACACCGGGTATGCCCAGCTCCGGCCCCGAGCCCAGGACCACAAGGTCGAAGGGGTGCGTGGCAGCCCAGCGCCGGATCAAGTTCAATCCAACTTGCGCTCCGCCCCCAAGGGGCACCTCCTTTGGATCGTAGCCCAAGTGGGCTCCGGCAAACACAACCGTGGGCATCTTGGCCCAAGGTTAGGTGGGGCCGGGCTTGGACAGAATCCGGGAATCGTACAATGTGGGTACGGTTGCAGGGTCGTCAGGCCTGCTGAGTGATCTCCCTGCCCAGGGCTAACCCGTGGACTTAAGGTGGGCCATCCCTCATGTAAACATCGTTTCTGATGAGGCGGAAAATCGCTTTTCCCCCGCTGGTGGGAGGGGAGACAAGCTCCCTTAGGAGAGCCTTTTTCTTAAGGCGGAGCGCTCACCAAATCGTTGCGGTGCGCCCCGACGTGATCAGCGGGGCAAGAGATAGAGTACTGCGGCCACGGCCCCAACCAGGGCGAGGACGATGAGCAGGCGCTCAAACGGGCTTAAGCGCCAGCCCCGCTGTTCGGGCAGTCGGCTGAGCGGGGATGCGCATCCTTCGCGAAGGCAGCGCTCCACTTCCTCCCGCAGCCGGAGCTCCACCACGCGGCCCACCCCAGCTGTGGCCACGTGGCCCACAAACACCATGGGCGTGGTGATGGACTCGATGTTGTAGGCGTCGGCCAAGTCGACCATAAGCCGCCAGTTGTCGGCGTTGAAGGCCACCTCGTAGCTCACGATCTTCAGCTCGGGGTAGTCCTTGGCCAGCACGGCGAGGTATTCCTTCATGATTTCGCATTGAGGACACGTGGCGGCCCAGAAGAAGTGGAGCTCCACTGGAGCAGCCCAAGCCAAGCTGCCGACGAGCAAAAGCCCGGTCCAAACAAGTGCGTGCTTCATGACCCTGAGGATACCTTGATCTCCCTTCGTGCGCAGGTAGGTAACATTGCTTTGTGCAAACCTATCCAGAGTGTGTGCCCTGCATCCTGCGGGCCACAAGCGACGCCCTGGATCGGGCCCAGGCCCCGCGCCCATGGCAATGGGCCATCTTGCAAGAGGCCCTCCAGGTATGTACTGCGCACGATCCGTCCCTTCCCCCCGTGGTGCTGGGTGGGCAGGTAGCGGACGCGGTCCGGCGCGCGCTGGGCTCCCTTGACCCCTATGCGCAAGCCAAGCGGCAAGCGAACAAAGAGGCTCTGGCCCGCTATCCATGGCTCAAGCGCAAGGTGGAGGGCGCAGCCGATCCTTTGCTTCAGGCCCTGCACTTGGCCGCTGCGGGCAACAGCTTGGACCTGGGCGTGTACCAAGATGGGCAGTTGGAGGGGGTGCTTCAAGAGGCCCTGACCTTGCCCCTTCGCTCCACCTGTCTGCCCAATTTCGTGCGCGCCCTCCAGCAGGCCCGTCGTGTTCTGTACATCGCCGACAACGCTGGGGAAATCGTGTTCGATCGCGTGTTGATCGAGGAGCTGTTGGCGCGAGGGAAGGAGGTCACGCTGGCCGTGCGCGGGGGCCCGATTCTCAACGACGCCACCTCCGAGGACGTTGCACAAGCGGGTTTGGACGGTTTGGTCCCCGTGGTTTCCGCCGGGGATCCGTTGCCGGGGGTGGTTTGGGAGCGGAGCTCGTTGGAGTTTCAGCGGGCCTTTGCGGCCGCGGACATGGTGTTGGCCAAGGGGATGGGGAATTTTGAGGGCCTGACCTCGGTCGAAGGGCCGGTGTTTTTCCTGTTCCGGGCCAAGTGCCGGCCGGTCAGCCTTGAAGCTGGGGTGGCCTTGGGCGACCTTGTGCTGCTTGCGCGGAGAGAATGAACGTGGGGAAACGGATAAGGACCCGCATCGCCGACCCGATGGCGCTATTTGAGGGCTATCTGCGCCATCAGGGGATGAACATGACCAAGGCCCGGCGGGCCGTGGTGGAAGTGGTTTTTTCTCTTCCTGCCCATTTTGAGGCCGCCGACCTGTGGGGTGAGCTCAGGAACCGCCGCATCGCCCCGGCCACGGTTTACCGCACATTGGACCTGTTGGAAAAAGCGGGTTTGGTGCGGCGGGTGTCGTTTGGGGAGTTGCATGCTCACTACGAGCACGTGGTGGGCCGGGAAGACCACGGGCACCTGGTGTGCCAGCGATGCGGTCGTGTTGTGGAATTCGGGGATCCCGCACTCAAAGAGGTCGTTGTTCGCGCCGCGCAGGATCATGGGTTTGCGCTGGCGGAGGTGGTTATCCAGGGCTACGGCTTGTGCCCCGAATGCCGCCAGGCCGAGCGGCTATAATTGGCTTTGCGCCGAGGTGGCGGAATCGGCAGACGCGCGGGACTCAAAATCCCGTGCCCTGCGAAGGGCGTGTGGGTTCAACTCCCACCCTCGGCACCCCAGGACATGCCCATTTGGCTCAGGATTTTGGGGCACCTCCTTCGCGCACGGCTTTACTTGTTTCTTTGCTACACCAACGTCAACTGGCGCACCTGCGAGGAATGTCTCCGGTGGCATGGGCGGATTGTGGCGGACCCACAGGAGTTCCCCGCTCACAACAGCTGCCCCCATGAGCTGTTGCGCTTTCCCGTGTGGCGGCTGAGGCGCTTTGCGCAAGAGGCCGCGCGCATGCGCCAACGAGCCCAGGCGGAACTCCACCGCCGCGTGCTTTTCCGTCAAGCCGTGGATACCCTGGCCGCCAATCCGGAAGCTAGCGTGAAGCTTTTCGAGCAAGCCGGACAGGTCGACGTGTACCTGCCCGAACTGGAGCGATTGGCCAGCGAGAAAAGCGAGCTCTTGCGGGACTCCGAGCTGCGGGCGCGGCTTCGGGAAGTTTTCCTGCGCCAGTGGAAGGCCAAGTTCGCCCGGGAACGCTATGAGCGCCAACCCGAAGGGGCCCGCACCGCCCAGGAGGCGTGGGGTGTGGCGCGCATCAAGGAGCTTTTCGCGTAAGCGAAGCTGGGAGTTGCGCTATTGGACCGCGGCCCTGTTGGTGATGGCGCTCCTTGTGTACGCCGGGGTCAGACTCATTCCCCCACCTCCACCGCCTGTTCCCGCGGCCCCTTCGGTGGTCGACGTGCAAGCGCGGGTTGTCGCTGTTGTCTTTGAGGAACCAGCCGGGCCGAAAAAGATCAACATCAACCGGGCCACCGCTCAGGAGCTTGAAGCGCTGCCGGGCATCGGTCCCGCGTTGGCCGCGCGCATCGTGGCTTACCGCGAAATCTACGGCCCCTTCCGCAGCGTGGACGACCTGCTCAAGGTGTCGGGCATTGGCCCCGCCACCCTGAGCCGCATCCGCGACCTGATCGCTGTGGAGGACGAGCCTTAAGTTTTTGGGGCCCCAGGTTGAACCCTGGGAGGGCGCAGACCGGTCAGGGCCAGGATCAGGCCTAGGGCGGCCAGCCCCATCACGGGATAAAACACGGCCGAATAACTGCCCGTCAAGTCGCGCACCAGACCGGAAAGAATTCCAGCCAGGATGCCCCCGGCTCCATAGGCCGTAAACACGACCCCGTAATTTCGGCCGTAGTCTTTGGTGCCAAAGAAGGCGGCCGTGGCGGTGGGAGCGATGGCCAGCCAGCCCCCCAAGTTGAGCCAAAACAGGGCAAACCCCAGGAAGTAGAGGGGCACGTTGCCCTTGCCCCCCAGGTTGAGGGCCGCGGCGGCCCCCAAGATGAGGGTAAAGGACAGGACGGCGGCGTAGCGAGGGGTAAGGCGATCGGCCAGCCATCCATACAGCGGCCGGCCCAGTCCATTGAACATGGCGAAGGCGGAGACCGCCCAAGCAGCCACAGTGGGGGAAACACCGGCCACCTCCTTGCCGAAGGGAGCAGCAATGCCGACGGCCATCAGTCCGGCCATGGATCCAAAGGTAAAGGTCAGCCACAACACGGGGAACGCGGGGGTCCGGAGCATGGCCCGGCGGTCCAAGTCCAATCCCATCCGCACCTGGGTGGGGGAAGGAGCCCAACCGGGGGGGCGCCAGCCCGGCCGGGGGTACCTGAGCGGCACAGCCAGCAAAGGCAGCACCACCAAGAACACCAGCCCCATGAAACTGAACGTGGGCAGAGGTCCTACCGCATGGATCAAGGCGTTGAGCACAGGGGCAATCACCAGGGCGGACAGCCCAAAGCCCATGAGGGTGAGCCCTACCGCCAGGCCTTTGCGGTCCGGGAACCAGCGGGTGACCACCGCAATGGGGGCCCCATACAACAGGCCCACCCCGGCCCCGGCCAACACCCCGTAAAAAAGCACGAGCAACGCCACGTTGGGGAAAAGCCCGGCCAAAATCCACCCCAACCCCACGAGAATTCCCCCAAGAACGCCCGTTTTCCGAGGTCCCCAGCGCTCCAGCAGCCCCCCGGAGATGGCCATCATGGCCGCAAACACCGCCAAAAACACGGTGAACGGAAGGCCGCTGGCGGTGGCCCCAATTCCCAACTGCTCCTCCAGGGGCTTGCGAAACACGCTAAACGCGTAGATTCCACCCTCACACAAGTTCACGAGAAAACCCAGCGCCACGAAAAGCCAGCGGTTTCGCAGTTCCTTTCGCTCTTGCTGGGACAAATTCGCGGTCGCAGAAACCGATATCGTCATACAACCTCCTTTGGATAGGGCTGGTTTAAGGCAGACGGTCGTTCGCGCGCATGATCCAGGTCAAAAGCAGACTGCCTCCTGCACTGAGCCCAGCCAGCAGGAATGCCGGGGTATAGCTTTGGGTCGCATCGTAAAGCCAAGGGCCCAGGGCCGAGCCCAAGGCCCCAGCTCCAAACGCCGTGAACACCAGCCCGTAGTTGGCCCCGAGGTGTTTCACCCCAAACATTAGCGAGGTCACCGCGGGGAAAAGGGCCAACGTCACGGCGTAACCCCAGCCCAACAAGGCTGAGAACACGTATAGCGGAACCTGACTTACAGCTACCCCGGGGAACGTCAGAAAGACCAGGGTTTGGAGGGCATAGGTGATCGTCATCACCCGCACGGGTCCGAACCGGTCGCCTAACAGCCCGGCTAAGGGCCGGCCGACCCCGTTGAGCAGCGAAAAAAGCGACGTGGCCAGGGCCGCCGCCCCCGGAGCGAGTCCGACCACCCTCTCCCCGTAAGTGGGGATCACCTTAAGGGCCATCAGGCCTCCGATCATCACCAGGGCGAACGCCCCCCAAAGGGCGTAAAACTCGGGGCGTTGCACGATCTGGCGCGGGGAAAGTTCGGCCCGCACGGCAATGAACCTTTTGGTTTGCATGTTGGCCGGGTCGTAACCCGGAGGTGCCCAACCGGGAGGGGGATTGCGCACGATCCCCGCGGCCAAAAGACTTCCCCCAAACACCAACAAGCCCAGAAACAGCAGGGTACCTTCCACGCCCCAGGTGGGGATGAGGAGGTCGGCTTTGAGGGGCGCAAGGACGGCGGCGGCAAGGCCAAACCCCGCCACGGCCAGGGAGATGGCCAGGCCCGGCCGGTCCGGAAACCACTTGCGGGCAGGAGGGGCCACGCAGGCATAGGTGAGCCCACAAGCCACCCCTCCGACCACGCCGTACGTCCCCACCAACCACAGCGGGGTACGGATGAACCGCACCAAAAATGCCAACGTGTAGGCCACAAGAAACACCCCAGCCCCGAGGGCGGCCACCTTGCGGGGACCCCAGCGGTCCTGTAGCCGTCCCCCCGGCACCATGCTCAGGGCAAACACCACCATGAATACTGTGAACGGCAGCGTGGCCTGTGTTGTGGTCCACCCAAACTCCCTTTGGAGCGGAACCACAAACACCCCCCAGGCGTAGGACATGCCCCCCATGAAGGCCAGCAGAAACCCGGCCAGGGGGATCAGCCAACGGCTTTTCCCCCCACAGCCCGCGGGCTGTTGAGCCACGGAGTCCATGTTCGGGCCCTCTTAGCCCTTATAGCCCACGAGCTTCTTCAGTTCTTCTACGCACTCGGGGTTGCGGAGGGTCGTGATGTCCCCCACCGGCTCACCCCGCACCAAGGCCTTGAGCACCCGGCGCATGATCTTCCCCGACCGGGTCTTGGGCACGTCCTCGGAGAAGTAGATGGCTGCGGGTCGCGCCGTGGGGCCGATGTGCTTGTCCACCGTCTTGATCAAGTCCTTTTTGAGCTCTTCGGAGGGTTGGAACCCCTTCTTGAGCAGCACGAACGCCACCGGCACTTCGCCCTTGATTTCGTCGGGCTTGCTCACCACGGCCACTTCGGAAACTGCGGGGTGTTGCGCCAAGGCGTCCTCCACCTCGGCGGTGGCCAAGCGGTGGCCGGCCACGTTCATCACGTCGTCCACCCGGCCCGTGACGCGGATGTTGCCCATCTCGTCCATGCGCGAGCCGTCCTTGGTGAAGTACAGCTGGGGGCCCAGTTCGCCGAAGTAGGTGGCGCGGAACTTTTCCGGGTCACCGTAGAGGCCACGCAGCAGGGCGGGAGGGAACGGCGGCTCAAGGACAAGGTAGCCCCCTTCCCCGGGCTTCACCGGCTGCCCCCGCTCGTCCACGATCTTGGCCCGGATGCCCGGGAATGGCCTTCCGGCCACCGTGGGGATGAACGGCCCAATCCCCGGCAGGGCCTGGACGCAGGTGGCGCCCGTCTCGGTCTGCCACCACGTGTCCACGATCGGGCAGCGCTTGCCCCCGATGCGGTCAAAGTACCACAGCCAGGCCTCTTCGTTGATGGGCTCCCCCACCGAGCCCAGCACCCTCAGCGTGGATAGGTTGTACTTCTTGGGCCACTCATCGCCCCACTTGATATGCATGCGGATGGCCGTGGGCGCGGTGTAGTACACCGTTACCTTGTGCTTTTCCACGATCTGCCACATGCGCCCGAAGTCCGGGAAGTCCGGCGTCCCCTCGTACACCACCGTGGCTACACCGTTCATCAAGGGACCGTAGTTCACATAGGAATGGCCGGTGATCCACCCTACGTCAGCGGTGCAGAAGTGCACGTCATCCTCGTGGAGGTTGAAGTCCCACTTGGCGGTTGTGTAGACCTGGACAGCATAACCGCCTGTGGTGTGCATCACGCCCTTGGGTTTGCCCGTGGTGCCCGAAGTGTAGAGGATGAACGCCAAGTCTTCGGCATCCATAGGCTCGGGTGGGCACACGGGGGGTTGGTCCTTGACGATTTCGTGGTACCACACGTCCCGCTTGTCGTTCCAGGGGATGTTTTGTCCCATGCGCCGGACCACAACCACTTTTTGCACTTGTGTCCCCGGCAGCGCTTGGTCGGCTTGGGCTTTGAGGTCGATGCCCTTGCCCCGCCGCCAGTAGCCGTCGGCGGTGATGAGCACCTTGGCCCCCGAGTCCACCAGCCGGTCCCGCAGCGCTTCCGCGGAGAACGCGGAGAACACCACGGTGTGCGGGGCTCCTAGGCGGGCGCAGGCCTGCATGGCCACCACCGCCTCGGGGATCATCGGCAGGTAAATGCCCACGCGATCGCCCTTGCGCACGCCCAGGGCCTTGAGGGCGTTGGCCAACCGGGATACCTCGTCCAATAGCTCCTTGTAGGTGAGGATACGGTGGGGTTCGTTGAGGGGTTCCGGCTCCCAAATCAGGGCGACCTTGTTCCCCTTCCCTGCTTCCACGTGCCGGTCTAGGGAGTTGTAGGACAGGTTGAGCTTACCGCCCACAAACCAGCGGTAGGCGTAGGGCTCGTCCTCGTACACCTTGGTCCACTTTTGGAACCAGGTGATGCCCTCCGCTTGCTGAGCCCAGAATTTGACGGGATCGGCGTAGGCTTGCTCGTAGATTTTGGGATCGGACACCCAAGCGTGCTCCTTCATGGCGTCACTGGGCCAATACCAGTTCTCCCTCTTGGGGTCAGGCACCACCCACTGCACACCGTCTTTATTCATTTTGTTGGCCACTGTCTCAAGCCTCCTTGGGGTGTTGATTGGTCGGGATAAACCCGGGCAATGATATCCAGAGCGACGATGGGCGCAATCTCCTGGGGCCCGTGCGGGCGGGATTGTGTTGGGCTTGGGAATGAGCCAAAATAAAATGTGGTGGTGCACCCCGATTTTCAGGGATTGCGGCGGACCTTCCTCTCGGGGCTGTTGGCCCTGATGCCCTTGGCCCTCACGGTGTTTGTGATCTGGCTTTTGTACCGCTTCATTTACGGTTTGGTGGGGCCGCACACGGCGTTTGCCCGGCTGACGCAGCGGCTGTTGGGGCGGTACATCCCGGGCTTGGAAGTGGCAACCCTTCTGGTCCTTGTCTTGGTGGTGGGGGTGGTGGTGCGGCACTGGGCTGGCCGACGGCTGTTGCACGCGGTGGAGCAGGCCCTTTTGGTCGTTCCCGGGCTTCGTCGACTGTATTGGGGCACCCGGCAGCTGGCCCACCTCATCCTGCCCAAGGAGTACGAGCCGGGCAGCGAACGGCGCATGGTGCTTGTGGAATTTCCCCATCCCGGTTCGTACGTGCTGGGCATTGTCACCAAAGAACAGTCGGAGCGGGTCAGCGCCACGTTTGGTACCCCTATGGCCTCGGTGTACATCCCCACCGCGCCCAACCCCCTCTCCGGTTGGGTCTTGTTTGTTCCCCGGGAGAAGCTCATCCCGGCCCATGTGACCCTGGAAGAGGGCATCACCTTGATTTTGTCCGGGGGGCTGGTGACCCCGATGCCCGAGGGATGGAAGGTGCAAGGGGAGGGCAAAAAAGCCAACGGCGCAGAGAAACCGAGCTGAGCCGAACTGGACTCAGTGGGGCTTTTGGGGTACAAACCAAGGGCCATGCCGGACACGAAAACACAGCCGGTGAAGGCTGCGGAGCTGTGCCGGCAGTGCCGGCACGGTTGTTCCTACATTTTCCAAGGTTTGCCCCCTGCAGCCCGCGAGGACTTGGCTTCCCTCATGCGCCCCATCCATGTCGAGGAAGGAAGCCTTGTGTTTCAAGAGGGACTCCCCGCCTTTGGCTTGTACATTCTCTGCGAGGGCAAAATCAAAGTGGCCAAGCGCACCGTCTCCGGCCACTCCCAGATCCTCAAGCTCCTCGGGCCTGGGGAGATCTTGGGCGAGAAAACGCTGTTCGACGGGGAGTGCTACACCTGCTATGCCAAGGCCCTGGAACCTTCGCGATTGATGTTCATCCCCCGCGAGGAATTCTTGGGGTTCATCCGCCGCCACCCCGACGTGGCCATCCGCCTCATCGAAAAGCTTTCCCGGGAGCTCAAGGTGTTCGGCGACAAATTGGTGGAAATCTCCTCCCGGTCAGCCAAGGAGCGGGTGAGCCGCATCGTGCTGGAGCTGGCGCGCGCCTTCGGGCAGAAAACCGAGGAAGGCCTGGACGTGGGGGTAGAGCTGCCGCGGGCGGAGCTGGCGGAAATGGCGGGGGTGTCCACGGAAACGGCGATCCGCATCCTGTCCGAGCTCAAGGAGCGGGGCATCCTCGCCTTGCCGGGGCGACGCATCGTGATCCTCAAATTGGAGGAATTGCAGCTTTTGGCCCACCCCTTCCGCACTTTCCTGCGCGAAAACCTCGTCTGACCCTATGCGGCGTGTGCTGGTGGCCTTGGGCAACCCCTTGCGACGCGATGATGGGGTAGGACTGAAGGTCGCCGAGCTCCTGCAAGATAGCGCATGGGAGGTGATCCCTGCGGGGAGCAGCCCAGAAAACGTCGCCAGCCTTGTGGCCCGCCACCGGCCCGATGTGCTGGTGGTGGTCGATGCGGCCGAAATGGGTCTACCCCCGGGGGAGGTGCGCGTTCTCCCCCATGAGGAGGCGCCCATGATGACCGGTTCCACCCACGCCCTGCCGCTTTCCTTTTTCCTGGAACTGTGGAGGGGTCAGGCGGGGGAGGTTGTGTTGATCGGGATTCAACCTGCTGACCGAGGGATTGGGGAAGGGTTGACGCCCGAAGCGGAGGCGGCCGCGCAGCGGGTGGCTGAGGCCCTGTCCCAAGATCGCTGGCGTCAGCTGCCTGCTCATCGCCGATCGTAGATCGTGCGGGCAGGCTTTTTTGTTTCGGAAACGGGAGGCGTTCATCGGGCGGCCCGGGCCCTTGAAGCCGCCCTGCACGCTGCCTATGGTGCTCAACGAAAGCTTGGGCCACGAGCGGCCCAAAGCGAAACTGGTCGAAGCCCAAGGCGCAGGACTCCATGCCCGCAACCCCGCTTGGGCTCGCGAAATTGTGCGCCAACCCAGGAGAACTGGCGCAGCGAGCCCAGGCCATGGCCTATCCCCACGCGGCCCTGGACATCGTGGAAGGAATGGCCCCTCTGTAGGGAGGGCCGCGGTGAGGTCAGGCCGCCCGGGCGGCGACGGTCCGCACCAGCACGCGGGGTTACAGCCCAAGTTCGTGCCGAATGCCCTTCATGGCCTCGAGGACTACGGCCACGAACTCCTCCAGCGTCATCCCCAGCTTTTGGCATAGGGCGATGCCTTCGCGGGAGGCCGAGCGGGCAAAGCCCTTTTCTTTGTAGCGGTTGAGCACGTTTTCCACGGTGAGGCCGGCCAAGCGCTGGGGATGGACCAAGCTCGCGGCCACGATGAGCCCGCTCAGCGGGTCGACCGCGGTGAGGGCGATCTCCATGGGCTTCTCCGGCTGTTTGTGCCCAGCATGGGCCAGGATCGCTTCCCGCATTTCTTCGTCGTGCACACCTCGAGCCCTCAGGAGGTCCAGAGTCACGTACCCATGCCGGTCCGGTCGGTCCTTGGTCTCTTCGTAGTCCAAGTCGTGGACCAGCCCCACGAGGGCCCAGCGATCAGGCTCACCCCCCAACCGCGGGGCCAAGGCCCGCATGCCGGCTTCCACCGCCAGCATGTGCTTCACCAAATTTTTGGTGTGCACCTTCTCTTGGATCAGCGCGAGCGCTTCGTCCCTGGTCATGGCCCCCATTGTAGCCTCCACATAAGCCGGCGCTTGCGGAACTCGAAGGCGCCAGGCAAAGGGCGCGTTGGTCTTGTCGAGACATGTTGGGCGAGCCACACTCGAGCGGAAAGGAGGCAACGTGGACCTTGGGCTGCAGGGCAAAGTAGCGTTGGTGGCCGCGGCCAGCCGGGGTTTGGGCTACGCCGTGGCCCGGGAGTTGGCCCGGGAAGGGGCACGGCTTGCCATCTGCGCTCGGCAAGCGAACGTCCTCGAGCAGGCCGCCGTCCGGTTGCGGGAAGAAACGGGGGCTGAGGTGCTGGCTGTGCCCGCCGACGTGGCCGTCCCTCAGGGCGTGGAGCGCTTCGTGCGTGTCGCTTTGGAAAAGTACGGCCAGATCGACATCTTGGTGACCAACGCCGGTGGGCCGCCGCCGGGAAAGTTCCTCGAGCTCACCCCGGCCCATTGG
>FWPV01009151.1_pt1 | contig 16883 bp, 16 predicted proteins | sample 2228371 | NCBI WGS metagenome assembly FWPV01 (sample SAMEA103939776, study PRJEB20133) | metagenome | reverse complement strand
TCAATTATTATATTGAAAAATTAAAAAAAGGAGCTGGCGAAAAGGGAGCCAGCTCCTGAATGGAAAAAATTATCTCTTCATATTGATTAGTTCCACGAGCATTTCATCAGAGGTTGTAATAGTTCTTGCATTTGCTTGGAAACCTCTTTGTGTTATAATCATATTTGTGAATTCCTGAGCAAGATCAACATTTGACTGTTCGAGTGCTGCTGCATGAACCATCCCTGCACCGTTGACGAATGCTCTTGTTATCACTGGTGTTCCTGAATTTACTGTTTCTGCAAAAAGATTATCTCCTTTTTTCAATAATCCTTCAGGATTTGCAAACATAGCCATAGCAACTTGTCCAATAGGTTTTTCTACGCCATTTGAATATATACCACTTATTGTCCCGCTTTTGTCTGTAGAAAAAGTATTTAGCACTCCCATTGCATAGCCGTTTTGCTTGTATGCAGATGCTGTAAAGTCGGAAGCGTATTGAGTGATTCCATCAAGTAAGTTACCAGCACCATCAAATATCATTTGAATACTTGTCTTGTTGATATTTCCCATGCTATTTCCTCTTGTATCTATTGGAGATGGGTCAAAGGAAACAGGTCCGGTATTGCCTTGGAGTTTTAAAGTGTTTATTAAGCCATTTTTTGTAAACTCAATAGAACCCTTATTAGCTGTGCTACTGGATGTTCCATCAAGTAGGTCCATTGAGTCGAATGCATAAACATCCTCATAAGGCAATTCTGCTCTCCAATACCAGCGATTTTGGTATCTTTCGCCAAGCACAGGGCTATAGCTTGAACCAACATGGGTAAATACAACTCTTAATGTATGTTCATTCCCTTGCGAGTCAAAAACATTAATTGAGGTTCTATGAACTTCGCCAGACCTCATCTTGTAAGTTTCTCTTGAAGCCTGGTCAGTATTAACACTTACATCTGTAACCGTGCCGTTAAAACCTGGTTCTTCGGTTGTTCCAGCAAAAACAAGGTTAAACTCTGCTCTGCCTTTGCCACTTCCTTGTCTTTCAATTGGGGTTATTTCCTGTGCATAGTCTGCCCATCGACTGTTCATTATTTCAGCAGGTGGTGTTAATCTTCTATCTTCTGTTGTGTATTCCGCAGTAAGCCTTACTGTGCCTGAAAGTCCATTTATCCAGCTGTCAGAGGCACCAAGCGCTGAAATGATTGAAGGATTTGCTGGAATGACACCAGGGTCATCAAGATCTGCACCTGCATTTTTCCACAATAAAGAGATTTCACCGGTCTCTAAGTTCACAGCATAATCTCCATCGTTTTGATAGTTTCCTTGCGAATCTAAGGAACACAGCTCTAAGTATCTAACAATTGATTGAGTTGGACGGAATGATAAGTCTATGGTATCGTTAGCATCTGGAATGGCTCCTCCACCTTCAACTGTGGTGATAGTGAATGTATCGCCTTCATTTGGGCTACCTGTAACAATGAAAGACAATTCGCCGTTATCTGTAAAATATTGTGTTCCAACAAGTCCTTGATTAATTTGTAGTCCAGATACACTGCCCTCAACGGTAAAAGTATTATTTGGACCGATAGTGATAGTCCAAGTTTGCCCTGGGTCAGGACCTTGAGAAATGTTTTCATTGGCAATTATGTCATCGGAGTTGGTGAGGTTGATAATTAATGTATCATTTTGTTGAGGTTCACCTCTAACAGTGAATGACAATTCACCGTTATCTGTAGTGTAAGGTTCATTAACCCTTCCAATAGTAGCTTGTGCTCCAGCTATACTCCCAACAACGGTAAATACATCTTCATTATCTGAAATAAAAGTAATGGTCCATATTTGATTAGAACCGACTCTTGGAGTAATGTTTTCAAACCTTCCGGTGCCTGTATTTCCTCCACCTGCTGTAGTTTCTAAACGTAGTGCTAAAGGAGCAGTGCCTGTTCCGCCGTCGCCAAAAGTTATAATTCCTGTTTCAGGGTCGAATTTGTATTCTTGTTTTGCTGTTCCATAGCCAGAGAACACCTGTCTGCCAGTTGCTGGGTCAACAGGTGCAGGCATCCAAACAGTTCCATTTACTCTTACAATCTGGCTATTTGCAATTGCAGCTCTTCCTCCCCCAAACCAATAATTATTGGGAGCATCAGTTTGGTTATGAATAGGGGTAAGTGTTCGAAAACCATTTGCATCTGGACCTGACAAGTCAGCACCGGTTTGTTGTTCGAAACCTCTTACAAGTTCTGCCTTTAATCTCAAAGTGCCATCAACAATATTTCCATAATTTAATTGAACTTGGCTTATATTATAATCTAATGTTTTAACCTTTTCTGCTTCAGGAACTACCATTCCTGAGCCTATTACAAGGCTTGTTCCTTTTAGGGTTGGTTCTGTGCTGTCTTGAAGCAAATAAGCCCTCCTTATGGCACTTCCAGAAACTGCACTAACTTCAACTTGTAATTTATTTTTATCGTTGGTGCCTTCAGTATTGTAGTTATAGATTACGAATTGTCCTAATTTTTCCTCATTAGGAGAAAAAACAACTCTGCAATTTAATGTTCCATTTGTATCCAGTGCGTCAATAGCATTTTGAATTGCTTTTTCAAGGTCACCTATATCTGTATCATTTGTTACTTGGATATAAGCAAATTTTTCGTTTTCATAGGGCATTGTATTTTGGTCTGAGCCATTGACACTGTCCCAAATTGCTTTAACATGAATTTCAATCCAATCGCCTTCTTTAATTCCGAGGTGTGTAGGATTTATGACATCGTTGTCATACAAATCAACAAGCAAATCAGATTTTACGGCGAATCCTTCATTTGGGTCAGTGCCATCTGCTACGATTGATCTTGAATCGGCTTTTAAGTTAGAACGAAAAGCAACGAGAGTTGTTTCTTTTGCTTCTAATTTATCACCGAGTTTAAAAAGTATGTTTCCAATTGGAGTGGAAGTATCGATATAGGTATCACCCAGTGCTGTTTCTTTTGTTTTTGTCCATCCTTGAACCTTCCATCCATTTGCGGATACCAATGTTCCATTTGCGTCCAGACCAAACGAACCATCTCGGGTATATACAGTGCCTTCACCATTTTCAAGAACAAAGAAACCATTGCCTTCGATAGCCATATCTGTGAGTCTACCGGTATTTTCGATGGTTCCCTGAGTCATTATATTTGTAATAGCTGAAGTTGACATTCCCATGCCAACTTGCATTGGATTAATACCGCCTCTACCATCTTTTGCTGCGGATGCACCATGGTAGGTAAGGCTCAATAAATCTGCAAATGTAGCCCTTCCCATTTTAAAACCATAAGTATTAACATTGGCAATATTATTACCAATGACATCCATGCGAATTTGATGGTTTCGGAGTCCTGAAACTCCAGTAAAAAACGATGTTGCTGCCATTAAATCGACCTCCTTTTTTAAGAGGCCGTAATTGATAGAGAGGAAAAAAATTTAGATTTAAGGCTTTAGACTGTTAGAAAATCTTACATCTTAACTTTTTGTATTGTCATTGCAAGTTTTAAACAAATTAAAGTTTGCACCTACAATCGTATAGCAATTGTGTTTGGATTGAGTAATAAAAGTTTTTCTACATCTATTATTGATTTAAGATTGGCACAATTAATTTAGTTTAACTGCAATGACAAAGTAGCCCACAAACTTTTTTATCTACCTTCATTTTTTCTATGAAGATTCTTCCCTACGTCAGTCAATCAGCAGGGACAGGCTTCCTCGCAGAGGTCCAGCCTTATTTCTTTACGCAGTGTAAAGCCTGCGATTTAAGTTTTAATTTTCCTCCCTTTTATGCAATTACGGCACTATCGATATTTGTGATTACATTTTCTCTTAGACCTTCTCTATCCATAGCAGTGATAACTACTCTGTTTTTTACACTTACTATGAAAGCGAGGTCATTTAAGAAAATCAAGGAATCTCTTGCCCCTTTGCTTGCAGCTTTTGAAACAGCAGTCTTTAGCCGGTTAATTTCATCTATTGAAAGAGCACCAGATCTTTGTTCCAATCTCTTAGTAGCATGTGCAGAAAATTTTATATCTTCTAATTCTCTTTCAAAGATTTTTGCAAAGCTATTACCGGCGAGATGAGGTTGTTGGGGTGTCTGTTTGTTTTCAACTGGTTTAATTGGTGGTGTGTAAATTTTTGCTATCATATTTTTCCCTCCTTAGTTAGGAGTATTATGGATTTTTTCTTAAAATCCATAATTAAGAAATTTTTAATATGTCAGTTAATTCAACAAGCTGACCATTTACAAGCAATTTTGGAACACCATCGACTATATGAACTTCAGAAACGACGCCAGCCACTTCTTCTCCAGCAGAGTTAAGTGCAGTGATGGGGACACCTATAAAAGAGCCAGCTTGGGCAAGCTGCTGTCCTGCAAGGAACAAAGAGAAGCTTTTGTTAAGGTTAATCATTTGTTCTAATGAGTTGAATTGGGCTAATTGAGCTATGAAATCTTCATTTTTTATAGGGTCGAGTGGGTCTTGATTCTTCATTTGCTCAATTAACAGCCTCAAAAACTCTTCCTTTCCCAATTCATTTCTTCTTGTGGTTGTTTTTTTCACCGACTCGATAGAAATTGAATTTAGAATTTCTTCAGTTGTCATAGTTTTACCTCCTCACTCCCTTAAGCGAGGAAATTCACTTGTTGTGAATATTCCTCTAAATAAAATCCTGAACTACCTAATTCTTGATAGGGGAAGGAAATATCTTCAAAATTTCCTGGAATAACCTCTTTTGCTATCTCAAATTTCCCTAAGGTGTTGGTATTTGAAGGAGAATTGGAACCGTCGTTACTGTGTGAATCCTGATTGACAAAAACAGTAAATTTATCAACTTTAAGTCCTTGGTTTTCCAAAGCATTCTTCAATTGGGAAAAATTGTTTTCGAGTATTGCCTTGACTTCATATGAGTGAGCAATTATTTTTGTAATAATTGCATCTCCATCCATTTTAACTTTAAGCTGTAAATCTCCAAGATTTTCAGGTTTAAGGGTTATTCTTACTTCCCCTTTTGCAGGGTCAAATTTGCTCGATATTCCTTCCAGTATTTGTTTCATTATAATGTCTCCGATGTTTTGGTGGGCAGTTCGTGGATTTATTGTATTTATTCCTTTAAAATTGAAAATGTTGTTTTCTTCATTTCTCAGTTTAAAGTCTGAAATAATGTCAAGGTATTGAGGTACTTTTATCTTTTTGACCTCAGTTTTATCGGTGGAGAACTCTTTTAATATGAAGTGATCAATATTTTCAGTAACTTTTTCTTCTTTTCTATTCCAGATTTGAGATAAGATTTCTTCAAACAATTTTTCAATTTTTAGGAATAAATAATCTTGTGAAGGGAGGAGGGAATTTGGTATTGGCTTGTTTAAGGTTGTGGTAAGGTTCAGTTTTTCAGCAGATAGGGGAATATTTAAAAGGTCCTCGTTTAAGGGCTCTAAATTTACTCTTTCCTGTTCAGTTTTAACTTCAGAAATGGTTGAAATAAAATCTACGAGTAACTTTACGAATTCTTCGATTTTTGAGAGTGCTGGTGGGTTGTTTATAGGTATTAAATCAGGTGTTTTGACAAATTCTATTGACTGCAAGTGTAAATCTACAGGAATTTTAATTTCAAGAGTTTCATTGTTAACTGTAAAGTTTGTGGTAATAAGAGTTGGTTTATGCAATTGAGGGGGTGCTTGTTTTATGAAATTAAATAGTATTTCTGCTTTTTCATTATTTGTGAGTATAGATTGTTCTTCAGTTGTAGGAGTAGTAAAGTTAAGATTTTCTTGGGCTGTTTTAGGCTTAATGGTGGTATTTTCACTTATCGGGGGGATTGTTCCTTCGAGTCTTAGCGAATTATTGATTTCAGCGGAGAAGAGTTTTAGCCTTTCTTGATTTTCTTTTGAAATTTCGGGAGTAAGTGTCAGGAGAAGATTCCCTTTGCCTTTAGTCATTTCAACATTCTCAGGGTTTTCGATTATCTTCAGCGAATTAAAATCAAAGAGAGTTAAGTCTATTTTTGGTTCGTTGGTTGTTAAAGAATTCAGTAATTTTTCTACATTTTCGCAAGGAATACTGATTGAATTACTTTCATTTAGGGGAATAAGCAAAGCTATTTCTTTCACAACTTTGTTATTTTGAGCAAGGAAATTAAACAAGTTCTTATTAAGGTTATCGCTTATTTCAATTTGTCCCTGATTTACCAGAATTAGTTCTGCGATTATGGAAACGAGGAAGTTTAATATGTTCACATCTACTATATCGAGAGCCTCTTTAAGTTTTTCTTTTAGGATTTGGAGTTGTTGGGCAGGAATTTTATTTAAGGTTATGAAACAATTTTCAATAGCATGAATATCGTCTTGAGTTAATTGTGGAACATTTTGTGTTGCATTGACAATTGGGGGCGGGGTAGAGTTGTTATCAGCATTAAATATAGGGGCAATATCAATGTCTTTATTTGTTATTGTGAAGGTTGGATTATCCTCTGAAGGAATTTGATTAGGTGAGTTGTTGACAATAATCGTTGTATTGGGATTTTTTTCTACAGATGTATCCTGCAGGTTGGGAGAAAAACTGTTTGTTTGCTTTGAGTTTTGAGATTGGTTAATTTTGAAGTTTAGAATCTTTAAGAATTGGTTTTTGTTGTCGGGGAAAATTGGATTAGGAGTGTTCTCTATACTACTTCCTACTGGAAAGAATAATTCTGCTGCTCTACTTTGTGCAACCATATTTTTTCACCTCCTTTCTTATAAAATTTTGTCAAACAAATTAAATGATTAATCAATTTTAAAAACAAATAATGCTATAAACTTTTTTCCCAAAAAAAACTATTATTTTGTCATCATTCTCATTAGTTTTGCAGCCTTTGTTGGTTCAAAAGCACTAATTATCTCAGCTGCTTTTTTTTCATTTAAACTACTTAAAATATTTATGATTTCGTTATCATCCAAATTCATCATTATATCAACTGCAGCGTCTGCTGAAACATTTTGTATGATTTTTGCAATTTCTCTGTAATTAGCGGTAGTAGTTGTTTTAGTTGTTGCTTCTTGAATTGATTCAGAAGCAGTTATACCCAGTTGGTGTTTTAATAAATTAATTTGTGAATTTTTTTTCCTTATTTCAGCGGTCAACTTTGATATATTATTTTTTAATTCTCTAATATCATTTTCGCTTTTTATTAATTTTCGATGTAAATCTTTTGCGTTAATTATTTGTATTTTAGAAAGCTCTTGTGGTTGTGGAAATAAGTTAAAAATTACCCCAATAACAGGAACATTTTTAGCTTTATTTATAATACTTAATTCCAGTTCAGATATTAAGCCAGAAATGTGAAGTAAGGATAAGATTAATAATAAAGAGACGCAAACGAAAGCAATCCATAACATTATGCTTCCAGATTCTTTTTCTTTCATAATATACCTACTTCCTATTTAAAAGTTTTAATACTTTATTTATGTAAAAATTTGTTTCTTGGAAAGGTGGAACTCCAGAAAAACTATCAACATTTGCAGGTCCAGCATTATAGGCTGCGAGAGCAAGCTTCAGGTCCCCTTTATATTTCATTAAAAGTGAGGATAAATACTTTATTCCACCTTCTAAATTTTCCTTAATGTCCCATGGGTTTTTGACACCGAGCTCTATTGCTGTTGATGGCATTAATTGCATTAGACCCATGGCTCCTTTAGGGGATAAAGCATTAACATTATAATTTGATTCGGCTTTTATGACGGCATGGATTAAATCAGTTGAGATATTATATTTCTTTGCTAATTCTTCTACTAAAGAATAAATTTCTTCGTTCTTGGAATTTATAGAATTGCTTTTGGCAGTATTTACTAAGGAATTGTTATCTTTTTGCTGGGTTAATTCAAGGTTATTATTTTTTTCAACTTCTTCTAATAAAATATCCTTAAAATTCTTATTAAGCCTATTCACTTCATTCGAATGCGAACTATGGCTAAATTTGCTATTAATTTCTTTAATTCTTTCAATTACTCTGAGCAATCCAAATTCAACATTTTCCATAATTAAAATAAAAAATAGTTTGTAGCTTGCTGAAAAAAGTTCAAACCCACAAAAAAGGTTGGAATCTTCATAAAATTTTCAGTAATTATTGAACATATAAATTCAGGAAGCCCAACCCTGATTTTTCTCTAATAAATCTTATTGTTGAAACATCATCTGCCATTTTTTGTTCTTTTTCTATTTCTTTGTTAATAAATTCTCTCCACATTTGCTCCTTTAATTTTTCTAATATTTCTTTATCCTTTTTTGCTTTAATCATTAGAAGTCGTGCTTCTTCAACGGCAATTTTTGCATTTTCAACTTTTTTTTGACATAATAAAATTTCTTTTTCAAGAAAATGGATATAGGTTAGAAAATATGCAACTAAATTAATGTTAAAATCTTTTTTTTCAGTTTCTTCCAAGCCTTTAATATATTTTATTCTTAGACCTTTTTTATAAAGCAAATTTTTTTCTTCTTCCATTAAAGTGCGTAATGCTTCTGCAAATTTTAATTCTGCCTTTTTTAACAAGCAATTTCTATAATCAAGCACTTTTTGAAGAGGGAAATCAAACATAATTTTTTAATGTTAAAATAGGCTAAACAATTTTTCCTTTGAGTCGTTATAATCTACCTTTTCAAAAATGCCTTGCCTTATGAATTCATCGATCTCAGGTTTTTTTGAGATAGCAAAATCGATATCAGGATTAGAGCCCTTTACATAAGCATTAATATTTATCAACAATTCATTTTCTTTATAAGTTGCCAGAACTTCTCTAAATTTTCTTGCTTTAAGATAATGTTCTTCAGAAACTATGTCTATCATCGACCTACTGATGCTTTGTAATATATCGACAGGCGGGTAGAGATTTTTTTCAGCCATTTGTCTGGTAAGAACTATGTGACCATCTACAGTTGCTCTAATCAAGTCTGCAATAGGTTCAAGCATATCATCAGATTCAACAAGGACTGTATACAAGCCTGTGATTGAGCCCTTATCGGATGTTCCTGCCCTTTCGAGCATTTTTGGGAGCATATTAAAAACGGAAGGAACAAAACCTCTGTATGTAGGTGGTTCTCCCATTGCCAAGCCAACTTCTCTTTGTGCTCTTGCAATTCTTGTGACAGAGTCCATCATAAGTAATACATTAAATCCTTTTTCCCTGAAATATTCTGCAATAGTAGTAGCAACGAAGGCACCTTTAATTCTAATTAAGTGAGGTTGATCAGATGTTGCAACAACAACAATCGATTTATTTATACCTTCACCTAAATCTCGTTCAATAAATTCCCTTACCTCCTTCCCTCTTTCTCCAATTAAAGCAATTACAGATAAATCAGCCTTTGTAAATCTTGCAATCATACCGAGCAAGGTGCTTTTTCCAATACCACTGCCCGCAAATATTCCAAGCCTTTGTCCTTTTCCGCATGTAAGGAGTGCATCAATTGACCTTATGCCAAGAGAGAGAGGTTCATTAATTCTTCGTCTCTTTAGTGGATGAGGGGCTTCAGACATTACGAGGCATTTTTCTCCGCCTACAGGTCCTTTGCCATCGATTGGTTCTCCTATACCATTTAATATCCTTCCAATTAATTCGTTTGATACATTTATAGTTAAAGGAGAACCTGTTGAAAATACTTTGCTTCCTCTTGTAATACCATCGGATTCACCATATGGCATCAGAAGTGTTTTATCATTTCGAAATCCTATTACTTCTGCAAGAATGGGATTATTATTACCATTTTTATATATTTTGCACATTTCTCCAATAGAAGCATCAGGGCCAGAAGATTCAATTAATAAACCTATTATATTTTCTACTTTCCCATATCTATCCACAACATCTACGCTTTCAATATGGCTTTTTATATAATCTAATTTACTCATACTATTGGTTTTCCTCACCAATTGCTTTTATAACTGATTCTTTAACCTTTTCATATTTACTTTCCAATCGTGCATCTACAGTTCCAGACTCAGTTTCAACGATACACCCTCCAGGTTCAACTTGTGTAGATGGCTTTATGACAAAGCTTTCAAAGTTTTCAAGAATGGAAGTAAGTTTTTCTTGTTCTTTTTTTACAAGTTCAAGGTCAAGTGGATTTACATAAATGATAAATTTCTTTTTGTAATAAACTTTGTTTAATGCATCTCTTATTACACCAATGACAACTGAAGGGTCCAAGAGCAATTCTCTGTTTATTACTTTTTTAGCTATCGATAATGACATTTTAGCAATTTCATTTTCAGATTCTCTAATGACATTTTCTTTAAAGTTAGAGATTTCTTTTGCGGATTTATCTAAGATGTTTAAAAAATCAATAAGTTTCTGAAGTGATTCTTTTTTTCCGCTTTCAAAGCCATCTTGATATCCTTTTTTAAAACCTTCTTCCTGTCCATTTGAAAATCCTTTTGCATAACCTTCTTTCATTCCTTCTTCAATCTTCTTTTTTGCTTCTAATTTCATCAATTCAACTTCTTTAACTGCTTCTTTTTTCATTCTTTCAATTTCAAGTTTTGCTTCATTTTTAAGAATAGCAACTTCACTTTTTGTTTTTTCTAAAACTTCTTTTTTAATAGTTTCATAGGTTAATTTCCCTTTTTCTTGAGTTGAACTTTTAACATCAAAATTTTGATTTACCTTTTTTTTTATAACAATTGGAGGAAAAGATATACTACTTAGATTTAACTTATCTTCATTTACGCGATAAATCCGCTTCAAACCAGCACGTCACCTCCTCCACCTCTAACATCAGGTATTTCACCGGCATCTTGAAGTCGTCTGATGGTATTTACAATCCTTTGTTGTGCTTCCTCAACATCTTTCACTCTTGCTGGACCGAGATATTCTATTTCTTCTCTTAGCATTTCTCCTGCTCTTTTAGAAATATTTTTAAATATTTTGTCGCTAACTTCTTTTACAGCTCCTTTTAATGCAAGTGCTAATTCACTCATTTCCACTTCCCTCAAAACCTGTTGAATTGACCTATCATCGAGCAACACTATATCTTCAAAGACAAACATTTGCTTCTTTATTTCTTCAGCAAGTTCCGGGTCTTCTTCTTCTAATTTTTCGATTATTGCTTTCTCTGTGCTTCTATCAACCTTATTAAGTATTTCAACCACACCTTTAACTTTTCCTGCTTCGGTGTATTCAGGTGATAAGACAAGAGATAATTTTCTTTCTAATACAGACTCAACATTTTTTATTATTTCAGGAGAAGATCTATCCAACATTGCAATTCTTTTTGTAACTTCAACCTGTATAGCTGGATCAAGACCTTTAAGGACAACAGCAGCTTGTTCTGGTTTCAGATAAGCTACAACCAATGCAATCGTTTGAGGGTGTTCATTGCGTAAGAAGTTGAGTAATTGGTTTGGGTCGGCTTTTGCAGCAAAATCGAAGGGCCTTTTTTCGAGGAAAGAAGATAATCTATTTATAATTTCCATTGCTTTTGCGACACCAAAAGTTTTTTCAAGGACCTCTCGGGCATAATCTACACCACCAAGTAAAAGGTATTGTTTTGCTGTTGCAATATTATAAAATTCTTCGATAACTGAATGCTTTTCATCTGGAGTTAATTTTCTTAAATTGGAAATTTGCATTGTGAGTTTTTCAATTTCTGAATCAGAAAGATATTTAAAAATGTTTGAGGTAACTTCTTGCCCTAAGGCAACGGATAACATTGCTGCTTTTTTAAGACCAGTAATCTTTTCCTTTTTTTCAATAGCCATAATAAGGTCCTCCCTATTCCTCAAATAACCATGATCTAACTATAAGAGCAGCTCCTTCTGGGTCTTCATTTATCATTTTCAAAACTTCTTCCATTATTTTTTCTCTTCTTCTTTGTTCTTCACTTATTTCAGGAAGCATAATTTCTTTTAGTGGAACTGCTTCTTCTACTGGTATTTCTTCAATCTTTTCTTCCTCTTTAGGTAAAATTGGTTTTATAATTTGGTATGAAATGAATGCAAGGGAAATGATACCTGCTAAAGCAAGAAGAGCGTACAAATAACTCATTAGCCTCTTATGTCTTTCCTCTCTTCGTTGTTCTTCCATAAGAAGTTCATATCCGCTTTTACCGAATTTCATTGCTATGACTGAAACTTTATCTCCCCTTGTTTCATCCAAGTTTGCTGCAACTTTTACATTTTCTTGAATCTCTTTGATCTTGGTTTTTGGGATGCTTTCTTCATCGAGCATTACGGCAACTGATATCCTATTTATAAATCCTGGACTTTTTTCTAATTTTTCAACTCTTTTCGTTATTTCGTAATTTTTAGTTAATTCTGATTTTTTATATTCAGCTGTTCCTTCGGTTAGACCTTTGTAGCCAGGAATGTTAGAAGTTGTTCCTGGAACTCCAATTTCCGGAACAGTTCCTGTTCCTAAATATTTTTCATCTATTTCTTGTTCACTTCTAACAATTCCTTTTTCTGCATCTACCGTGGGCTCATATACTTCATTTTCAAAAATATGAATATCAAAATTTAACTCTGCAGTTACTCTTACCACAGCTTTATCTGGTCCTAAAACCTTATCAAGTGCTGATTGTATTTTTTGTTGATATTGGTTTTCAATTATTTCTTTTTGTTTTAATTGTAATCTGGTGATTTCTGCTTTTTCTTTTGCTCCCTTTTTTTCATCAAGCATTTCAGATAAAAGGTTTGCATGTGAATCCACGATTGTTACATCTTTTGGATTTAAACCCTTTACAGAAAATGCTACTAAGTGGACAATTGCTCTAACCTGATCTTCATCTAAAGTTTTATTTTTCTTCAGTTTAACAATAACAGAAGCAGTTGTTTTTTCTTCTTTTTCAATAAAAATTTCTGGAGGTGGAATAACAACTTTTACGCGAGCATCTTCAATTTCTTCGATTTCCATAATTGTTCTTGCAAGTTCACCTTCAAGGGCTCGTTGATAATTTACATTTTGTATAAAATCGGTTAATCCCAATCTTGTTTGGTCAAAGATTTCAAAGCCGACCACTCCCCGGGCAGGAAAGCCGGATGCAGCTAATTCAATCCTTTTTTCAAACACATACTTTTTAGGAACTAAAATTGTTCTTCCGCCCTGTGCTATTTGGTAGGGTGTTGCTGATTTTTTTAAATTCTCAATAATTGCTGATGCGTCTTCAGAGGTTAAATCAGAAAAAAGTATTTTATATTCAGGCGTTGAAGTCCTTAGAAAAATCCATACTGTTAGCACAAGAATAATTAAAGACATTAAGCCCGCTGAAGCTAAGATTATTCTCTGTTGGTTCTTATTAAGACTTTTCCAGAATTCGAGTGCTTTATCTTTTAATTTAATTAATCTTTCCCTCATATTTTTTCTTCCAAATGTTAAAAATTTTATCCTACTTTTTTCTTAAGCCAACAAGAAATAAACACAGATTCAAATCTTATAAACCTTCGTTTTTTATAAGATGTTGTTCAATAGCAAATAAAAATTAGAATTTACACTTTATTTATTTGCCATCCTTTTGGATGATACTTTACTTTTTGCTCTCAAATGTATGATTTCTTTCTCAGAATTACTGGATAATAAAAATGTTATTTGTGAGTATGACATTGTAATTTTATTTGCCTATTTCAAGTGCTTTCATTGCCATAGCTTTTGCCGAATTAATAGCCATAACATTAGCTTCATAAGAACGAGAGGCAGAAATCATATCTACCATTTCTTTTACAATATCAATATTAGGATATGCAACATAACCATCTTGATCAGCATCAGGATGAGTGGGATCATATTTTCTTCTTGGAGGGGAAGGGTCATTTATTTCTGCTAATACCTTTACTCCCATACCAGGCTTGTCTAACTTCGTTTTTATTTTCAGAGGTAGGAATGGGAATTTTCTTGGAGTAAATTCACCTTTAGAAGCGAAGATTAAAAGTTTTCGTTTAAAAGGTCCACCTTCTGGGGTTCTTGTTGTTTCTATGTTTGCAATATTTCCAGCAATTGTATCCATTCTTAGCCTTTGGGCAGTTAGTCCGGATGCACTTGTATCTATTGAAGAAAATAGAGACATTTTTTCCTCCGCAATTTTTTTATTAATAATTTTTCGATTATATCACATAAACGCTAAACGATATAAAAATCAAATATTATTTTTTAATCAAGTTCCGATTATTTTTGTTACTGTAAAAAGTAAAGTTTAATTATCCATTTGTAAGATGTCAACTAAATTTAATCTCCTCCTCTGACTTGACAGAAAAAAGATAAATTAACCCTAACTCTGATAGTTTGCAGAGTGAGTTGAATGGTTTTATCATTAGTAGATGCTTTTATGGTAAAGTTAACTTCAGCCCCTCCAAAGTTGTCAATTTTACTTATATTTGAAAAGCATATAAATGCTTCACATTTATGACACCAAATAGTCTGTCATAATTACATAAATATAATAAAAATTAAAAAAAATTGTTTAACCTAAAATTATCTAATCAAAGAAAATTATCTATTTTTTTCTATCAAAGATTTTGGGTAAGTTATCACCTTTATTACTATAATTTTTGATTATTAATTTAGCACTTCTGATTGTTTTCAATTTCGTTTTAATTTCATCCCTCAATGAATTTATTTTTTTAAGATGGTTATCTTTCAAGGTAATGAGATTTTTTAGGTTTGAAATTATTTGTTCAATTAATTCCTTTATTTCATTATCATTTTTATTGTAATAGGTAATAGAAACTAAATTTAGAGAAGAAGACAATTCAGCAAACAACGATTTTCTCAAGTTTAATTCTTTATCGTATTCGAGGTAATTATTTGCAGATATAAAATCAAATGATTTATGGTAAGAGGCTTCTAATAATTTTACTTTTTCTAATATTTGTCTCAAACTATTTTTAATTTCTTGTTTACTTTTCAACAATGTGCTCCATATAGTTTCAATCCTTGAAGAAATTATTTGTCCTTAAAAATTAAAAATAGTATGGAGGCGGTGGGAATCGAACCCACGTCCAGGGAAGGAGAAAATTTAACATCTACAAACATAGTTTGTGTTTTATTATTTCGGTTTTTCCAACTAAAATAGTTGGTCCTGCAAAAAGCAGGAAAAATCCCACAAACAGGACTTCAAAAACCCAGTTCGTCTTAATTTCTTAGGTTTTTATCGACGAACAGATAAAAACCGCATCTGGTTGCGCGACATCTACTTTTAAGCACCAGAATCTTAAAAGTAGACGCTCACTGCTTATGCAGCGAGAGGTAATTCTTCTACATCGTTTATTTTTTTCTTTATTTTTTTACGAGAAATAAAGAAAACTCGGTTTGCAGTTAAATTCCCTCTATTTCCCTGTCGAAAACCTGTTCGCCCCCTATTTTATAGTAAGTTTAGATTTTTTATATTTTCTTACTATTTCCCTTTCTAAATCCCTTTTTGAGTCTTCTTTAGCAATACTTTTTCTTTTATCAAATAATTTTTTCCCTTTTGCCAAATATATTTCTGCTTTTGCAAATCCATCTTTTAAATATATTGAAGTTATAACTGCTGTCAAGCCTTTTTCTAATATTCTGCTTGAAATTTTCTGAATTTCTTTCTTATGAAGCAATAATTTTTTTATTCTGTCGGCTTTGTATTTGCTGAAAAAATTTCCTTTTTGATATTCTGGAATATTAATACCTACTAAATATGCTTCACCATTAATTATTTTAACATATCCGTCCTTGATGTTTACTTTACCTGCTCTTATTGACTTTATTTCTCCGCCTTTTAATTCTATTCCCGCCTCAAATTTTTCTAATAATTCATAATCATGGAAAGCTTTTTTATTCCTTGAAATAATCTTAATATCGCTTTTTCTCATTTAAGCAGGTGTCGGTAAAACACTTACTCTCTTTTTGTTTTTACCAAATCTTTCGAACGAAACAACACCATCTATGAGAGAAAAGATTGTGTAATCATTTCCTAATCCTACATTTTTGCCCGGATATATTTTTGTGCCCCTTTGTCGAATGATTATTGAACCTGCCTTTACTCTTTCTCCCCCATATTCTTTAACACCAAGCCTTTTAGATTTGCTATCACGACCATTTCTTGTTGCCCCTTGACCTTTTTTATGTGCCATAATTTCTCACCGTCCTCCTGAGTATGCCAGTAAAGTTCAATTTTTTATTTTTATGAAAAATAGCAGAATTTTTGTTAGCTTTTACTTGGTCTGATGGTTAAACTTGAATATCTTTTGTAATAAGCCGAGTTCCCTTGTTATTTAATAAGTAATGAGTTCCTTACTTCCTGAATGCCGTGTGAACACGGCTGGCTAAAATATAATTTATGAAAAGATACTACTCATGTTATTGTAAAACTAGGCGGCTAACTTTCAGTTTTTTGATATGAATGAAAAGCTCTTTTGAGCCTGTTCAGAACTCCATTGTTGTTTATTTACAGGAGTAACCGACTTTATTCTATGTCTCTCTATGCACTTTTCTAATGCAGGTTAAAACTTGCAACTTCGATTCTTTTGACTTGTGCAACAGGATCTCTTTTGCCTTTTATATTATATTTGTTGTATTTTTTTTATTTCAATATTTGAATATTTTTGCCTGTGTCCATACCTTCTTCTGTAGCCTGTTTTTGCTTTGTATTTAAGCCCTATAATTTTTTTCCCTTTTGTCTGCTTTATTAGCGTTGCAATAATTTCCACATTGTCTAAAAATGGCTTTCCAATATTAACTTTTTCGCCATTGTTAAATAGAAGAATCTTGTCAATTTTAAATTCTTCCCCTTCTTTAAAGTTTAATTTTTCAACCATTATTTTGTCGCCTGGTTTTACTATATACTGTTTGGCTCCTAATTCAATTACAGCACTTACATTTTCCATTTTTTTTCTTCCAAAAAATTTAATAGTCTTACTTTTTGCGTTTTTTTATGTAAAAGTAT
>FWPV01007433.1_pt1 | contig 16884 bp, 14 predicted proteins | sample 2228371 | NCBI WGS metagenome assembly FWPV01 (sample SAMEA103939776, study PRJEB20133) | metagenome | reverse complement strand
GACTTCGGCTACGCCGACGCGGCCGGGTTCCTGCAGGTCGCGCAGGCCCTGTCCTCCTCGCACTTCCGTCCCTCTGTCATCTGAGCTCCTCCCGAGGGCCTTCGCCCAAAGAATCATGAGGTCTTGCATAGGATGGCGGGCCAAGACCCAGGGGCCCGCCCCGGACCGTGCATGTGTCCCAAAGAGAATATACCCCAAAAAGGGGCTTTGGGGGAGGAGGCCGGCCCTCCCCCATCTGCTTCAGCTTCAGGACTCGCCCTCAGGAGCGACCTCTCTCATCCTTCGCTCCACGGCCTCCAGCTCCTCCTTGAGGATCGCGGCGCGCCTTTCGAGCCACGCCTTCTCTTCCCCCGGAGATGAGAACCACCCCGCCCAGGGACCGTAGTCCCAACCTGGGGGCCCCCACCATCCGGGCCAGCGTCCCAGAAACGGACCTGGGCCCCTTCCACGACCCCACCCAAAGGGGCGCCACCGCCCGCCTGGGCCCCTGCCCCGACCTCGCGCCCAAAGGGGGCCCGGCACCCCGTAAGGGGCGTAGCCGTAACACCATCCTCGCCGCCCTCCGGTACCTGGTCCCATACCCATGGGACCTGTTCCATCAAGACCTGGCATCTCTCGCACCTCCTCTCACACCGTATCAAGCGCCTGCCATGCCCCGGCGGCGCCTTCGATGCCTCCTCAACCCCGGACAGCGCCCCATGCCAGGGGCTACCCGACCCGCCAGGTACGCCTCCAGGGCCTCCTCTGGCGTGCCGATGAGGCCCCAGATGACCTCGATCCCCAGGGCCCTGAAGAGGTCCTGAAACTCCCGGTTGATCCCTCCTGTGAGCACCACCCGGACCCCCTTGCTATGGAGGTAGGCCGGGATCTCCTGGGGAAAGAGCCCCCCCACGGGCAAGACCTCGCGGGAGTCCCCGCCCCCTTCTCCCACATCCACCAGAAGGACATCCTGGGTGAACCCGAACCTCGGTGAGATTCGCCCCCCGTATCTAGGGATGGCGATCTTCATTGCGGCAGTCCCTCACTTCCTCACCCCTCGAGGCCGCAAGCCCCCACGCCCCCAAGACCCGCCTCGGCTTCCTGCCGGCCAATATAAGAAAAGATCGTGCCAAAGGCCCCAAGTCCCCTAGTCAGGCCGAGCCGCAACCCCTTCCCGGGCAAGTGCTGCCGGTCTCTCGAGGCCCATGGCCCGCAAGGGATCGCAGGTCGGCGACCCTTCTCGGAACGTCTTCGTGCAAGGGCCACCCCATATCCAGGGGAAAGGGTCTCCTCTTGGCGAGTCCTGTTTCAGATGTGCAACCGCAATCGATCGGTCTCGGATCGCACCCCCTTCGTCCCCGAGGGGGGCAAGGCATGAGCAACAGGCAGAGGAGGCTTCCCCCTCCTGCCAACGGGACAAAGGGAAGAAGACCGCCCCGGTGATGGCGGGCCTGCCTTCTGAGTTTGTCGCATGAATGCAACGGTTGCATTCATGCTACGCGCCGCTACCTCTTATGCCAAGCTGCCTCATCTTGCGCCAGAGGGTCGAGCGATGGATGGACAGGTCGCGCGCTGCCTCGCCGATGCGCCCCCCGTGCCTTCGGAGGACCGCCAGTATGGCCTCCCTCTCCTTCTCTCTCAGGATCTCGTTTCCCGGCGATGCCCGCTCGGGGACAAAGGGCTCCCGCGGTCCCTTCAGGAGGTACGCGGGCAGGTGCGCCCTCTGGATCTCCACCCCTTTGCACAGGACCATGGCGTGTTCGAGGATGTTTTGGAGCTCCCTGACGTTGCCGGGATAGTGGTAATTCAGGAGGACCTGGAGGGCCTTGTCCGAGACCCCTCGCACCTGCTTGCCCATGACCCGGTTGAAGCGATGTAGGAAGTGTTCGATGAGCAAGGGGATGTCCTCCGGCCGCTCCCGCAGGGGCGGGATATCCACCCGGATGACGTTGAGCCGGTAGTAGAGGTCCTCGCGAAACCTTCCAGCCCTCACCATGGCCTCCAGGTCCCGGTTGGTGGCAGCGAGGATCCTCACATCTGCCCGCTCGGTACGGACGGCCCCGAGGGGCTCGTACTCCTTCCTCTCCAGGACCCTCAAGAGCTTCACCTGGGTCCCGGGGGAGAGGTCCCCTATCTCGTCCAGGAACAGGGTCCCCCCCTGGGCCAGCTTGAACCTGCCGGGTTTGTCCTGCTTGGCATCCGTGAAGGCCCCTCGCTTGTACCCGAACAGCTCCGACTCCAGCAGGGTCTCCGGCACCGCCCCGCAGTTGACCTTGACGAAGGGACCGCCCTTTCTTCTGCTCAGGTTGTGGATGGCCGAGGCGAAGAGCTCTTTGCCCGTGCCGCTCTCGCCGCAAAGCAGGACAGTGGCCTCGCTCTCGGCTATGTCCGGCAAGACGTGAAAGATCCTGGAGAAGGCCTTGCTGCGGCTGACGATGTCCTGAAAGGAATAGCGCTGCGAGATCTCCTTGTGCAGATCTCGGATCAGGGAGAGGTCCCGAAAGCTCTCCACGCATCCTATGACCTCGCCGTCCTTGCCGCGCATGAGGGAGGTCGAGACACTGATGGGGATCTCCTGGTTTTGGCGGTTGAGGATGTTGACCTCGAAGTCGACGATGCTCTCGTGGGTCGTCGCGGTCCTTTGGAGGGGGCAGGCCTCGAAACAGATGTTGGACCTGAAGATCTCGTGGCAGAACTGGCCTATGGCCTCCTCCCTGGAGAAGCCCGTGATCTGCTCCGCGGCCCGGTTGAACGAGGTTATCCTACCCTCCCGGTCCACGGTGAAGACGCCGTCGGCGATGCTGTCCAGCACGAGCCTGGTCCATTGCGGATCCCTGTACGGATCCGAGACCTTTGGCCGCGAGGCCCTCTTGGCCATCCCATCTGCCCCCCCGATGGAGTGTATCCTCCATGAGCCTACAACGGATGTCGCGAAGATGCAACATGGGCTGGACGCGCGGGATGCGGTGGGCTACCATTCCTCTTGGGCGGCAGCTCCGTGACCTCCCCCATCGGAACTGGAGACGACCCATGCTCCGCGAGTTGATGGATTCGCTGGCCAGGGGCCGCTGGGGCTTCGAATGGCGCTACTGGAGGCGCAAGACCCCTTGGGATACGAACATAACCCCTCCGGAGGTGATGGCCTTCGTCGGGGAGCATCCCCCAGGAAGGGCCCTGGACCTGGGGTGCGGTACAGGCACCAATGCCATCACCCTGGCCCTCCACGGCTGGGAGGTCACGGCAGTGGACTTCGCACCCAGGGCCATCCGCGCGGCGCGACGCAAGGCCCGAGCCGCGGGGGTGGAGATCGACTTCCGCGTGGCCGACGTCACGGACATGCGGATCCTCTCCGGCCCTTACGACTACGCCCTGGACATCGGGTGTCTGCTGGCCCTGAAGGGAGAGGGCCGGATCAAATACGCCTCTGGCCTTGCCAGGCTGGTGGGCCCGGCGGGCTGGTACATGCTCTATGCGTGGCTCCCCAGGCACTGGAGGGGCGCGTCCTGGGGGATCTCGCCGCAAGAGGTCGAATCCCTCATGGGAAGCCAATTCTCCAAGATCAGGCAGGTCATAGGCGAGGAGCGCGGGCACCCCTCGGCATGGTACTGGTTCCAAAGGAGATGAGGCAGGGGGGCCCCTGTCTCAACCCCCCTGCTTTCCCATGGCCTCCCTGACCTTGCGGGCCAGTCCTTCCAGGCTGAACGGCTTCTGGATGAATGGGGTCCCCTGTCCCAGGGCACCGCGGGTGGCTATGAGGTCGGCCGTGTAGCCCGACATGTAGAGATGCCTGAGCGAGGGCCTCAGCGTCTTGAGCCTCCCCACCAACTCCTTTCCATCCATCTCGGGCATCACCACGTCCACCAACAGCAGATCGATCTCCCCGCTGTGCCCTGATGCCACCTCCATGGCCTCGGCGGGGCTGGCGGCGGTCAATACCCTGTAACCCAACGACTCCAGCATCGCCCTGGTCATCCTCAGGACCGCCTCCTCATCCTCCACCACCAGGACCGTCTCCCCGCTCCCTCGGGGGACGTCCGGCTTCCTGGGTTCGCGGAGCACCTCCCCCTCGCCCTTCCACCTGGGAAGATAGACCCTCACCGTGGTCCCCCTGCCCACCTCGCTGTAGACGTTGACGAAGCCACCGTTTTGCTTGACTATCCCGTAGACCGCGGGCAATCCGAGTCCTGTGCCCTTGCCCACCTCCTTGGTGGTGAAGAAGGGCTCGAAGAGATGCCTCATCACCTCATCGCCCATCCCGCAGCCGTCATCGCTCACCGCCAACATGACGTACTCGCCAGGGACAAACCCCTCGTGCGCCCTGCAGTAATCCTCGTCGAACACGACGTTGCCCGTCTCTATCACCACCTTGCCAGTGCCCGATATCGCATCCCTGGCGTTCACGCACAGGTTGGCCAGGACCTGATCCACCTGCGAAGGATCCACCCTCACCCTCCAAAGCCCCGCCCCAGGCTGCCAGACCAAGTCGATCTCCTCCCCGATGAGCCTCCTCAACATCTTGAGGAGGTCCTCCACCACACCGTTCAGGTCCAAGACCACGGGCCTTACCACCTGCTTGCGGGCAAAGGCCAGGAGCCTCCTCACCAGGTCCGCGGAACGCTCGGCCGCCTTGCGCACCTCCAGGAGATCCTCCCTGAGCTCCCTGTCTTGCCCTGCCCTTCCCAAGGCCAGACCCACGTAGCCCAGGATCACGGTCAACATGTTGTTGAAGTCGTGCGCCACCCCGCCCGCCAGCCTCCCCACGGCCTCCATCTTCTGTGACTGCTGGAGCTGGGCAGCCAAACGGAGATGTTCGGTCACGTCACGCTTGACCGCCACGTAGTTGAGGATCCGACCCGAGCCGTCCAAGACAGGTGATATGGTGGAGTCCTCGGTGTACAGGGTCCCGTCCTTCCTCCTGTTCACCATCCTGCCGCTCCATGTCCTGCCTGAGCTTATGGTCCCCCATAGATTTTCGTAGAAGGCCAGATCCTGCTTGCCGCTCTTGAGGATCCGAGGGTTCAGGCCCAGGACCTCGTGACGGGCATAGCCTGTGATCCTCTCGAAGACCGGGTTCACGTACTGGATGGCCCCGTCCGGGCCTGTTATGACCACGGCCTCCCCCGCCTGCTCTATGGCCGTGCGCAGCAGCTCGCGCTCCGCCTCGGCCAGCCTGCGGCCCGTGATGTCCGTCAGGACCCCCGTCACCCCGACCACCCGGTCGCCCTCCACGAGGGGCCGGCTGTTGGTCCTCACGAATCGGATCGATCCGTCCTTGTCCAGGACCCGGAACTCGTGAGGCCCTGTGCGCCCCTCCAGCACCCCGCGAAATAGCCCTACCATCTCCGGGAGGTCCTCGGGATGGACCAGCCTGGTGAACCTCATCCCTATGACCTCCTCGGCCTTGTATCCGCTGATACGCCCTATGGCAGGGCTCATGTAGGTGATCCTCCCCTCGGGGTCCACCCTGAAGATCACGTCGTTGAGGTTCTCTACCAGGGTGCGATACTGCTCCTCGCTGTGCCTGAGGGCCTCCTCGGCCCTCCTCTGCTCTGTGATGTCCTCGTAAATGACCAACTGTCTCCCGCGTAACAGGGTCACCGGCCTGAAGAGGATGGTCTTGGTGCCCCCGTCCTTGCACCTCACTTCGTATGTACGGGGTCTCGCCTCCCCGTCCGGGTACCTCGCCAGGTCCCCCTTCCAAGCCTCCATCACCTCCTGGCGGTAGGCCGGATCCGGATACGCCAGCCTGAACCACTCTCTACCGGTCGGGACATCCAAAAGGTCGTAACCGAAGATCCTCGAGAACGCGGGGTTCACGTACTCGTACCGACCCTCCTCGTCTATGAGGCTTATCCCCAGGGGGGACTTTTCGGTGAGGGTCCTGAAGCGCTCCTCCCCCTCCCTCAAGGCCTCTTCCATCCTGAGCCGTTCCGCCACGCCCCAGACCGTGCCGGCCAGGTCGGAGAGGACATCCGCGTCCTTCTGTGTGTAATCCACCTCCCTGTTCCCGAACCCAAGGACCGCCACGACCCTTCCCCCCCTCACCACCGGGACCGCGAGTAGGCGCCTCAGGGCCGGATGCCCATCGGGCACCCCCCTCTTTTCGGGAAGGGCGTGGTAGTCGTTGCAGATGACCGGCCTCTTCTGCCTCACGCAATCCGCCCAAAGGCCCGCCTGATCCGCGCTGAGGTGCCCTCCTTCGGCCTCGCGGCACTCCCACCGTGTGCGGGTCGACCATCGCTGCAACGAGAGGCCCTTCTCATCCTCCCCCAGCACATGGTAGAAGCCCAAGGGGCTCTGGAGGAATCCCCCGACATCGTCCAAGGCCCTTTCCAGGAACTCATCCACCGAATGCCCCACCGCGTACTCCATCATGCCCAGGCGCAGCTTGGCGAGACCCTGGGCATGTCTCTCTTCCGTGCGGTCGCGAAAGACCAGGACCGCGCCTATGACCTCCCCCTTTTCGTCGCGTATGGGGGCACCGGAGTCGGCGACCGGCCTCTCGGTCCCGTCCCTGGAGATGAGGACCGTGTGGTTGGCCAGGCCCACCACCACGCCCTCCCGAAGCACCCTGTTCACCGGGTTCTCCACCTCGTGGCGCGTCTCCTCGTTGATTATGCGAAAGACCTCCTCTAAGGGCCTCCCGGCTGCATCCTCCTGTCTCCATCCGGTGAGGGCCTCTGCCATGGGGTTCAGGAGCTCGACCCTGCCCTGGGCGTCCGTTGCGATGACCCCATCGGCGATGCTCCTCAGGGTCATGCCGAGGCGCTCCTCGCTGGCCCGCCTAGCCGCCTCTGCCCTGTAAAGGGCCCGATAGTGTGCCTTGAGGTTGCGCTGCCAAAGGACCGCACCAGCCGTTGTCAGCAAGGCCGCGAGCCCCGCGAGCAGGGCTATCAGGAGGAGGGAATCCCGCCTCACCGGCCCCAGGGCCTCGGAGGCGTCCTCCTTGGCCACCACATACCAGGAGGAATCCGGCACGGCCTTGAGCATGGCCACGACCTCCACCCCCCTGTAGTCCTTGCCGTGGAATACGCCCTCTGGGCCCAGCACTGCCATGACCGCGGGGACCTCAGTGCGGCTCAAGGGTATGCGGAGCCTCAAGGCCGTGTCCTTCTGGTGGCGAAGCTCGTTGAGGAAGAGGACTTGATCCCCTTCCCGGCGCACCAGGAGCGTCTCGGCAGTGGCGCTGGGCGTTGGCCAGGACTGGATCGAGGGGTAGAGGAAGTCGCGGGCGTCGTTGCGCAGGACGACCGCGGCCAGGGGTCTCCTTGTGTCTCCTTCCATGGAAAGGATCGGGGCCACGACATCCGTATGGGCTGGCAGTCCGTGTGGGCCCTCGTGCAGGTCTGTCAGGACAGGCCTGCCCAGCCCGAATGCCGTGCCCATGGCGTGGAGTACCTGCTCATGCACACGACCCTCGTATCCCGCAAGGCTCAGCCTGACCATGCCGCCAGGGTCCACCAGTGAGACGTCCCTGTACCTGTAATGCTCGGCCAAGGCCCGAAAATGGGCCAGGATCGCCTCTTGCACATCCGACCGTTCATGGCCCATCCACGTACGGACGGCATCCACCAAGGGGCGGCTCTCCACGAGCACCGCTGCATCGGCCAGGCGCTCCCGCCTCCACTGGACGATCCCCGAGACCTTGAGCCTGGCTATGGCCACGAGATCCTCCTCCACATGGCGACGCAACTCGGCCTCGTGCGCCCTCAGGAGAAATGTCCCGCCGGCCACCAAGGCGAGCAGGACCAACCCCACCCCTGCCCACAGCCGCTTGGCCACGGCGTCCTTCTCCTTCATGCTGAACCCCCTTTGACGGTGTCTCCTCTGTGAACCGCGAGCGGGGCCTCCTCGTAAGGGGACCCCAAGGCCGCGTGTGCCTATGAAACCAGGTTTTCCCTTGGCGAGTCAAGCCAAACCGTCCATCCGAGCACCCCTCCTTCGGCACGGTTCGTTGACCTGTGGCGCTCTTTCCCCGTAGAATGAAAAAGCAGCGCGTGACTTCATGAAACGGTCCTCTGAACCCAATCCCGTGGTGGCCTTGTGGAAGGGGCTGCGCTCCGTCAGGCTCACCATCGCCCTGTTCTTGATCTTGGCTGGTGCAGCCATCCTCGGGACCCTGATCCCCCAGAACCTCTCCCCTGAGGAGTACGTGCGCCTTTACGGGGCGGTGGCCTCGGTCCTCTTGCGTCTCTGCGGCCTGACAGACCTCTATCACTCCGGCTGGTTCATCGGGCTCATGGCCATGCTCGTCCTGAACCTCTTGGCCTGCTCGGTCCACCGTTTCCCCAGCACATGGAAGGCTGTCCGGGCCCCCCAGCGCCCGCTGACCGACGGGCTGTGGCGGTCGGCGCCAATCCGCAGGGTCCTCCGCGCAGAAGAAGGCCCGCAACAGATCTCAGAGACCCTCCGGGGAGGGCTCTCGAGGGGCGGGTGGTCCCCGAGGGAGGAACGAAGGGGCGATGATATCCACCTCCTGGGCCAGAAGGGGCGTTGGGGGAGGCTCGGGGCCTTCGTCACTCATGCGGGGGTCGTGGTGATCCTCTCGGGCGCCTTGGTGGGCTCCCTCTTCGGGTTCAACGGCTTCATCAGGGTGCACGAAGGGGAGGTGGTCCGCGTGGCCCAGGACCAGCGAACCAGGACCCATCGGGAACTAGGGTTCCAGGTGCGATGCGATGCATTTCGGGTGGCTCACTATCCGGACGGGACCCCTATGGAGTTCCGAAGCGACCTGAGCTTCCTGGAAGGGGGAAAGGTCGTCTTCCAGGGCCCCTTGCGGGTCAACCACCCCGTCGAGCACAGGGGCTTCGTGTTCTACCAGTCCAGCTACGGGTCCACGGTGAAGGTGACCCTGGAGGCAAGCAACAGCTCTGGGGGAGAGGCGAGGCGGGTCGAGACCGAGGTAGGGCAGACCTTGTCCCTGGCCCCAGGGGTCGGTGTCCAGGCGGTGCGTTACGAGGAAAGTGCCATGGGCAGAGGACCGGCCCTGCTCATAGCCGTGGGGAGGCCTGGCCAGCATCCCGTGTTGGGATGGCTGATCAAAGGGGGGCCCGCCCAACCCGTGGACGGGTGGAGGCTGAGCCTCCTGGATGCCTCTTCCCGCCCGTGGACGGGGCTCCAGGTCAAGAGGGACCCTGGGGTGTGGGTCGTGTGGGTAGGATGCGCCCTGGTGCTGTTGGGATGCACCATGGCCTTCTCCATGCCGCACAGGGTCTTGTGGGTGCGCCTCAGGAGGACACACGAAGGCAGCTTGTGCCACCTGGCCGCCTCGGCTTCCAGGGGGCGCCCCGGCCTGGAGAAGGAAGTCCAACGGCTTTGCCAATGGTTGGCGCAAAGGGCCTGTGTGCGTACGGCTGAAGGGGGACAGGTGGATGAATAGCGCCACCCTGCTGAGCGGGGTCGCCCTCGGATACCTGGTCTGCTGGTTCGCCTACGTGATCCATGTGGCGAGCCGATGGAGATGGCTGGGGCGAATCGCCACCGGGCTGCTAGTGATCAGTTGGGTCCTCAACACGGCCGGGATGGGATTGAGGTGGATGGAGTCTTACGAGCTGGGCTACGGGCGCATCCCCCTCACGAACCAGTACGAATCCATGATGCTTTTGGGATGGACCATCGGCCTCCTCTATATCCTGATCGAGCTCAGGTACCGCAACAGGACACTGGGCGCGTTCGTTACCCCTTTGCCGTTCCTTTCCATAGGCCTCGGTTCTCTCCTGTTCGGGGCTGAGATTAGGCCTTTGGTGCCTGCCCTTCAGAGCAACTGGCTCACTGCCCACGTGATCACATGCTTCCTGGGCTATGCGGCCTTTGCGGTCTCCTTCGGTGTAAGCGTGCTCTACCTCATGAGAGACCGTCCATGGGAGGGGGCGCTTTCGAGGGTCTTCCCCCCGCCCAGCCTGCTGGATGACATGAACTACCGGTCCATCGCAGTGGGATTCGCCTTTCTCTCGGTGGGGATCATCACCGGGGCCATCTGGGCCGATGCGGCCTGGGGGAATTACTGGAGTTGGGACCCCAAGGAGACGTGGTCCCTGATCACGTGGCTGGTATACGCAGCCTTTCTACACGCCCGGTTCGCGAGGGGGTGGTCAGGGAGACGCACAGCCATACTCTCCATAGTCGGCTTCGGGGCCATGCTCTTCACCTATCTGGGGGTCAACTTCCTCCTCAGCGGGCTGCACAGCTACGCCTGAAATCCACCCATCAGCCCCTCCCCTTGCCCTCCAGGATCTTCGAGACGGACTTGAAGTCCTTGCGCCTGCCCAGGGCTATGAGGACATCGCCCTCCGTGAGGGCCTCCTCCGGGGAAGGGTTCACCACCAGTTCCCCATCTTTGCGCTTTATGGCCACCACTATCATGCCGTAGTCCCTTCGGAGCCCAGAGGACTGGAGGCTCATCCCCACCAATGGGCTATCCGCTGGGATATGCACCTCCTCCATGATCAGGTCCACGGTGGGGTCATAGAGGGAGGTCTCGATGAACTCCACTACGGCCGGCCTGAGGAGGATATTGGCCATCCTCTGCCCGCTCATGTGGTAGGGTGAGACCACACGATCCGCCCCGGCCCAAATCAGCTTCTTGTCCGCCCCCGGCTCCGCTGCCCTGGCCACGATGGTCAATCTCGGATTGAGCCCCCTGGCCGTCAGGGTTATGTAGACGTTGTCCGCATCCGTGGAGGCGGCCGGTATCAGGGCCTTGGCCCTCTCTATGCCGGCCTCTGTCAGCGTCTCCTCGGAGGTGGCATCCCCCAGTATCCCCAGGAACCCCTCCTGCTCGATCCTCTGAAGCTGGGATTGGTTCTTCTCCACCACCACGAAGGGGACCTCTGCCAGGGACAGCTCCTGGCAAATGGACTGCCCGATGCGCCCGAAACCGCAGACTATGCAGTGCCCGCTGAGGGCCTGTATCTTCCTCTTCACACTCCCCCTCCCGAGGAGATCCCTCACCTGACCCTCCACGAGGCTCTGGGTGAACGCCCCCAGGGAGTAAAGGACGAGCCCCACGCCCGAGAGGATGAGCAGGATGGTGAAGACACGCGTCTCTTGATGGACAAAGGGGTGGACCTCGGAGAACCCCACGGTGGTCAAGGTGATCACGGTCATGTACAGGGAGTCCAGGAGGTCCCAACCCTCCAGGACCCTGTAACCGAACGTCCCGAGGGCAAGGACCACCAGGAGGCTCAGCCCAGTGACCCGAACCCTCTCCCGAACGTCCATACGATCATCCAAGGAGGCGCGATGTGTCCAGCCCTCAGGTCTCCTCACGCCCCTTATTGGGAGACCAGTGAGAAGGGGGCAGGGACCCCAACTCCAGAAGCAAGCCCCGAAGGCCTACCCGCTTCACGATTCGGGGATCATGGCCTCGGTCACCACCGCCCCGAAGGACTCCACCCCCTCCGGGACATCGAAGAAGACCACCGTGAAGGGGATCGAGGCCCCGGGGACGATCTTCTGATTCATCCCGTCCTTGCCGTTTCGGTTCTTCATGCTGTTCTGGATCTCGGCCGGGGCCTTGGTCCTGAGTTCCTGCGCGGGTATGGGATTACCGCAGAAGGCCACCGCCTCCTTAAGGGTCTTGCGATCCCGGTCCAAGAGGACGCCCTGGACCTTGATGAAGGCCCTCGGTTTCTTGGAGCGGTTTTCCACCGTGCCATTGATGATGAAGATCCTCGGGATCTGGGCGTTCTTCTCCCACTTCCCCTCCAACCTCCCCTGGTCTATGACCAGATTCGCCACCGGGGCCTCCGGTGCCGCGGAGAGAAAAGGCAGCAGGTCTAGATAGAACAGTGCCCCCGCCACCAGGGCCAAGAAGACCACCACTGCGCCACCAAGGATCAAGGGTTTCCCCACCCCCCGTTTGCGCGGCGCTGGCGGAGGCGGTGGCTTGACCTCCTCTTCCTCGAAGGCGAGCTGTTCCTGAGCCGAGAGGTCGATCCTCACCGTGGGCTCGAAGGTCTCCTCAGGCCCTCCGGGGCGCGGGGCCTCCGGCTCCGCTGCCTCCATGCGGGCCAGTTCCTCCTCGTTCAGCCCGACGTCCAGGCCATGCTCCTCTGGCGGCGGAGGAGGGGGGGGCGGTGGCGGGGCGACCTTCCGCACAGGCGGGGCCGGTTTGGCCGCTGCAGGCGCGGCCCCGGTCCTGCGGACCAGGAAGACGTGCTGACACTTGGAACACTTCACCTTCCTGCCCTGGTCCGGGATCTTGGATTCGTCCAAACGGAATCTCGCACGGCAATTCTCGCACTGGATGATCATGGCCGTTCCCTCTTTGTCTCTCGAAGGGGCGCTCAACCCCCGCGGGATGCGGAGGCCCCTTCAGCCACGTCCACGACACAGATGTCAGGGAGATGACGGAAGTCCTCCGACCAGTCCAACCCGTAACCCACCACGAATCCCTCTCCCATGACGAAACCCACATAATCGACGGCGACCTCGACCTCCCTGCGATGCCTCTTGTCCAGGAGCACGCAGCACTTTACCGAACGGGCCCCGCGAGTCTTGAGGTCATCCAAGAGGTATTTCAAGGTCCTGCCGCTGTCCACGATATCCTCCACCACCAGCAGGTCCCTGCCCTGAACGGGCATCTCCAGGTCCTTGGTGATGGTTATGACACCCTTGCTCTCCATGGAGTCCCCGTAGCTCGCCAGACGGACGAAGTCCACTTGGATCGGTGTGGTCAAGTGTCGCATGAGGTCGGCCAGAAACACCACGGCCCCTTTGAGGATCCCCACCAGTATCGGCACCCTCCCCTCGTAATCTTGAGAGATCCGTTCTGCCAGAGCCCGGACCCTTTCAGCGATTTGCTCCCTGGAGTAGAGGATGTGAAGGGCACGGTGACTCATCTTGAGAGCTTTATAAGGAAAGAAAAGGGGTTTGTCAATGATAACGCCGGGCGCCCCAGGGCCCTCTCCTTGACTTGCAGCGACCCCTTGGATATAGTGTGCGCGATCTCTCCACTGTTCTTCATGGGCCGAGGGGGACCGTGGGATGCCAGACAAAGAGCGCATCAGGGTCAGGATGTCCGACGGAACTCAGTACGAGGGGGACTTGCAACTGGCTGGCAAGGGCCGCGCTACGGACGTGTTGAACCTCCCGGACCCCTTCATCGTGCTGGACCGGATCGAGAGCGACGGAGGCCCATCGGGCGGGTTCGTGATCCTCAACAAGGCCCACGTGGTCTCCGTCGTTTCGGCGAGGTAGCGACAGGGGAAGAAGCCATATGATCGTCCGTTTTTGGGGGACTAGGGGGAGCATCCCCTCCCCTGGTCCCTCTACCCTCCACTTCGGGGGTAACACCAGTTGTGTGGAGGTCCGTTGTGGCGACACCCTCCTGATCCTGGATGGTGGAACAGGCATGCGCCCCCTCGGTGAGAGCCTGAAGCGCCAGGGAGTCCGAAGCGGCATAATGCTCTTCACGCACGTGCACTGGGACCATATCCAAGGTTTCCCCTTCTTCCTTCCAGCCTATGACCGGCAGGCCTCCTTTGAGATCCTCGGCGGCGAGGAGGTCCTGGAGAGCCTGGAGACCACGCTGGGGAGACAGATGCGGCCTCCCAACTTCCCTGTGCGCCTGAAGGACATGGGGGCGCAGATCACGTTTCGGGCGATCCGGGAAGGGGAACACCTGGTCAGGGCGGACGTGGACATACAGGTGCTGAGGCTCGTCCATCCCGACCCGACGTACGGTTACCGCATCAGTCACCAGGGAGCCAGCCTCGTGTATGCCACCGATATGGAGCATCCGGCCCATGGGGTCGACGGGAGACTCGCGGAGTTCTCCCGTCGCGCCGATCTGCTCATATACGACGCCCAGTACACCATGGAGGAGTACCTGGGGATCACTGATGGGAGGCCTCGCAAGGGATGGGGGCACAGCACGGCCCAGGACGCCGCGCGGCTCGCTGTGGAGAGCGAGGTGGTGGAGTTGGCCCTCTTTCACTACGACCCATCGCACGACGATGAACTCATACGGCGCATCGAAAGGGAGGCCCAGGCCACATTCCCACACACCTTTGCGGCTTATGAAGGACTCGAGGTGCGTTTAGGGAGAGACAAGGCGTGATCCCCTGGACCGACCCCCTCGTATTGGGCGGCGTGGTCTTGTCGTTGCTCTTCCTGATAAGGGGTGGGTATTCCCTCTGGTCGGAGCTCCAGTACCGCCGAAGACGCCGTCTATTGGAGCAAAAGGAGGTGAGGCTCGTTATCTGCGATTATCGGGCGAGGTACGGGGGACAACGGGAGGCCCTCAAACGGCTCGATGAGGACGTGGAGTCCGCCCGGGCCAGGCTGGAGGACCTGGCGGCCATGTGGAAGGCATGCCAGGTACGTGCCCATGAGGCCGAAGGGGACAGGGAAGAACGGCTCCGGAGGGAGGAGGAGCAAAGGGCCTATCAGGCCTTCTTGAGGGAGGCCAGGCGGTTCAGGCAGCTCAGAGAGGCGCAGGGACAGCTCAGACGGTGAAGTGAGGGGGCTCGCGTGGAGGATCAGGGGCTTTTCCAGATGCCGTCCGAGGGTTGGGAGCGGAGGTTGGCCAATGTGCTCAGCGCCGCCCTCCTGGGCATAGATGCCTACCTCGTGGAGGTCGAGGTCGATATCACCCGCGGCCTTCCCAGCTTCGCCACGGTGGGCCTCCCGGAGGCGGCAGTCAAGGAGTCCAAGGACCGGGTGAAGGCCGCTGTGAAGAACGCCGGGTACCGTTTCCCCGCCGACCGGATAACGGTGAATCTGGCCCCGGCCGACATCAAGAAAGAGGGGTCGGCCTTCGATCTGCCCATCGCCATAGGTATCCTGACCGCCATGGGGATCGTGGATAGCCAAAGGTTGCAGGAATACCTGTTGCTGGGCGAGCTCTCTTTGGATAGCCGTGTGAAGCCCGTGAGAGGGGCGCTGCCCATTGCCACAACCGCCAAGGAGAGGGGGCTCAAGGGCCTCGTCCTCCCGGCCGAGAATGCCCCGGAGGCGGAGGTGGTGCGGGATGTGGACATAGTGGGGGTCAGGCACCTGACCGAGGTCGTGGAATTCCTCAACGGCGAGAGACACCTGGAGCCTTACAAGGTGGACCTCGATGAGGTCTTCAGGAGAGGGGCAGACTACGAGGTGGACTTCCGCGACGTCAAGGGACAGCACCACGTCAAACGCGCCCTCGAGATCGCTGCCGCGGGCGGGCACAATGTCCTGATGGTGGGTCCCCCGGGGGCCGGCAAGACCATGCTCGCCAAACGCCTGCCCACCATACTGCCGGAGATGACCTTCGAGGAGGCCATAGAGACCACCAAGGTCTACAGCGTGGCCGGCCTCATGCCAGATCAAGGCGCCCTCGTCACCACAAGGCCCTTTCGTTCCCCGCATCACACCATCTCCGACGCGGGCCTCATCGGAGGGGGGCAGTTCCCCAAGCCAGGGGAGGTAAGCCTTGCGACCAATGGGGTGCTCTTCCTGGACGAGCTGCCGGAGTTTCGAAAGAACGTCCTCGAGGTCTTGCGCCAGCCCATGGAGGATGGTCGAGTGACCATATCCAGGGCGGCGACCTCCATCACCTATCCGGCCCGTTTCACCTTGGTGGCGGCCATGAACCCATGCCCGTGCGGGTACTACGGGGACCCCAAGCGCACCTGCAACTGCAGCCTGCCCCAGCTCCTGCGCTACCACGGGAAGATCTCCGGCCCCCTCTTGGACCGCATCGACCTCCACGTGGAGGTCCCTGCCGTGAGCTACCAGGAGCTCTCCGGAGAGGAATCCGGGGAGGGCTCGGCCGAGATAGGCGCGCGTGTGCGTGCGGCAAGGGAGATCCAGAAGAGGCGCTTCGCCAAACTCAAGATCTTCTGCAACGCCCAGATGTCCAGCCGCCACATCAAACGCTTCTGTCCCACCGACGAGGCATGCTCCAAACTGCTGGAGATGGCCATCGATCGACTGGGCATGAGCGCCAGGGCATATACCAGGATCCTCAAGATCGCCCGAACCATAGCCGACCTGGAGGGGTCAGAGGAGATCCGGCCAGCCCACGTCTCCGAGGCCATCCAGTACCGTACCCTGGACCGCCAGGTCCTCTAGCCTGGATCCCCCGCCTCATCACCGGTGGCGGATTGAGCGGAAACGGCCGATGAGTGGCGCCTTGCCAGGACCTCCAGCGCCTCGGCCTCGCACCGAATGACTCGCGCCTTGTCCAGATCCTCCATCTCAGGGAGGTTGATCCGGACGTTCTCCAGGCATCCCTTGAGTCCAGCCTGTGCCAGGTGCCTGGCACAGTTGAAATCGGAGGAGGCCTTGGGATCGAACCGCCCCCCCAGGAGTTGGCATAGCTCCAACACCCTCGAGCAGCCGTAGGCGTTTCCCAGTGGGATCCTCGTGGCCTTCTCCAGGGCCTCCTGGATGGCCTGATGTCTCCGCTCACTCTCCCCCTCGCCATCCTTAGGCATGCGATAGGCAGCCATGACCTCATCGAATGCCATTGCATCCTCCTGGGCACCATGCATGAGCTGCCACGCCAGATCCCGGCCCTCCCTTGCCAGGGAGGTGTAGAACTCCTCGGGCTCCGTCCCAGGCCTTCCCAAAGAGAGCCTGGCCACCATGGCCAGCAGGGCCGCTGCCATGGCCCCTGCCACTGCCGAGGCTGCCCCTCCGCCTGTGGAATTGTCCTCGGGGTCAAGCACCCTCAGGAGGGCCTTTATCCCTTCCCGGAAAGGCCCTGGAAGCTCCTTCTCAAGGCTCATGCCACCCGCTCCCCCCTCTTGTAAACGGCCTGAATGCACGATTCAGCCCCGAGTCTGTAAGCCAAGACAGCCGGGGAAGCTCCCTCCAGCAAGAGAAAATCGGCCTGCTTTCCCTGGTTGAGGCTTCCAACCCTGGAGGCCAAGCCTATGGAATAAGAGGCGTTTAAGATTGCAGCTGCCAGGGCCTCCTCCA
>FWPV01009150.1_pt1 | contig 16885 bp, 11 predicted proteins | sample 2228371 | NCBI WGS metagenome assembly FWPV01 (sample SAMEA103939776, study PRJEB20133) | metagenome | reverse complement strand
AGCGCTGCAAAGGGTTCATAGGGGCTGCCGGAGAGCACGGCTTGGCGCAGGCGTTCGGCCTGCCGGCGGAACAAGCGGCGATAGGACCAGGATTCACCGGCGGCCGCACTGCCCAGAGGACGGTTGAGAAATCTTTCGTATTCCAGGAAATAGCGTTTGCGGGGCTCGTCCCGGAGATACATGCCGCCGGACGTGTGTTGATAAAAGTCCTCGGCCTGAAAGATTCGATTGTTCACCAGATATAGGGTGAAGCGGTCCACCAAAGGGGCGCGGAATTCCTCCAGCAGATCAGAGGCCAGGGTGGCGTGGCCGAAGCGGGGTTGATGGAAAAAACCCAGGTAAGGATCGAAGCCAAGGCCGTCCAACAGCCAGGAGAGTTCGTTGTAGACCAGGGTATAGCCCAACGAAAGGAGGGCATTAACCGGATCCGGGGCTGGATAGCGCTGGCGGCCAGTGAAACCGAAGCTGTGGCGTACCATTTTGGCCAGGCACTGAAAATATCGCCGGGAGCCCAGACCCTCCAGTCCCAGCAGCTCGTTGAGATCGGTGGGGTGGGCTTGGGTGACGGCCTCCAGACTGGCAGCCAAGTCCTGAAGGGAGGCGGTGAGATCAACGTCTGGATGGTTGTGGGCAAATTCCCGCACCAGGGCCAGGCTGTTGGCCAGCTTGCCCGCCACCACCTGACGGGAGAACTCCTGGTTCCAGAGGGGATCGGCGGCCCGCTGGTATTGGGCCCGGCGCAGCTCGATATTTTTCGGGAACGGTGCGGTGAGTTGGCCCAAAAGGCGGCCCCGCCGGGTGAAGAGGGCAAACTCCACCCCCTGGGCCAGAAGGAGCTGCAGCACCTGGGTGGTGAATTGCACATTGCCGAAGATGAGCACGCCCTCGACCTTGGCGGCCGAGACCTCCAGAAGGGTTTGTCCCTCCAGGACCACCAGCAGCCGCTCGCCGGTCTTTTTAAGGACGGCTCCTTGCTCGGTGAGGTATAGGAAGGCCATGACTATCCTCCGGGAAGAGAGAATTATTGGGCATTGGCGCCATAGTGAAAGCCGCACACTCTGGACGAGAGCATCAGGCCTCCTCCTGGTTGAGAAAATACCCATAGCTGAGGCGACGGCGGGCATTTTCCATGAGTTTCTGGAACCAGAGATATTCGGCGAGATGTTTCTCGGCAATAATTAACTTGCCCTGGAGGACCAGACGCAATTCCACGGGTATCACCAGGAACGTGGCCTTGGCGGCATGTGGGCTCGTAAAGACCCTGGCCGCCCGCGTTTGATCCCGCAGGATGGTCCAATACGGGGCCGTGGAGATGGTGAGGCTGGCCAGAGAGGTCTTCAGAAGCAGATTCCGCCGCCCCGGCTGTTCCTCAGGAAGGTAAGGGGCGTCAAGATGGCTTACCCTGGTGTGTATGGGCAGCCGGAGAGATTTCGGCCCTGCCTTCTTAAGAAAGGGATTGTCTTGCCAGGTTGCAGGCCATTGTTCGTCCGGCAGTTTGGCGGTCTTGAGCCTGGCCGCCACCAACCGGCGAAACTCGCCGTGGTAGGGGGCATTGGCCGAAAGGGTATCTTCACCATAATCATGTAAAAATTTAACCATTATGGCATCCACGAGGTCTCGCAGGGTATCCCAGCACACCTGGCCGGGCTGGAACTCCTTGGATTCTATAGGGTTCTGTCCCGGCCAGGAACGGCAGAACGCCTCGGCAAGAGATTTGCCCGCCTGGGCCAAGAGCTGGCGGCCATGTTTGGCCGGCAAATAGCGGGGGTGATGGAGCACTTCGACCTTGTGCTGGCCGGTATCCACCCAGAGGGGTAGGACCAGGGTAAAACCGCTGGTCTCCGCGATGCTGCGGCGCAGGAGATACATGATGATGGCCGCGACGACGAGCAAGAGGGTGATCCCGAAGGTGGGGGTCCAGCCGATACCGCCGGGGCCGTCGGGCCAGACATTTTTCAGGCTGTCTTGCACCGCATTGGCAAAGAACTCCACCAGACAGCCCAGGAGGACGGCGCCGAAGACCACTTCCAGCCACAGGCGTCGGTGGGATAAATACTTTTCCAAGCCTTCGCCGGCGTAATGCTGGATCACGGAGCTTCTCCTTGACCAGCCGCGGCGATTTCCTGCAGCCACCCAGCCAGTTCCCCCAGGGGATCGGTAATCTTAAAGGTCTCGGAGAGCAGTTGGAAACCGCTGTCCGCGCCGGGGAGTTCAGCAGCACGATCCTCCAGGAAATCCACCAGGGAGCCGGAGCAGACCGAGACGGGTTTAAGGCGCACCAGGCCGAATCCTCGGGAAGTGAAGCGTCCTACCCGGAAGAAGCCGGCGCTGATCAGGTCCGCCGCCAGGCAGAGGGCGATGAGCGCCGGCAGGGCGTGGGGGCCGGGTTGGATTTCGGTGATGACCCAGGAGTCTTCGTCCAGATTGATAGTCTCGATGTGCAAGAGGGCCTGATCACGTTGCTTATCCTGGAGGAGTTTGCGGGCAAAACGGAATCGGGCGGCATCCTCACACCAGTCAGTCCTGACCGTGGCCGGCCAATAGGAGCCTGCGGAGGCAAGAAAGCGCACCAGCCCTCGGGCCGCCGCCTGGTCCTTGCTTACTTCCTGACCGGCCGTCATCTTCCTTTGGGGAAGAGGACCGCCGAAGATGGCGCGCACCGGACACTTTTTGGCGTAATCTTCTTCCTTGCCCTGCCAGTAATCTGCAGTCATGGGGCTTTGCTGGTCAGCCAAACCTTGCTCACGGGCAATCTTTTCCACCAACCAGGCAAAAGCTGACCGCCAGACCCCTTTTAGGGAGGAGACCAGGAGGGCCGGCGTCAGCTGGGCCGGATTCTGGGGCTGGCTCAGCCTGAGATTGCGGGAATGGGGTTCTCTTTGCTGGCCATGGAAGGCCTTGGCAAAGTCCAGGGAAACGCCGGTATGCAAAGGCGACAGGGGTTGGAAGCGCCAAACTATTTTTACCGGTGAGGAGACCGGGTTGGCGGCCGGCGGCGACCCGGCCGGGGCGAGGTTCTGCAGATCAGGACAGGAGCAGTGGTGGCGATAAGTAAAGACACTCGCTTTCGATTGCAGAAATGCTGCTAATTTCTGCGAAAAGGTGTGGCTGTCGTCCAGCTTGACGTCTTCCACTTGGAGCAGGACCCAAGGCTGACCATCATTGCCTGCAGTTAATTCCGCCACCAGGGGACAGGCGGTCTGGGATGACCACTGCCGCAAAGGGCAGCTGGCCAGTGCAGTTTGGGCTTCTTCACGGGTCTGAAAGGTCTGAAACAGGACCCGACTGCGCCAGGACAGGGGGAGCTTCTTCCATTCCTCTTTATGCCACCTATTCTTGGTAGTGCCAAAAAGACGCCGCCATTTTAGGCCTTGCGGGGCCTGGCGAAAATTGCAGCGCAACAGGCCCTTGACGGCAAAGGCCAGCTCCTCCGGCCGGGGCTGACCGGGCGTTTCCGTTAATTGCGTCAGGAAGCAAAAGTGCTGAAAGGTAGGCCGCTCCAAGATGGCGGTGATAGCCTGGTGCTGGTATGGCTCATAATTCCCGGTTTTTTTCTCATTCAGTGATGGACAATCCATATCATTTACTCCTGCCAAAAAACCTGGCCCCAGCCCAGGTAGGTAAAGTCTGCGGCTCCCAGGCCGGTTATAAAGAGTTGCTGGACGAGCTGCGGCTCGGGATCTTTGAGATGCAGCTCTGCCGTCTCCGCCAATCCCACCCGCGCCAGAGTAAAGTGGGACTCGATTTTATCACCGCCATAGGCTTGCGGTTCAGTTTTCCCCTCTTCCCAATAGAGGCCGGTGCGCCAGAAGGTGTAGCGCCGCAGAGAAAAATTGGCCACTTCACAGGTCATGCCCCCCACCAGGTCTGCTACTTGCGGAGAGGCCAGGATGGCCGGCGTCAGCAGGGTCAGGCAGGGCACCGGCCGGGGCGGGCAAAAATCCGAGATATTGTCGAACTCCTGTATGATATTGGCCTCCACCTGGGTGAACTTGCCTCGGCCGCCACCGAAAGGGAAGAAGGGCAAAGCAGTCAGGGCTCGTTGCAGGTGGTCCCGGCGGAAGGCCGGCGTCGTACAGACAAACCCTCGATAATGCTGGAACGGTTGATGCACCACCAGGCCGTGCAGCCGATCCTGGTGTATGGCGCCGGTGTCCCGGCTCAGCGGCGCCCGGGGGCTGATCCCCAACCGCACCGAGGCGTTGGCTGCATCCTGGCTGTACTCCTGGGCGGTATACCAATTCTCCTGCCGAGAGGTGGCGACCAAGGGGCTGAAACGCAGCCGTTGGGCCTGGACTTCGGCCAATAAGGCCCGATAGCCGCAGGCTGCCGAACATTCGGCGCAGGAATCCAGATCAGCCTGCTCCTTGGGACAGTCCAAGCGCATCAAGGCGGCGGTGACCGCGCCATACAGGGTTGAACCGGGGATGAGGCGCCAGGCCTCCTTGGTCACCCGCTTGAAGCCTTCCCGGCCAGGGTGCAGGAAACCATAGGAGGTAAGATGGACAATAGCTATATTGGTTTCTGACATATACCCTCCTCAGGCAGCCAGGTTACTTCTTGACTTCGAGCATCTCTTTCTTAATTCCTTCGGGTAAGGCGCCGTTGGGCGTCAGCCGGGCCAGGAAGTTAAAGAACTGCGGGTAGCGGCGGGGGTCATAGTCGGCCGGCCAGGGATAACTGCTCTCATTTAATTCCGGGATGGTCTCGAGTTTAAAGATTGGCGGTTTGAGGAGTACCCGCCGCTGCTCTTCCAGCTCCACCAGGCCGAAGCCGACAGTGCCGAAGGCCCCCAGGTTGGCCAGGTTGCGGGACAGGGCCTTGATCCCCCAATCGAGGCTGCGCTTGGCCTCGTCGCTGAGGTTCTCCAGGATCAGGAAGAAATGGAAGACCGTTCCCGGCGGTACCGCTTCCAGGTCAAAGAGCTTGCCGGGATCGGCGGCGTTGGTGTAGCGGTTGATGGCCACCCGGGTGATGACATCCAGAGGGGGATTAGCCGAAGGCGGGAAGGCATGGGTGAAGCGGACCCGGCCCTGCTGCCCGGGGTAGCCGAAGAGGCAGCAGGCCTCGCAGGGTACCTGGCGGCCGATATGCTCAAACCACAGCAGCTTGGGGTTGGGACGGTCAGGAGCCTCATCCACCAGATATTCGCATTTATCGTGCTCCCAGAAGGGGTTGCAGACCTCGGCGAATACCTCCCATTGGGCCACCATATTATCCAGTGAGGTACCCTTGGGCAGGTCCAGATCTTTTAAAATCTTCTGCTTCATACTGGCGGCAGCTTCCGGTTTATCAGCTTCAAAAGCCTCAAATTGCTCTTTCAACTTATCAACCGGCTTTTGCAAACTACGCACGGCCTTTTCCACCCAGGCCCGGATAACGCCGTGCAGGCTGGAGGCCGGGATATAAGGCACCCGCTCGTCCTCGCCAATAATGAGGGCCCGGATGATGGGTTTGTCCACCGGCGAGAGTTCGGCGGCCTCGCCGGCGCCGATGGCCAAGTGTGATTTGGTGGTCAGTTTATACAGCCGCACCTCCAGTTCCTGCAGGCGGGCCAGGGAAGGTCTCCTATTTGTCATGGTTCCGTCCTCTCGTGGTTACTTGTTGGCTTCCAGGAAGATCTTGGCTAAAAGGAACAACTGCTGGAGCGAGCGCAGGTCCCAGGCCTGCCATTGCTCCTCGAAAGCATTAATGGCCTTTTGGGTATCGCTTTTCAGGTTCGGAAAGTACCGGGCAACTGCCACCAGAAAGTCATTCTTGTCCTGGCAGACGCTCACCCGGGCCACCAAGCGCTTAAACTTATTGGCGACTTCCCGGTCACGTAGAGAGCGAGCCAACTCCTGTGCCTTCTGCAGCACCAGTTCTTTGTTATCCTTATAGACCGGCTCGCCCTCACCCACCGGTAGGCACCATTTCATTTTCTCCCCCTTATTTTTATCCTTCTTAACTTCTTGGCTCTTGGTCAGGAAATAATCCTGTACTTCTTGCCGCCATGATATAATTTTGGTTTGATTTCCCATCAGGATAGCTTTGAGAAATTCTTTCAGGCGTTCGACATTAGGTTTATCAAGGCGGACAACCTGCTTAGTTCCCCGCCATTCCGACTGCAGATTAAGGGTGATTGGCATGGGTTACACCTCCGGGGCAGCTTTGGGTCTTAAGCTTTCGCCGCCCTTTTTAGATAAACCATGGCATCGAATACCCGCCGATCTCGCAGGGCCTCGCTGACTCGATCAGGCCAGCCCTGGCGGGCCTGTTTGATAGCCACCAAGGCTTCAAACACCTCCCCGAATCTGCCCCACTCGTCGTCAGCCGCCTGAGCTAACCTGGTTAACGGACCACGGGAGATAAGATACTCGTTATCCAGGAGCTGGTACAGGGTGAGGAAGTCAGCCGTAAAGACATTTTTGGCCTGCTCTCTGGTCATGGCCCCCAGGCACTGCCGCCAGTCGGTCAGCCCTAAGAGCATACCGGAGTACTGCCGGGTTTCCTGGGCCAGATACTCCATCACCCGCCGGGCAGAGGAAAGAATATGGTAGAGCGGCTGTCGCTCTTTAAAAATCACCACCGAACCGAGGAGCACGGGGGGTAAAATCCTCTGGAGGAGGTTGAAGGAGAGCTCTTCCCGGCACCGGCGGGCGGTCTCATCGGCCAAGTCGGCAGGGGTCGGGCAGGGTGGCGCATCTCCATAGAGGGTGGAGGAGAAAAGATTGGAGGCCAGGGTATCATGAAGGCACCGCAACGCCCGGATAAGATCAGCAGCCGGTAAGGCCACCACCAGGCGGGGATAGGCACTCTCCAGGGTCAGGGTGCGGATGCCGCCTTCATCCACCAAAATTTTGGGCAGGTTCTGAAAAAACTCATGCGCCCACCTGATCCTGGTTAAGACCCGGGCCAGATGGGGGCGGGCGGTGAGGGCTTCCTCCCGGAAACCAGCCGTCACATCCTGTGGAGAAAGCCCAAACACATAGGCCACTAACGCTTGTTCGAATCTATACAAATCACTGGCATAGCCCTTGTTATAAAACGAGAACAGGAGTGCAAGTCTTTCCAAAAGGCGGGCTATGGTATTTTTGACTCTTCCCGTCTCGCTGGTTGGATCAAGGGGAGCGAGTTCTTTGACGAGGCCGGACAGATAAAAAAATGGGTGCCAGGAGAGGGTGTTAGGCCAATCCTGTAGGTAGCTGAGTTTATTGGCTATATCGTTCTTAGCACCTCTTATCTCATTAATTTGTGCTGAATTAATCCGCCTCTCCCATTTCTCCATATCACTCTGTGTGGCATGAGTATATTTAGTCCAACGATTGATAATTGAGGAAACGCATTGAAGTTCGTCTACGGCGGCTTGCCACAGAGAAAGCTCCCCTAAAATACCCCCCTGCCAATCCGGTGTCAGGTATAACAGGGCGATATTGCCGTCGGCATCAGCGGCCGCGGCCAGAGTGGGGTAGACCTGCAACCGCCCTTGCCGCCAGCGGACAAAGGCCGCCCCCATATCCTCCGGCAACGGCTGGTCTTTTTTGAGTTCGAGCTGAGGCAGCATCTTAGGCGGTGGTGCGAGAGCGGGGTGTTGTTTGAGGCGCAGGGCAACCGTGCCATCCTGTTCGTCCGGCTCTATCAGGTCTGCCAGCCATTGTTCCTGCACTTCGCCATGGGACCACAGCCGGCGGGCCAGGCAGGCCTGACAGAGGCGCTCTTGCTGTTCCTTATGGCCGTAAATGACCTTTTCCATGATCTGAGAGCGTTCATCCCCATCTTGTAGACAGCGGTTATATAACTTATAAAAGTCGGTAAAGACCGGCTGGAGGGTGCAGACGTCACAGGCTTCCTTAACCCCTAGTTCCCCCGCCTCATTTAGGCGCCGCTCCAGCTCTGCCTCTTTGATCCTTCTCGGTTGCCAGAGGCGCCGATACGCCTCCAGGCCTTTTTCTGACAGAGATCGTTTTGCCTCCGTTAGTTGTTTCTCCATAGGTTGAGAGGTATCCACCTCAATGTGGATTTCTTCACAGATGCAGAAAGGGGCCAGGGCTGCGAACTGACGTTGCAGTTTGTTGGGGTCCAGAGGCGGGATTTCTGCAACGCCGGCAAAATCCTTGTCATATTCCCCACACAGCTCCTTTGCCAGAACCCCTATGGCCTCGTTATAAGCGTTCCGGACATCTGCTTGAATGTCGGTTTCCGCCAAGGCCGCCGGCAGGAGATACACCAGGTCAAAGGGGAAGTCATTGAGCGGCCGGAGCGCGGCCCCCACCCCGTGTTCAGGCCCAAACCGCCTGCCGAGACAGATCTGGAAGCGTTCCCGGAAAAGATCGCGCAACCTCTTTTTGCCAGGAGCTTCCAGAAAGTTCCTGACGCCATGCAGGTCATCCAAACGGATGGCTTCCTGGAACAGGCGTTCAAATTCGGAAAAGGCGATACGCACCAGGCGACCCTGGAGGTGCTCCAAGACAGTATTCTTGTAACTGTCCCAAGAGAAGTCGGTTGCCTTTTGCCCATCCACGTAAATATCGTCCTGTTGCCTCTCAAGGCGGGCAATAAGTGGCCAACTTTTATTCTGTAAAAGAATGTTGCCACCCACCATGAAGGCCAGGGCCGCCGTCAATTGACCATGCTCCAGGAGGGCGGTGTCATTGGCGGCCGGATACGTCCGTTCCGGAAAAAGGGCAGCGGGAAGGAGAGCCTCGTGGTGCTCGAAATATCTTTGCAACACTTGGCGCTTGGTTGGATCGTCTATCAGAGACCGCATTCCCTTCTGCTTGCTGGGATCATGGAAAGCATCTAGGAGCTTTTTAAAGTCATCATAGGAGCAAAACCTATCCAGACCCGCTTCCTGCCACAAATTCTGATGGAAACTTGCCCTATTATTCTTGCCATATGTTTCCAGCTTCTCCAGCCGAGGCAAGCGGCTGAAGGGGTTCTGACAGGACCAGATTTCTCGGGAGCCTTGCGGATCAGACGTGAGCCCGCTGTAGGTCGAGGCTGCCAACTGGTCGAGCCAGGGCGACAGGAAGACCCAAGAGGGAATTTCCAAAGCCTCGCCGTCCTGAGTAAGGCCATACCAATCCAACAAAAATTGAATAGTTTCCGGCAAGCCGATTTGATGGGCATGGTGAAAAAGGGCATAAAGCGCTGAGGTGAGTTGACTTGCGCCCTGCAGGAGGAGAAATCCTGCTCGTGCATGCTGTTCGCCTCCCAGAAAAAACGGCTTGGCGATATCATGCCGACGCATCCCCTCAAGAAAGCAACCCAGGTATTGATTAAAGCGATTGCCGGAACTGGTCATCTGCTTCTCCTTTGCGGTCTAGGTTCGATGTCTTAGGAAAAGTGAGAATGTATCCCCCCAACCCAAAAGTGGTGCCTTGGCCAACGTGTAATTGCTCGCCCAGGCGCAGGTAGGGCAGAAACGGTCTCAGGGGGCCCGCAAAGGTTATCGTGCCCACCAGACCGCCGAATTTCATGCTAGCTTCCTGGCGCCGGGAGTAGCGCTCCCAGTCATACCAATGGAGGTTGTCCTGCAAATTTGAGACGTTTGCCGCCTGGGCCGACAGTTCCTCAAACCAGATAGACCACGGGCTCTCTGCTGTTCCGGAATACCCAGTAACTGCGCCATCGCCATAAAGATCCGCCAACCTAGTTACACGCTGCCCTAAACGCTCCCAGAGGAGGGGAAAGGTGAGTTTAGTTACCAGATCTCCCTTTACTTTGAGGCGTAAAGGGCTGAGGAACTTCAGAGTAATAGTATTGACTTGTTCTGTGGAAGGGAAACAGGCAGGACCAGATTCCATTTCCCAGCGAAAAAGGGTGTTCGTCTTACTGTCAAAGACTAATTGCAGGGTTCCGTCCCTGATCTGGTTTACCTGGAGCAGGGCGTAGCGGCCTCGCTCCCGGCCCAAACCCCGCCGCCCCTGGTCCTGAAAGAGCTGAATGAAATACGGCAGCGCCTCGATGGCCGGGCCGATAAGGACGAGGTCAAAAGCCAAGGTTTCGCCAGGATGAAAGCTCTGGCGGGCGGTTAATGGGGGGATGAGGACATAAGGACGGGGGGCCTGATGGAATTTGCCAACGTCGGCAAAGCCGGGCGGCGGCTGCGGCTCAAATAGGATGACATACAGGCAAGTTGGCCGTAAGAGACACCCATTACAATCGCGCTGCCGTGTCACACAGACCAGACGGCGCAACCCGGCGCCGAAGACACCCCGAAAAATTGCCCCCTTGTATGGCGGCAAGATCATCAGGGTGCACACCTGCAGATGAAACCGGAATCGGGCAAACTTCAAAAAGGGTGTTGGCTGAGCACACGAGAGTGTCATAATTAAGGTTAAGGTTAGATTTGTCGATATAGCCATAATACTGCTCAATTTAGGCACGGTCAAGAGATTTTAGGTGCAGTCCCTTCAGCCTCTGCATTTACCAGAGGGCCATAGATAGAACCATACCCTACGTAATTTTAATGAGATAAAGTCTCATCACTAACTATCTAATTATACTAGGATGATAAGATTTCCGGTTTTTGGATTCTAATGGACAGATAGAAATCCATTTTTCGAGGCAAGTTCAGAGGACAGGGGCCAGAGGTTGCAGGAAAGAAAGAAGGAACGGAAAACCGAGCCAAACCCCTGACTCCCGATCCTTGACCAACATCTCAACCCCGCTCACCTTCCAAAGGGTATTGCCCTTGTTCAGAGGAGATCGGCGGGATAACTCTTCATTTTTTGACACTTTTTGTGGTATTATCGTATCGGCGACCAGTTATTCTTAATATAATGAACATTTAGAAATAAGGGAATATTTACTTGGAATTATAAACTTATGTCATTATCCTCCGTTATAGCTTCCAACCGGATACGAAGAACATGATCCACCTCGAAGATCTCCAGCCCAATGCCGCCGTCCGGGGGATATTACCTGACCAGGTAGTGACGGTGATCAATGTCCAGTGGTTTGGCTCCGAGGCCCTGGAGTTAACGTATAAGACTGCCGATGGCCGGGTTGCCAACGAACTGCTGTATCGCCACGATGAGCCGCGCCTTGAAGTCGTGGAGCAGGGGCGGCCATGGAGCTTTGATGGCGACGGCCACCTGTTCCGCCTGGTCTCAGAAGCCCACCGCATCCGTCTGGCGCATCTGTTTGACCCGGTGCTGGCGGTTCATACGTCGCTGGTCGAACCTCTGCCCCACCAGATTACCGCGGTTTACGAGGCCATGCTCCCCCGCCAGCCCCTGCGCTTCCTGCTGGCCGATGATCCCGGCGCGGGCAAGACCATCATGGCCGGGCTGCTCATCAAAGAGCTGATCGTGCGCGGCGACCTGCAACGCTGTCTCGTCGTCTGCCCCGGCAGTCTGGCCGAGCAGTGGCAGGACGAACTTTTCCGCCGGTTTCAGCTTCCTTTTGAAATTCTTACCAACGACAAGCTGGAAGCCGCCCGCAGCGGCAATTGGTTCTCGGAAAACAACCTGGTTATTGCCCGTCTGGACAAACTGGCCCGCAACGAAGATATGCAGCAGAAACTGCAAGTTCCGGACTGCCATTGGGACCTGGTGGTCTGCGATGAAGCGCACAAGCTCTCGGCCACCTTCTTTGGCGGGGAAATCAAATACACTAAGCGCTATCACTTAGGAAGGCTCCTCTCGGGTCTGACCCGGCATTTCCTCCTGATGACCGCCACGCCGCATAACGGCAAGGAGGAGGACTTTCAGCTCTTCTTGGCGCTCCTGGACGGCGACCGCTTTGAGGGCCGGTTTCGCGACGGGGTGCACCAGGTAGAGATTTCTGACCTGATGCGCCGCATGGTGAAAGAAAATCTCCTCAAGTTCGACGGCACGCCGCTTTTCCCGGAACGTATCGCCTATACCGTACCCTACAAATTATCGGACGCCGAGGCGCAGCTCTATAAGGAAGTCACCGATTACGTGCGTGAGGAATTCAACCGGGCCGAAGCCCTGGCCAATGACAAGCGGGCCGGGACGGTGGGATTCGCCCTCACCATCTTGCAGCGCCGTCTTGCCTCTTCTCCCGAAGCCATCTACCAGTCGCTGCGCCGACGCCGGGAGCGCCTGGAAAAACGCTTGCGGGAACTGGAACTCTTGCAGCGCGGGGCAGCCCTCCCCGCTCTCGCCACCATGACCCCGGCCCTGGATGCGGAAGACCTGGAAGACCTGGAGGAGGCCCCGGATAACGAAGTGGCAGCCGCCGAAGAAGAGATCCTGGATCAGGCCACGGCAGCCAGGACCATCGGCGAACTCAAGGGCGAAATCGCCACCCTCGCCCACCTTGAGTCCCTGGCGCACGCCGTCCGCCGGAGCGGGGAAGATCGGAAATGGAAAGAACTTGCCGGTCTGCTTGGCGAGATTCTCCTGCCAGGGGGACAGCCATCCGGGCGGTATGGCATTGTCGGCGCCGGCCCTATTCCGTCGCCCCAGCCGTCGCCGAGCCAGAAACTGGTGGTTTTCACGGAACATCGGGACACCTTGAACTACCTTTTGGCCAAAATCCAGACCCTTCTCGGACAGCCGGAAGCGGTGGTGGTTATTCACGGCGGCATGGGCCGGGAAGAACGGCTGAAGGCCCAGGAATCCTTCAAACACGATCCCACGGTAAATGTGCTCGTAGCCACCGACGCCGCCGGTGAAGGTATCAACCTGCAGCGGGCCCATCTGATGGTCAATTACGATCTGCCCTGGAACCCCAACCGGCTGGAGCAACGCTTCGGCCGCATCCACCGCATCGGCCAGACCGAAGTCTGCCATCTCTGGAATCTGGTGGCCGAGGAAACCCGGGAGGGCGATGTCTACCGCACCCTGCTGGAGAAGCTGGAGCAAGCCCGCCAGGCCCTGGGGGGGCAGGTCTTTGACGTCCTGGGGAAACTGCAGTTTGAGGGCCGGCCGTTGCGTGATCTGCTCATTGAGGCCATCCGCTATGGCGAACAGCCCGAGGTGCGCCAGCGACTCAATCGAGCCATTGCCAACGCCGTTGATTGCTCTCAGATCCAATCCCTCCTGGAAGATCATGCCCTGGCCCACGAAGTCATGGATGCCAGCCGGGTGGCCCGGGTACGGGCAGAAATGGAACGGGCTGAAGCCAGACGCCTGCAGCCGCATTATATCGAATCCTTTTTCCTGGAAGCCTTCAAACAGCTGGGCGGCACGGTGCGGCAGCGGGAACCCCGGCGCTATGAAATCACCCATGTCCCGGCGCCGGTGCGCCACCGGGACCGCCTCATCGGCACCCGGGAGCCGGTGCTAATGCGCTACGAACGCATCACCTTTGAAAAGTCTCTCATCGCCCCGCCGGGTCAACCGCTGGCCGCCTTCGTCTGCCCGGGACACCCCTTGCTGGATGCCACCCTGGACCTGACCCTGGAGCGCCATCGAGATCTGTTGCGCCGAGGGGCAATCCTGGTGGACGAACGTGACCCCGGCACGACGCCCAGGGTGCTCTTCTATCTGGAACATGCAGTGCAGGATGCCAGTCTGCTCAAGAACGGCGAGCGCCGCACGATCTCCAAGCAGATGCTCTATATCGAGCTGGATGCCAACGGCCAGGCCCGCCATCTCCATTATGCCCCATACCTGGACTACCGCCCGTTGCGACCGGATGAACCTGACATTGAGACGTTGTTGGCCCATCCCGAATGTGCCTGGATTGCCAAAGACCTGGAACAGCAGGCCCTGGCCTATGCCATCGCCCAGGTCGTGCCAGGGCATCTCCAGGAGGTCCGCAGCCGCCGCCTCCAGTGGGTGGAAAAAACCAAAGCCGCAGTCAAAGACCGACTTACCAAAGAGATCGCCTACTGGGACCATCGGGCTGAAGACCTCAAACTGCAGGAGCAGGCCGGCCGACCCAATGCCCGCCTCAATTCCCAGGAGGCCCGCCGCCGGGCCGATGAACTGCAGGCCAGACTCCAGAAGCGCCTGGAACAGCTCCATCTGGAATCCCAGGTGTCGGCCCGGCCGCCGGTGGTGCTGGGCGGCCTGGTGGTGGTGCCGGCCGGCCTCCTGGCCCACCTGACCGGCCGCCCGCTGCGTGACCAGGGGGTGGATACCCAAGCCGCGGCGGCCCAGGCCCGGGCCATCGTCATGGCGGTGGAACGCCAGCTGGGGTTTGAACCCGTTGACCGGGAAGCAGAGAAATTGGGCTACGACATTGAAAGCCGGGACCCCCGCACCGGCCGACTGCGCTTCCTTGAAGTCAAAGGCCGGGTTGCCGAGGCGGCGACCATCACCGTCACCAAGAATGAAATTCTGTATTCCCTTAACAAGCCCGATGATTTTATCCTGGCCATCGTTGAATTTCTGGCCGGGGATGGCCATCGCCTCCACTATGTGCGCCAGCCCTTCCGCCGGGAGCCGGACTTCGGCGTCACCAGCGTTAACTATGACCTGAACGAGCTCCTGGCCCGGGGAGAAGTGATGACCGTCAGCCAGGTCCACCCCGAGGATGGCAAAGTGTGACCTTTAATCCGAAAAATACTGTTTTCCCGCGGATAAATTTAAGTTATAGGTTAAAATAAGAACCAAAAAATACCTGCAGGCGGTAAAGGCCGGGGCGATTGCCTATCTCGAGGATAATGATGCAAGCGAAGAATAAAGAATCGGCCAGAAAATCTTTTGCAGAACTCTTGACCGAGGCCAAACAGCGGGATGCCTATTGGGTGGCTGAGGCGACTTATACTTTTACCGAGGAACTTCATAAGTTGGCCGAACAGAAAGGTCTTGGCCGCGCCGATTTGGCGCGTCTTCTGGGCGTCAGCCCGGCCTATATCACCAAGGTCTTCCGGGGTGACGTGAATTTTACCGTGGAAACTATGGTCCGTCTGGCCCGGGCGGTGGGCGGGAAGCTCCACCTGCACCTGACTCCCAATGGCTGACCCTCGGGCGGTCTTCAAATCCCTGACACTAGCAACATTGTCCCGTCGTATCCGAGAGCAGGAGGAGGCGTGAAAACCTTTACCGCATACGTGACCTGGGATCCCGAAACGAAACTCTATGTGGGCATCGTGCCCGGCATTACCGGGGCCCATACCCAGGCAGCCAGTCTGGACGAGCTCCACCATAACTTACAGGAGGTCCTGGAACTCTGTCTTGCCGAGGGGGGGCTGGAATCTGAGGATTTGCCCCTGTTCGTCGGGTTGCAACAGGTGGAGGTTGGAGCGTGACCCGGTTGCCGGTAGTGGCTGCCTCTACCATGGAGAAGGTGCTGTTTTACTTGGGATTTTATCGGGTCAGGCAAAAAGGCAGCCATGTATTTTATCGTCACCCGGACGGTCGCACTACCACGGTGCCGCATCATCCCGGCCGAGATCTGGCCCGGCCTTTGATCAGGGAAATTCTGCGGGAAATTGAACTGGCACCGGCAGATTATCTCGATATTTTGCAAAAAATATCATAACTTCCCTTCCAAACATGCTGTCATCCCCTCCTTCACGCCCTCGCCCCCCTGGTGGGGAGAGGGTTGGGGTGAGAGGGGGCCAACGCAAGGTAGAACCCATGCCGTACCCCAAGAAGCTCATCGAAGTGGCCTTGCCGCTGAAGGCCATTAATGAAGCCTCGGCCCGGGAGAAATCCATCCGCCATGGGCACCCCAGCACCCTGCACCTGTGGTGGGCGAGGCGGCCCCTGGCCGCGGCCCGGGCGGTGCTGTTTGCGCAGATGGTGGATGACCCCTCGGCCCACCCGGACCTCTTTCCCACCGAGAAAGCTCAGGAGAAGGAGCGGCAGCGGCTGTTCCGGATCATCGAGGACCTGGTGAAGTGGGAAAACACCACCAACGAGGCGGTCCTGGAGCGGGCCCGGGCCGAGATCTGGCAGAGCTGGCGCTACGCCTGTGCCGCCAACGCCGATCACCCCCGGGCCCGGGAGTTGTTCGATCGGTATCAACTGCCGGCCTTCCACGACCCCTTTGCCGGGGGCGGCTCCCTGCCCCTGGAGGCCCAGCGCCTGGGGCTCACGGCCTATGCCAGCGACCTTAACCCGGTGGCGGTCCTCATCTGCAAGGCCATGATTGAGATCCCCCCCAAGTTCGCCGGCCGGCCGCCGGTCAATCCAGAGTCACGGAAAGATACGCAGCTCTTCCGCCGGCAGTGGCGGGGGGCCCAGGGCCTGGCGGAAGATGTGCGTTACTATGGGAAATGGATGCGGGACGAAGCCGAGAAGCGCCTCGGCCACCTCTACCCAAAGATAGAAATCACCCCGGAGATGGCCCAGGAGCGTTCGGACCTGCAGCCTTACGTGGGGCAGAAGCTCTCGGTCATTGCCTGGCTCTGGGCCAGGACCGTTAAAAGCCCCAACCCCGCCTATGCCCAGGTGGCGGTGCCCCTGGCCTCCACCTTCATGCTCTCCACCAAGCCGGGCAAGGAGGCCTATGTGGAACCGGTCATCGAGGACGACGGCTACCGCTTCACCGTCAAAGTGGGGAAGCCCAAGGACCCGGAGGCCGCCAAGCGGGGGACGAAATCCGGTGGTAGTGGCAGCAGCTTTCTTTGTTTGATGTCAAAAGCTCCAATGCCCTTCGATTACTTGAGAACAGAGGCTAAAAATGGCAGGATGGGAGCACGGTTGATGGCCATTGTGGCTGAGGGGCCTCGCGGTCGAATTTATCTTCCTCCAACAACAGAGATGGAAGAGGTGGCTCAAAGTGCTCAGCCCGTTGATGTGCCCGAAACAGAACTGCCTCCAAAAGCTCTTGGTTTTCGCGTTCAGGAATATGGGATGCTGAAATGGCGTGACCTCTTCACCCCCCGGCAGTTGGTGGCGCTGACCACCTTCTCCGACCTGGTGCAGGAGGCCCGGGAGCGGGTGCTTCAGAACGCCCGAGCCGCGGGCCTGCCGGACGATGGCCTCCCCCTGGCCGAGGGCGGCACCGGCGCCCAGGCCTATGCAGATGCCGT
>FWPV01009149.1_pt1 | contig 16888 bp, 9 predicted proteins | sample 2228371 | NCBI WGS metagenome assembly FWPV01 (sample SAMEA103939776, study PRJEB20133) | metagenome | reverse complement strand
GTTCGTGGGACAACAATCCGAGGACTCTCCGCTCGGCGTATCGGAAGAGGAATCATCTTGTATGGACAACACCGTGGACTATGAGATAGTCATCGGCCTTGAGGCGCACGCGCAGCTTGCGACGAGGACGAAGCTGTTCTGTGGGTGCTCCACGCGGTTTGGGGCGCCGCCGAACACGCAGACTTGTCCCGTCTGCACCGGGCATCCAGGCGTCCTGCCCGTGCTGAATCGCACGGCGTTTGAGTACGCCCTGAAAACCGCGCTGGCCCTCAACTGCCGCATCAACCGCCAGACGGCACTCGACCGGAAGAACTACTACTACCCCGACCTGCCGAAGAACTACCAGATTTCGCAAAGCTATCTGAACCTGGGCGTTGACGGCTTCGTTGACCTTGAGGTTGACGGTCATACACGCCGCGTGCGCATCCACAACGTCCACCTTGAGGAGGACGCTGGCAAGCTGCTCCACCCCGAGGACGTGCAGGAGAGCACGCTTCTCGACCTGTCAGCCGAGGAGCGGGCGACTCTGGCGGGGATGACGCTTGTGGACCTCAACCGCGCGGGCACGCCGCTGGTGGAGATCGTCACCGAGCCAGACATGCGCAGCGTGGAGGAGGCAAGGGCGTACATGGAGACCCTCATCAGCACGCTCCTCTACCTGGGGGTGAGCGACTGCAAGATGCAGGAGGGGTCGCTGCGCTTCGAGGCCAGCATCTCGCTGCGGCCGGCGGGGAGCGCGCAGCTTGGCAACAGGGTGGAGATCAAGAACGTCAACTCGATGAAGGCGGTGGTTAGCGCGTTGGAGTACGAGGCGCGGCGGCAAGCGGACCTGTTGGCCCACGGGGAGCGGGTGGCGAGGGAGACGCGGCTGTGGGACGATGTGGCGGGGCGCACCGCCCCGATGCGCTCAAAGGAGGAGGCGCAGGACTATCGCTATTTCCCGGAGCCGGACCTCGTGCCGGTGGAGATAGACGATGCGTGGCTTGAGCGGGTGCGGGGGAGCATCCCCGAGATGGCAGGTGCGCGGAAGCGTCGCTTCGTCGCCCAGCTTGGGCTGCCTGACTACGACGCTGGGGTGCTGGTGGGGGACAAGGCGCTTGCGGATTACTTTGAGGATTGCGTGCGGTTGGGGGCGGAGCCGAAGGCGGCGAGCAACTGGCTGATGGGCAGCGTGATGCGCGAGCTGAACAGCCGCGGCATCGGCATCGGGGAGCTGCGGGTCGGGCCGGCGGCCCTCGTGGAACTGCTCCGCCTGGTGGCCGAGGGCGCCGTTGGCTCCAACACCGCCAAGGGGGTCTTCGCCGAGATGGCCGAGACCGGCAGGTCGGCTACCGAGATAGTCGAGAGTAAGGGGCTGCGGCAGGTCTCCGACGCCGCCGAGTTGGAGGCCATTGTGGTAAGGGTTCTCCGGGAGAACCCCAAGGCGGCCGCCGAACTCCGCGCGGGGAAGAAGCAGGCGCAGAGCTTCCTCATGGGCCAGGTGATGAAGGCCACCCGCGGCAAGGCCAACCCCAAGCTCGCCGCCGACCTCATCGCAAAGAAGCTGGGGGAAACGGCGGGCTAGAGAACTGAGGCACAAGTGCTCGGGCGCCGGCCGCATCAACGGGGCGCGCCGACGGGGTCGGCTCGGACCGGCTGGCCGTCCAGGCTTAGGGCCTCGGGGCTGAAGGCCACGCGGCGCTGAGCGCCGCGGTCGGTCCAGGCGACGACGCACTCGCGGTCGCGCTGCCCGAAGCGGAGGGGAGGCAGCTTGCCCTCGTCGGCAGCGCGGTGGGGGCGGAGGACGGTGAAGAAGGTGGCCGATGCCACCTTGGCCTTCGTGGAGGCCGTGAGGTGCCATTGGTTCGGGCGCTTGTCCTCGGGGGGCGGGGTGAACTGGTCGGTTTGGGTGAAGACGAGTTCCTGGGGCTGAAGGAAGTTGACAAGGAGGCGGGCGTCGCCGCGGCGGATGAGGACCTCGCGCCCGGCCTCGTCTACCTTCATTTCTTCAAGGGCGTGGAGCCACCATTCGAAAGTGACGGGCTTGTGGGCCTCAAGCTCATCCACAATCACAAAGAGGCCGGGCCGGACGTGGAGGACGTGGCGTAGGGCCTTGGTGAGGCGGCCACTGTAGGCGGCAGTGGCGTCGCCGAGGGCGTAGTCGTAGCGGTCGCTTGTGGCGAACCGCACGATCTTGCCATTGGCGTCCCAGGAGCGCTTGGTCTGGCCGACGCCGCCGTCAATGGTGATGCAGTTCTTAGCTTTGGTCTCGCGTGTCCAGCCCTCGTGGTGGGGGGAGCCGTACCAGGGGTAGTAACCGCTGGGGATGGCGAGAGCCTCGCCGAATGCCTCGATGCAGAAGGCGTTCTGGTCTGCGTGGCCGTGGGAGATGGAGCCGAAGGGGCTGGAGCGCATGACGAGCCAGATGTCGTTCCTGGGGTCAGCGAGGTTGGTGTGCATTGCGACGAGGCCGGCTCCTGGGAAGCAGCGTGCCTGGGGGAGGTCGGCGGGCGGTTTGGGCTGGATGGTGGGGTCGAAGAGGGCGAAGCCCATTGGGCCGGTGCCGGGGCCGGACTTCTGGGCTTCGGCGTACCAGCGGATGTAGGGGTCGCGGAGCAAGGTGGAGAAGGCGTACATGAGCGGGCCGGCGCCTGCGGGGCCGTGCTGGCCATCGCCGAAGGGCGACATTCGGGCGAGCGGCGGGTTGGTGTAGAGCTTGTAGTAGGGGGTGTTGCGGAAGAAGGGCTTGCGGGTGATGTTCGCGCCCGTGGCCTTGAGGAGCGGTGTGGCGAAGTGGAGGGCGAAGCCCATGTAGGCGCTCCAGTAGCCCGGCCCCTCCTGCCAGCCGCCGTCGTCCTGTGCCCAGGCGGGGAAGACGGACCAGAAGATCTTGAGGACGTATTCGAGCCAGTCGCGTGCTTCGGGCCACTCGTGGATGAAGGAGAGGGCGGCCTCGCCGAGGAAGCCCACGTCGCGGGCCGGGTGGCTGGAGTAGGGGCGGCTCTCAAAGGGCATGCCTGTGAGGCGCTTGAGGAATTGCTGGCAGCGGACCTTCATCACGGGCTCGATCTTCGCCCGCTCCTCGGCGGTGAAGAGGTCGTAGGCCCAGTCGTAGGCGCGGGTGCCGCGCTGCATGACCCACATGGCCGGCTCATCGTTGTGGGTGAGGCTGGTCGAGCCATTGGGGTCCCAGGCGAAGAAGTGAAGGATGCGGCGTTTGGCCTCTTCGCCGAAGCGGCGTTCGCCGCTGAGGAGGTAGGCCAGGGCGGTGGACTCCATCTTGTCCATCGGGGGGCGGGTGGCGCGGAAGATGCTTGCGTACTCGCTGCCGCGCTCGGTGCCAGTCTTGCGGAGGAAGTCAGGCTCGGGCACGAGTGCCTCGCCGATGCAGCGTTCGGCGTCGCGGAGCAGCCGCGCATATTCGTCCTTCATCGGGCCGCGGCACAGCTCCCGGGCGCGCTGGAGCTCGGCGCCTGGGAAGAACAGGCGTGGGCGGGCCTTCGGCACCTTGCGCAGCAGGTGGTCAGTCTCCGGGAAGGGCCATTGCTCGGCGTCGGACGCGACGGTGAAGCGTCGCGTCTTGCCCCAGGCGACTTGGCCATCGGGCATGCGGGCGCCTATGCGCCAGTGCCACTCGCCTGGTTCGAGAGGCTTGGTGGGGATGTGGACGCTGATGGGCGCATCGAAGGTCAGGGTGTTGGCCTCGGCGAAGTCGGCCGAGCGCGAGAGCGCGAGGACGTAAGCGGCGGGTCGTTTCTTGAGTGGGAGCCAGACGAATGCGGGCGGGTTGAGCTTCGCCACGGCTCCATCGGCGGGGGCGAAGGGCTTCTCGCCCTTCACAGGCTCGCGGTCGAGCTCTCGGCACACGGCGTCGCGGCCCTCGCCGAGGGCGAGCATTGGGAGAGCCAAAGCTGCAAGGATGAGCAATAGACTTGCTGAGCTCATAGGGCACCTCGTGCGTAAGGTTACAGACGGACAGACTGCCCGACCTCGGGGATGGTGACATCCGGGATGCCGAGGGTGCGCAGGGCAGCGGCGAGGGCCTCGGAGTTGGCGAGCTCGCCGTGGACGACGTAGGCGCGCTGGATCGGGGCCTTCATCGCCTTGAAGTAGGCCAGGAACTCCTCGCGGTCGGCGTGGGCGCTCAGGGCGTTTATCTTGGCCACGCGCGCCCGCACGTCGTGCTCCTCGCCGAAGATGCGCACCGTCTTATGCCCCTCCACGAGGTAGCGGCCGAGGGTGCTCTGGGCCTGAAAGCCGACGAAGAGGATGACGTTGCGCGGGTCGGCGATGTTGTTGCGCAGGTGGTGGAGGATGCGGCCGGCCTCGCACATCCCCGAGGCCGAGATGATGATCATCGGCCCCGGCCGGGTGTTGAGGGCCATGGATTCCTCGACGCCCGCAGTGAAGTGCAGGTCGGGGAAGTCGAAGGGCGAATTGCCCTGCCGAAGCTGCGCTGCCGTCTCCTCGTCGAAGCACTCCGGGTGCCGCTCGTGCACCTCGGTCGCCCGCGTGGAGAGGGGGCTGTCCACATAGATCGGCAGCCTGGGGATGGTCCTGGCGCGGTGGAGAGCGTCGAGGTAGTAGAGGAGCTGCTGGGTGCGGCCGACGCTGAAGGAGGGGATGATGAGCTTGGAGCCCGCAGCGGCAACCTCGTTGACGATGCCGGCGAGCTTGGCCTCGACCTCCGCCTTCGGCGGGTGCACGCGGTTGCCGTAGGTGCTCTCGGTGATGATGGTTTCGGCGCCTCGGACGACCTCGGGGTCGCGGAGGATGGGCATGCCCGGCCGCCCGAGGTCGCCGGTGAACAGGATGCGGTGGGCCAAGCCGTTCTCCTGCACTCGGAGTTCGGTGAGCGCGGAGCCGAGGATGTGGCCGGCGTCGTGGAATGCGATGTTGATGCCCGGCGCCACCTCTTTGACGACGCCGTAGTCCAACGGCTCGAACTGCGTCAGCAAACGCTCGACATCGGGCAGCAGGTAGAGCGGCTCGAAGAGGTTCTTGCCCTGGCGAGCGCGGCGCTTGTTGACGAACTGGACGTCGAGCTGTTGGATGTGTGCGGAGTCGCGGAGCATGATGTCGCAGAGGTCGGCCGTGGCAGGGGTGGCGTAGACGGGCCCCTTGAAGCCGCGGCGAGCGAGCGTGGGCAGGTTGCCGCTGTGGTCTATGTGCGCGTGCGACAGCACCACCGCGTCAATCGCGCCCGCGTCAAAGGGCAGGTTGCGGTTCCGCTCGAACGCCTCCTTCCGTTTGCCCTGGAAGAGCCCGCAGTCGAGGAGCACTTGCCGCCCGTTCGCCGCCAGCAAGTGCATCGAGCCAGTCGTCGTCCGCACCGCGCCCAGGAAGGTGATCTGCATCCGCTGCTGGCTCTCCTCTCACGCATCACGCATCATGGCTTCGGTGCCGTGCCCGCGGCACTGCCCCCAGCGAGAAGCGCGCCGATGAGAGCGCCCACCAGCGTGCTCACGTAGGGGTTGCACGTCAGCGGTCACCCGCCGCCGCGCGAGAGGCGCCCGACGGCGAACCCGATGGCGCCCCCGATGACGATCCCAAGCACGTATCGCAGCACCATTGGCCTGGCCCCTTTCACCGTCCCCAGCTCCCATTCTACGGCCATTGCCGAGTCGGATCAAGGGCGGGGGTGGTCAGAGCCTGGCCCGTGCTTCCGGCGCCATGTCCACATGGGAGCCCTACCCTCTCCCTGAAAGGGAGAGGGGTCTGCAACTCCCCTCCCTGAAAGGGAGAGGGGTTTTCAACTCCCCTCCCTCTCAGGGAGGGGGGAGGGGGAGGGTGAGGGCCTGCGAAGAAGGCAGGGTGCCAAGACCGGGGCGGGCGCTCGCGCGGTCAAAAGGCGTGGATGTGCATCCCCCCGCCTCCGAGGCCGCTGAGGAAGAAGCGCCAGCGCTCCTCCAGGTCGCGCCGCCGGCCGATCGCGGTGAAGCCCGTCACGCTGTCGTCCGGGGGATTGATCTTGAAGTCGATCTCGGCTGTGAAAGCGCCGAGCAGCCCGCGCATCTTGCTGCTGAACAGCGAGTCGAGGCCGGCGCCATCCGTCTGGCACGCGAGGATGACGAAGACGCTGACCTGTGGCTTGCGGTGGTGCTCACGATACCAGTTCGGCCCCGGGCGCGGGAATGCGACGGCGACGATGCCGTTGCCGGCCCCACTGTCGCGGAGCCTCTTGCGGAACGCCGTAGAGCCGACCAAGCGGTCGCGGATAGCCGCGGCGAACGGCGGGTCGAGCCGCGTCCGCAAAATCGGCGCCTGCACCATCACGAGCGTGGCGCTCTTGGCCCGGCCGGGCGCGAGCGCGACGTGGTCGGGCCGCTCGGCACCGCCTTGCGCCCCGAATTGGGCAATGAACCAGTCCCATCGCTCCTCGCCGGGGAAGCGCGGCCCGGCCACCGTGGCGTCGCCCTCCACGATGTCCTCGCCGTCCGGCTTCGCCAGGTTGGCGAGTGCGATGCAGCCGCCGCGGATCTCGCGCTGAGCCTTGTCGGCCAGAGCATTGGCGATGGTCGCCCCGGCCTTGAGCGCGCAGCGCATGATGACCAGCCGCACGCGATCGGGGCCGTGCGGGTCTGGGGCAGGCCCGCGGCCGCTGGGCGCGCCGCCGGCCTGCTTGCCCGGGGCTCCCTTCTCGGCGGGCTGCTCGAGTGGGCCGCAGAAGACAATGGCGACATCGCCGCTGGCACCGTCGAGGAAGCTCAGAAAGCCCTTGAGCTTTTCCGACTGGAGCAGGCGCACGAGCACCCGCTCGGCGAATCCGGGCGCCTGGGCGTTGCGGTAGGGGCCGCGGGCGACCGCGAGCCGCCCGGATTGGACGAATGGCACCCCGCCCGCCTGGCTCGCCGACAGCGCCGGCGTCGGCTCGCTCGCCGACGCCTCGTCGAACACCACCGTCGCCACCAGGTACGGCACGTGGAGGTTGCTCTCCTTGATTGCGACGATCAGCCACATCAGGGCGAAGCAGATGGCCATTGCGACGAGGAACGCCAGCGCCACGCGGAGCGGCGCCGGCAGCTCCAACTTCGGCAGCCGCCGCCCAAGCGGACGCAGCAGCCGGTCGCCAGGGATGATGAACGACGTCCGCTCGCGATACCGCTCGTATGCCTCGCCGAAGAGCCGGACGCACGACCGCTCCTCGCTCTTCGCCAGGTAGTAGTAGAGGAACATCATGGCGAAGAAGGCGAGGAACGTGATGGCCCGCCCCCAGGTGAGCAGGATGCCGAGGCCGAAGAGCGTGAGGGCGATGTATTGCGGATGGCGGACGAAGCGGTAGAGGCCGCGGGTGACGAGGCCCGACTTGCGGAGCTTGGCGGTGTAAATCTGCGCCGCCCCAATGAGGAAGAGCACGAAGCCCACCACCACGAGGGCCGGCCCAAGCCACCCCCCCGTGAGCACGGGAAACACGAAGTGCGTCAGCCACGCCGTTGCACGGTGCCGCCCAAGCGTCTCGATCTGGAGCACCGAGCCGTAGAGGAACCCCGCGAAGGGCAGGAGCATCCAGATCGGCTCGAGGATGACGAAGAAGCTGAGCACCTTGAGCGCCAGCTCGCCTAGGCGGGCCAGCCACCCACGCCGTACCGCGCCCTTGCCTGATGCTTCCATTCGCGTTTCCCCCGCACTCGCGCCTGCGCTCCCCTGCCGGCCCGCTCTTGATTATCGCCCCCGAATCCCGCATGTCAAGCGGCACCACGCCTTGACCGGCCCCGGGGGGCCTGATATACTCCGGGCAGAGGTGCCCCCTTGGAAGTGAGGCTTGCGAGAACGGCCGGCTTCTGCATGGGTGTGAAGCTGGCGATGGACAAGGTGCTCACCCTGGCGGAGCAGGGCGGAGGCCCGATCTACACCCACGGCCCGCTCATCCACAACCCCCAGGCCATAGAGATGCTGCGGACGCGCGGCATCCGCGACCTGGCTGAATGCCCCGAGGCCAACGGGGGCACGGTGGTCATCCGCGCCCACGGCGTGCCCGACGCCGTGAAGCACTCGCTCCGTGCCCGCGGCCTGAAGGTGGTGGATGCCACGTGCCCGCACGTTCTGGCCGCGCAGCGGCACATCGAGCACTACGCCGCCCAGGGCTACAGCATCATCATCGCGGGCGACAAGCAGCACGCCGAGGTCGAGGGCCTCAAGAGCCATGCCGGGCCGCGATGCGTCGTCGTGACCACGCCCGAGGAGGCCCAGGCCGCCGAGGTGGCCGAGCCGGCCTGCCTGGTGGCCCAGACGACGTTCAACGAGGAGACCTACGCCCGCATCGCGGAGGTGCTGCGGGGCCGCCTGCGGCGCATCGAGGTCGTCCAGAGCATCTGCCGGGCCACCCGCGAGCGGCAGGAGGAGGCGCTGCGGCTCGCCGGCGAGGTGGAGGCGATGGTGGTGGTCGGCGGGCGGCACAGCGCGAACACGCGGCGCCTGGCCGAGGTCGCCGCCTCGACGGGCAAGCCGGCGTTCCACGTGGAGACCGCGGCCGAGCTCGACCCCGAGGCGCTCTCCCGCTTCCGCGTCGTCGGCCTCACAGCCGGCGCCTCGACCCCCAACTGGGTGACGCACTCGGTGCTCCAGGCCCTCGAGGACATCGCGCACCGCGTGCCGCGCGCCCAATGGCTCTCGTGGCGGGCGCTCGGCGCGCTCACCCGCAGCAACGTCTACTCCGCCCTCGCCACCGTCGCCCTCGCCTACGCCTGCTGCCAACTGGTCGGCATCCGCGAGCCCTCGCCCATGTTTCTCCTGGCGCCATTCTCCTACGTCTTCGCCGTCACCACCCTCAACCGCCTAGCCGTCGGCGAGCATCAGGACCAGTTCCTGCCGCCCCGCGTGGCGTTCTACCACCGCCACCGGCGGTCGCTGCTGGCCGTGAGCGCCCTGTTTGCCGGCAGCTCTGTCACCGCGCTCGCCCTCGCCCGCGCTCGCGTGCCGCTCGTGCTTCTCCTCATCGCCTACGCAATGGGCGTGGCCTACAGCGTGCCGCTCGTGCCGCGGCCCTGGCGGATGCGGCTGGGGGTGACGCGGCTGAAGGACCTCCCCGCGTCGAAGGACGTCTTCATTGCCATTGGGTGGACAGTGGTCTGCGCGTTGATCCCCTGGGTTGGCGAGGGGGGCCGGGCAACGCCCGCGCTCGCCGTCGCGTGCGGCTTTGCATTCGTCCTCACATTCGTCAAGGCGACCGTGGTGAACCTTGGGGATATCCAGGAGGACCGCCTGCTTGGGCGCGAGACGCTGCCGATCCTGCTAGGGAGCAAGAGGGCTCTGCGGCTCGTGATGGCGCTGGCCATAGCGCTCGCGGGCGCTCTTGCGCTCGCCGCCGGCGTGGGCTGGGTGCCCGCGCTCGGCTGGCTCCTCATCGCCTGCCCTGCCTGCCTGCTCGTCTACCTGGCGGCGCCGCCCCATTTCAGCGTCGCGCCCGACGTTGCCTGCACCCTGTTCGCCGACGGCGCCCTGCTCCTTGCCGGCGCCTTCGCCCTCGCCTGGAGCCTCCTCATCGCAGCCCATTGACTTCTGCACAAGAGCGCACAGCGGCCACCGGGCCGATCCTTGTGGCACTGCTGCCTGCGGCTGGGTCCCCTGAGAAGATCAAGAGCGGGCAAGAGTGCCTCCAAGGGCGGGACCTCTCGCGCCTCTCGAGGGGATGGGGGTCACTTGAGGCGCAGGATTCGGACGCCGTAGGGCTCGATGGGGATGGTGAAGGCGGCTCGGCGGGCGTCGAAGGGGATCGTCTCGCCCTTCTTCTCCTCGTTGAGGACGGCGGTGGGGCGCAGCTTGAGTGCGCGGATGTCGAGGGTGAACGTGACCTCGGCGGGCTTGGGGTTCCAGGTGGCGATGATGAGCATCAGCTCGGCGCCGCGCTGGAGCAGCAGGCTCTTGGCCTCGGGGTCGCTCGCCTTCACGGGGTAGCCCTCGTCCCAGTAGTTCCACACGCGGCAGTCGTCCTGGCCGTAGCCGAAGTCGGTCGCGAACTTGGTGCACGGCTCGGGCGGGCCGAACCAGCGGATTTCGTGGACGAACATGGCTCCGAACCGCGTGCGGTGGGCGAACGCCTCCTCGTCCTTCGTCTTGGTGTCCTGGACGGATGCGATGACGACGGGGATGTTGCCGCTCTGCCGCCCAAGGCTCTCGGCCCGCAGCAGGTCGTGCGGGTACTTCGACTGCTGCGGCTCGGGGCCATACTTCCACTCCAGGTCCAGGTTCTCCTCGTTCCACACCATGTAGGGGATGATGTGGGTGTTCGTCATGTGGATCATCATGATCGGCGTGGCGTCCTTCGGGGCCATCGTCTGGTGGATGACCCAGACGCGGCGCAGGTAGTCGCGCCGCGCCCACATCCCCGCCGAGGGCTGGATGCGGCCGTCGGGCAGCTTGTAGGCCGTGGTGGTCAACGGGTCGGTGGCGCGGGTGGGGAAGGCGTTGTCGAAGTAGCAGCCGATGCCGCGCTTGACCCATTCGGCGGCATACCAGCAGGCGAAGTCGCGGTAGCTGGGCACGATGCCGGCGCAGCCGATGCCCCACATCTTGTGGGCCTCGACGGTCGGGCGGTCGAGGAGCTTGGCGTGCCAGTGGCCGCTCCATTCGCTCTGGAAGACGTGCGATTCGGGGTGCACCTGGGCGGTTGTGTGGAACTCCTCGAAGTACATCTTGTAGTATTTCTGGCCAGGGGCGAATGAGCCGAGGAATGGGCCGAGGGCGAGGTTGATGCTGCCCTCGCGGAACTTGGGGTCCATGTCCTTCGGGAAGTGGCGCTCGACCCAGGCGTCGAGGGTCGCCTTGTCGGGGCCGGGCTTGCCGGTGCGCTTCTGGTAAGCCCAGTCGGCGATGGAGAAGTCGCCGCCCCAGGGGGTCTTGGCGCAGTAGGTGGCCGGGGCGCAGTAGCACATGTTGAAGCGGGATACCTCGGTGACGCCGATGCGCCGCCAGTTGGGCTTCATCGGCTTGGCGGGGCTGGCCATGAGGCCGAAGACGATCTTCCGCGGCTCCGTGATGAGGATGGGCCTCTGAACCAGGTTCACGCGCAGGGTCAGCGTGCGGCCTCTGCGGATGAGCTGCTGGCAAGGGGCGTTCGGCACGCCCTTCTCGTCGGTCGAGAGCACCCAGCCGGCATCGTTGTCGGCGAACCAGCACAGCCCCCGCTCCGCCCCGCCGAGCCACAGGTAGCACTTGAAGTTCCCATACCAGTTGCCGTCGGGGAACTTGGCGCTGTCCCAGATGACCCCTTCACCCTTCGGCGTCTCGCCCGCGGGGTTCACCCGCAGCGTCGTCGAGGTCACGTGCCAAAGCGGCATCTCGCGGTCGACGAGCGGGATGTCGAGCCAGAGCGACTTGAGCTCCTGCTTCGCCGTGCCGGGCGAAAGGGTCAGCTCCACCCTCATGCAGCCGTCGTACTCGGTCGTGCAGCGCGTCACCACTGTGACGGCGGGGTGTTCGGCCTTGCCCTCGTAGACCGCCGCATTTGGCTTCGTCTCGACAAATCGCCCACTACCGCGTAGCACCTTGCGGCCATCGGCCACGAGTTCCATCGAATCGGCGAGGATGTCGCGGCCCAGGCTCGTCACCTGGTCCCAGAGGCCCAGGCCGCCGACCTTGTGCTCGCGGAGGACCACGCTCACCTTCCTGCCGCTGACCTTGACCGGCTCGAAGGGCGGGAGCACCTGGTCGGTGACGCCCAGCTTGTTGCCCTCCCACGGAAAGTGGATGCGCTTGAACTTGCGGACGAATGGCTCCTTCCAGCCGTCGAGCGTCACGGTGAGCGTGTAGTCGCCATCGGGGATGTCGCCGACCGGAAACTCCTGGGTCGCGGGCGGCTTCTCCCACGTCATCGTAACCTCCCGCAGGTTTGGAACCTGCGGGAGGTTCTTGCCGGCGGGGCCGCTGATGACGACCTTCGCCGACTTGATCCCATCCGCCTCCTTTGTCAGCTCGCGGGTGTCCACGAGGACCCGCACGAACTTGTAGGAGGGATAGTAGGCGAAACGGACGGCGGCATCGGGGTCGGCGCCGATGCGGTAGTGCCACTTCTTCTCGGGCGCCTGGCCCCAGGGAAGGGTGTAGCTCAGCCACGTCTCCGTGCCGTCGGCCGAGGCCACAGAGAGGGTGAGCGCGTGCTGAGCCGTCTCGTGCAGGCGGCCCGAGGGCACATCGTAGCTGTAGTTTGCCGTGCCGCCCGCGGGCAGGTCGAGCGTCTTCTCGTCATTCAGCTCGGGCATGTCGGAGGTCTTGATCCCCAGCTTCACCTTGGCCTGGCGCGCGGGGCCGGGGTTGGCGATGGCCGCCCGCAGTTGGAGCTCTCCGCCATGCACCTTGTCGCCGAGCGAGGCGATCTGCACCGAAGGAGAATCCTTGGTCAACTGTATCTCCGCATAGCGATACCAGTCTACAAACGCCCCTCGCACGGGGAACCAAGTGCACTGGACCCAGGGCATCTTGTAGTTTCGGGCGATGAGGACGCCCATGCACTTGCCGACGGCCTCGCCCTTCTTCCAGCCCAGGTCGTTCCACGGCAGGCTTAGCTCGGCGGTCCACACGTGCTTCGCGGGGTCAACCGAGTTCTTGAACTGCCAGTTGCCGTTCCAGCCCGTGTTGGGGCCGGTCTTGGGGTGGAAGGCCACGTCGTAGATGGTGCCGATCGGGTTGGCGATGAGCTGGTAGAAGGTCAGGTCGCCCTGGGCCGCCTTGCGGTTCGCGCGGTTCGGGTCGAGCCAGATCTCGATCCCCTCGTCCCAGATGACATCCGCGTCGCGGGTGGTCTGGCTCGCGTGCAGCTTCCCATCGGGCGGCATCTCGCTCATCACCGCGATATAGAGTGCCTCCTCCGTGAACCCGAAGTAGGCGGAGCCAGTCCGTGCATCCAGCTCGCCGTGTCCCCCGATACTCTGGAAGCCCGTCGTGCGCACTGCCCCGTCCCATTCGCCCGGCTCGATCTTTCCGTCAATCGTTGGCGCCTTCTTGAACGGCGCCACCGTCGCCACCCCGCCAATCGCCGGCCCCTCCCCGGCGCCGGCGGCGCCTGCCATGACCACAAGGCCGATCACTGCCCAAAGCCGTCTCACTGGCAGCATGCCATCCTCTCTTACGAGCAGGGTCACGTGGAAGTTCTGCGGCACCCGCTACGAGCTACTGAGTGCCTGACTGCTCATCGCGTAGGAGGTGCTCTTCAGCCAACGCGCTCACATGTGCCACAAACCCCTCTGCCTCCTGGAGCCAGAGGGCGACCTCGCGTGGGTCAAACGTTGCGAGGTCGGCACGGTCGGCCTTCAGCCGCTCGCGGTACATCTGGCGGTAGAACTTCCCCAACTGGACGGCGACCTTGCCCGTGTTGACCCAGTCCCGGTCAAAGAGAGAGCGAACCCCGGTGTGCGCTTGCACTCCAGGAGAAGCGCTTGCGCCTCGGGAGGAACCGTCTTTGCCTGCTGAGGCGGGACCACGGCACATCCTCTACTGCCGGGCGCATTATAGCCGTCGTTCCCGCCAGAATCAACCGAAGCGAGGGCTCAGGTGAGGCTCATCCGACGGAAGCATACTTGGTGATGGGTGAAAACCAGGTAGTCGCCACACACTGCCCCAGCCTGGCCACTTGGCACGCTTCTTGTCCCCCTCTATTCCAGGCTCTTCAGTGTTCTTTGTGGGTGCCCCCAAGCGCTTGTGGTCGGGCCCACGCTTGTGGATGCCACCGGCGCCGTCCGCCGTTCGGCTTCGGTGCCGCCCTCTCGGGCGGTGCGGTTCTTGCAGCCTCTTGCTCCGCTATCAGGAGCGAAAAGGGGGAATCTGGGCGGGGGCGCGGCGGAGCGGCAACCCCCCTTGGACGCAGCGCCAGGGCACGACAGGCAATGGCAGATTCCCCCTTTCGCACCTGATAGAAGCCCAGGCTGCCGAGAACCGTGCCAGGCCGAGCGGCGGACGGATGGCGGACAGAGCGCCATCCAGAGCATCTTGGGGGCACCCACAAAGAACCCTGAAGCGGCAGCAGAAGTCAAGCGTGAGGACACGTTTGCATTTCCCGAGCCGTCGGCTACACTCGGATAGGTTCGCACTGGAGTGGTTCTACCATGCGCGCCCGCCAGTTCAGCCGCCGAACCGCACTTCAACTGGGACTGGGGGGTATTGCTATGACTGCCCTTGGAGGCGCGAAGCGCCCGAACATTCTCTTGCTGATGACCGACCAGCACCGGGGCGATTGCATCGGCGCCGATGGCAACAAGGCCATCCGCACGCCAAACCTCGACCGCATCGCGCGCGAGGGGGTGGTCTTCCGCTGCGCCTACACTTCGACACCCTCGTGCACGCCGGCGCGCGCGGGGCTGCTCACCGGGCTTTCGCCCTGGCACCACGGGATGCTGGGCTATGGCCGCGTGGCCGATGAGTACCGCAACGAGAAGCCGAGGATGCTCCGCGAGGCTGGCTACTACACCCTGGGCATTGGCAAGATGCATTGGTCCCCACAACGGAACCTCCACGGGTTCCACACGACGCTCCTGGATGAATCGGGCCGCGTGGAGTCGAAGGACTTCGTGAGCGACTACCGGGCCTGGTTCCGCCAGCAGGCGCCGGATAGCAACCCCGACGCCACAGGCATCGGCTGGAACGCCTACGCCGCCAAGCCCTACGCGCTCGACGAGCGCCTCCACCCTACCCGCTGGACGGGCGACAGGGCGGTGGAGTTCCTCCAGGGCTACAAGGGCGACGAGCCGTTCTTCCTCAAGGTCTCGTTCGCCCGTCCCCACAGCCCCTACGACCCGCCGGAGCGGTTCTTCAAGGTCTACGAGGACGCCGACCTGCCGAAGGCCGTGGTGGGCAAGTGGGCCGAGCGGCATGCAATGCGCGGCGCCAAGCTGCCCGCCGACACCTGGCGCGGCGACCTGGGCGAGGAGCAGGTGCGCCGCTCGCGCCAGGGCTACTATGGCTCCGTGACCTTCATTGACGAGCAGGTCGGCCGCATCCTCGACGCCATCGAGAAGCGTGGCTGGCTCGAAGACACCCTGGTCCTGTTCACCAGCGACCACGGCGATATGACGGGCGACCACCACCTGTGGCGGAAGACCTACGCATACGAGGCATCGGCTCGCATCCCCATGCTCATCCGCTGGGGCGCCAATCTCCTCGATGCAAAGCGGGGGCAAGTGCTCCGGCAGCCGGTCGAGCTGCGCGACGTGCTGCCCACATTCCTCGACGCGGCGGGCGTCGAAGCCGACCCCCAGCGCTTCGATGGCCGCTCGATGCTCGACCTCGTCCGCGGCAAGACGGCGGGTTGGCGGCAGTGGATTGATCTCGAGCACGACGTCTGCTACGCCCCCGAGAACCACTGGAACGCCCTCACGGATGGCCGGTGGAAATACATCTACCACGCCATGCACGGCGAGCAGCAGCTCTTCGACCTCGCGGCCGACCCCGGCGAGTTGAACGACCTGAGCGCCGACCCCGCCCACGCCGCCACGCTGCGCCTCTGGCGTGGCAGGATGGTCGAGCACTTTGCCGAGCGCGGCGCCCCATTCCTCGCCAACGGCGACCTCGCCCTCCGCCCCAAGCGCCTGCTCTACATCCCCAACTAGCCGGGGATCGCGAGGAAATGACCGGCAGACAGAAGATAGAAGCTGCCCTTTCGCCGGCCGGCACAACGCAGACGCCGGCCGTGATCTGCTACGAGGGAATCTACGTCCGCGACCATTGGGAGCAGCTCACGCGGCTGCCGTGGTGGTACGCGCATGAGCCCGACGTGGAGCGGCAGGTGGCCTGGCGGCGCGAAGCGTTCGCCGCGACGGGACAGGATTGGTTCGACCTCCCCGCCTGCCCGTCGAGGGCCGAGCGCGCGGAGCTGCGCATCGAGGCCGGCGCGGGCGGGGTGTGGCTGGCCAATCGGCGAACGGCCAGGCGGCAACGGCTTCAGAAGCCGCTCGTCGGCGGCTGGTCGCACGAGGGCGGGGTCCATTCGGTGCACGCCGACAGGCTGCCGGAGAGCATTGCCGACGTTGATGCGATGGTGCCCGAGCCTGGGGAGTTCGACGCCGAGCGGTTCGTGGCTGAGGGGCGGGCCGACCTTGCGCGGGCGTTGCTGGCCGAGTTCGGGCACCGGCTCTATCCCATCGCCTCGGTTAGCTCGCCCCTCTGGGGCTGCTACGAGCGCTGGGGCTTCGAGGGCATGATGCTGCTCGTCGCCACGCGGCGCGACCTTGTCCGCCGCGCCTGCGAGCGGTTCCTGGCCCGGCGGCTGCGAAGCATCCGCACCGCCGCGGCCCTCGGCGCGGCGGGGATGTGGGTGGAGGACTGCATGACCGATATGATCAGCCCCGAGGCGTTCGCCGAGCTGGCCGTGCCGTTCCTCCAGCGGCTCATTGAGGCCATCCGCGCCTATGGGATGAAGAGCATCTACTACTTCTGCGGGAACCCGGCGGGGAAGTGGGACATGCTGTTGGACGCCGGCGCCGACGCGCTGAGCCTGGAGGAGAGCAAGAAGGGCTTCGTGATTGACATTGAGGAGGTGGTACACCGCGTGGCCGGCCGTTGCTGTGTGTTGGGCAACCTCGATGCTATCAACCTGTTGCCCAACGCTTCCGATGATCAGCTTCGTGCCGAGATCGCCCGCCAGCTCGCCGCCGGCCGACGAAACCGGGGACGCTTCATCATGAGCATCGGCAGCCCAGTGACGCCGGGGACGACGGTGAGAAGGGTGAGGCATTATTGTGAAGTTGTGCGCGAGTTGGGTGAGGCTGGCCCCGAACACTTGACGCGTGACAATAGAGGAGAGAAGATTCCGCGTGCAGGTATGCACGCCCTACCCCTGACTGGGCGTAATTCGTAATCCGTAACCAGAAAAAGAGCCGCTTCAGGGTTCTTTGTGGGTGCCCCCAAGATGTTGTGGATGGCGCTCTGTCCGCTATCCGTCCGCCGCTCGGCCTCGGCGCCGGTGGCATCCACAAGCGTGGGC
>FWPV01009143.1_pt1 | contig 16893 bp, 16 predicted proteins | sample 2228371 | NCBI WGS metagenome assembly FWPV01 (sample SAMEA103939776, study PRJEB20133) | metagenome | reverse complement strand
GGCGCGGATGGACCGGTAGGTGCCCAGGCCCACGAGGTAGGACTTCCATCCCCCGTTCATGCTCGTCCAGTTGAGGTTGACGTAGACGGTGAGGTCCGATTCCAGCAGGCATCGGTTTACCTCCACCGGGTAGCCCTCCGGCGTGCTGCCCAGGTGTACGTTGCCGGCGGGGTCCTCGGCGTCGTGGTTGCGGACGCGCGAGGGCCCCATCACCGCCCAGACCCGCTTACCCAGTACATGTCTGAGCTCGCGCTCCGTCCACTTGCGGTGCAGCCCCACCGCGCAGACCAGCTCGATATCCTCCCGCCGCACTCCGAGGGCGAAGAGCTCCTCCAGCACCGCCTCCACCGCCGGGCCTCGCGGGTCCCTCCAGACCGGGGGGAGGGGAAGGCAGGGGTCGTCGAAGGCGATGGTGATCCGCGACCCGGGGCCCACCAGCTCCTGCAGGGGCGGGCAGCCGAGGGGTTTGCGCAGCGCCCCGCGCACCGCGCCCGGATAGTCCGCAAGGGGCGCCAGAGGGGGAGGCGCCTTCAGCACCCGGGTGCGGTCGGGCAGCTCCACCCGCACCATGTCGTCGCCGTAGAACACCAGCCTGCGCATCTTCCACCTCCGGCGGGATGCCGTCCTCGATCTTCGGTTACGCTGAAGATGGGCGTCCCCCTGGGCCTGTCGACGTGACCGGAGAGCGAAGCCCCTGCCATACTCCGGGAGCCGCACCGACGCCACTCCCACATGTTACCCTTATCACGATCGCCCTGCCATCGGTATATTCCCGACGGCGGACTCCTTGGCTCCCCCGTTACGTATCGAAACGGCCGAGGATGGAGGCTGCGCTCCGGCGCAGGAACCGGGTCACGACCCCATGGCTCCCGAGGAGAGGATCTCCTCCACCTCCCGGGCGCCCTTGCCCAGCACCTCCTCCAGCAGCCAGCGGTTGTCCTGTCCCAGCGCGGGCGCGGGACCGCGCGGCCGGATCTCGCTCCCCAGCGCCTTCATGGCCGAGCCGAAGATGGTGATGATGCCGGCTCCCGGCTGCTCCAGGTCCACCAGCATGCCGCGGGCGGCGGTGTGGGGGTTCTCCACCACCGCCTTGACGTCGTTGACGGGAGCCCCGGGCACCTCGTGCTCCTGCAGCAGTTCCCAGATCTCGGCATTGGTCAGGCCCGCGGTCCACTCCTCGATGATCTTCCTCAGCTCCGGCTCGTTGGCGTTGCGGGCCATGAGGTCGCGGAAGCGCTCGTCCTCGGCCAGCTCCGGCCGCTCCATGGCCCTGCACAGGTTGTGGAAGGGCTGGTCGCCCACGCAGATGATCATCACGTACCCGTCCGCGGTGCGGTAGGCGTCGAAGGGGGTGACGTAAGGATAGCGGTTGCCGGTGCGTTGAGGGATGTTCCCGGTGACGGTGTAGTCCACGAACTTGGCCTCCAGGAGGTTGATGGCCACGTCGTACATGGAGATGTCCAGGTATTCCCCCACCCCGGTGCGCTCCCGCGCGAAGAGCGCGGCGCACACGCCGAAGGCGGCGTAGAAGGCGCAGGAGATGTCCACGATGAGGGTCCCGGCGCGGGTGGGCGGCCCGTCGGGAAAGCCGGTGGTGCTCATCAATCCGCTCAGCGCCTGCAGCACCGCGTCATAGGCCGGCAGGTGCGCCAGGGGTCCGTACTGTCCGTAGCCGGAGATGGAGCACATCACCAGGCGCGGGTTGACCGCCTTGAGGGTCTCGTAGTCTATGCCCAGCCTCTTCGCCACCCCGGGCCGGAAGTTCTCCACGAAGACGTCGGAGACCGCCACCAGCTCCTTGAAGACCTCCACCGCGCGAGGGTGCTTGAGATCGAGGACCACGCCGCGCTTGCCGCGGTTGAGCACCGCGAAGGAGGCCGACACCCCGTCCTTGTAGGGCGGAAAGAGGCGGGCTTCGTCGCCTATGCCCGGCCTCTCCACCTTGATCACCTCCGCCCCCATGTCCGCCAGGAAGAAGGTGCAGCCAGGTCCGGCCACGGTGTTGGTGAAGTCGATCACCCTTATCCCCTCCAGCATGGAACGCATCTCTCCTACCTCCTCGATCCGGGCGGCCCGCCGCCGTGGACTCCCCATCAATTATTCCCGGGCGCGGTGAGTTTCAAGCCGCGTCGCGGAAAACGGCCCGCACGGCGCCCCCGCCGCGTCGAGGCGGTTTGACTTGGGCCCGCCCGGATAACAGAATAGCGGGTATGTTGGAGAGAGCCCGGCTGGCCGTGCGTCGTCTCCTGACCATGGCCAACCTCTTCGAGAACCTGTGCGAGGCCTACGGCGAGGGCGAAGCCCTGGCGGCCCGCGAGCCGCTGGGCTACCGCCTCTTTCCCACCGCCGTCCTCACCTTCGCCGATTGCCTCCGTTTCAGCAACCTGGCCGCCGAAGCCCTCATCCGGGAGCTCGACCTGAAGAAGGGAGAGCGCGCGCTGCTCATGATCCCCGAACCCGCGGAGTTGTTGCTCATCGCCGTTTCGTTGATGAAAGCCGGAGGTATCGCCGTGCCCCTCCCGTACGGCCTCTCCGGCGAGGAGGCGTCCCGCCGTGGGGCGGGATGCGGGGCCACCCTGGCCGTCATGGACGGACGCCTGCTGGCGGAAAGCCCGGGGCTGTCGCGGCGCATGCCGGGGGTGGAGCGCGTCATGGCCTCGGGGCCCCGCTCGCGGGCGCCGGAAGGCGTTCCCTCCCTCGACGCGGCCCTGGACGCGTCATCGGGATTCTTCCTCCCCTACACCCTCAAGCCGGGGAGCGTGGTGGGGCTGTTCCATACCCCCATGGGGGAGGTTTCCCCCAGAGCGGTCATGGCCACCAGCGAGATGATCATAGGGGCGAGACGGCTTTTCGCGCCGGGGGCTCTCTGCGGCCCCGGGAGGCGCTTCCTCAGTGCCCTCTCGCCGGTCGGCACGGGAGGGTTCGCGACCGCGGTGGCGGCGCTGCTGGCCGGCATGCGGGTCGCCTTCACGATAGAAGAAGATGCCGGGTCGCTGGCGGCGGCGCTCGCGTCGGAGAGGCCGCACGTCTTCGCGGCGTCCCCGGAACAGTATTCCCGGCTCTTGCAGGCCGGCGGGGTGGGCGCGGGTGCCCGCGGTGTGCGGCTCTGGCTGTGCTGGGGCTACGGGCTGGCGCGGGAGGAGGTGGCGGAGCTGGGCGCCTCGGGAGGAGGGAAGCGCATCGTGCCTGCCCCGGTGGTGGAGATAGGCGACGCGGACGGAAACGCCGCCTTGCTCGCCCTGAAGCTCTCTTTGCGGGGCCGGGTCTGGCCGCGTGAAGGCCGCGGGATGGTAATACCTCCCAACCGCGTGCGCACCGGCGGCGGGGAAGGCGCGGGAGAGAGAAATGCCCGCGTCCTCGCCGTAAGGGGTCCCGCGGTGACCCCCGGCTACTGGAACGACCTGGAAGGGACGCTGGCGGCCAAGAGGGACGGCTGGCTTTACCTCCCCCACCCGGTGGAGGGCAATACCTGAAGAGTCGCCAAAGTCCTCCGCGACCCCGGCGCGGCCCGACCTGGAGTTCTCCGCATGGGAAAGCGCTCGTGCCGCGCTCCGTCCGGGACGCCGGGAAGGGTTTCATACGGGACGGGAGACCGCCTCCGCCTCCGCGAGCCCGGGAGAGCTCGCTCCCTCCTGCGCCGCCCTCCTCCTCTGTATCCCGCGCAGGGCCTCCAGCGCCGCGCGCCTCACCCTGTCGCTGCGGTCCTCCACGTAGGCCTGCAGGATATCGCGGCACTCGTCGCTTCCGATCCTTCCCAGGGCAAGGGCCGCGGCGGCGCGCAGCTCGTTCCTGCCCCGGGCCATGAAGGGAAGCAGGGCTTTCCTGCGCAGGATACGCTGGCAGTAGGGGATGGCCGAGCGGTCGCCGATCTCCCCCAGTGCCCAGAGGGCGGCAGCCCTGACGGAGTTGGTGCGCCGGCGCTCTTTCTTGAAGCTGCGCGGGGGCTTGATGATGTCCATGAGCACCGGGGCCGTGGACACGTCGCGCAGGTAACCCAGCCCGATACAGGCCTCCCGCTGCACCTGCTCGTCCCGGTCCTCCAGCGCCTCCACCAGGAGCGACACCGTCTCCGCGGTGCGTATCCTGGATACGGCCTTGATGGTCTCGCGCCGCACCTCGGGGTTCTGGTGGCGGATGAAGCGCGCCAGGGACTGGATGATGGAGCGGTTGCCGATCTCGGCGAGGATGGAGACGATGTTGCGGTACATGTGCCAGGGGTTGTATTTCTCGAGGTCGTTTATCAACCCCAGGATGGCGTCTTTGCCGATGCTCTCCAGGGCCTCGAAGGTGACCCTCTTCACCAGCAGGTCCTCGCTGTCCTTGAGCACCTGGATGAGGGGCTGGATGGACTTGTCCTCGAACTTGATGAGCAGCTCCGCCACCTCGGTGATGGTCTGGATGTCGCCCTCCCTCAGGATGTTGGCCAGGTTCTCCAGCACCTCGGGGCTGGCCACGGTGGCCACCGCCTCCAGGGCGGTGCGCCTCTGCTCCGGCTTGCGGGTGTCCTCGGCGCTGTTGTGGCGCCAGAAGGTGTCGATGATCTCCAGCGCGGCGTCGTATTCCCGGGAGAGGATGAAGGTCTGGGCCAGGCTGGCCAGGCAGGAGGCCAGGGTGGTATAGACCTCGCTGAGCTCCCGCTCCCTCTCCAGGCGCTCCAGGAGGCGGTCCTTCATCTCGAAGGCGACGGGGAACTCCTGCAGCCGCTTGCTCATCTCCAGGGCGGCGGGGATGTTCCGCAGGGTCTCCGCCGTCTTCAGCCTGATCTCGGGGCTCATGTCCTCCAGGTTGTCCAGCAGGTTCTCGAGGAGCTTGAGTACCGTCTCGTGGCGGCGCGCCCGGTACAGCTTCTGCATCAGGCGGGGGATGTTCTCGTCGATGGTGATGTCCCGGGTCAGCTCGTCGATGTCCAGGGTGAGGCCCTCGCTCACCAGCATGTTGCTGATCTGGTAGACCAGGGTGCTCGCCCCCGCGCTTCCCCTCTCCCTCCCGGAGCCGTTGACGATCTTCTTCCACATGTCGGCCTGGAAGATGCGGTCGCTAACCCGGGATTCCCAGGGCTTTCCCACCGAGGCCTGATATATCTCGTCGATGAGGGCGGAGAGCGCCTGGTAGCGCAGCTCCTGTTCGGGGGAGAAACCGGCCTCCGGGTCCTCCACCACCCGCTGCAGGGCTTCGTGCTCGCGGATGGTGCTCTCCAGGAGGTCCAGTACCTTGTTCTCGCGCAGGCTGTCCAGGATGAGGCGGCGCAGGTCCAGCTCGCGCAGGGCCTCGGGCTTCTCGCGCAGCAGGTATCCCTTGAGCTCCGAGGGTTCCAGGAAAGCGGCGGCCCTGGCGATCTCCTCCACGTCCATGCGCCGCAGCTCGTCGTCGTCCAGCTCCTTCAGGAGCAGGGCGCTCCTCTCCAGGGTGCGGCATACCTCGTCCAGGGCCGCCTCCGGGTCCTCGATCTCCACCACGATCTCCCGCACCGCCTGGCGCAGCAGCAGTCCCAGGCGAGGCGGGTTGCCGGTGATGTCGCGGATGGTGTCCTCGCCGGCCTCCGCGCGCCCCGTCTTCCCGGTGATGTAGTTCACGAAGCGCTCGTCCTTGAGCTTCTCGTTGAGGCGCGCGAGCTCCTCCTCCCGGAAACGCCCCTCCTCCCTCTCGCCCTCCTCCGTGGCTATGATCTCGTCGTCGGCGACGGACACGAAGCGCTTCTCGTTCACCAGGATATGGGCGCAGCCCTGCCGGGCCACCTCCTCCGCCAGCCCTCCCAGCTGCCGCAGCTCCTCGGGCTCCCTGGCCATGATGTAGAGGAACCTCAGGAACTCCTCCTGGTCCATGCCGGCCGAGAAGGTGATGCTGTAGATGTCCCTGCGGCGGAGCCCGTCGAGGAAAGAGAGCACCGGGGGCCTGACCTGGTCGCGGTCGTGCAGCTTCTCCCCGTTCACCAGCAGGAGGTTGTCCGCCTCGCCCAGGGTGAGCTTGCCGGTCTGTGAGAGGAGGGGGTCCATGCGGGCGTAGGCCGTTTCCACCGAGGCGGAGATCATGTCGCTGGTGGGTGGGTACATGTGGATGTTGATCATGGCGGCGTTGAGGGCGATGAGGAGCTCGACCGCCCTGCGCGCCAGCTCGTCCCCGGCGTCCGTCACCACCCTGTCCTCGTCCATCTCCCCCCGGTCCTTTCACCAGCCTTTCTCTAGCTGTATATTATCGACCGCGCCGGGCGCCTACATTAGCGGTCCCCGACGGGCGCGGATCCCGCCGGCGGGTGAGAAGGAGGCGTGGGGCGGCGCGGCTGCCGTTCAGGGGAGGATATGCCGAAAGACGGGGAAGGGCGGTAAAAAACCTGCCATAATAGCCCTATGGCGGAGATCATGCGGCTGGATAGAAGCGGGGAGGAGGCCGCCCTCGAGCGGTGCGCCGCGGCCCTGGAGGCGGGCGATCTGGCGGTGCTTCCCACCGACACCGTCTACGGGCTGGCCGCCCGGGCCGACGCGCCCGGGGCCGTCGCCGCCGTATTCGCCGTCAAGGGAAGGGACAGCGCCAAGAGCCTGGTGGTGATGGTGGGGGACCCGCGGGAGGCGCTGCGTCTCGCGGTCCCCGAGGAACGAGCATCCCTGGGGCGGCTCGCGGCGCTGTGGCCGGGTCCCCTGACGGTGGTGGTGAGGGCTGTGGATATCCCGTGGCGGGAATACCTCGCCCCGGGCACGGACACCCTCGGCATCCGCGTCCCCGCCCATGCCTTCCTGCTGCGGTTGCTCACGCGCAGCGGCCCCCTTGCGGTCACCAGCGCCAACCTCTCGGGAAGGGACGCCCCCCGTTCTTTCGCCGAGATAGATCCCGTCCTGCTGGATCGGGTCGCCCTGGCCCTGGACGCGGGGGAATGCGGCTCGGGCACGCCCTCCACGGTGGTGGAGATAAGGGGCTCTGAATATGCGCTCCTGCGGCGGGGGGAGATCGGCGAGGATGTCATATCCGCGCTGCTGCGCGGGGAGGGACCGGCGCCCGCGGGGCGGGGCGCCGGCGAGGAGAAAGGGAAGGGGTTTTGATCGACGTCCTCTTCGTGTGCACCGGCAACATGTGCCGCAGCCCCATGGCGGAGGAGCTCTTCCAGAAGCGCCTGCGGCGCGACTACCCGCACCTCGAGCCCTTCGTGCTGGCGCATTCCGCCGGCACCTCGGCGGTGGAGGGCAACCCCGCCTCCTCCACGGCGGTGCAGACCATGGACCTGTGGGGCATCGACCTGGAGAGCCACCGCGCCAGCGAGCTGACCCCCGGCCTCCTGCGCGGGGCCGACCTGGTGGTGGTCATGGCGCGCGAGCACCTGCTCTCCATAGGCAGGCTGGAGCCCGACGCCCTTAAGAGGAGCGTGGCCCTGAAACACGTAGCGGGGGTGGAAAAAGAGCTCCTGGCCGAGCTGGGCGAGGGGCCGGTGCTGGACGAGGAGGGGGTCAGGAGGCGGCTGGGGCGGGCGCTGGAGCTGCTGCGAGGGCTCTCGCCGCAGGACGGTTTCCTGGCCGATATCGAGTCGGGCGCCTCTGATATAATTGACCCCATTGGCGGCTCCCTGCGCGTTTACCTGGGAGTGGCGGAGGAAATAGACGATTCCCTGGACGGGGCCATGCGGGTCTTCTTCGGCGTGCCCCGGGCACGGGGTTGATGCCCCCGTTACCCGTGATGGTGGGGACGGCCGGTTAGGCGCGAAGGGACGGGCGGCGGCGCGGCGGCGCCTCCGCGGCGAGGAAGGAAGGGCGCGATGAGAGTCGCACTCGGTTGTGACCACGCGGGGTTCGCGTTGAAGGAGCTGGTCTCCCGCTGCCTGCGGGAGGCGGGACACGAGGTGCTGGACCAGGGGACCTTCTCAGAGGAATCATGTGATTATCCCGATTTCGCGGAACGCGTGGCGCGGATGGTTTCCTCCGGCGAGGCGGAGAGGGGGGTAGCCATCTGCGGGACGGGGATCGGGATGGCCATGGCCGCCAACAAGCTGCCCGGGGTGCGGGCGGCCGCCTGCAACGACATCTACACCGCTCGCTACAGCCGCCTGCACAACGACGCCAACCTGCTCACCCTGGGAGCCAGGGTGGTAGGGCCGGGGGTGGCGGAGGAGATCGTGCGCACCTGGATGGAGACCCCCTTCGAGGGCGGCCGCCACGCGCGCAGGTTGGAGCGGCTGGCGGAGATGGAGGCTCGACACGGAGGAAGGAGACCATGAGCGGCCTGGACGAGGTGACGAGGGTGGACCCCGAGATCGCGCAGGTGATCCGCAACGAGCTGGAGCGGCTGCGCAACAAGATAGAGCTCATCGCCTCGGAGAACTTCCCCTCCCTGGCGGTGCTGCAGGCGGCGGGGAGCGTGCTCACCAACAAGTACGCCGAGGGTTATCCCGGCCACCGCTGGTACGGGGGCTGCGAGTGCGTGGACGTGGCCGAGGAGCTCGCCATCGCGCGGGCCAAGGCGCTCTTCGGGGCGGAACATGCCAACGTGCAGCCGCACGCCGGCGCCCAGGCCAACACCGCGGTCTATTTCTGCGCCCTCAAGCCCGGGGACACCATCCTGGGCATGGAGAAGACGGCGGGCGGGCATCTCACCCACGGCACCCCGGCGAACATCAGCGGAGCCCTCTACGACGCCCACTTCTACGGCGTGGACCGCGAGACGGAGATGCTAGATTACGAGCAGATAGCGGAGATCGCCAGGAGGTACCGACCCCGCCTCATCATCGCCGGGGGGAGCTCCTACCCCCGGGACATCGACTTCGCGGCCTTCCGGGCGGTGGCGGACGAGGTGGGCGCCATGCTCATGGTGGACATGGCCCATTTCGCCGGCCTGGTGGCCGGGAAAGTGCACTCCGACCCGGTTCCCCACGCCGAGTTCGTGACCACCACCACCCACAAGACCCTGCGCGGTCCGCGCGGCGGCATGATCCTCTGCAAGGAGCGTTTCGCGCAGGCCCTCGACCATGCCGTGTTCCCCGGCGTGCAGGGTGGGCCCCTCATGCATATCGTGGCGGCCAAGGCGGTCGCCCTTCACGAGGCCTCCCAGCCCGAGTTCGCGGATTACGCCCGCCAGGTGGTGAGCAACTGCCGGGCCCTGGCCGCGGCCCTCGAGGAGAGGGGCATGCGCCTGGTGAGCGGGGGCACCGACACCCACCTCCTGCTGGTGGACCTCAGGCCTCTGGGAATTACTGGCAAAGAACTCGAGGAAGCCCTGGACGCGGTGAAGATAACCGTGAACAAGAACAACATACCCTTCGACGACAAGCCCCCGGCGGTGACCAGCGGCATCCGCCTCGGCACGCCGGCGGTGACCACCCGGGGGATGCGGGAAGAGGAGATGGTGGAGATCGCCGACCTCATCGCGCTGGTGGCCGGGAACCCGGGGTCGACGCAGGTCATGCACGAGGTGCGGGAACGGGTGGAGGAGCTGCTGGCCGGGTTCCCGCTTTACCCCGAGCTCTAGCGCCGGGCCGCGGTTTTGCCGGGGAGGCAGGCGGCGTTATGACCAGACCGAGCTGGGAGACCTATTTCATGTCCATAGCGCGGCAGGTGGCCACGCGCTCCACCTGCCTTCGCCGCCAGGTGGGATGTGTCATCGTGATGCAGAAGCGTATCGTGTCCACCGGCTACAACGGGGCTCCATCCGGGCTGCCCCACTGCGAGGACGTGGGCTGCGTGCGCGAGGAACGGGGGGTCGCCTCCGGCGAGAGGCACGAGCTGTGCCGGGGACTGCACGCTGAGCAGAACGCGGTCATCCAGGCGGCCCTCTACGGCACGGCGGTGGGTGGCGGCAGCATCTTCTGCACCCATAAACCCTGCGTGCTCTGTACCAAGATGCTCATCAACGCCGGCATCAGGCAGGTCTATTACGCGGAGGGATACGAGGACCCCATGGCCGACGAGATGGCGCGCGAGGCGGGGATGTCCGTCACCCCGCTGCCGGAGGAGGGCGGGGATTGATATATGTCTTTTCCTTCGTGACGGCGCTGGTGCTCTCACTGCTTCTGACCCCCCTTGCACGGCGCGCCGCCGTGTGGTTGGACGCCATAGACATGCCTCATGACCGCAAGGTGCACGAGCAGCCCACTCCCACCCTGGGGGGGATGGCCATCTTCCTGGCCGTGGTGCTCTCACTGCTCATGGCCAAGGTCCTGGCCAGTTTCTCCGCTCCCTTCGCCAGGCCCCTGGGGATGGTGGACGCGCTTTCCTCGGCCCAGCTTCTGGGGCTCATCCTCGCCTCCACCTTCATCGCCGTGCTGGGCGCCCTGGACGACATGCGCCACCTCTCCCCCTGGATGAAGCTCGCCGGCCAGATCATGGGGGCCCTCATCCTGGTCTCTTTCGGGGTGGAGATAACCACCCTGGCCCTGCCGCGCGGCAACGTCATCGACCTCACCGCGAGCCCCGTCCTCTCCATCCTTCTCACCGTGGCCTGGACGGTGGCCTTCACCAACATCATCAACCTCATCGACGGCCTGGACGGCCTCGCCGCGGGCATCTCCCTCATCACCGTGGCGGCCTTCTTCTTCTACGGCACGCGGGTGGGGGCGGACCCCAACACCCTGCAGGCCATGGTCATCTCCGCCGCGGTGGGAGGGGCATGTCTGGGTTTCCTCCGATACAACTTCAACCCCGCGAGTATCTTCATGGGCGACTCGGGGGCTCAGTTCCTGGGGTTCGTCCTGGGCGCCATCAGCATTCAGGGCATCCTGAAGCGCACCGCGGTGGCCACCATGTTCACCCCCCTCATCATCCTCGCCGTGCCCATCGCCGATACCGGCCTGGCCATCCTCAGGCGGGCGAGAAAAGGAAAACCCTTCCACCACGCGGACAAGGAGCACATCCACCACCGGCTGCTCTACATCGGGCACTCGCAGCGCCAGGCGGTCCTGATCATCTACCTGTGGACGGCCCTCCTCACCGGCATCGCCCTCTCCCTGGAGTTCGTGGCCTCCAAGACGGTGGTACTGGTGCTTCTGGGGGTGGGGGTGGGAGTGTTCCTGGCCACCACCCTGCCGCGCATCGTCATCGGCAGCCGCGAGCTGGACCGAGAGGAGGAGACGGAGGAGGAAGAGGCCTTCGAGGAGGAAGAAGGCGAGGGGGATTGACCGCCGGCACGCCGGCGGCATCCGGCACCGGGGATCGGGATAAGGGGCCGGCCTGCCGGGGCGAGACGTTCTTGCCGCGAGGGCCGGAAGCTCCGGCGGCGCGGATCGGACTCGAGGCCTGCCATGCGCCGCATGAGATCGACGATACCGCGGAAACCATGAGGGCGTGGGGGATCCGCTCAGTTCACGCCACCGCATTATAATAGACACCATAAATGACTTTATAGTATATTTACACTATCCGATGAAAGGTGTTGATAAGGTTGCCGAAAAGGAATATAAATGTTGGCGATTCGCCCTGGGAGAGGGAGAGGAGCACTGACAGCGGAACGGGAGTGAAGAACATGTCGCAGCAGGGAAACGGCAGGAACGGGGCGAAGCTGACCCGCAGGATGAGGCGCAATTTCTACCAGGCCTTCGGGCCTCCCACCTTCCCCCTTTTCATGGTGGCGGGGGGGTGGATACTCAAGAGCATCGGGCCGCGCATGCCCTTCATCAAGTTCGCGAGGCCGGACAGGTTCTCCTACCACCTGCCGCCCGTGAGATCGCGCGCCTACGAACGCTTCTACCGCAACATCATCGACCGCGGGCTGGGCAGGGAATGGGGGCCTCATGCCGTGACCATCGCGGTGACCCAGGACTGCAACGCGCACTGCGTGCACTGTAGCGCCTTCCGGCGCAGCCGCGAGGGCACCCTGACCACGGGCCAGTGGTGCGATGTCGTCGACCAGTGCGCGGAACTGGGCATCACCGATATCATCATCACCGGCGGCGAGCCCCTGCTGCGCCCGGACCTGGACGTGATCATCCGCCGTATCGTGGAGAACGACTGCGTCGCGGATATTTTCACCAACGGATCCCTGCTCAGCGAGGAGAACCTGGACAAGCTGAGCGCCGCCGGCTGCGACACCATCTTCGTGAGCCTGGACAGCCCGGTGCCGGAGGAACACGACCGCCTGCGGGGCGTGCCCGGCCTTTACCAGCGGGCGGTGGAGGGTATCGAGCGCGCGGTGGCCCGCGGCATGGCCGTCGGCGTCTCCACCTATATGAACCGCGAGGCTATTGCCAGAGATTACCATCACAGGTTCCTGGAGCTCTGCCGCGAGCTGGGGGTGCGCGAACTCACCGTCTTCGACCTGGTGCCCACCGGAAAGTGCATCAAGGAGGACGAGCTCATCCTCACCGACGCCGAGCGCGAGAAGTTCCGCGTCATCCACGAGGAGCAGTGGAAGGACTTCAAGGGGCCCAGGGTATGCCTGATGTGCCACGTCAACGACCCCCACATCATGGGGTGCTTCGGAGTGAAGTGGCAGATCCACATCACCCACAACGGCTTCGTGACCCCCTGCGACTTCAACCCTCTGCACTTCGGCAACGTCAAGGAGGAGCCGCTGTGGGACATCTGGCACCGCATGAAGGTGCACCCCGAGTACGACCGCAAGACCATGACCTGCCGCATGCAGGATCCCGAGTTCCGCAGGAAATACATCCACAAGATCCCGGAGGGGGCGGAGCTGCCCTTCCCCATCGACATGGTGGACCGCGAGCACCGCGAGGCGGCCGCGAGGTAGGAGTCCCGCCCTCTGTCTGCCCACCCCGCGCCCGCCGGCCACGCCAGGAGCGGCGGGGAGCGGGCATCGCAGGCTCGGGAAGAGCGGAGCGAGCTTTACGTCGCTGAACCCCGAAGGGGGCGGAGCTGCCCTTCCCCGTCGACATGGCGGACCGCGAGCACCGCGAGGCGTCCGGGAGGCAGGCGTCCGCTGTTTCCAACTTTCGGATAATCCATTACAATTGACCTGTCGCTTGAGGCTGCGTTTTCAGGCGCGGGGAGAGGTCGCGTATGCAGACAAGGATCGCCTTCATAGGGTTCAACCAGGCCTGTTCGCGCCTGGCGAAGCTGCTGGCCGAGGGCGAGGGCGGCGAGGTGGTGGGACTCCTCTCCCGGGGACTCCCCCCGCTCTGGCCCGAGTCGTTGGACCCCCCCGCCGTCTTCACCTCACGCAGGGACCTCTTCCGTACCGCCGCGCCCGATCTGGTGCTGGTGGCCGACGAAGGGGTGGAGGAGCTCAAGGGGATCCCCGCCCACTGCCAGGTGATGGACGCGCGCGACGGCTCGCCCCTGGCGCGGCTGCTGGAGTCCCTGCCGGCCGCGGGGCACGCGGCGCGGTTGAGCCGGGAAGCGATATACGGCTTCATGGATATCTGCTCCGGCGTCAACGTCATCGAGGCCTACACCGACCCCCTTCCCAAGCTCGCCCAGCTGCTGGACCGGGCCATGGCCTTCTGCGGCGCGGCGCTGGGCATGGTGCTGCTGCCGGGGGCGGCGGTGGACGAACTCAAGGTGGTGCTGGCGAGGGGCGAGGCGGCGGAGGCCCTGGTGGAGGAAACCCTGGACGCCAGGACCTCCGTCTGCGGCGCCTCCTTCGACTCGGGCGCCGTGATCCAGGAGCGTCTGCGCCCGGAGCACGCGGAATACGGTTACCTGGCGGACACCGGGATAGGCAGCCTCATCGGGTTGCCTCTGCGCGCGGAGGGAAGGGTCGTCGGCGTGCTCGCCCTGGGGATGGAGGAGGAGGAGCTGGAGGCGTTGAAGATGCCCGTGCTGGCCCTGGTCGCGGACCAGGCGGCCCTCACGGTGCTCATCGCCCGTCTCTATTCCGAGCTGGAGACCAATGCGGTCAGGGATGCCGCCAGCGGACTGTTCAACCGTGAATACTTCATCCACCAGGTGAAAAGGGAGGTCAGCCGCGCCCGCCGCTACAGCCTCAACGTCTGCCTGCTCTTCTTCGAGATCGACGACTACGAGGGTTACGTGGAGCGCAACGGGCGCTACCTGGGGGACCTCGTCTTGAAAGACCTGGGCGCCGTCGTCAGGCGCAACACGCGGGAGGTGGACACCGCGGCGCGTTACGGAGAGAGCCTCTTCGGGGTGCTCCTTCCGGAGACGAGGCGCCTGGGGGCCATGCGGCTGGCGGAACGCATCCGCAAGGTGGTGGAGGAATATCCCTTCCCCTCGCGGGTGAGGAAAGAGGTGGAGAGGCTGACGGTCTGCGTGGGGGTGTCGTCATACCCCGCCAACGCCGACAACGATACCGACCTCGTGAACCGGGCCCTTGCCGCCCTCGCCGCCGCCAGGGCGGCAGGTCCCAACAACGTGCGCCTGTACTCCGACGACCTGGGGGCGGAGTCCGCCTGAGGAAGGCCGCCGCCCCATTCCATGCCCTGGCGGGTGAAGGCTCAGACCACGGGCTCGAGGTCCCGGTACTTGCGCCGCAGGCCCCATACCACCTTCAGGCCCTCCCAGAAGATGTCGGAATCCATCTTGGACTCGCCGCCCTTGCGGTCCACGAAGATGATGGGGACCTCCACGATGCGGAAGCCCAGGGCTTCGGCCACGAAGGTCATCTCGATCTGGAAGGCGTAGCCCTGCGAGGTGACGCGGTCCAGGGGGATGGCTTCCAGCACCCGGCGCGAGTAGCAGCGGAAGCCCGATGTGGTGTCCACCGTCCTGGTGCGCGCCACCATCTTGGTATAGAGGTTCCCGCCGCGGCTGATCAGCCAGCGGTAGAAGCTCCAGTCGGGAGCGCCCCCTCCCTTGATGTAGCGCGACCCCACGGCGGCGTCCGCCTCGCGGGCCGCGGCGTAGAGGCGGGGGAGGTCGTCGGGGTTGTGGGAGAAGTCGGCGTCTATCTCGAAGCAGTACTGCGCTCCTCTCTCCAGCGCGTAGCGGAACCCGGCGCGGTAAGCGGTGCCCAGGCCGCCCTTCCCCTCCCGGTGCAGGACCTCCACCCGGGGGTCAGCCGCGGCTATGCGGTCGGCTATCTCCCCCGTCCCGTCGGGGGAGTTGTCGTCCACCACCAGGATGCCCAGGTCCAGTGGCTGGCGCAGGATGGCCTCCACGATGCGCTCGATGTTCTCGCGCTCGTTGTAGGTCGGCAGCACCACGGTCAGTTCACGCATGCGAAGATTATAGCACCCGGGGGGAGCGGATGGACCGCGGCGACCCTAGTCGTACCAGCGGTTGCGCCCCCGCTTCCAGCCGTGCTCCCCCACCAGGGGGACGAAGACGCAGGACCCCTCCTCGCTGCGCGTGAACCCGCCGCCCTCGCGGCGGATGACCGTGAGCATCTGCATACCCGAGGGCCCAACGGGGATCACCAGCCTTCCCCCGTCGGCCAGCTGCTCGGCGAGGGGCTGGGGAACGGAGGGCGCCCCCGCGGTGACGATGATGCCGTCGAAGGGGGCCTCCTCGGGCCAGCCCAGGGTGCCGTCGCCCACGCGGAGGTGGAAATTACGGTAGCCGAGGGAGAGGAGGCGGCGCTCCGCCTCGCGCGCCAGCTCCGGGATCTTCTCCACCGTGTACACCTCGCGCGCCAGCTCGCACAGCACCGCGGCCTGGTAGCCGGAACCGGTGCCAACTTCCAGAACCCTGGAATCTTCTCCCAGCTCAAGGAGCTCCGTCATCCACGCCACCATGTAGGGCTGGCTGATGGTCTGCCCCTCTCCGATGGGGAGGGGGGAGTCGTCGTAGGCGCGGTCCGCGAGGTGGGCGGGGACGAAAAGGTGGCGCGGGACCTTGCCCATGGCCTCCAGCACGCGGGGGTCCTCGACGCCGCGGGCGGCGATCTGCTGCCTGACCATGGCCTTGCGTGCTTTGGTAAAATATTCCTCATCCATGATGCCAGAGGTGCCTTCAAGGCTGCGGCGGCGGCCGCGGGATCCCTCTCGTCTCCTCATTCCCTGTCCACGAACTTGGTGATGGTGACCACCGTGCCGCTGCCGGGGCTGGAGTCGCACTCGAACACGTCCACCAGGCTTCTTATCAACGGGATCCCGAATCCCTTGCCGAGGAGGTCTTCGCGCTGGCGGTCCAGCACGCAGCCGGGGTCGAAACCCGGCCCGCGGTCCCGTACCTCGACGGTCAGAAAACCGTCTCCCGCCAGGTAGCGTACCAGTATGGGAGGCCTGGTGGCTTCGCCGTTGCCGGTGTGCACGATGGCGTTGGTGCACATCTCGGAGATGGCGATCTTGAGGTCGTCGATGCTCTCCTCGCTGAAGCGCATGCGCCGCGCTATGGAGCCGGCCAGCAGCCGGGCCAGCCCCACGTACTTCGCCTGCGCCGGCATCTCCAGCTCGAACTCGGTGGTCTCCTCTCGGGGCAATATCATGCCTCCTCGGCCTTTGCGTGCATCTCTTCCCTGGAAGCGTAGATCGGGAAGACCTTGGTGAGCCCGGTGATGCGGAAGACGCGCAGGATCTTTTCCTGGCTGCAGATGATCCCCAGCTCGCCGCCGTGGTTCCTGACCCTCTTCAGGCCGCCCACCAGGACGCCCAGGCCGGTGCTGTCGAGAAAGGCGACCTTTTCGAGGTCCACGACGAGATGGTAATGACCCTCCTCCACGAGGTCCTTGATGGTATCGCGCAGCTTGTAGGCGCTGTATACATCGACCTCTCCGCTCAAGGCGATGAGGGAGCGTTCACCCACGCTCTCCACCGCGACGTCGAGGACGGTGCCTCCTCTCTCCTCTTCTACCATACTCTGCTCACCGTTGCTCCGGGCCGGAGCCCTCCAGGGGCATCCGGCTACCTGGGCTTTGCGGGCCGCTTCACCGTGTTGCCGCACTTGGGGCACTTGGCCTGGTCTTCGCCGGGCTCGATGGTGACGCGGTTGTTGCACTTTGGGCAGAGAACCCGCAGTACTTCGACGCTCGTCTTCTCATGGCCGTGAGGTCCCCGCACCATTTTTCACCTCCGAGTGATCGTCAGGCCGGATACTTTCCGGCGGTGGTGAGGTCCATGCATTA
>FWPV01009142.1_pt1 | contig 16901 bp, 11 predicted proteins | sample 2228371 | NCBI WGS metagenome assembly FWPV01 (sample SAMEA103939776, study PRJEB20133) | metagenome | reverse complement strand
AAGGTCATTGATGTTAACCTGCTGCCCGTGGCGGTCAACGATACGGCGCAGGTCATTATGAACACGTCCATACGCCTGAATGTCCTTGCCAATGACAGCGATCCGGACGGCGATCCTCTGACGATCACCGCCGTAAGCGCGCCGGCCAACGGCACGGCGACGATTATCGAGAACGGCCAGGCCGTGCGTTACACGCCGAATCCCGGCTACCGCGGCGCGGACAGCTTTACCTACACCGTGAGCGATGGGCGCGACGGCACAGCCACGGCGACTGTCAACCTGAACGTTGACCAGGCGCGGATCTTCCTGCCTCTGGTGAACGACCGCCCCGTGGAACCTGACCTGGTGGTGCGCTTCGAACTGGAACCCAACCAGCCACGCGCCTTCTCGCCCGCGACGGTCCGGGTAACGGTTACCAACCGCGGGCGCGGGCCGGCCTCGAACTTCTGGGTGGACTTCTACATCAACCCGCGACAGGCGCCAGGGGTGAACGAACCCTGGAACGAACTCTGTCGCGACCGGAACTGCCGGGGTATTGCGTGGTTCTACGAGGGCAGCCTCCGCCCCGGCGAGAGCGTGACCTTCACCAGCACGCCGCAGAGCGAGAGCAATCCCACCGGCTACCAGTCTCGCTACACGCTCTGGGACGGGTTCTTCGAGAACGGGACATACGATCTCTACGCCTATGTGGATAGCTGGAACCGCGACGGTAGCGGCGCTGTTCGCGATCCTCGCGGCGCTGTCGCCGAGGAGAACGAGGACAACAACCTGGCCGAGCGGCAGATAACTGTCGAAGTTAGCCCGTAGGATGCCCGGGGAGGGTGGAGCGCAAGGGCTTCACCCTCCCATACCCCAGCCGCAGTTGGGGGCGCCAGGCCCCGGAGGGGCAGGGGGGCGGGGCAACCGGGTTTCCCCATACCGCGCCAGGCCCCCGGAGGGGCAGCAGGGGGGCGGGGCAACCGGGTTGCCTCGGAGGCATATCAGACGCCCACAGAGAGGGGCGCAGGGAAACCCGGTTTCCCCATATCCCAACCGCGGTTGGGAGCGGCTGGCGCCCCCATAGGCAGGGGCACGGGGAAACCCGGTTTCCCCAAATGGTGGTTATTCCTGGGAGGGCTGCGCCCTCCCAAACCCTCCCCTCAGGGAGGGGGTTGGGGAAACCCGGTTTCCCCATATCCCAACCGCGGTTGGGAGCGGCTGGCGCCCCCACAGGCAGGGGCACGGGGAAACCCGGTTTCCCCATATGTTCACGTTAGTCTGGAGGCCATGTATGCGACGTCAAGTGGTGAGTGTGACGCTGATGCTCTGTGGCGCGATCATGCTGGTGCTGGGAATGGTTGTGGTTCCCGCGCCGGCGCCGGTGGTGGCGGGGCCGGCGCTGCAACCCTCGCCGCGCCCGCCGCTGGAGCCAACCGCCCCTCCAGAGGGGGGCCTGCCCGCGCCCACGCCGATCCCCTACGGGCGGGTCACCGGGACGATCATTGATCTTCGCACGGGCGCTCCGGCGCCGGGAAAACTGGTGGTGATCGGCGACTCGACGGTGATCAGTGATGCGAACGGGAACTATGACCGCTGGGTGATCAGCGGATTTTACGACCTGCATCTGAGATTGCGCAATGGGGAAGGCAGGGTCGCCCAGCCGCCCCAGCAGATTGCCGTGGGCAACGGTGACACGGTGGTGGTCCACCTGTTCTTTACCAGCGCAGACCCCGTCGCCTCTCAGCCTACCGCCGCCCCTGAGCCTACGCCGACTGTAGCGCCCCCCGCGCTGCCAACGCCCACTCCCGATGATGTGACGGCAGTGGCGCCGGTTTCTCTGCCCGTGACCGCAGCCGCCAGCGCGCGCGTTCCTGGCTCGCTGTTGCTGGCAGGCGCGCTGCTGCTGGGCCTCGGCGCGCTGCTCCAGGTGCGCCCGCGTCGCCGGGCCGCCCGGCGCCAGGAGGCCGATCAGCGCCTGCTGCGCCGTATGCTGGCAACCCCGCCCCGGGATACCTCCGAAGAATAGGGGAGCAAGGCGAGGAGACCCGGTTTCCCCGCCCTTCCACCGGGAGGGCCTGGCCCTTCCAGGCCCTCATGCCGGAGAGGGGAATATGGGGAAACCGGGTTTCCCCCATCCCCCACCCGCGGTTAGGGGTCGCCAGGCGCGCCCCCGGGCAGGGGGGTGGGGAAACCGGGGTTCCCCTATTCAGTGAAAACGCCCGCCAGGGCGCCTCGCCTCACCCATCATCCTCAGCAATCACGCGGGCCGTTACGCGCTCGATCTCGGCGAGGCTCTTGCCGCGGGCGCTCTCCAGGCGTTCCAGGCGCTTCTGGAATTGCGCCAGGGCGTAGGTCGAGAAGGTCTCGATCTGGAGGTTGAAGGGCATCACCTCGTAGCACTGAAAAGCCTCATCAATCACGCCCATGGCGTAGAGCAGCAAGTCGCTCATCCGCGCCTCGATCGGCGCCCAGAGGCCGTCATCGGCGGCGATGAGCCGCGAGAGCAGGTAGACGCCATAGGCGATGTGGCGCGACTCGTCCTGCTTGAGCAGCCGGATGCCCGCGCGGGTTCCGGGCAGCAGGTCGTTGGCCTCGAGCATGGTAAAGTAAGCGTGGTAGCCGGTCTCGGCAAGCACCCCTTCGACGATCATGTTGTAGGTGAGGGCAGCTTCGGCCTGGGCCAGGGGCGAGGCATCCTCAGCCAGGCGACCCATCGCCGCAGGCAGGGCCTCGTAGATCAGCGCGCGAAAGCTGGGCGTGTGGTAGCAGCTCAGGTCGTGATCGCTTGCGGCAACCTCGTCGAGGAAGCGGGCGAAAAAGTCGGTATGCTTGGCCTCCTCGAAGAGGAAGGTCGTCAGGAACAGTTCCTCTTCAACCCGGCCCTCCCGCGCCACCACCTGCACCAGTGGCAGCAGGTCGAGGGTTACGGCCTCTTCGCCGGCCTGGAAAAGGGCGGTGAGACGCAGTAGCAGATCGCGCTCAGGCTCGCTCAGGCGACGCCAGTCGGCGGCGTCGCGGCTGAGATCGATCGCGCTGGGATTCCAGACGCCGAGGCGCTTGGCTTTTTCAAAGAGGCGCATCGGTGGGCTGTCGCGGCGCAGGCCGCGGGTGGTGGTGGCAAAACTGGTGTGCATGATTTGTACCCGTTTCAGACAGAGTTCGCAGGCGCTTGAGCGTTCGCAGGCTTCTGCCCACAGTTTCCCGCCGGGCAGAGGGCCGAGGAAACCCGGCCTCTCCGCCCTCTAATACCAACTGGAATTGACGACCTCGCATGCTTTAGCATCACCTCCACAGCCCGACAGCCCCCACACGGGGCTTTGTGGCGCTGTGGAGTTGGAGCGTTGCGGGATCTGAACCAATGCGGCGCCATCAAGGCGAAACGGTATAACCGCTCCAGGCAGGAGCATTCCTACCATCGCACGTTGACGGGAGTGCCCAGGGGCGCCCAGCCGTAGAGCCAGGCCGCCGACGCGAGGGGCAGGTTAATGCACCCGTGACTGCGGCGCACACCCGTGCCGAACTGGTTGTGCCAGTAGGTTCCGTGGAGGGCCACGCCGCCGACGATGTACATGGCGTGAGGCACGTCGGGCACGTTCCAGCACTCGCCCCCGGCACAGCCGCGCATAGTCTGCGAGCGCACCTTGTGGTAGATCGCGAAGCGCCCCACGGGGGTGTTGAAGCCGTCGCGCCCGGTAGAAACCGGCGCGTCGAAGACCATGCGCTCGCCCTCGTAGGCGTAGAGCCACTGGTCGCTCAGGTCCACGATGATACTCTTGCCGCCGGATGAAGGGGCGGGCACGGGACGAGCCGGCGCAGGCGCTGGCGCGGGGGCGGCGGGCGCTGGCGCGGCGGGCGCTTCGGTGGCTGGCGGCGCAGCGGTGGCAGCAACGAGTGGTTGGGCAGGCGCAACCGGTTCGGGGAGCGGTTGCCCGCCGTTGTCAACAACCAGCGCCCCCTCCGGCGCGCCTGGCAAGGTGGATAACCCGCGGAGCAGGGCCAGATCGCGCCCCAGGTTGCCGATCTGCATCGCCTCGGCCGGCGGCGCATCGGGGTAGTGCTCGAGACGCACCCGCTCGAAGTACTGGACCAGCGCCAGCCGCGGGCCAACGTACTCCCAGGCCGGCGCGCTAATTGGAAACCCGAAGACCTCCAGGCCGCCGTTGGCTTCCCAGTAGCCCAGGAAGGGAGGACCGACGCGGTACCCCGTCTCGGGAAACAGGCGCGTGTCGGGGGGCAGGTCGGCATCCGGCGGGGCGGGAGGCTCGAAGCGCCGCCAGATCGCCTCACTGTATTCGGCTCCCAGCCGCCCACGCAAGATGGCTCCCCCGTACTCGGGATGCGCCTCCAGACGCCCGCGCTCGAAGTACTGCACCGTCAGCCCATTCTCGACCAGATGCGGGGTGATCGGCGGGCCGAGGGTCAGCGGGCCGTTACTGTCGCGCCAGTAGCCGAGAAAGCCGTACTCATTGCTCAGGCGCTGGCCCGTGGCGGCGAAAAAGAGCGCGTTGTCCATCGCCACGCTCTGGCGCGGCGCCACCCACGCCCCGACGATGATCCCCACCAACAGACTGCCTACGCACGCCGAAAGAAAGCGTCGAGTGAGCCGCAAGCGCATGATCGACTCCTGGAGCGTTCACGAGCGGACAACAACCTGCATCGGGCGCCGGCTGTCAGGTCGAACCATCACGCCCGCGATGCCTCGATCTCTCGTCTGGCGCGCCACGAGGGGGGAGGTGCTCTGCTCGCATTATAGCGCCGTGTGATCGGTTGTCAAGGGTATTTGGGGAGATCATGCCTTTACTATGGTCTGCGTATTATTGAGGCTCTTGACAGTTTAAGGATATCGTATCGGCGTCCCGCTCCCGGCGCCCGGCGATATGTGGTACCATGTACGGGTGACCATACCCCGTATGCGTGCTGTGGGGGCGGCCGGCGCAATGGTGGACGGGGATATGCCCCGTGTGACGGGTAGAGACGGCCCGGCGGGCTGTCTCTACGGTAGCGCGATGGCCCGGGGGGCCGTCGCGGTGGCGACGGGGTGGCGGCAACAGATTACCAGAGAAGGAACCTGACCCATGCAAGAATTGGATACTGAACTCGACGAATTGCGCGAACGGCTGGCCCTGATCCGGGGGCATCTTTGACCTGGCCGGCAAACAGGCCCAGATCGCGGCGCTCGAAGAACAGGCGGCTGACCCGACCATCTGGAATGATCCTCGCGCCGCGCAGGCGGTGATGCAACGCCTGACACGCCTGAAAGAAGAAGTCGGTCGCTGGACGTCCCTGGAGGAGCGGCTGCGCAGCCTGGGCGAATTGCTCGAACTGGCCGAGGCCGAGGGCGACGACTCGCTCCGCGACGAGATCGCCAGCGATCTCCGCAGCGCGGCGCATGAGTTGCAGCAGTTTGAACTGGCGCTCTTGCTCAGCGGCCCCTACGATGACCGCGATGCGTTCATCTCCATACAGGCCGGCATGGGTGGCACTGATGCCCAGGATTGGGCCGAAATGCTCCTGCGCATGTACATCCGCTGGGCCGAGGCGCGGGGCTACGAGGTGCGCGTGGTTGACCAGAGCGAGGGCGACGAGGCGGGGATCAAGAGCGCCACGCTGGAGGTGCGCGGCCCTTATGCCTACGGGTACGCGCGGGCCGAAGCCGGCGTGCACCGCCTGATCCGCCTGTCGCCGTTTAACGCCGCGCATACCCGGCAGACCTCCTTCGCCCGTGTTGAGGTGATGCCCGAGGTGGACGATGCGCCCGAGGTGGTGATCAGGCCCGAAGATCTGCGTATTGATGTGTTTCGCTCCGGCGGCCACGGCGGCCAGGGTGTGAATACGACCGACTCGGCGGTGCGCCTGACCCATCTGCCCACCGGCATCGTGGTCACTTGCCAGAACGAGCGTTCGCAGATCCAGAACCGCGAGACGGCGTTGCGGGTGCTGCGTGGCCGGCTGCTCGAGCGTGAGTTGCAGCGACAGGCCGAGGAACGCGCGCGCCTGCGCGGCGAGTATCGCGATGCTGCCTTTGGCAGCCAGATGCGCACCTACTATCTGCACCCTTCGACGCTGGTAAAGGATCATCGCACCAACTACGAAACGAGCAATGTGCAGGCGGTGCTCGATGGGCAGATTGACGAGTTTATTGAGGCGTATCTGCGCTGGAACGTTGCGGCGCAGTGAGGGTTTCGGTACGGAACCGCAGACCCGGGCGCACTCCACTCTCCAGAACGATACGAGGTTTGCTCGGGAGGGCCACGCCCTCCCAGCTTCTCTCCGTAGGCAGGGGAAAGGGGAGAAGCCCGGTTGCCCCTGTTGTTCGCGTCAGTGGCACGCGGCGAGGCCGCACAGGCAAATACCATGATACCGAAGCTTGCCCGCTACCTGCTGATCCTTGCGCTGCTGACCATCGGCTTGCTGACGCCATGGGTCCCTGTCGGCGCCGCCGAGCGCATCCAGATCCTCACGGCGACTGCGCGTTCCGAGTTCCCGACGCGCATTACCTTTACCCTCACCGCCGAGGCGGAAGCATCCGAAATTGTGGCGGCGCAGTTGCTCTACGGCGCGACGCGCCAGAACGTGCTCAGCGTCGTTGATGTACCGCTCACGCCGGGCCGGCGCATCGAGGCGCGCCACGTGCTCGATACCCAGGTGTACTACTACCCGCCGGGGACGGCTATGTTCTACCGCTGGGCGCTCCGCGATGCCAGCGGCGCCGAGGTGACCACGCCGCGGGCCGAGGTGATCCACCACGATGAGCGCTTTCCCTGGTCCGAACGCAGCGAACGCAACGTGACCGTACTCTGGTACGAGGGCGGCGCGGCCTTCGGCGAGACGCTGATCGGCGCCGCGACTGCCGCGCTCGACCGGATGGCGGCAGCCCTGGGCGCGGAGCTGGAGCAGCCGGTGCGGATCTATGTCTACGCCTCCAGCGCCGATCTGCGCACGGCCCTGCAGGCCAACTCGGTAGACTGGGTCGGCGGCCAGGCCTTCACCGATCTGGGCATTATTATCGGGGCCATCGCTCCCGGCGATGTCGCCGAGGTCGGGCGGCTGATCCCCCATGAACTGGCTCACCAGGTGCTGGCACAGTTGACGGATAACCCCTACGGGGAACCGCCGCCCTGGTTCGATGAGGGCCTGGCGATGTACGCCCAGACCCGGCCCGATCCCTGGGTCGAAGCGCAACTGGACGAGGCCGCGCGAGAGGGGCGGCTGATCCCGCTGGAGGCGCTTGCGGCGAGCTTCCCCGCCGATACCGATCAGGCCCTGCTCTCCTACGCGCAGAGCCAGGCTGTGGTGGAGCATATCATTGCCACCTACGGGGCCGAAAAGCTGCGCGCGCTGGCCCTGGCCTTCGCCGCGGCAACCCCGCCGGACCAGGCCCTCCAGACGGTGCTCGGGCGCAGCGTGGACGAACTGGACGCCGAGTGGCGCGCGACCCTGCCGCCGCAGGAACGGACCGTCGCGCCTACGCCGGTTCCACAAACTGCCCCTGCCGACCGCTTCGCCGAACCGCCGATTGGTCTTCCAGACGCGGCTGAAGCCCCATCCGGCGGATCGCCGTTCGCCGGGGTTGCCGCGCCCGCCCTGGTGGTCGGAGTGCTGTTCTGTGGCGCTGCCGTGCTGGCAGTCGGAGTGGTGGCGCTGCTGCTCGTGTGGCGCGCAGGTGCGGCCAGGCGGGGCTGAGGTGAACATCGCCCGCGCGCGGGAGGGTCTGGGAGGGCGCAGCCCTCCCAGGAAACAACCCGCCAGCGGGGAGGGTTTGGGAGGGCGCAGCCCTCCCGGGAAAAACCTGTTTTCATCCTGTCGGTGCGCGGCGCAGCCGCATGGATGACTGAGGTGAACATCGCCCGCGCGCGGGAGGGTTTGGGAGGGCGCCGCTCTCCCAGGAAACAACCCGCCAGCGGGGAGGGTTTGGGAGGGCGCAGCCCTCCCGGGAAAAACCTGTTTTCATCCTGTCGGTGCGCGGCGCAGCCGCACAGGCGCCTCACATGCACGATCTGAACGCGCTCAACGAGGAGCAAGGCATGGAAATCAAATTCACACCCTGGCGCATGAAATATATCAAACAAAGCGACGGCAAAGCGGATGGGGGGTGTATCTTCTGCGCGATGGCGGCAGCGTCGCCCCAGACTGACGCCGAGCACCTGGTGTTGTATCGGGGCGAACGGTGCTTCGTGGTGATGAACCTCTACCCCTACAACCCCGGGCACCTGATGGTGGTGACGAATGCCCACACCGCCGATCTCGCCGGTCTCGATGCAGCCACGGCGGAAGAGTTGTTTACCCTGACCCGGCGCAGCGTGGGATTGCTGGAAGCGGAGTACGGGCCGCATGGCTTCAATCTGGGGATCAACCTGGGACGGACGGCAGGCGCGGGTATCGCCGAGCATCTGCACGTGCACATTGTGCCGCGCTGGAACGGCGACGCGAACTTCATGCCCATCGTGGGCGGCACCCGTCTGATCCCCGAAGACCTGAGCGGCGCCTACCAGCGGTTGCGTCCGCGGTTCGATGAACTCCGCGCCCTGCTGCGTCAGGACGATGGAGCGCCATCGCGCGGATCGGTGTGTTGCTCCGGCGCCGAAGGCTAGTGGTTTGTCAACCAGGTTGTGATGGATGGTTTTTTGCGGGGAGGGCTTCGCCCTCCCACGCCCCCTCCCGCCACGTTCATCACAATTATCCTGGCAGACCACTAGGCCCGGGCGCGCTGCGCGGCTCTGCAGGTTCCTCGCCTGACAATCTGATGTGAACGTACGGGGAAACCGGGTTTCCCCAACCCCCTCCCTGAGGGGAGGGTTTGGGCATAGATGCAGGCGCGGCACCGCCGCGCCTGCATCCTCCCAAGAACAATTATTTTTATTCCCGCGTTGTGCTGCCCAGCGCGGCAATCCACAATCCAAAATGGTATTACAGGAGGGTGATGTTGATCATCTCCAGCAGTTGGTCGATGTCGAAGGGCTTCTGGATGATCACCGCGCCTTCGGCCTCCAGGTCGGCAAACCAGGGCTTGCGGCTCAGAGCGGTCATGAAAATGATCGGAATACCATTGTCCTGGAGGCGCTCCTTGATCCGCTGGAACACTTCGACGCCGTCCATGTTCGGCATCATCACATCGCTCAACACCAGGCTGGGTTTGAGGGTTTCGAGGAGTTGCAAGCCCTCCAGACCATCAGGCGCCAGCACCACGTCATAACCGGCGTTGCGCAGGGCGTACTCTAATACGGCCTGCAGCGCCAGGTCGTCGTCCATGATGAAAATGGTGCCCTTCGTCTCGGTCATGGTCTCCTCCCGCACTGCCAGTTGTGGCGATGCTAGAACGTACCGGTTGTCACGAGAATTGTTTGCCATTATAACAGGGATTCCTCCCCGTATTTTTATCCGTTGTATGTTTCTTGGCAGCGAGGAAGCGCCGGGTTCCCCGGGGAGGGTTCGATTTACGGATGGACAGAACGTATGGGCGCCGACGGGCATGATGGCGTCGGGATGCGCTGGTTGGTCCTCACCCCCGGCCCCCTTCGACAGGCTCAGGCTTCGCCCTGAGGCTCAGCCCGAAGGGGCGGGCCGCCCAGCTTCGCTGGAGCGCCTGCGCTGAGCCTGTCGAAGCGGGGAGACCAGAGCCGCGCGGGGGCGTTCCAATGCGCGACATGCCACGCTGGCTCGGATGTTCTGTCCGCCCTTAAAGGAGGGTTCCGACCTGCTCAGGAACAGTGTCAGATGACGGATTTCGCAAGGCGGATTGCCGCAATGGCGTTCCCGTGGGCGCCGGGACGAGGCGGGCCAGGAAGGACCTCGTCTTCCCGCACCCGTCTGTGGTCCTGTACTCTCCGGTTGGCGAGCCGCCCCGGTTTTCCTCGTTGCAATCAGGAGTCCTATGAGTGACCTGCCACAGGTTCTGGCCGAGTATCCGTTCGTTCACTGGGAGACGGTGCGGTTTCGCGATCTCGACGCCTTTGGTCACGTCAACAACGCGGTGTACGCTACCTATCTGGAGGCTGCGCGTATCGCGTATTTGCTCGAACTGACCGGGGCTGCGCTGATGGAGATGGGCATTATTCTGGCCGAGCAGACCATCAGTTACCGGCGACCGGCCTACTTCGGGGAACGGCTGGGGATCGGGGTGCGCGTAACGATGTTTGGCACGAAGAGTTTCACGATGGAGTACGTCGTGGCGCGGGCGGGCGATGGGGCGCTGATCGCCACCGGCCAGAGCGTGCAGGTGGCCTACGACTACGCGACGGAGCGCGCTGTGCCTGTGCCGGAGGGGCTGCGCGCGGCGGTGGCGCAGCGTCAGGCGGGGCGCGACCTGTCACACGAGGGTGAGATGGGCGACGGGGTGTGAGTGGAGGTTTATGCTCGCGCGGGCGCAGCCCTTCGACAAGGCAGGGGGTTGGAGGCGCCCGGTTTCCCCACAGGTTCAGCGTTGCAAGGCAACGACGAAACTGGCCTCGCCGAACGGCTGGTCCTTCAGGCGCACGTGCAGGGTAGTAGCGCTGCTATTGAGGGGCTGGTTGACGACGGCGGCGCCGCGTTCCTGCGCGCCCGGCGCTACGCGGATGGCCGGGGGGTCGGAGGCGGCGTCATCAATGAGATACTCGTTGCCAAGCCCGTCGCTGATGTGGATGTTGTCACGGTCGAGCGGGAACTCGACCGGGCGGTCGGAGTTGTTCTGCACGCTCCAGGTGAGGTGCACGGCGCCGTCGCAGGTGGAGATGCGTTCGAGAGCCACGACCACCTCCGGCAGCGTGGCGGTGGCGCTGCCGCCTTCGGCGATGCTGCGCCAGCTCCCGCTGGCCGTGTCGAAGCGTTTGGCCACGACCTGGTAGCCAACCCACAGGCAGCTCTGATCGGAGGCGCCAACGGGGAACGCGGCGCTGCCAGCGGGCATGGCGGTGACCTCGATCAGCGGCGCCGGCGGGGCGTCGGCGGTGGGGATGAGGCGGGTAGGGCGCAGCAGCAGGGCCAGGGCCAGCACGGCGGCCAGGGCCGCCATGGCCAGGGCCAGGCGCCCGGTGGCGGTGCGCATGGAGGCCAGGAGGCGCTGCCAGGGGTCGCGTGGCGGCGCGGCCTCAGCCGTGTCGGGCGCGCTTGCGGGTGGCGCGGGGGCGCTCTCTGCGCCGGGGGCCGTGGTAGGGCTGCCCCGGGGCGCAGCCTCGACTGCCACAACGGCACTTTCCTGCACCGCTGCAATCGCCACCGGGTCGGCGGCCAGATCCGGGTCGCTGATCACCCCGTGGAGCACGGTGTTGATCTCCTGCCAGAGCGTGCAGCGGAGCATGCGGGGGATGGCCAGCATCTCTTCGTCGGTCAACTCGATCTCTGAGGAACGCTCGGTGATCAGGTAGGCCGGCAGTTCGTCCATGCCCTTCAGTTCGACCTTCCAGTCAAGCTCGATCTCCGAGCCTTCCTGGATGGACGGCGCGATCACCACGACCCGCTTGCAGGTGCGAAAATCAACGTCGTTGATCTTCTGGGCGGAGAGGAATTCGCTGCGGTGCTCGTTGAGATAGTTGGTGAGGGCGTGGAAGTACGAGATAACCTGGTTGTAGGGGTTCTTGCGGCCCGGATTGAGGCGCTTGCGTTCGCCGTTGCGTCCCTCGACGAACCAGGGGCCGTTGACGCTGCCGATCACCCGCCCGTCGCACTGCTTCAGCTCGATAATGAAGACCGCATCGTGCTTGATGATCACCAGGTCAACCGTGCGCCCGCCGACGCTAAAGTTGGCCAGAATGAGGTACAGGCCCTCCAGGCGATCGAGGCCCCGGGCCAGGGCCATGATCGCGCGGCGCTCGTTGGGATGTTCCGGTTTTTCGCCAATCCAGACCTGAACTGCCATGGTCTTACCAATAGAGCGCGAGGGTTGCTCATACCATTTTAGATTTTAGATTTTGGATTGCAGATTATCGCGCAGGGGGTTCTGATGCGCTTTGACCGAACCCCGCTCGCGGAGTATTCAAGTGAAATTGGTATCAGAGGGGTAATACCATTTTGGATTTTGGATTGTAGATTGCCACGCTGGGCAGCACAACGCCTGATACCATTTTTAGATTTTAGATTTTGGATTGCAGATTATTGCGCAGGGCGTTCTGATGGGCCTTGACGGAATACCGCTTGCGGAGTATTCAAGTGAAATTGGTATGAAATCGCTTCAGGCAATGCGGCATCATCAACGGTAATTGGTATAACTCTTCCAGGCCCTCTCTCACGGAGGGGGGATGGGGAAACCTGGCTTCCCCGGCATATCACCCATCGAGGGCGAGCGTTTTCCTGAGTTCGACGATCTGGTCACGCAGGCTGGCGGCCTTCTCGAACTGGAGGTCACGCGCGGCCTGCTTCATTTGTTTCTCGAGATCCTTGATCAGCTTATGCACCTCGTCGCGCGGGATTTCGGTCAACACCGGGCGGGGGGCCTCATCGGCGGGGCCGACGCTGTAGGCGGCGCGCTCTTCGGCCATGCGCTTGATGCGGTCGGTAAGATCGCGCACGTTCTTGGAGATGCCCACCGGCGTGATGTTGTGGCGCAGGTTGTAGGCCATCTGAATATCGCGGCGGCGCCGGGTCTCGCGAATGGCAGCCTCCATCGAGGGGGTGATCGTATCGGCGTACATAATCACCTCGCCGTCAATGTGGCGAGCGGCGCGGCCAATGGTCTGGATCAGCGATGTTTCGGAGCGCAGGTAGCCCTCTTTATCGGCGTCGAGGATGCAGACCAGGCTGACCTCGGGCAGATCGAGGCCCTCGCGGAGCAGGTTGATGCCCACGACAACATCGTACACCCCCAGGCGCAGGTCGCGAAGGATCTCCACCCGCTCGAGGGTGTCAATGTCGGCGTGGAGGTACATGGTGCGAATCCCGACCTCGCGCAGGTAATCGGCCAGATCCTCGGCCATGCGTTTGGTGAGGGTGGTGACGAGCACGCGCTGCTTGCGCGCGACCCGCTGGCGCACCTCGGCGATCAGGTCGTCAACCTGACCTCTGGTGGGGCGCACGTGGACGACCGGATCGAGCAGGCCGGTGGGGCGAATGATCTGTTCGACGATCTGTTCGCTGTGCTCGCGCTCGTAGGGGCCAGGGGTGGCCGACACATAGATCGCCTGATAGATATGTTGCTCGAACTCCTCGAAGCGCAGCGGGCGATTATCAAGGGCCGAGGGCAGACGAAAGCCGTAGTCAACCAGGGTTTGCTTGCGCTGGCGGTCGCCCAGGTACATGCCGCGCACCTGGGGCAGGGTGATATGGCTCTCATCAACGAAGAGCAGAAAATCGTCGGGAAAATAGTCGAGCAGCGTCCAGGGCGTCTGGCCAGGGGCGCGCCCGTCCATGTGACGGGAATAATTCTCGATGCCTGAGCAGTAGCCGACCTCGCTGAGCATTTCGAGGTCGTACATGGTGCGCTGCTTGAGGCGGGCGGCTTCGAGGAGCTTGCCGGCGCTCTCGAGTTCGCGCAGGCGCTCGCCAAGCTCGTCCTGGATGCTGCGCATCGCGATGGCGAGTTGTTCTTTCGTAGTGACAAAATGCCTGGCCGGGTAGATATCCACGGCGGTGCGGGTGAGGAGCACCTCGCCGGTGAGGGGGTCGAACTCGCTGATGCGTTCGACCTCATCGCCCCAGAACTCAATGCGCACGGCCGTCTCGCTGTTGGCGGGCAGGATATCGAGGGTATCGCCGCGCACCCGGAAGGCGCCGCGGTGAAAATCAACATCGTTGCGCTCGAACTGGAGATCGATCAACTGGCGCAGCAGCTTGTCACGGTTGCGGACCTCGCCCTGGCGCACGGAGACGCCCACCTGGCCGTAGTCGTGGGGCGAACCAAGGCCGTAGATGGCCGAAACCGACGCGACGATGAGCACATCGCGACGGGTGAAGAGGGCCTGGGTGGCAGCGTGGCGCAGGCGGTCAATCTCCTCGTTGATCTGGGCCTCTTTTTCGATGTACAGATCCTTGGAGGGGACATAGGCTTCGGGGGTGTACTCGTCGTAATAGGAGATAAACATCTCCACGGCGGCGTCGGGCAGGAAATCGCGGAACTCGGCCCAGAGCTGGGAGACGAGGGTCTTGTTGTGGGCGAGCACCAGGGTGGGGCGCTGGATGCGGGCAAAAATATTGGCCATCACAAACGTCTTCCCGGTGCCAGTGGCGCCGAGCAAGGTCTGATGGCGATAGCCGTTGCGCAGGCCCTGAACGAGTTTCTCGATGGCCTGAGGCTGGTCGCCGGTGGGGGCGTAGGGCGCTTCAACACGGAACGACATAACGATATCCAGCGCCGGGCGTATTATGGACCCGGGCGTTGCGACTCGATGGTTGCTCGATGTCTCCCTGCCCGCCGGGGTGGCGCGCCCCTGGCGGCGGGAGGGTTTGGGAGGGCGAAGCCCTACCAGGAGAATCGCTTCGCGCTCCTGCGGTGTACGACGCAGCCGCAAGGGCATCTATGGCGCAAACCTGCTGGAGATGCGGTTGCCGCGAAGTCGCCTTCATTATAGCGTACCGGGGAGGGGTTTGCATGGTCGAGGGAGGGGCTTTCAGGTGTAGCGAGCAGCCCTTATGAACAGCCCTGGCGCCGGGGCCCGGAAGACGACAGGGAGATCGGCGCAGGGTCGGTGCAGTGTGGCGCGCTCGCCGCCGGGGTAGCCGGCAGGTAGATATGCACCGTTGTGCCCTGACCGAGTGCGCTGAGGACCTCAATGGCGCCGTAGTGGCTATGAACGATCCCCTGCAATGCGGCCAGGCCCAGGCCCCGCCCGGTGAGCTTGGTGCTGAAGAACGGCTCGAACATGCGCGCGCGAGTAGCTTCATCCATGCCGCAGCCGGTATCGGTGACGCTCATCCGCACATACTGGCCCGGCGCGAGATCGGCGCCGCCAATCAACTGCTCGAGCCGCGACTGATCCAGGTCTTCAACTGCCGTCTCCACGCTGATCAGGCCCGGCTGGTCGCCGAGGGCCTCGCTGGCGTTGACGAGGAGGTTCAGGATCACCTGGCGGATCTGGGAGGCATCGGCCTCGATCAATGGAAGGCTCGCAGCGAGGCGCTGACGGACGGTAGCGTGGCGGCTGAGCGTCGAGCGCAACAGATCGGCCATCTCGTGGATCAGTTCGTTGAGTTGCACCGGCTGGGTAAGGAAGCGGCCCTTGCCGGCATAGGCCAGCATCTGGGCAGTCAGATCGGTAGCACGCCGGACGCCCTGCACGATGGCTTCGACGCTCTCGCGGGGGGGCGTGTCGGGGGGCAGGTCGAGCAGAGCCAGCTCGGCGTGGCCGTTGATGGCCGCGAGGAGGTTGTTGAAGTCGTGGGCCAGGCCGCTGGCCAGGATGCCGATACTCTCGCGGCGCTGAGCCTCCTGGAGCTGACGCTCAAAGGCCAGGCGTTCCTCTTCGTGGCGCTTGCGCTCGGTAATATCTATGACAATCCGCCCGATAGCGATAATGGCCCCGTCGAGCGCGCGGATAGGAAAGCTGTGCGACAGCCACACGCTGCCGGTCAGCTCGAGATCGCCGTATTCGCGAATGACGTGCTCGCCGGTTTGCTGGATGTGCAGCCGGTCGGCGCGCGCAATTTGCACAACGTCGGGCGGAAAGAATGGATCGGCGGTCTGACCCAGGATCTGGTCCGACCTGGTCAGGCCGAGGTAGTCCAGGAAGTTCTTGTTCACCAGAATGAAATGTCCCTCCAGATCCTGCACGGCGATCACCGCCGGCACGTGATCGAGGAAACCGTACAGGAAGGCCTGGTGCTGTTGCAACTCAGAAGAGATGCGCCGGCGCTCGCGCACCTCGGCCTCCAGTTCCGCAATGATGGCGCGAAGCTGGGCCGCGCGGGCCTCGACCTGTCGCTCCAGATGCCGATTCAGGCGCTCCAGCTTGCCTTCGACGCGGCGCCGCGCGTCCAGCTCGGCAAGGAGTTGGCGGTTGGCGGTCGCCAGGCGGTCCAGCAGTGTCTCGCGTTCCAGGTGGGCGCGCCGCTGCGCGCTAATGTCGCGGAGGTACACAATAATGTGCCTGATGCCTCCCTGCAGATCGGGCGCCGCTACCGCTTCGAGTTCGAAGGCCCGCAGTTCACTCTCACCCGCCCGGGTGGTAAACGTGGTGCGCAGGGAGGGATGGCGCGCATCAACCTGCCGCAGGTGGATCAGCACCACCGGGGCGATCTCCGGGCCGACCAGCGGGGCGAGGGGCTGACCGATCGCTCGCTCTGCCGGTATCTGGCTCAGCTTTTCGAAGGAAGGATTAACGTAGATCGCCCGGGGGCCGGGCAGGTCGAGGGGCGCCGCTTCGAGGACGACGATTGCGGCCTGAGCATACCAGGGTATCGTCTCGAAGATATGCAGCCGTGCCCGGACCTGTTCGGAGGTGGCCGAGACGATGGCGCGGAGGCGTTGATTCTCGGCTTCAAGCTCGGCCACCTGCCGGCGCAGGGCCTCCAGTTCAAGCTCGGCATTTGCAGGTTGCATCCTGGTCCCGTGCTACTCATATGAATAAGGCGGGCTATTCCGAGGCGAATACGGTGAAACCAGCGTCTTCTTATCCTGCTGCCCGAGGAATAGTTTAGAGAGGGTCATGCCCTTCCTTCTGCAATGGTATCATAACACTGTATCCGATGTGAGAGTAGGGGAAACCAGGGTTCCCCACCCCCCAACTGCGGTAGGGGTCGCCTGGCATACTACAGGCAGCTTTCAGGTGTAGAGTTTTTGACGGATGTCGTCCTGATGCGCTGCTGGTCCTCACCCCCCTGCCCCCCTCTCCCTGAGCGGTTCAGGGGCGGACAGCACATATGGGCGACGACGGGCGTTCTGGCGTTGGGATGCGCTGGTTCGTCCTCACCCCCTGCCCCTCTCCAGCGAAGCTGGAGAGGGGAGACCAGAGCCGTGCGCGGGGGCGTTCCAATGCGGCGCAAGCCACGTTGGCTCGGATGTTCTGTCCGCCCCTGAA
>FWPV01009141.1_pt1 | contig 16902 bp, 14 predicted proteins | sample 2228371 | NCBI WGS metagenome assembly FWPV01 (sample SAMEA103939776, study PRJEB20133) | metagenome | reverse complement strand
GTCAATGAAATCAACGGTCTACCCAGACCACCCCCGCGCCAGTGCTAGCTTTGCGTACCGTCACTTATTGCACTGAAAACGAGGAGACCCCCCGTCCAGACGCAACCTTCGGCATCGACGGTGGCGCCGTCCGGGCCGGAGCCCAGCGCTTCGGTCAGGGCAAAGGCACGGCGGTGGCGCAGCGGCCCTTGCGGCGCATAGTCGTAGGCCCAGATCGTCCGCACCACTGTGTCCGCCACGTAGAGCGTGGTGCCGTCGGGGCTGAAGCAGGGGCCGTTGGTGAAGGCGATGTCGTCCGCCAGCCGTTCGACCGTGCGGTCCGGGCGCAGCCGGTAGAGGCCACCCAACAGGGGCTCGCCGGGCTGGCGGTGGATGTGCATGGTGCCCGCCAGGAAGTTGCCCCAGGGATCGCACTTCCCGTCGTTGAGGCGCACGTTCGGGTGGTCCACCGGGATGCGGGCGAGCGGCTCCACGGCACCGGTCGTGAAGTCGTAGCGCACGAAGCTGTTCCTCAGCGCGGCGACCACCGCGCCGCTGGCGCACGGCGCAATGGAGCCGACCGGCGGTGGCAGCGCGTGCGCTTCTTCGCGGCCTGTGGCCGGCCAGGCGCGCCGCAGGGTGCCGGCCAGGGAATCCACCCAGCACAGGGCCTGGGCCCGTGCGTCCCAGCAGGGGCTTTCGCCCAGCAGGTCGGTCGTGTGTCCCAGCCGCCGTATGTCCATGCCCCGAGTGTCGCGACGCCGCGGAGGCCGGCGGCTGCGCGGGACGCAAAGCTGCTTTGCAGCGCTGCGCGCGCCGCGCCGGGCAGCCACTCCTAGAGTCCCGCAGATGAACACACAGTCCACCCCCTTGCCGCCCCTGCAGGGCCTGCGCGTCGTCGAACTCGGCAACTACATCGCCGGTCCGGGCACCGCCATGACACTGGGCGACCTGGGCGCCGAGGTGGTGAAGATCGAGTCGCTGGAAGGCGATGCCGCCCGCCACACCGGGCACTTCGGCCACGCCATGCTGCGTGCCTACAACCGCGGCAAGAAATCCATCGCGCTGGATTTGCGCCAGCCGCGCGGGCTGGAGATCGCCCGGCGCCTGGTCGCGCGCGCCGACGTGCTGGTGCAGAACCTTCGACCGGGCGCCGCCGAGGCCCTGGGCCTGGGTGCGGACACGCTGCGCGCCGTGCAACCCGGCCTGGTCTATGTCGCGATCACCGGTTTTCCGGCTGCCGCTGCCTCGCGCGACCGGCCCGGCTACGACATCGCCGCCCAGGCCGAGAGCGGCCTCATGTCCGTCACCGGCGAGCCGGAGGGACTGCCGCAGAAGGTCGGCGTGACCATCGTCGACACGGCAACCGTGCAGGTGGCGGCCCAGGCGGTGCTGGCCGCGCTGTTCCGGCGCGAGCGCACCGGTCTCGGCGAGACCATCCGCATCTCGCTGCTGGAAGTGGCGCTGAACCTGCAGCTGCCGAACTTCAGCGACTACCTGGTGCGCGGCGTGGAGCCGACGCGCAGCGGCGACGGCCAGCCGATGGCGGCGCCGGCGGCGGACATCTTCCGCACGCGCGACGGCATGGTGGTGGTGTCGGCTTACGTGCAGGCGCACTGGCTGCGGCTGTGCGAGACCATAGGCGCACCGGAGCTGGGTGGCGACCCGCGCTTTGCCACGAACGAACTGCGGGTGGCCAATCGTCCGGCGATGAAGGAGGCGGTGGGCGCGCAGCTGGCTCGGCTAGGCACGCGCGAGTGCGTGGAGCTGCTGACGCGCAACAACATCGTGGTGGGCGTGGTGCGCAGCTACGCCGACGTGCTCGCGGGCGAAGACTTCCGCGCCAGCGGCATGGTGGTGGAGGCCGCGACCAACGGCAGCCAGGCGGGCTACACCACCTTCGGCCTGCCGTACGCGCTGTGCGACACACCGCGGCAGGCGACGCAGGCGGCGCCGGGACATGGCGCGCATACCGCGGAGGTGCTGCGCGAGGCAGGCTTCAGCAGCGAGGAGATCGCGATGCTGCGCGAGCAGGGAGTGGTGAAGATGGAAGCGACCAGGGCGGTGCCAGCGTAGGGGCTCTTCAGTCCAGCCGTTCCACCGCGGGAAAAGCGTAGCGGCCTTCCAGCAGGCGCGCTTGCGGGTGGTACAGGCGCAGCACCAGGTAGAACGGGGCGTCGGGCGCCGGCAGCCAGTTGGACTGGGGTCCTCCCGCCGGTGGCCGCTGGCCCATGTGCAGGCTCAGGCTGCCGTCGGCGTCCTTCACCAGGCCGCTGCGGCTGCCGAGCGCATGGCGCTGCGGCGCAACGGCAGGCAGGAAGCGATCTTCGCCGTACAGCGTGATGGACCAGAAGGCATCCGCCGGCAGGTCGCCGCCGTCGGTGAAGCGGATGCGGAACGTGTGCTGTCCATGCAGCAGGTCGCCGTGCTGGTCGTAGTCGGCGGCGGCATAGATCGCCTCGTCGGCGGCCAGCGCGCCTATGCCCTTCCAGGCGGTGGCTGCGCGCAGCATGTGGTCCTGGCCGAAGCGCCCGAGCCGGGTCGAGAAGCGCCAAGGGGCGCGCGATGCCGCATGCGTATGGGCTTCGATCAATGCCATGGCTTCGCGCCAGGCGCCCCGCAGCCCGTCCACGACCAGGGGGCGCAGCCCGGACGGAGACGCGCCCGGCGGCAGCAGGCCCGAGAGCATTTCAAGGGGTGCGCGCAGCGCAGCCGGCGGCGGGAAATCCTGCAGGGCGCGGCTGAGGTTGGCGAAGAAGTCGAGCGCAGCATCGCCCGTGTCGGTCCATTGCCCCAGGCAAGGGAAAGGGCTCCCCACGGCGGTCCCGTGCAGCACGAAACCCTCCTGCACCGCGCGGGCCGCCGACAGGTCCATCGCGCCATCGACGATCACCCGCCCGAGCAGCCAGACCAGGGCGGAGGGACATGGCACGGCCTGCGTTCCCGCGGGCGCCAGCGAGGCGGGCGCGCCCGGCGGCAGCAGCGCGTAGCGGGCCCCCCCGGCAGGGACATTGCGCGTGCCGAGGTTGAAGAAGTTCTCGGTGTGGACATCCAGCAGTTGTACGACGAAGAAGCGGCTGCGCGCCGGAATCTCCAGCACGACCGGGCCCTGCCGCAGGTCGATCCAGGCGTTGCTGTACAGAAGGTCGACGGTGGGCGTGTTGAAATCGCGGTCGCCGTGCATCCAGGTGCGGGTGCTGTGCGCGATCCGGTTGAACGGCGCGCGACCGGGGCCGGGCTCGGCGGCCATGGCCTGGCGCCGGCAGGCCTGCAAAGCCTCGAGCAAGGGATAACCCGCAACCACGGCCGGGACCGCGGTGTACATGGCCCAGAGGGCCTGGCGCGAAGAAGGGGTTTCGGGTGCGGTGTGCATGGGGCGGGATCGCTGCAATCAGGCCGTCCATCGTGGCCCCGCCTCGCCCGCGTGCCCGTGCACGGCATGGAAACCAGCTTTTCATACCTTGCAGGTCGCGTCGCCGGGGCCGCTACTAGACTGACTTCCACACGCCGATCATCCGCCGCGTTCGGCGCATCACTTCCACAGGCACAGGCCCACCAGAGGGCAAGGAGACAAAGGTGATTTCTCGCAGGATCTTTTCAGGAATGCTGCTCGGCCTCTGTGCCGCCCTCGGCAGTGCCCAGGCGCAGCAGGCAACCCGCATCGTCGTTCCCTTCAACGCCGGTGGCGGTACTGACCAGTACGTGCGCCTGCTCGCGGCGGAGCTGACCAAGCGCGGCATGCAGACCATCGTGGAGAACAGGCCCGGCGCCAGCGGCATCGTCGCCGCCGACTACGTGGCGCGCTCGCAGCCTGACGGGCTGACGGTGCTGGTGTCCTCGCTGGGCACGCTGGCGAACAACACGGTGCTGTATGACAAGCTGCCCTACGACCCGCAGAAGGACTTCGCGCCGGTGTCGCAGATCGCCTACCAGCCGGCGATCATCGTCGGCCGCACCGACCTGCCGTACAAGAACATCAAGGAGATGGTGGAGTACGCCAAGAAGAACCCGGGCAAGATCAACCGGGGTTCCCCCGGCGCGGCCATCCTGACCAACCTGGCACCCATGAGCTTCGAAAAGTCGCTGGGCATCAGCACCACGCACATCCCCTTCAGCGGCGACTCGCCGGCGGTGCAGGCCCTGCTGGGCGGCAACATCGACATCCACGGCACCTCGATCACCGGCTCGCTGCCGCACATCCGCAGCGGCAGGCTGCGCGTGCTGGGCGTGATGGACAGCAAGCGCATGCCGCAGGTGCCGGAAGCGCTCACCTTCAAGGAGCAGGGCTTCGACCTCGAGGCCACCCTGTGGTATTCGCTGTCAGTCCCCGCGGCCACGCCAAAGGATGTAATCCAGCGGCTGAACCGGGCCGTGAACGACGTGATCGCCGACCCCCAGTTCGTGGAGAAGGCCCAGGCCATCGGCATGGAGCCGCGGGGTGGAACGCCGGAACAGTTGGCGAAATTCATCCAGGTCGAGGCGGATCGCTGGCTGCCGGTGCTGCAGAGCCTGAACCTGCCGAAGCAGGGGCGGTAGGGCCCGCGGACGCAAGCAGGTAAAAGCGCCGCATTTGCGGCGCTTTTACCTTGAGAAAGCTCGCAGGTCGAGACTGCTGGACTTGTCGCGGCGGAACGTTTTTCGTGAGCTTCCGCGTGGGCAAGAACGCAGACCAGTTCCAAGTCTCCATCCTTGAAACCAACTTTGCACGGACCGATAGTGCGCAGGCTCGACGGCTCGATATCGTCCGGATCTGCCTTCATGCGGCCTGGCGCGTTGCTGGTGTGCATGAAGGCAAGAAGCCAATCCAACAGGAGACAACATGCGCATCCCTCGCCCCTTCCCCGACTCCAACGCAGGCCGTTTCCCGCGGTCCGCAGCTTTCCTCTCGGCGCTGGCCGCATGTTCGGTTCTCGCCGTCGGGTGCTCCGGCGGCGAGGAGCTTTCGGACGTGAGCGTCCAGCTCAGTACCTCCAGCGTGGACGCTACGCCGTTCCCGTCGGACCGCTTCACCGTCTCCGACACCACCCAGTACACGGCTCGGCGGATTGCGCTGCCGCTTCCTGACTGCAGTGTGCGCGTGAGCGACTGCGCGGACCTGAGCCTGATCAACACGCTCGACGGGTTCAATACGCAACCGCGCATCTCGATCCCCTTCACCGGCGACATCGATCCCGCCACGATCACAACCGACACCGTTTACCTGCTGCAGGTGGGTGATGCGCAAACCGGCGCCGCGCGTGGTCAGCGAGTAGGAATCAACCAGGCGACGTGGGATTCTGCGACGAAAACCATCTTCGTAGAGAGCGACCAACTGCTGGCGGAGCACGCCCGCTACCTGCTCGTGGTGACCGATGGGATCCGCGACCTGCAAGGGCGTCGCCTTTCCCGGGGCGCTTGGCACAATGCGGCGACGGGTAAGGCCTCGGGTCCCGATGGCACCGCCTACGCCACCGCGCTGGCCGAAGCAATGAACGTCGTTCCACCCGGCGAGAACCTCATCGCGGCCAGCCTGTTCACCACGCGCAGTTCCACGATCGAGCTGACCCGCATCCAACAAGCGGTGCAGGCGAGCACGCCAGCGGCTGCCGTGGATTTCATGATCGGCACGCAAGCGGGCGCGCCAGTCCGTGCCCTGTTCGATCGCGCTTCGCTGGCAAGCATTCGGCTGCAGCGGCAGACCACCGGGCTGCCGACGTTTGCCGCGTCGACCCTCTCGCTCGCGGACCTCGACTTGCGAGGCGCCGTGGTTGGCCAAGTCGCCTACGGACGCTACCAGGCGCAGCGCTATCTCAACACCGACTATTACATCCCGGGCGTGGCGACGCTCGAAGGCGTGCCGCAGCCTTTCTCGACCCATGACGTGGTCGTGCAGGTCTTCCTCCCGACCGGCCCGCGCCCGGCGGGCGGATGGCCGGTGATGATTTTCGGCCACGGCTTCGGCGGATCCATGAACAACGGTGCGTGGAATGTCGCATCCAGCCTCGCGGCCAAGGGCATCGCGACGGTCGCCATCAACGGTATGGGCCATGGCGGCGGTCCGCTGGGAACCCTGGAGGTCACCAACGCGGCCGGTCGGACCGTGGTGGTCCCGGCGGGCGGGCGTTCCGAAGACGTCAACGGCGACGGAACTTTCGGCGGGACGGAGGGGGCCTCGGCCAAACCGCCCTACCTCTCGATGATCGGCTCGCGCGACGGCATCCGGCAGACGGTGGCCGACCTGTTCCATCTCGTGCGGCAGATCCGGGCGGGCGTGGACGTGGACGGCGACGGAAGCGCGGACCTCGACGCCCGGCGCATCTACTACGCCGGACAGTCCTGGGGCGGAATCTACGGGGGCTCGTTCGTCGCGCTGGAGCCCGCTATCCAGGCATCGGTGCTGAACGTGGCCGGCGGCTCGCTGTTCGAGACCACGCGCCTCGGCGGGTTCCGCATCGCGTCCCGCGGCACAGACCTCGCCGCGCGCACGCCTTCGCTCATCAATCTTCCGCCCGCGCCAGGGGTTGCACCGCCGAACAACCTCCGCTTCGAGGAGAGCATCCCCTTGCGCAACCAACCGGTCCTCGTGAACAACGTGCCCGGTGCAACTGCCATCGCGCAGATGTTCGACCGCGGCGAGTGGGTCGGCCAGTCCGGCAATAACGTCAGCTACGCGCCGCTGCTGCGCAAGCAGCCGTTGCCGGGCGTCCGCGTGCGGCCGGTGATCCTGCAGAACGCCAAGGGTGACCAGCAATCGCCCAACCCGACGTCGACCGCCATCCTGCGCGCCGGCGACCTGGCCGATCGGCAAACCTTCTATCAATATGACCTGGTGTATGCGCAGGACGCTAGCCTTCCCAAGGATCCGCATGGCTTCCTGACGGCGATCGGTGGCGCCAACACCCGGAATTTTGCGATTGCGGCGCAAGACCAGCTCGCCACCTTTTTTGCCAGCCAGGGTTCGACCGTCGTCGATCCGGATGGCGCCGGGCCCTTGTTCGAGACGCCGATCGATCTGCCGTTGCCGGAGACGCTGAACTACATTCCCTGAGACGTACGCCCGCCAGGGCAAAGGTTGTGGGGACACACTGGGGGAACTTTGCCGTTCTTCAGCCCGATTCGCTACATGGTGGCTATACGGCCGCAGAGAACAAGAAAGCCCGCTATGACTTACATAGCGGGCTTTTTCTTTCGGATCTGGTGCCGGAGAGAGGAGTCGAACCCCCGACCTTCTCATTACGAATTAGCAGGTATACATAGACCCACTAATTAATGCACCTGAATAAATCTATACTTTCCCAATGAACTCGGCATAATAGACTTAACGGGCTAGCACGAAGTTTTACGAAATCATCCCCTGTTTGCTAGCCCGGTGCTAGCCCGGTGCTAGCCCAAAAATGGAAAGGTGGACACCGTGGCTACTGCGAATCATCAAAAGCTCACCAAGACCCTCCTGGCCGGTCTGGTTGCCCCCGCTGCGGGTAAGCGCCAGGTGATCTATGACACCGAAACACCAAAGTTGGCAATGCGTATGACGCACACCGGAGTGCGCGCCTTCTACGTGGTCAAGCGATTGGGGGTGGCCATGGTTTGGGTCAAACTTGGCACTTTCCCTGACATGACATGCGAGCAAGCCCGCAATGAAGAATAGCTTCGGGACGAGGAACAGCGAGATTCCACGTACACCCGGTGGTGCTCCCTGTATACGAGCGAGCACCATATGAACAATGTTCTCGGTCAGATCCTGATCGCCGCCGGATATGAACATCTTCTGTCCGAAGAGACGGTAGCTGCCATCGGCCTGCGGCACGGCCTTGGTGGTGATGTCCGCAAGGCCAGAGCCTTGTGCCGGTTCGGTCAACGCCATCGTGCCTGCACACCGGCCATCCCCCATGGACGCGAGATACCTTGACTTGAGTTCGGCACTGCCAAATGCCCGCAACAAGTTGGCGGCGGCTATGGTCAGCATCGGATACGACGCCGTGCTGACATTCGCCGCATAGAACGAACTCATGGCAGCGCGCAGCACCACCTCAGGCAGCTGGAGACCACCCTCCGCCTCGTTCCAGTGGGCATTTAGAAAGCCCGCGCGAGCGATGGCTCGCCATGCTCCACGGGTGGGAGGGATGAGTTGAGCCTTGCCATGAACGAAGAGCGGTTCGTTCTCATCGCCCTCTCGAAAGTGGGGTGCCAGGAAGTCTTCTGCGATCTTGCGCGCGGTGTCCAGCGTTGCGTTGAAGACTTCCCGCGAATGCTCGGCATAACGATCACGCTGGAGCAGAGCGTCTGTATCCAGAAATTCGTAGAGAAGAAATGCGAGCTCCCGCTCACTGATGGTGCTTGACATAATTTCAGGGGGCTAGGCACACGGAGTCCGTAGGGGCCCGCGTGGGAGCCCCAGAAACTCCGTTCTGGTTATGGCGCGTTGCGTGCGATTGGATCCGTCAGGAGGGCAAAGGCAACTTGTAGTCCTGCAGTTGTTCTCTCAACTTGGACTTGAGCATCTTTCCTGTGGCACCCAAGGGAATCGTCTCAACAAACACGACGTCATCGGGGATCTGCCACTTCGCGAGCCTGCCCTCGTAGAACTGCAGCAGCGCCTGTTTCGTCATGTCAGCACCGGGCTTCTTGACAACGACAACGATCGGCCGCTCGTCCCACTTGGGATGCCGAACGCCAATGCATGCCGCCATTGCCACGTCGGGGTGGGCCACGGCGATGTTCTCGACATCGATGGAGCTGATCCACTCGCCGCCGGACTTGATCACGTCTTTGCTCCGGTCGGTGATCTGCATGAACCCATCCGCATCGATGACCGCAACATCCCCGGTAGGAAACCAGCCATCAACAAGGGGGCTGTCCACGTTCTCTCTGAAATAACCCTTGACGACCCAGCCCCCCTTCACCAGCAGGTCACCACAGCTGCGGCCATCCCAGGGCAACTCATGGCCGGCGTCGTCCACAATCTTCATGTCGACGCCAGGAACCGCGCGCCCCTGCTTGAGCCGTACCGCTGTTTGCTCCTCCTTGGGCAAGGCGATCTGCTTGTTCTTGAGCGTGCCAACAGTGCCGACCGGGCTCATTTCTGTCATGCCCCAGGCATGCAGCACCTCCACGCCATGGCGCTCACGGAAGGCATCCATCATCGAGGGAGGGCATGCGGATCCGCCGATGATGGTGCGCCGCAAATGGTTGAGCTTGAAGCCGTTGGCTTCGACGTATCCCAACAGCATCTGCCAGACCGTGGGCACCCCCGCAGCGAAGCTCACCTGTTCCGCTTCGAGCAACTCATAAACCGACTTGCCATCCAAAGCAGGCCCTGGAAACACCAGCTTGCATCCCACAAGCGCCGCCGAATATGGGATACCCCAAGCATTTACGTGAAACATCGGCACAACAGGCAACACCGAATCACGCGCCGACAGGTTCATGACGTCCGGCCATGCCGCTGCGTAAGCGTGCAAGAGCGTGGAGCGGTGGCTATAGAGCACCCCTTTGGGGTTCCCCGTCGTCCCACTCGTGTAGCACAAGCTGGACGCAACGTTCTCATCCAGATCCGGCCACGGGTACTCGGCCAGATGGCCATCAATCCAATCTTCATAGCTCAACAGTCCCGGAATCCCCGAATCGACCGGAAGTTGATCCTTTTCGCAAAGCGCGATCCAGAGCCTTACCCCTGGGCACTTGCCCGCAATGGACTGCACCATGGGCAAGAAGGATGTGTCGAAAGCCAGCACCTGGTCCTCAGCGTGGCTGACGATCCAGGCCACCTGCTCCGGATGAAGCCGTGGATTGATGGTGTGCAGCACCCGACCCGATCCGCTCACACCGTAATAGAGTTCCAGATGCCGATAGCCATTCCAAGCCAGCGTGGCCACCCGCTGCCCTGTCGATATGCCACCCTTTTCCAAAGCGTGAGCTACCTGCATCGAACGCTGCCGCACGTCCTTCCATGTGTATCGGTGCACATCGCCTTCTACTCGGCGCGAAACAATTTCTCCGTCACCATGATGTCTCGCTGCGAAATCAATCAACGAGGAGATCAACAATGGTTGGCGCTGCATCAAACCCAACATACATTTTCCTTATCTCTTTTAGGCCACGCGAAATAGCTCGGATGTTGCTCGCCGCAACCAAATAATCGCGGAATCTCGATGGAATCGGGTATGCCAATATTGGTATCCAGCCAACAATGGCAGCTCAACAGGAAGTCGATACATCTGAAGGTCGCCGGCGGCGCAAAATCTTTCAGCCAAGGGCTGGGGTATCGTGGCCAATAAATCGCTGTTTTCGATGATCGAAGGAATATTCAATGCATGAGGCACCGTGATCTTGCATTTCCGTTGAATTCCACGCTGCTTCAGCTCTCTGTCGAGCCAAGTGGATTCATGCGGGCTGCGCCTCACCACCGCATGCTCCTCCAAAAGGTATTGTTCACGCGTCAACACTCCACGCAGGCGAGGGTGAGATCGCCTCGCAATGCAAACGAAAGGGTTGCGAAACAGCAGTTGCCGGTGAAGGTTCATCTCCTGAATGCCAGACAGAAATCCACATGCAAGGTCCACCTTTCCAGACTCCATCAAATGATGGAGCTGGTCAGCAGGATGGTCCACGATGTTGATCGTGATGTTGCGTGCCGTCGCAATGTGCTCGAGGATTGGTGGCACAAAAATGACGGCGCCAGCCGCCGTGATATTGATGGAGAATGTACGAGTTTCATCACGCGCCTGAAAACTGATTTCGGGCTCCAGCAATATCTCATCTTGAATGGTCCGCAATGCCTTGGAAATGGCCGGCGCCAGTTTCAAAGCCAACGGCGTCGGGTGCAAGCCGGCATGAGTGCGGATGAATAACGGATCGTTGAAGAGCTTCCGCAGTTTGGCAAGCGCATAGCTGCTTGCCGGCTGACTCATGCCTAGCGCTCTCGCTGCTGCTGAAACCTTGCGGGTTCTGATGAGTTCATCAAACAGGGGCAGCAGATTTAAATCAACGTCCGATATCTTCATTCAACCATAGTACCCCATAGGTAATCATCGACTTCTGTAGTCAAGCAGTGGCTTCAGTCATTCGTGGAACAAACTGAACCAACTGCTTTGCCATCAATTTGATCTGCTTTCGAATAGATTCATCCGAGCACTCATCACCGGTGAATCGAACCTCAAGGGAGTTGATGCCCACGCCAATGGGGGTAGGCCAACCGCGAAGGGCATGCACAATTTGGCGCAACTGGTTCAGTACAGTCCCCACCCCTTGGTTGCCATAGGCGCAGGCGATCACGCCAACGACCCTGCCATCAAGATAGACACGCGGATCATTTCGCATATCCTCCACGTAATCCAGAGCGTTCTTGATCAGACCTGACACGCCGCCGTGGTAGCAAGGCGAAGAAATCACCACGCCATCAGCCTCTCTCAATGCCTTGATGAAAGATTCACGCAGGTCGTCGTGAGCGTCGACCTCGTCTCCATAGATGGGCAGTTTGCTCAGTGCATGGCCCGTGAACAACTCAACCTGAGCGCCCATGCCCTCCAGGTCCTGCAGCACCTGCCTCAAGGCGAGCTCCGACGAGGAGTTCGGCCTGGAAGTACCCCCGATGCCAACGATATAAGGCTTGCGATTCACTGCGTAGCTCCTTCGGTCGTTCACTTCAAGTGCGGCATCACTTCAGAGGCATACATCTGCATGTTTCGGCGGGCGAGTTCATCACCCATGACACCGATCTGAAGCAGCGCCACGAAGATGCCGATATTGGTCGCGTCGCGCATTTTCTGGATCTTGTCCCGAACCATGGTCGGAGTGCCCACCACCACCGTGCCCAACTCGATCATCTCTTCAATGGTCTGGCGCTTCAAACCAATGCCCGCTCGCGCGGCCATGGTCTTCTTCATCGAAGACAAGGACGTGTAGCCGGGCGGCATCAGCATTTCCATGGGCAGCGTCAAGTAGTTGTTGAACAACGACTCGACACCGGCCCGAGCTTCCTCGATGGCGCGCTCATAGGTATCCGCCACGTAGACCGGTGCGGCCCATCCCAGCTGCTCGGAGCTTGCTTCATAACCATACTCACGTGCCTTCTCACGGTACGCGTTCAGGTTTCTGATGACATTGGACTCCTGCGCAAACGTGATCAGAAACGGATACTTCCGATCGGGATGCGCGGCCCAGTCGATCGTTTCGGCTGAGCCTTGCGATGGAATCCAGATCGGCGGGCGGGGGCTCTGGTAAGGCCTTGGCCAGAGGTTGACATAGTTGTGGTTGTAGTACTCGCCTTCCCATGCGAACGGACCCGGGGTCGTCCAGGCTTTCACAATCAGGTCGTGGGCCTCGTGAAAACGGCCATGCGAGAAAGCGGGATTGATAGGGGCCGCATGGTACTCAGCACCGATACCACGCACGAAACCACAAATCAGACGGCCTCTGGACAGGTTGTCCAACATGGCAAACTCTTCGGCGATATAGATGGGATTGCTCACCAAAGGCAACGCCCGGCCAAGAATGGCAATTTTCGCGCGCTTCGTCCGCTGGATGATCGCACTCGCAATCAGATTCGGCGCTGGCATCATTCCATAGGCGGTCTGGTGATGTTCGTTGACGCCCAACCCGTCGAAGCCCAGCGCATCAGCCTCCTCCAGCAGGTTCATGTGGCTTTCGTAGTCGTCTGCGCCTTTCTTGGGGTCATACAGGCTGTTGGGCAACACGACCCAAGCAGATCTCTGTTTTGCCGCCGCCTCCATGTCAAGCGGGCGGTAGGGCATCAAGGTAAAGTAAATATGCTGCATGTTATGCGCTCGTTTTAATGTCTTCGATAAGTCGACCAACGACTTCGTCCAGCTTTTCAATGTGGGGCATATGCCCACATTGCTCGATCATCTGAAAGTACTTCACGGAGGGTAGTTTCTCGACCCACTCTGATGACACTGCACTCGGGATCACCGCATCGTCCTTGCCCCAGATCAACCGCACAGGGTTTTTGATCCGGTGCAGCCAGTTCGGCAATACCAGGCTGAATCCACGGGGTTCCCACGCAAGCTTTGCCGACGCAAACCAGTTCTTCAACAGCTTGTCGCGGTCCTCCTCTGAAAGAGGCTTGGCCAATTGGGCCTCAACAAAGCGCTTGTCGGCATACAACGCATTGACGCGCTCCAAGGGCGTTTGAATGAAAAGGTCTGCATACTGCAGCCCCTTTTTCCGCAGGCCGGCGGGTGCCATCAAGGTGATGTCACGGATGCGGGTCCTGTTGCGCACAGCCATTTCGGCAGCGATCCAGCCTCCCAGCGAATGCCCAATCACATGAACATCATGAAGATCAAGCTCCTCAAGCATCTCCAGGTAGAACATGGCCATGTCCGGAATGGCCTTGATCCAACTGGGATCGTCAGAGTCGCCGAAACCAGGATGATCTGGCACCAGCAGATGACCCGCCTCTGCAAGGCGGTCAAAGAAAGGAAGCCATTCCATGACACCGCTGCCTGCACCGTGCAGGAACAGAATGGGCCGCCCCTTGCCAGCTTCGCGCAAATGAAGCTTGCAACCGTTAATGCTTGGGTATGTAGACTTGTATGACATTGTTCTTAAAATTCAATTGTTTGATCCGACGAGGGAGTGACTTCTGACCAGTCGCCCAGGCAGCAGGCCTGTGGGTTTGCCTTCGCGGACGACACACTTACCCGAGAGGAACGTAGCCAGATATCCATCTGAGTCCTGCGTGAATCGCGTTCCACCGGCCGGAAGATCTGAAACCACGTAGGGGAAACAGATCTCAAGGCGGTCCAGGTCGATAATGTTCAAATCGGCTTTCATACCTTGCTTGATGACCCCGCGGTCTTTCAATCCCATCATCTCCGCCGGCAGGCTGGTGAGCTTCTGTACAGCCCATTCCAATGGCAGTCCTTGCTGCTTCACCCAGTGCGTGAGCATGAATGTGGTGGAACTGGAATCGGTGATCAGGCCTACGTGCGCACCACCGTCACCCAAAGACAGGAGTGAATGCGGGTGTTGAACCATTTCCTGGCAGGCATCCAAATTGGCATGCGCATAGTTCGCAAAAGGCGAGTAAAGAAGGGTTTTCCCATCATTCGCCAGTTGCAGGTCATATGCAAATTCAACTTCGTCCATCCCTTGACTCGCAGCCAATGCTGAAATGGACTGACCGGATCCGGGATCGTAGATTAGCCTTTAGACAATCACTACTGTTCATTTTGTCTCCTATGATTTTTTAGAAATTCGGGAGATGCGCAGTATAGGTCGCGGGTCTCATTTGCTGTTCAATTTCTTATGGATAAGCAAAATCCAAAAATCAGATGCACATCTTCGTCGAATCTTCGGGTTTACCCTCTGGTCAGACGTTTCGAAGGATCAGTGCCAAATTGATGCTGCTTACCCGGAATGGAGCCCCCCGTAGGAAGATCTGAACGAAGAGATTCAGATTCAGTTAAGCGCAGATGGCGGGGCCTTCTCAGGGAGCTTGAACTTGCGGCAAAATCGAAAAGACTTGCGCGAGGAACGACACCGGCGAACCAACGAGCTACAAGTTCAAGAGCCTGTTTCAAGCCTTCACGTCCGAACAGGCATGCGCGCGCGACCTTAGAGCGAAGCAAGACGCGGCAGCCAGCACGCGTCAAACAGCGGTGGCAGGCAACAGTTCAGCCCAACCAGGGAGGGAAGGTGTGTGGTCCAGCCTGCACCTCGAAGCCTCAATGTCCAGCAAGCTCTACCGCAGCGCTGAAAGCTATCGATCTGGCTATCGATTGAGACAACGAAGTCACGCAAATCTTTGAGGTGCTACGGATCATGAGCGCGATGACCTGGCACAACAGGACACATCAAATGGCCTGCACCGCTGGAACCGCGACCTCGTGCGTCCAACATTCGTCGGCGGATGCATAACAGACGCGGGATGACGAGACCAATTCTGCGTTCCACGAGCGTTCTGCGGCGGCCACTACTCAGGCTGAATGCCTGCAAGCTTTGCGGCGTCACCCCAGGGCGGACACCCCGTGCGCAAGGCCAAAGCCATGTCAGTGCTCCATGGCGCTGAGCGCCTTCCGCGACGGATGAAACGGAGCTGTAATAGCGGTTGCGGCGTCCGGCAAAGAGGTCGGCTCAAACCTGGTGCAGCCAGCCCGTATGTCAGTGGGACCCGCGGCCTCACGAGCACCCCGTACTGTCGCCCTGGGCCTTGCGCCCTGGAGCACGCATCCTAGATTTCGATGACGTGGGCCGCCCGCCGATGTCGCCGCGACATGGAGGCGATCATGGAAGTCATTCATCCCCGCTGTGCGGGACTGGACGTGCACAAGCAGACCGTGGTGGCCTGCGCACGCATCGTTGGCAATGGCCCTCCTGTGCAGGAGGTTCGCACCTTTGCCACCACCACCTCGGGCCTGTTGGCATTGGCCGACTGGTTGGAGTCCTTCGGCGTTGAGCACGTCGCCATGGAGGCCACCGGCGTGTACTGGAAGCCCGTATGGCACATCCTCGAAGGCCACGTCGAACTGGTGCTGGCCAATGCCGCGCACGTCAAGAACGTGCCCGGACGCAAGACCGACGTCAACGACGCGACGTGGCTGGCCGACCTGCTGGCCCACGGCCTGATTCGCGCCAGTTTCGTGCCGCCGGTGGCCGTGCAGGAACTGCGCACGCTCACCCGCACGCGCAAGCAGTTCGTGCGCGAGCGCGCCGCGCACGCCCAGCGCCTGGAGAAAGTGCTCGAAGACGCCAACCTGAAGCTGGGCGTGGTACTCAGCGACATCCTGGGCCAGAGCGGGCGCGCCGTGCTCAACGCCATCGTGGCCGGCCAGAGCGATCCCCAGGCGCTTGCTGCGCACATCAGCACGCGTGTCAAAGCCAGCCGAGGTGAACTGCTCGAAGCCCTGCGCGGGCACATCCGGCCCCACCATCGCTTCATGTTCCGGCTGCACCTGGGCCACATCGATGCGCTGGAGCAGGCCATTGCCGACATCGAAAAGGAGGTGGGCCTGGGGCTCGAACCCTTTCGACAAGCCGCCAGGCTCTTGAGCACCATGCCCGGCTTGAAGTTGATGCCGGCTTCCAGAGCGACGGCGGCCACCGACGCACCGGGCACCAGGCTGCGCGCGACCAGCTCGCGTTTGAACATCGGGCTGTGCTCGCGCCGACGGCGCTTGCTCGGGGTGTCTTGATCGTTCATTGATGTGCATTAACGGTTCTTCATGCACACCATCGCAGCGTGCACGGATCACCTATCCTGCACACCAGCCTTCAGCAAAAATAGAGGGTACTAAGAAGACGCTTACACCATAACCCTAGCGCACACTGGACTTAGTTAACAGTCACTCCTGAACCGCCCCGGTTTTTGAGGAGGCTCAAATCTCTGAGAGGATTGAGCCATGAAGAAGTCAAACAAGTTCTCACCCGAGGTGCGTGAGCGTGCGGTGAGGATGGTGCAAGAGCACCGAGGGGAGTACCCGTCGTTGTGGGCAGCTATCGAGTCCATCGCGCCGAAGATCGGCTGTGTGCCGCAGACCTTGAACGAATGGGTCAAGCGCGCCGAGGTCGATTCTGGTGTGCGAGAAGGCGTCACGTCCAGTGAAGCCCAACGGGTCAAGGATCTGGAACGAGAGGTCAAGGAGCTGCGCCGAGCCAACGAGATACTGAAGCTGGCCAGCGCGTTTTTCGCCCAGGCGGAGCTCGACCGCCGTCTGAAGTCCTGAAGGGCTTCATCGATCAGCATCGACAGGCCTACGGGGTCGAGTCGATCTGCAAGGTGCTGCAGATCGCCCCGTCTGGCTATTGGCGCCACGCCGCCCAACAACGCAACCCGACCCTGCGATGTCAGCGCGCACAGCGTGACGGTGCATTGGCTCCTCACATCGAACGTGTGTGGCGAGCCAACATGGGGTCTCCTCGTTTTCAGTGCAATAAGTGACGGTACGCAAAGCTAGCACTGGCGCGGGGGTGGTCTGGGTA
>FWPV01008775.1_pt1 | contig 16902 bp, 9 predicted proteins | sample 2228371 | NCBI WGS metagenome assembly FWPV01 (sample SAMEA103939776, study PRJEB20133) | metagenome | reverse complement strand
GAATGGTCAGAAAAAAGAATTATCAGCAGATAAAGTTTTAAGTGCAATAGGAGTTACCGGCAATATTGAAGGATTTGGATTGGAAGAGCTGGGTGTAGAATTATTTAAGAATCATATTAAAGTTGATAAAAAAACTTATCGCACAAATATTCCGAATATTTATGCAATTGGTGATGTTATCGGTCCCCCATGGCTTGCACACGTTGCATCGGCTGAAGGAATTCATTGTGTAGAAGGCATAAAAGGAATAAACAACCCCGAAATTAATTACGAAAATATTCCCGGTTGTACATACTGTCAGCCTCAGGTAGCAAGTGTTGGACTGACTGAAGCAAAAGCCAAAGAACTTGGTTATGAACTGAAGATTGGTAAATTTCCGTTTATGGCAAGTGGAAAAGCATTTGCAGTTGGAGAGAGAGAAGGTTTTGTGAAACTGATTTTTGATGCCAAGTATGGTGAATTACTCGGCGGACATATAATTGGAAGTGAAGCAACAGAATTAATTGCAGAAGTTGCTCTAGCAAGAGCTATGGAAGCAACCGGTCATTCCATAATTAAAACTGTTCACGCGCATCCAACTTTGTCTGAATCAATTATGGAAGCTGCCGCAAATGCTTATGGCGAGGCGATACATATTTGAGAACAAGTTTAAGTTCAAGATCAAGTTTAAGATTTGAAAAAAATTAATTTGTCATTTATCCAAAATGGAGAAATCTGAAAATTGTTTGTTAAAGATTTCTCACCGACTAAAGTCGGATTCAAAATGACATTAAAAAATCAATGAATAAAGAACCAAGAAAATTATTTTATTGCGATTTAGGTTTTATTAATTATAAAGATGCCTGGGATTTGCAAAAATCTATTCATCAGCTCAGAGCAGAAAATAAAATTGATGATATACTGTTTTTGCTTGAACATCCGCACACTTATACTTTAGGTAAAACTGCTAACAAGCAAAATCTTATAGGTGATAAAAATTTTCTTGCTGAAAATAAAATTTCAGTTTATGATATTGATCGGGGTGGAGATATAACTTATCATGGACCCGGACAAATTGTTGGATATCCGATAATTAATCTTACCAATTGGAAGCAGGATACACACAAATATCTACGGGCAATTGAAGAAGTTATTATTAAAGTTTGTGGTGAGTACGGACTCACAGGTAAAAGAGTTGAAAAATATACTGGTGTTTGGATTGGGGAAAGAAAAATTTGTGCAATCGGAATAAAAGTAAGCCGCTGGATTACTATGCATGGTTTTGCCTTTAATGTTAATACAGATCTGAATCTTTTTAATGGAATAATTCCTTGTGGAATTTCAGATAAGGAAGTAACATCATTAAAAAAAGAGCTTGGTGCGGAAATTTCTTTAGCAGAAGTAAAAGAGAAAATTATTAACAGTTTTGTTTCAGAGTTTAGCTTTGATCAGATAGAGTTTAAAACAAAAAATGAAATAATGAATTTCATTTCCTAATAAAAAGGGTTTTTATGTCTAAGAAAAAATTAAGTGTAAATGAAAAATCGAAGGAGGCAGCTTCGATGAAACCTACAAACGGGAAAAAGTTATCCATCAGAATCGGTAGCAAAGATTTTGACAAAGATAAATTGACTTATGTTTTGAAAATGATGCTTACTTCGCGGGCAGTTGATAACAAAGCAATGAACTTATTGCGGCAAGGTAAAACATTTTTCCACATCGCAAGTGCCGGGCACGAAGCTGTTCAACTTGCAATCGGGCTTTCGTTAGATCCAAAAAAAGATTGGCTGTTCCCGTATTACAGAGATATGGCTACTGTGCTAACAGCAGGCCTTACTCCGGAGGAAATATTTCTTGGTACATTTGCTAAAGCAGATGATCCTGCTAGCGGTGGCAGACAATTACCGGTTCATTGGGGAGCTACATCTTTCAATCTGCCTTCCCAGTCTTCACCAACAGGAACTCAGTTTTTACAGGCTGTAGGAACTGCACTTGCTTCTGTAAAAAAAGGTGAGAGAAATATTTCCTATGTAAGCAGTGGTGAAGGTACCACTTCACAAGGTGAATTTCACGAAGCTGTGAACTGGGCGAGCAGAGAAAAACTTCCGGTGCTATTTGTAATACAAAATAATAAATATGCAATCTCTGTGCGGGTTTCGGATCAAAGCGGAGGCAAAGATAATTCAATTGCAGAAATGATGGCAGGTTTTCATAATCTCTACAGGGTTCGGATAGATGGAACTGATTTCTTTAAGTCTTTCGAAGAATTACAAAAAGCGATCGAATACATTAAATCAGGTAAAGGACCTGCTCTGATTGAAGCTGATGTTGTTCGATTAGAATCTCACTCGTCATCAGATGATCAAAAAAAATATCGGGATAAAAAAGAACTTGAAGAAGATTTAAAGAAAGATCCAATAGAAAAATTCGCTCAGATTTTGATTTCGAAAAATCTTTTATCTCAAAAAGAATTTGATGATCTTAAATCAATAGTAAATGGTGAAGTCAATCAAGCAGCAGAACGTGCACTAAAATCAGCGGATCCTAAAGCTGAATCTGCCATAAAGCATGTTTTTGATGAAAGCGGATTCAGGGATACGCTCAATTATGAATCATCAACTCCTGCGGGTAATAAAATTGTAATGGTTGATGCTGTAAATCATGCGCTTCACGAAGAAATGGAAAAAAATCCGGATATGTACATATTCGGTGAAGATATTGAAGATGCAAAAGGCGGAGTCTTTACAGCAACAAAAGGTCTATCTACAAGATTTACGAAGAAAAGAGTTTTTAACTCACCACTTGCAGAAGCAAGTATAATGGGCGTTGCTGTTGGTATGTCTTTAACAGGAGCGAAACCGGTTGTAGAAATTCAATTTGGTGATTATATCTGGCCGGCGTTTATGCAAATGAAAAATGAATTAGCTTCAATGAGATATCGTTCAAATAATGCCTGGGCTGCTCCGGTTGTAACTCGTGTTGCTGTTGGTGGGTACATTCACGGTGGACTTTGCCATAGTCAAAATATTGAGGCTTTCTTTGCTCACATTCCCGGTATCTTGATTGCATATCCAAGTAATGCGGCTGACGCAAAAGGTTTATTAAAAACTGCTTGCCGAATTAAAGATCCTGTTTTGTTCTGTGAACATAAAGGATTGTACAGACAAAGTTATGCAATTACACCTGAACCTGATGAAAATTATTTACTTCCATTTGGTAAAGCTAAAGTAGTTAAAGAGGGTAGCGATGTAACAGTAGTTTCGTGGGGAGTGTCTCTGTGGGATTCGATGCTTGCTGCCAAAAAATTAGAAGATGAGGATTACTCAGTTGAGGTAATTGATATAAGAACAATTGTTCCATTGGATGAAGAAACTATTTATAACTCAGTTAAAAAAACTAATAAAGTTATAATTATTCATGAAGATACTTTGTTTGGTGGATTTGGTGCTGAGATAGCAGCCAGGATAGCTGATAATTGTTTTAAATTTTTGGATGCACCAGTAAAAAGAATCGCAGCAAAAGATTCCCATATTCCATACGCACCAATTCTTGAGAACGAAGTACTTCCGAATCGTGAAAAAATTTATAAAGGAATAAAAAATCTTCTGATGTATTAAGGTTCGTGGAATTTTTTGTTTCGTGCTTTTGTGGTTAAGGAATCTGCCACAAAGCTACTAATACACAAGATTTTAAAAGAATATTGAATGAGGATTAACGATTTAAGAATGGATAAGTTTTTTCTTATTTCTATAATCAGAGTTCATTATTCGGGATTCGATAATAAAATTAAGAAGTATTGTTAAAAAGATTTAGTATAGGAGAAAAAATGGATATCATAATGCCGAAAATGGGCGAGAGTGTTAGTGAAGGCACCATAATTAAATGGCATAAAAAAGTAGGTGATACTGTTAAACGAGATGAAATAATTTTTGAAATCAGTACCGATAAGGTTGATACTGAAATTCCTGCTGCTGAATCGGGAGTAATTTCTGAAATTCTTGTTAAAGAAGGTGAGACTGTTGAAGTTGGAACAGTGGTTGCCAAATTACAAACTTCAGGTGAACCTTATGCCAAAACATCAGAGCACAAAGATGAATCCATTAAATCAGAAAAAAAAACTACTGAGCCGGAACAAAAAGTTCAAACAAGTACAACAAATTTGGAAACTTCATCAGGCGAAAACTTAATAGAAATTGCAATGCCCAAAATGGGTGAATCCGTAATGGAGGGAACCATAATTAAATGGCATAAAAAAGTCGGCGATGCAGTAAAAAAAGATGAAACTATTTTTGAAATTAGTACAGATAAAGTTGATACAGAAATTCCTTCTCCGGAAAACGGAATATTAGCAGAGATTTTAGTTGGTGAACAGGAAACAGTTGCAGTTGGTACTATCGTTGCAAAATTATCTATTGCAGCAGATGTTAAAACCAGTTCTGTACCTAAAGAAAATATAATCCAACCTGATAAAGAAATCGAAGAACCTGTTTCAATGCACGATAATTTTTCAAAATCAGCTGATAGATCATTTCCAGAAAAGAGTGCAGCTGCAGGATTTTATTCTCCATTGGTTTTAAGTATTGCTCAAAAGGAAAATGTAAGTTTAGATGAATTAAATTCCATTGATGGAAGTGGATTAGATGGACGTGTAACTAAAAAAGATATTTTAATTTATATCGAAAGAAGAAGACAAGGTAAGGTGCAGGGACAGCAGCAAGTTAAGAAAGAAATTAAAACGGAACCTGCTGCATCTGAATATATCCCTTCAACATCTCAGGCTGTATATAATGAAGCAGATGTTGAAAGAATACCGATGGATAATATTCGCCAACGTATTATGGATCACATGGTTCTTAGCAGAGATACTTCTGTGCACGTTACAGAACTAATCGAAGTGGATATGACAAGAATTCACAATTTTATTAATGCCAACAAAGATGAACTACTGAAAAAAGAAAATGTTAAGTTGACTTATATGGCATTTATTGCGGATGCCGTTGTTAAATCGTTAAAAAGATATCCACTGGTAAATTCAAGTATCGATGGAAATGTAATCCTTCAGAAAAAATTTATTAATCTTGGAATTGCAGTAGCAATTGAACCAACCGGTTTAATTGTTCCAAACATTAAGGGTGCGGGTGATAGGAACATAATTGGACTTGCAAAAGCAATTGCCGACCTTGCAAATAAAGCAAGAACTAAAAAGTTAACACCGGATGATATCTCCAATGGAACCTTTACGATAACCAACTATGGTGTTTTCGGAACTATATTTGGAACACCTATTATAAATCAGCCTGAAGTTGCAATTCTTGGAGTTGGAGCTGTTCAGAAAAAACCTGTTGTGATAGAAGTAGATGGCTCAGATACTTTTGCAGTAAGGCATATAATGGCATTAACACTATCACACGATCACCGCCTGATTGACGGAATGTTAGGTGGATTATTCTTAAAGAATATAAAAGAAGTTCTGGAAAGTTTTGAAGGTAACTTATAGTTAGTCATTGCGAGTCCGTTAGGACGAAGCAATCTCATATATTTAACCGATCACTTCATCCCTTCGGGATTCGTGATGACATATGAAAAAAAGATATGATAAATCAACATCAAAGAGCATTTAAAGAAGAAGCTGAAAAAGCAAAAAAAGATCCTGGTAAAAGACCAGATTGGTTAAAAGTACGTTTACCTATTGGTGAAAATTATTCAGATGTAAAAAACCTGATGCGCAGACAAAAACTTAATACTGTTTGCGAAGAAGCAAAGTGTCCGAACATTTCAGAGTGCTGGAATCACCGCACCGCCACTTTTATGATTCTTGGTGATACCTGCACCAGAAGCTGTGGCTTTTGCAATATTAAAGTCGGCATTCCAAACGTACTTGATCTTGAAGAACCGACTCGTGTTGTTCAGTCAGTTGTTGAATTAAATTTGCGGCACGTCGTTATTACCTCCGTCAATCGTGATGAATTAAAAGACGGCGGGGCAACTATATTTAAAGAATGTGTCAGACTAATTCGTGAACAGAAACCTGATTGCACTGTCGAATTATTAATTCCCGATTTTAAAGGTGATGAAAGTGCCTTCAATATTATTATGCTATATCCACCGGATATCTTAAATCATAATCTTGAAACAGTACCAAGACTCTATCATGCTGTTAGACCGCAAGCCAAATATGAAAGAAGTTTAGATCTGATTAAATGGTTTAAATCCAGAGGACTTAAAACCAAAAGCGGAATAATGGTTGGAATTGGTGAAAAGCCTGAAGAAGTTTTAGAACTTATGAAGGACCTGGTTGATCACGGTTGTGATATTTTAACGATAGGGCAATATTTGCAGCCAACCAAAATGCATTTACCTGTCGATCGGTTTGTAACGCCTGATGAATTCAATATGTATAAAGAAGAAGGGTTGAAGATAGGATTTAAAATTGTTGAATCATCACCGTTGGTCAGAAGTTCCTATCACGCAGATCAGCATGCACGAGCCATTTTTGAAAATAAGTGATAATAATTATTTAACCCAAGACGGTTTCACTTTAGAGAAATTCTGATTATTTTTTAATTGTAATTCAAACAAGTTTGTATCGAAATATTTTTACTTAATGAAGCTTACACATAGATTATTTTTCCTGTTCTTCTTCACATTAACTTTAATCTTAACCGCTCAGGAAAATCAAAGTATCCTTAATAAATCGCTCGATGATGATAATTCCAAGTACACCAATGTTGGAAATATTGGTTTAACAGTTACAAATTTTGGAACTTACGGACATGGCTTTGCTCTCTGGCCTGATCAACCAAGTTGTGAATATCCGATAGGCAGTGGAATAGAACATATTTTTGATGGAGGTTTATGGGTTGGCGGGTTTGTGCGTGGAAGTTCAGTTCCTTTTGTTACAACCGGTGCTGTGGATGCTGCTTCCGTTACTGCCAGGGGCGGTGGATTTGAATTTACGAACAGAACGGGCAGCAGAGTCATCGAACGATCCTCACTTTTTGATTCACGTAATTATTCTCCCTTTGCAATTTCTCATCAGGATTTTGTAATGGATTATTCTGATACCAGCAGAGTTTTACTAAACGGAGAAGTGATTGAAGGACACAATCCACTTGGCATTTCAGTTCATCAGGAGAGTTACGCCTGGAATTTCCCTTTTGCAGATTTTTTTGTGATTATGAACTACACTATCAAAAATATATCCAACAGATTTATTGACAGTGTTTATGTGGGCTTATGGACCGATGCAGTTGTAAGGAATACCAAAATAACCGGCAGACCAAGCGGTAGTGCATTTTTTAATAAAGGTGGTAATGGATATAACGACTCAATAAAAATTGCATACGAGTTTGATGCAACCGGTGATCCTGGTTTTACTGACAGCTATATTGGAATTCAATATTGTGGTTCTGAGCCGAGATTGTCTGATAAGATTTTATTATTGGGCGATTCAGTTTCCACAGTGAATTTTGTAAGCTGGCAATTCAGAAATACAGATGATCCGAACTTTTTTGCTCCACAGGATGATATTGGCAGATATTCTAAAATGCAGGGATTCTTTGGCGGTACTAACAGATGGAATGATGGTATCAATCCCGCAACACTAAAAACTCCATCAAACAGATCAATATTTCTTTCGAATGGACCATTTACTACAATACCTCCCGGTGATTCTATTAACGTTGTGTTTGCAATAGTAACAGCAAAAAAATTTGGTAATGACCCCGCAAGCCTTGATAATCAGGAACAAAAATCTATTTTGTACAGCAACACTGATTGGGCATTAAGAGCTTATTTTGGCGAGGACAGAAATCGAAATGGAATTTTAGATCCCGGAGAAGATCAGGATGCTAATGAAAAAATCACAAGATATATTCTGCCATCTCCACCGGTTTCTCCAATCGTAAAAGTTATTCCTGAAGATCAGAAAGTTTCTATTTATTGGGATAGACGTGCAGAATTTTCTGTTGATCCAATTTCCGGAAAATCAGATTTTGAAGGATACAGATTATACAGAACTCAGGCCGGTTTTGATTTAACAAGCTTACAGAATTTGCAAAAGTCACTGGTGTTACTTGCAGAATTCGATAGTACCGGAAACGATATTGGTTATAACACCGGATTTTCTTTTATCAGATTAAATGAGCCGGTTACATTTCCGGGTGATACAGTTGAGTATTACTATAAATTTGAGCTCACAAATTTGTTAAACGGCTGGCAATACGTTTTTTCTGTTACGGCTTTTGATGAAGGTGATAAATCAAATAATCTTGGCAGCCTTGAATCGAGTTCATTGACATCAGCAAAAAGAGTATTACCAGGCACAACTCCGGTTGAAGATGAAGAAACTGAAATAGGTGTTTATCCTAATCCATATTATGGAAATGCTATCTGGGATGGATCTTCTGAAAGATTGAGAAAAATTTATTTTTATAATCTTCCGGCAGAATGCGAAATAACCATCTACACTCTTGCTGGAGACATTGTAAAAAGAATTCAGCACGATCAGCAAAGCAACGGCTCTGATTTGCGATGGTTTCAGAATTATGCCGGTGATGGTAAACAGCAATTTGCCGGAGGTGAACACGCATGGGATTTAATTACTGATAATGATCAGGCAATTGCTACCGGACTCTATCTGTTTACCGTTAAAAACAACAGAACCGGTAATATTAAAACGGGAAAATTTTTAGTTGTAAAATAATAGGAGTAAAAAATGTTTAGAAAATTATTTCTGCCTTTTGTAATAATATTTAGTTTTTCACTAAATCTTATTGCACAACAGTATCCGGAAGTTTCGATAAGAGATATACAATTTATTGGGTCTGATTCATTAAATGTTTATTTCACAGATGATGTCGCTGGCCCATTAACGGGAGATACTGTAACTGTAACAGGAATTGTAATGGCTCCTCCATACAAAGGAGCAAATCCTGCTAATGGTGCCCTTGTATTTTTAGGCTCCTCATTAGCTGGCTTTTTCTTACAGGATACAGTGGACACAGAATGGGGTGCAATTTTGGTAATTATTTCTTCACCTTCAAACTATCCTGCGTTTCAAACTTTAGATAGTGGTGCTGTTGTTAAAGTTACTGGTGTAGTTACACATTTTGCAACATCAACACAGAAAACCACCGAATTAGCTTTAATCGGTTTTGATGGCTCAGAGGTGATTGATTTTAGAAAACGCCCTGAACCAGTTGTAATAACTTTAGACTCTTTAAAAGAAATAGGAACGAGCAATAGTAAGGCGATATCAGAAAAGTGGGAGGGTGTTTATGTCGAGATAAGAAATGTTACAACTTTAGATAGAAATTTAACAAATGGTGGTTTTAGGATCATTGATCAGAATAATACTATAGCTACGGTATATACCCGTTCAAATAATATTTTTCAATCAACAGCTCCTGCAGATGGAACGGTGCTTGAATATATCAGAGGATATATCGAGACAAGGGCAGAGGGTTCTGGTGGTGCAACTATTAATCCAATGTATTTAGATGAAATTAAAGTAGCTCTTTTCCCTCCAATCATCTCCAATGTAATTAGAAATTCTGCTGAAGTATCAACCGGTCAAACTGTTAATGTGCAGGCTAAGATAAAAGATCCTGATGGTACAATATCTAATGCAAAACTTTTTTATCGTAAAAATTCAGGTGACAATATTGAAGTGCCGATGATTTCAACTTCAGATACAACTTGGCAGGCAGATATTCCTTCTCAACCTGATTCTTGTATAATTGAATATTTTGTTACTGCAGAGGATAATCAGGGAAATGAGTCACGAAATCCCTCAGATACAACACGAAGCAGATATTTCTATATTGTTCTCAATAGACCACTAACAATTCAGGATGTTCAATACAGTCCTTTTGGAGGAAACTTTAGCGGTTATAATGGTTACTCGGTAACAGTAAGTGGAGTTGTTACTGCCGATACCAGCGATATTCCGGTCGGTCCACAGGTTATAATTCAAAACGGAACCGGACCATGGAGCGGAATAAGGATTTTTGGTACAGATGCATTGTTACTTAATCGTGGAGACAGCGTTACAGTTACCGGAATTGTAAATGAAAATTTTAGTCAAACACAAATTGGAAACAGCTCCAGCTCTGCTGCAATTGTTATTAATGCTACGGACAGGAATGTTCCGGCGGCTCAACTTATTTCTACTTCAGATATGGGTACAAAATCAAGCGGTACTGTTTCCGCTGAGCAGTGGGAAAGCGTTTTAATCAAGTACGAAAATGTTACTGTAACTGATGAAAATGCTGATGGCGGAGCAGGTCCCAATGTTACCGGCAACTCTAACTTCGGCGAAATATTAGTTGCTGATCAAAGCGGAGTTAACACAAGGGTAGAATTGCAGGATGGTAGTCATCCTTATCATAATTTCTGGGAAGCCGGTTTGGAAAATCTTCCGATAAGAGTTGTACCCGGAAATAAGTTTGATGAACTTACCGGAGTGATGTATTTCTCTTTCAGTAATTATAAACTGATCCCAAGAAAAGAAGATGATTTTGTGGGATATACTACATCAGTTGAAAATGAGAATCTAACGCTGCTTGACTATAAACTTGCACAAAATTATCCAAATCCATTTAATCCAAGTACAAGAATTAATTTTACAATTAAAGAAGAAGGATTAGTAAATCTTAAAATATTTAATTTGCTCGGACAGGAAGTTGCGACTCTGGTAAGCGAGAATAAAATTCCCGGTAATTACAGCGCAATATTTAATGCCGGAAATCTTCCTTCGGGAATATATTTCTACAGATTAGATTCAAATGGTTTTTCTCAAACTAAAAAAATGATGCTCATTAAATAATGCTGTTATCAATAAATCTAAATAAAAAAAGTTTTTAGGATGAGAGCCCGAAGATTAGATATAATTTATCTTTTACTTTTGGTGATTTTATCATCAATATTATTTTATTCCTGCACGGAGGATTTTTCTGATAACCCAATCGGAAATATTCCTCCGGATACCGGGCTGTTCCTTTATCCTGATTCTTCCGTTTCAAAGCAGCCCAGCAGATTAAGGGTAAGTTGGTGGGGTGATGATCCTGATGGGTTAATTATCGGATATTACTTTAAATGGGATGGAATTGATAACCAATGGAGTTTTACAATTGCAAATGACAGTGTTTTTGCCTTACCAATAGGTTCGAGTGATACAACTTACAATTTTTTAGTCTCAGCAGTAGATGCACAGGGCAATGGCAGATATGATTCACGAGTTTTTCAGAATGGAATTGATTACGGTCCTGAACCATTTATAGATAAAAATTTAAATGGCAGATATGATGAAGGTGAATTATATTATGACTTAGGGCTGATAGATCCATCTCCTGCGTCAACAAATTTTCCGATTAAAAATTCTCCGCCTGTTTTGCAGTGGGATGAACTATCATTTTTGCCGGATACTTCTTTCCCTGTGATGACATTTAAATGGAATGCCTCCGATCTTGATGGTGATGAATCAATTACATCTGTTAAAATTGCTATAAATGATACATCAAATTTTGTGTTACTTAATGGATCTGTAAGATTAGTAACATTGCGCGGAGTGAATTTAGAATCGGCAAATCCTGAGTTTGAAATTCTTATTAATTCTGATCCGCAAAATATTTTTTCTCAAAGACTTACCGGATTAAAACTGAATGATAACAATGTAATTTATATTAAAGCCGTTGATCTTTCTGGAGCAGAATCCGGGTTATTAAGTTTACCACAGACATCTGCAACCTGGTATGTTAAAAAACCAAAAGGTCAGGTTCTTATTTTTGATGATTTCAGAAGTTCAACTACTGATTTGCAAGCAACTCAATTTTATAACACTGCTTTCAACACAATCAATAATGGAGCATTAGTCAACAAATATGATGTGTTTGACCTGGTAAAAAATCAATTGCCTTTTGAAACAGTAACAATTTTAGAAACTCTTAAATTATTTAAGTATGTGTTCTGGTATTCTGCTTCAAATCCAAGACTCGATCTGCTGAATATTTGTACGGATAAGTTTACTCAGTCGGGTGGTAAAATTGCTTTCTCTATGACTTTTCAGGATTCCAGCTCAAACTTTTCATTTGATTTATCGTCACTACAAGGTTTTCTGCCGGTAGATAACGTTAGCAAAGTTTTATCCAATGGATTTTTACTTTTGGGTGCGAATGCACTACCTGTAAATGGTAGCAATTATCCGCCGCTAAAAACATCAGTAACCATTTCTTTTGTGAGATCATTTACTCCAAATGAAATTGTTACAGATAAGATTTATGATTTAACCGACAGAAATAATGTTCAGCTTGGTAACATTGGTTTCAGATCGAAGAATAAAAATCTTTTCTTTATCGGATTACCATTGCATCAATCAAATTCATTAGCCGGAAGTGTTAATACTCTTCTAGAAAAAATCTTTTTTGAAGATTTTGGAGTGATCCCGTAATGAAGTACATCAGTTTAATATTGTTTTTATTTATTGCTATAAATCTTTTCGCGCAGCAAACGGGTAATTTATCAGGTTTGGTTGTAGATGCAGCTACCGGTGAAGCACTTCCCGGTGTAAACATCATTATCAAAGGAACATATTACGGTGCAGCTACTGATTTCAATGGTAAGTTTAGAATAAATAATATTTCAGTCGGAAGCTATATTGTTACAGTTTCTCTCATCGGATATAAAACGGTTGAATATACCGGAATCGCAATAGAGCCAAACAAAACAATAGAGTTGGACATCAAACTAGAGGAAACAGTACTAACTCTTGGACAGGATGTGGTTGTGATAGGTGATAAACCTTTGATGGACGTTGAAGAAACACAGAGTAAAAAAACTATTTCTAAAGATGAACTTGAAGTAGCTGTACTAGAAAATATAACCGATGTTGTAAGTCAGCAATCAGGTGTGGTAAAGTCAGATAATGCAATTCATATCCGTGGTGGCAGATCTTATGAGAATGCATTCCTGTTGGATGGCGTTTCTGTTCAGGATCCGTTATCCGGAACAGGATTTGGTTTGCAATTAAGTGCCAGTGCAATTGAAGAAGTTGAAGTGATTACAGGCGGATTTAATGCTGAGTTCGGGCAGGCAACCTCTGGTGTTGTAAATGTCCGAACAAGAGAGGGCAGCAATAGATATTCCGGAACGATTACTTATAAACGTGATAATCTTGGAGAAAGAGCTTCATATCACGTATTTAATACTGATATTTTTGAAGCAAATCTGAGTGGACCTGAACCAATCACTTCTTTTATCCTGCCGGCATTAGGATTAAAAATTCCTGGTGAAATAACATTCTTTGGGAATTTTTACGGCGGTATAACAGACGGGATAACTCAGGGTTATAATAAAGCAAAAGCAAACCAGGTTTATTCATCAATTTTTAATGGAAGCAGATTTGCTCCAAGATCTGAAAACAGCTGGTTCTGGTTAGGAAAATTAACTTATAAATATTCGCCAACTTTAAAGTTTTATTATTCATACAATCAATCTGTTAACATTAATCAAAACTCTCAATCGTTACAGTCTAATCTTGAGTATGTTGAACCAAGTCCTGGTTATCAATATACTTTTCAAAATATTCTTGATAACGCAAACACTTTTACACATAACAACATCTATCATACTTTTGGTATTACACACACACTAAGCCCCAAAATGTTTTATGAAATTAAACTGAGCAGCTTTTTTACAAACTTACGTGCGGATGCAAATGGCAGAAAGTGGAATCAATATACTGAACCAAAAGATATTGTTACATTTCCAATAGAGTATTACAACTTAAACAGAGATACGATTGGTGTTATCCCTGGTGATGGTTTTTGGGATGTGGGTAATCCTTATACTTGGAGAGATCATTTTGTGCAGGAATATTCTATTCGTGGTGACTTAACAAATTTCTTTGATGAAAAAAATAAGTTTAAAGCAGGATTTAATTTTCAGTTCCAGGAAATGCAGGTAATTGATATTTACAAACCATGGGTAGGTGAGTTAGGATTAAACAACGATATATATCGTGTTTATCCCGCTGTCGGTTCTTTCTATGCTCAGGATAACATCAATTTTTCAGGTATGATATTAAACTTCGGATTAAGATTTGATTTCTGGTTTCCCGGAAAATACGTTGATGATGCAGTAGAAAATCCTGATGTGGTAACAATACCTGACGAAATCAGAAAGGCATACAAAGACGATTCATTCGCTTGGTTCGGAAACAGAAGATGGAAAGGAAGACTAAGCCCTCGCTTAGGAATTTCTCATCCGATTTCAGATAACCAGACATTGTTTTTCTCTTACGGACATTTTAGTAAGTGGCCCAAGCCCCAGTTTGTGTACGCTAAACTAAATCCATTAAATGCACAGTCATCGTTTCAAAAATTTGGAAATCCAAACTTAAATCCTGAAACAACAGTCGCTTATGAATTAGGACTCAAAACTCAATTCTCGTCTGATGATGTATTAACAGTAACAGCATATTATAAAGACATTTTTGATTATGTGAACACAAGAACTGCAATTATTAGATCGGCAAGATTTTCTTCACAGAGTTTTATCACATACGTTAACTCGGATTATGCAAGATCAAGAGGAATTGAGCTTGAGTATAAAAAGCGAATCGGTAAATGGTTTAATGGTGCAGCTTCATTCAGCTATTCAATAGTAACTGGTAAAAGCTCATCTGCTGATGAAGGAGTCCTAGTTTTACAGGGAGATCTTCAGGAATCAATTAAAGAACAATTTGTTCCGTGGGATAGACCTGTTACCGCAACTTTAAGTACCAGCTTTTATGTTGAAAGAGGAAATCCTCTTTTTGGATTTGGCTCCGGTATTCTTGATGATTATAACTTATATCTACGCTTTTTCTATCAATCCGGTAAAAGATACACCCCGGCTGTTTTTACAGGTTCTGTTGATGCACAGGGAAGAAAAGAATATGAATTTGTACGAGATGAAAGATACGGTAAAGTTGGTGCTGATTGGTTCTGGATTGATCTGAACTTTGAAAAATATTTTGTACTCTCAAATATAAAATTTTCTGTTTTTGTTGAGGTAAACAATTTATTAAATACAAAAAACTCGGCAATCATAAATCCGGTAACAGGAAAAGCCTATGAATACGGAGATGATTTACCGGGAAGTTACAACGATCCAAGATATCCTGATTTGCAGGCTCCAATAAGCCCTTATCCTTTAAATCCTGCAAGATATCTTACAGTAAGAAATATAAGATTTGGATTCAGTATAAGATTTTGATGAAAAAAATATTTTTACTCATATTGTTAATCGGGATGATGAGCTTCGAAATTAAAGCTCAGTTGTTTCCTGTGCTTGGAGGACAAAGAGCAGGTATATCGACTGCACAATTTCTGAAAATTGGTGTTGGTGGAAGAGCATCAGCAATGGGAGATGCTTTTGTAGCAGTTGCAAATGATGTATCAGCACTTTATTGGAATCCCGCAGGTTTATCTCAATTCTCTGAAAATCAAATAATATTTTCTCACAACGAATGGGTTGTGGATATCAATCACGATTTTTTAGGTGCAGTTTATCATCTTGATAACGATAACTCCTTTGGTATTGCCTTTACATCTTTAACGATGGATAAGATGAAGGTTACAACAGAATTCGCACCTTTCGGTACAGGTGAATATTTTGGTTTTAATGATTTTGCTATTGCTTTAACATACTCGAGAAAAATGACGGAGCAATTTAGTTTTGGCGGTACTATCAGATATATGGAAGAAACATTAGATAAATTAAAGATGCGCGGGATGATGATTGACCTTGGAACTTTTTACTGGACTGGTTTAGGTAGTACTCGTTTTGCTGTAACGGTTTCTAATTTCGGTAATGATCTGGCTCCCGATGGAGAGGTTGTGCTTGTGGGTAACAGACAGGAATCAGAATGGCAGTCTTTTTCTCCACCCACAATTTTCAGAATCGGATTTGCTTTCGAGCCAATTGAAGATGAAATAAACAGATTAACTGCATCTTTTCAACTGAATCATCCAAATGATAATAGTGAAAATTTTGTGGTTGGCACTGAGTATTCCTACGATAAAATGTTCTACCTGCGTGCCGGATACAAATTTAATGTTGATGAGCAGAATTATTCATTTGGTGCCGGTGTTAGTCTGCCAATCAGTATCGCAAAAGTTTCGGTTGATTATGCATTTTCTAACTTTACAAGATTAGGATCTGCACACAGATTTTCTTTAATACTAAGTTTATGAATTCAAAATATCGCAAATACATTTTACAGTTATTAATTATACTTTTTACAACAGGATGTGTTGATAAGTTTGACCTTACTGAATTCAACACTGATAATCCCGGTAACATTGCAGGTGATACAATATTTGTTAAATTAAATCCTGATTGGACAGGATTTAATCAGCCGCAAGATGTGATTATTGGTCGTGAACCACTGATTTACGTTGCCGATACAGACAACAATCAAATTGTAATGTTAAACCTTGATGGACAAAGACTTGGAAGTATTTCCATTAAAAAACCTAATTCAATTGCACAGGATTATAAGTATAATTTAATTGTTTGCGGTGAGTTTGATACACTTGGCCAAACATTCAGTGCCGTTTATAAAATTGATTTGGTATCTGTCAATCATCAAATTGCAATTGCACCTGTAAAAAGAATTCTTCCTCAATTATCAGACTTAAATAAACCTGACAGAAAATATACAGGCGTCGCAGTATTTTTTGATAATTCTTATTTGATCGCCAGACAGGGTCCCAATAATTCTAATTTAATTGATCCTGATAATTCATTACTAAGATTCAGAAATATTGGTAATAAAGATACTCTGATAGGTCGTGTTCCTTTGCTCGATCCGAACAGCACAGGAATATTATCTGTTAATAAAGTTAGCTCTGTGATTTCTTTTAATAAAAGGAATTACGA
>FWPV01009140.1_pt1 | contig 16903 bp, 7 predicted proteins | sample 2228371 | NCBI WGS metagenome assembly FWPV01 (sample SAMEA103939776, study PRJEB20133) | metagenome | reverse complement strand
CGCATGAACTCCACCACTACTGCCTCCGACTGCCGGCCGCCCTGGTCGGCCACCACCGTGAGCTGGTAGGTCACCGGCACGTCGGGTGGACCATACAGGCGCACTGGCCCGGCGGCAAACCGCCCCGTCTGATCGGCGTAGAGTCGCAATTGAGTGACGCGCCCAGCCTGCGCCTCCGCGTTCGGCGGGGTGGCCTTCCAGGTCAGCTCGCAGACTACTTCTGCATAGGGCTCCGTCATGCCCTCGATCCGCGTCTCCTGGCCCACGTGCGCCCCGGCAACGGGCAACGTCAGAACCGGGAGCAACTCGCGCCGCGGGCTGCACAGCACCGGCTGCGAGGCCGCGCCCGCCCATTGCCCGCCTCCGGGACCGACCAGCGCTGCCGAGACTACCACTTGCCGGTCCACGGTCAGCGCCGGGACAGTGAAAGTTGCTCGGTAGGTACCGGGCAACGCCTTGGTCTCGGGCAGGGGGCGGTTCTTGATCCAGTCACCCAGGCTGAAAGTTGCCGTGCCCCCCACCGGACCGGCCGCCGTCACTACCAACTGGTCGCCGGGCATCAGCACGCGTCCCGCCCCGCTATGGCTCACCCACAGCCGATTGGGAGGCGGCGGGGAGGTCACCACGGTGAACTGCCGCTCCTGGCGAGTGTGGTTCCCGGCGCGGTCGTAGGCGTCGGCAGCCAGCGTGATCGCTCCGGCCGGCAGCGGCGCGAAACTGAGCAACAGCAATCGCCCCACCCGGGTAGCGCCCACCGCCAGCGGTCCGCCCGGCCCCCGCAGGCTCACCGTGCAGCGGTTCCAGGCAATCCCCGATCCCCCCTCATCGGTACACTCCACGGTCAGATCCGGCTGGCGGTTGTAGATGGTCTCCCCTGCCGGGGGGCCATGGATGGCCACCGTCGGCGCCATTGATTCGATGGTCACCGGCTCAGCCGATTCCACGGGAACGGCGCTGCGATCGCCTACTCGCAGATTCCCGATAAGCGGTACGCCGGAGACGGTCAGCCCGGCGGGAACCGCATAGTCCACGCGATACACTCCCGCTTGCGCTTCAGGAAGCGCGATGTTCTGCGGGAGCCCGAGTATCTGGAACCAAGCGGTACCACCGGCGGTTCCCTCCAGGGTGACCCGCAGCACCTCGCCCGCGTGCAGGGGCCGGGTCGCATTGTGTGAGAAAGCGGTGATCCCTGGGCCGACGGCGGGGGGAGGAGGCGGAGCGGCTGTACGCACCGCGATCCCGTAGACCCGGTTGGTGCCGGGGGTAAGCCGCACGGTGACCTGGTCCCCGTTCTTCAGTTCGGCATAGGTCAGACGGGTGCTGGTCCCGGCGCGTGTTACTATCACCGTGGGGTCCACCACCAGCGCGTCGGGTCGGGAATCGAGTATGAGCTGGTTTGGTGACTTGCCGACGATCTTGCCTTCCAGCGTCTCGTAGGTCGCTTTGACCAGAGTCGGACTGCCCTGCGCGTCGTACTGCACCTCCACCAGATCCCCGACCTGCAAGCCGGTGAGCGGCACCTGCTTATCGTTGCGCAGGATGATGGTACCCGCCACTGGCGTAAAGGACTTAGACCCCTCCGTGAGCGCCAGCACCAGTTGCCCGCCCTGCAGCGCTGACAGCACCCCGGTCACGCTCCCCCCCTGGGGTGGCGGTGGGGGAGGGGGAGGCGGCGGGGGCGGAGCTGCGCCCAGTCGCACGTAGACGGTTTGGGTGGCGTTGTCCCAACTAACCTCGGCCCCGAAGGCCTCGGCCGGGAAGCGCACCGGCACATAGGTGGAGTTGTTGATCAGCATCGGGGGCACGTCCAGAATGACGATCCGCTCGTTGATCTGAGCCCGTGCGCTGTTGATGGTCAGACGAACCGTGACGCTGTCGCGGACCGCGACAGCCGTCTGGGTAGCCGTTTCCCAGGTCACGGCCGCGCCCAATGCCTCGAAGACCATACGCATGGGTAGCAGCACTCGATTGTTGACCTGCACGGCGGGCGGGCTACTGGGGAGCCGCTGGTCGTTGACGACCACGCTGATGGCCCCCACCGCACTCGGCAACAACACCGCCAGAAACAGCATGGCAGAGATACGCGTCAGACGCATCGCGGATGCCTCCTTTGTCATGGTGAACCCCGACAAACGACGACAACATCCCGGTCCCCCCCGACTTTGACAAGGCCCCGGCAATTAAGGTGCAGGACGCGAGGGGAGACTAGCCTCTCAGCGGCTTAGACTCGACTGTCAGTCGGCCGAAATCCTTCGGGCAGGTTCTTGACTTCTGACCCGGCGCCTCCTCTACAAGACACTGGTCGTGGGTAGACGTGCGCGCCGGCGAGTCGGGCACCCGTGGCCACGCCTGAGACACCGGCAGGCTCCTACTTCCGCCGGGGCGGTTTGCGCGTCAACTGCGTCCGCATCCTTGACGCCCACTGTCCATATTCGCTCTTTGGGTCATGCTCTAAGATCGCCCTTAGTTCGTCTTCGGCCTTATCCACTTCTCCGGCCCGCAAGTACATCTGGGCTAACGCTGCCGACCGCGACGAATCGTGCGGGGTGGCCTTGTGGATCGCCTCGAACTCCCTGGCCCGCCTGGCCAGGATCTCCGGCAGGTACCCGGGCGGCTCCGGTCGCAGGTAGATTAGAAAGGCCAGATACAGCACCACCAGGCCGAAGATCAGACCCTGTACGGTATTGGATCTGACCGCCTTGGCGTACATGAGCCTGTTGTCCTGCTCGATGGCCCACTTCTGCTGTTGCAGCCGCTGCACCTCCTGGGGCTGGAGAAACTCCAGCTTGAGCCGGGCTCGGCCACGCTCCGTCTCCAGCGCCTGCCGTTCGCTCAGCTTCTGAACGTCCTCCACCGCCCGCGTCTCACCGGTCTCGGCATCGGTGGCGAAGAACTGTCGCTTCACCTCCACCGTTCCCTCGCCGACGGCTACGCGTCCCCGCCGCTGGTCCACACCCATCTCAAAGGTGGTGCCGCGAACCCCCAGGGTCAGCACCGGCGAGTCTACCGTAAAGGAAGATTGCCGGTTCACCAGTTTGCGGACCTTAGCAAAGACGCTGCCCGCGGTGACGGCCAAGTGGGTCGTGCTCCCTCCCGTCGGCGTACTGCTCAGGTCGGTGATGTACATCTCACTGTTGGCGTAGACGCGCAGTTGACTGCCATCGCACAAGCGGAGCAGCGTCTCGGAGCGACGCCCCACGGTGACGCGGTCGCCCGGCCGCAGAGTAGCGCCCTGCACCAGGGGCTCAGGGGTAGCCGACCCCGCCCGCGTGACTTGTGCGACTCCAGTAATGTTCAGCGCCACTGCCGTTCCCTCCGGCACCCGCGTGACGGCGTACAGCGAGACGTACAAGTAAAGACCGCCCGCGATCACCAGGATCAGCGCTAGAGTGATAATCCGCGTGGCCCAGGAGGTCTGCCGCCAGAGCCGGAGCACCATGGGCAGCCGCATCTCTGCCGGCAGTGCCAATAGATTGCCCCGCCGCAACTGTGCAATCATGTACCAGGTCATGTTCTTCCAGCGGTCAGCCAACAGCCCCACCACCAGGTAGGGCATCTCCGCTACCGGACCCGAGGTGGGCATTCCCAAGCGCGCAGTCAACCAGTTGGTGGTCGCCACCACCCCGGCACCTAACACTGCGGTGCGCAGGTTTCCGGAGCCACCCGCCACCGAAGCCCCACCGATCAGCGCCGCCGCCAGTGGAGTTAGCAGCCAGATCATAGATCCGGATGCCCCTAGAGCGGTAAAGCCGGAACTGGCGATCAACACCCCAGCCAGACCGGCCATGATGCCGCTGACCATGAAGGCCAGCAGGACGTACTCAGCAGAGCCCCGGGCGGCGGCCTCTGCCGCGGAGGGCGCGCCCCCTACCGGCCAGAAGGTCGGCTGACGCAACAAGACCTTCGCCACGATCAGCGCCAGCAAGAACAGCACCAGCACCACGGGGACTCCTATCACGTTGGTGTCCCCCAGTGAGGTCAGCAGCGGGTCCGTCACCGCCAGTTCCACGCGACCGGTCAGGAACAGCGTCAGGTGCAGTGCCATGACCCCGGTGATCACTGTAACCATGGCCGATCCCATCCGGGTCCAGGCGGCCAACCACCCGTTGAGCAGCCCGACCAGACAGCCGAGGCCCACGGCGCCCAAGACCGCGGGCAACGCCCCGTACGGGGACAGCAGCGCGGCCAGGCAGGCCGTGAGTGCGGCCAGGGGTCCCGCCGCGAAGTCATACTGTCCCTTGAGCAGGGGGAAGGTGGCCCCCAGTGATACCAGGCCCACCAGCCCGAAGATGAGCATCAACTGGCGCAGGCTCGCCTCCGAGGGGCCCGTCGCCCACACTCCCACCAGCAGCAGCGCCAGCAGGAAGAAGGGCACCATCTGTCCCACCGCCGTGCCTTGCAGCCAGGCCAGTGGGTTGAGGCCCATGGCCTTGCGGATGGCCTGCGGCGAGAGCGCTACGCCGCAGACCTCGCAAGTCCGCGCACCTACCGTGTGTTCATGTCTGCACCGCGCACATGCGATCTTGCTCATAATCGCTCACCTCGGTATCCCTCAGCCTGCCTCCACCGCCCCACCTTTCAACCTTCCTCTTGCGTCCTCGCTACAATCTCCACTACCCTCACTGGCACCGGATGCCCCCGAATGTTCTGCTCTCCGTGGTCGCGGGTCACGAACACCCCGCCCAGCCGCTCCGCCACTTCGCGCGTAGTCAGGATGCTCGTACCCAGCTCCTTGTTCAGCGATTGCAGCCGCGAGGCTAGGTTGATGGTCTGTCCCAGACAGGTGTACTGGGTGCGCACGCTCGAGCCCAGGTTGCCCACCAGCGCCTCGCCGCTGTTGATCCCCACCCCGATACGCAGCGGCTCCCGCAGCGTGCCCTGCGCCAGCCAGCGCTGGTTGAGCCCCTCCAGCGCGCGCAGCATATTCAGGGCCAGATGCGCCGCCCGCTGGGGATGATCCGGCTGCTCGTCCAGTACGTTGAAGGTGACGAAGATCTCGTCACCGACGATGTTGTCTACGGTGCCCTCCAGATCGAAGGCCAACTCGGTCATAGACTCATAGTATGCATTGAGTACCGACACCACCTCGCGCGGCGAGGCCCCCGCCGACCAGGCCGTGAACCCTCGCACGTCGGCGAAGAGCGCCGTGACGTCGCGCAGGGCGCCCGCCGACCGCTCCCGCATCTCGCCCGCGTCCAGGCGCGCCACAACCTGCGGCGGAGCGTACCGGCCGAACTGCTCTCGCAGTCGCCGCCGCCCCGCCTCTTCCGTAGAGAGCCGGAAGACCGCAATCACCCCAAAGGTCAGCAGCAGCGCCCCGGTGGGAGCCAGCGCCGGCCACACCATCCCCAGTCCCTCGAACTCATACATCCCCAACACCGAATAGACGACGGCCACCAGTACCACGACCAGCAACCCCACCAGCGGCCGCAACCACCCGGCCGCTGCCGCCCCCATCAGCCCCAACAACACGGCCAGCGCCAGCGCCGTCGGCAGCGCCGCCGTCTCCAGAAACAGGTTATGCACCAGGTTTTGGAGAGTCTGCGCGTGTATCTCCACCCCAGGCATCTCCCCCAGCGGGGTAGGGTAGACGTCCCCCAGTCCGGCCGCCGTTAGTCCTACCAGCACCGTCTTGCCGGTAAAGGTTCCCGGCGCGAACTCGCCGCGCTCCACCTTGGAGAACGAGAGCGGCCGCACCGTCCCTGCCGGTCGCAGGAAGTTGATCTGGGCGCGCCCAGCCCCGTCTAGCATGGTCTTCTCCCCCGCCGACAGCGCCGCCTCCCGCGCCAGGTTGAACTGCATGTTCCCGTAGTCCCAGCGCTGGGCGACCGCTGCCAGAGCCAGAGGGAAGCTGGGGTAGAACTGCCCCGGCTGCCCGGCCACGCCGGCCAGGAGGAATGCGCGCCGCACCACCAGGTCCGGGTCGGGCCTGTCGGCCAGTACGCCGACCCCGGCCGCCACCTCCCGGAACTCGGGCCGCGGCGCCACTACCGCCGGCACCAGCGGCAGCCGGTCCTGGGCGCTCACGATCTGGGGCTCAATCGCCAACCCTTGCGCCCGCGCCTTCTCCGCCCCCGGCGTTTGCTCATCCCCTACATGGGCGGCAAGTACTGCCGTTCCCGCCCGTCGCAGAGCCTCCGCCAGCGCCCGGTCATCCGTGCCTCCGCTCTGACTCTCCGATAGGATGATGTCCAGGCCGATCGCCGAAGGCTTGTCCCCCGCAACCCGGTCTACCAGCCGCGCGAGATGAATGCGGTCCCAGGGCCAGCGTCCCAGGTCGCGCAGCGATTGCTCGTCAATGGCGACGATCACGACCTCCGGGGGCAGCTCTACTGCGCCTCGCCAGCGGAACCGCAGGTCCAGGGTCCGGGCCTCCAGCGAATACAGCAGCCCGCCCGGCTGGCACAGGAGAGTCAGCGCCACTGCCACCACCACGCCCAGTGCCAGCCAGCCGTAGAAGCGTAGCCGAGCTCGGTCCCTCGGTTTGCCCTGGCCCTGGTCAACTTCCATCCGGTAGCCGCGTCTCCTTCCCTAAGGCCTGGTCATCGCCTGCTGAGTATGCTCACCTTTGTTATTCGTGTCGGGAGGCAACCGTCCTGCCGGAAACTCAAGTATTTTTCTGGAGTGCCGCAAGCCGTCCTCCCCCAGCGCCTCGAGAAGCATCCCTCAGCAGGAATACCGGCCACCGACCGCGAAGAGGTTGCCGGTGCGCGGGAAGGTGACAGCGTCCGCATCTAGTCCGAACACCGGAGGAATGCCCTATGCCCAGGACAGTAGCAGTCTTGATTCTTGTGGCCCTGCTGGTGGGGCTGGCGAGTCTTTGTGGTTGTCCCCAGAAAGCGCCTGAGACACCGCCCGCGATGGCGCCGCCTGCGTCTCCGGCGCCCGCCGCGCCAGCGCCCGCTGCGAAGCCTGCCAGCGAAGCGCTCATGCTTGAGGGCGAGACCTTGCTGCTCTTGGCCAAGACCGGCGGGGAAACCGAGCCCCAGGAGATGGAAGGCTTCGGCCCCAACTGGAGCGGCAACAAGCAGCTCTGGTGGCGTGAGACCAAGCCGGGAGACAAGCTGACTCTGCTGATCCCTGCCGACCGGGAGATGAAGTGCGAGATCGTCCTGAAGCCCACGCAGGCCCCCGACTACGGTGTCGTGCAGTTCTCCCTGGACGGACAGCCGGTAGGAGAGCCTGTGGACCTGTGGGCGGAAGCTGCCGCCCCCCGTGACGTGACCTCCCTGGGTGTGCACACCCTCACCAAGGGCGACCACAAGCTGGGGGTAGAAATCACCGGCAAGAACGCCAAGGCGGACGAGGGGTACGGCTTTGGGCTGGACTGGGTGCGCCTGACGCCGGTGGACTAAGATTCGCCGGCCGGGTTTAGCTCCCAGCCCGCCTCTCGCCAGACCTGCTTGCAGGCATCCCAGTCGGTGGGCAGGTCCCCCTTGGTCTCAGCGTCGTAGATCACGGCCAGGACGACTGGCGCCAGTCGGTCGCCCGGCCTCCAGGTTGCCAGCTGCTCGGCCAACCAGGCCGCCTGTGAGGGCCGCGTGATCTCCTTGTTCATGTAGATGTGCGGGGCGAAGACCACGCCCGGCAGCCCGTCCAGGATGTCCCGGACTGGCGCGGCCATGGACAGGTCACAGTTGACCCCCCGCAGGTTCGGGATCTTCCGCAGGCAGGCCAGATGCTCCCGGTACAGACTGCACGAGTGCACGAACAGCCCGCCGAAGTGCTCCGCTAGGCGGATCAGACAGGGCAGCGAGAACTCGTCATACAGTGCCGGAGACAGGGTGAAGAGGTAGTCATCGGCCACCTGGAAGCCGGCCTCCTCCGGCGCCCACAGATGCGGCCAGTAGACCGGCACGTACTGCTCCCCCGCCGCGGCGCGCTGGGCCTCTCCCACGTCTATGAAGAAGTCGGTGATGATCTCCAGCAACGCGTGCACCCGCCGCGGCTCGTCGTACATCGCCATGAACAGCTCGCTCACGCCTACCAATTGCGTCCCCACGGTCAGCGGGCTCTGTGTATCCAGCGACCGGATGGGTAGGCTCGACAGCTCCCGCGCCACTCGCGTATGCTCCAGCGCCTCGCCGACACGTCCGGCCGTCACCGGCGGTTTCCCCAGCCGGTCCACCTCAGCCAGGTCGCGGATCAGCGTCTCGGCCCAATGTCCCCCGCCCACATCCTGCAGGCCCGCCCCAAAAGCCGAGGCCATCGCGCTGGTGCCGTTGTTGGTGTTGAGCTGAGCGACGTAGTCGTCCCCGTTTCGCACCCGCAGGTGCAGGGCCTGGTACTCCTCGGCGATGACCTTCGCCCGGATCGGATCGGGGTCAGTGGGCACTTCCCCTTCCGCAGCGGGCCGGTACTCATGCAGGATCAGCCCCGGCCGCTCCGGCGCGCAGTCGGAGAGATAGAGGTCACGAAGAAACCCCTTGGCGGGGGCAAAGAGGTCGGCGCTCATGGGAGAGGGACTTCCCGCCTCGCCACCGGAAGTCCTGCGCCGGACTGCCACACCCAACGGCTACGGCCGCTGTGAGAACGTGTGCCCCTCATCAGGCTCCTGAGGCAGGACCCTCGCTTGCCTGTAGGGAACTGCCCTGCCTGAGGAGGCGACCGATGAAGACTATTGCTATCGAGTGGCACGCCGATCTGGTCGAGGGCACCCTGGAGGTGACCGGTGGCAGTCTGGTTCGGCTAGCCGCAGGTCGCGGCAAAGGCACCGTGGCGAACGGTACCTTCCGGCTCCACGCCGGAGGTGGTTGCCGCCTGCTGGCGACCGTGGAGGGAGAGAATCTGGGGCACGGGCCGAGCCCGACCATGGTCACTGTCGCCGCAGGGACCCATCCCTTCACCTTCCTCCTGCGCGATGTCTCCGCCGCTTGCCCCCTCTGGCTCCCCGCCATGGGTGTCGCGGTGACCGAGGAGCATGACCTCCGCTCCTACGAGGAGATCGCCGAAGGAATCCGAGCGCGAAAGAGCCAGACTGCCCTCCAACGGATCGCGACCGAGCCGGAGGAGACCTGGGAGCAAGCCGCCGCGGCCTGCCGCTCCCTGTCCTGCCCCACCTGGCTGGGGATCAGTCGCGATATCCGGCTCTTCGAGGTAGCCGTCAACCGCGAGACCGCCGACTTCTCCGTGCGACCGCGTCTGCACGGGCTCGGCGTCCGGTTGCCCGAGCTGGAGAACAAGGAGGCCGACTACCGCTTCGCCTACGGGCGCGGCGGCGGCTGCGCCGAAGCGCTGGTGGAGCGTCGCCTAGAGGACGGCGTCCTGCCGATTCTGCACACCACGGTGGACGACGCAGAGGTCGAGTACTACGCAGTTACCTTCGTCAGCTTGGAGCGCTCGCCCCTTACCGCCGAGAACCTCCGGGGGACTCACTACCTGGTCGCTGATGGCCACGGCCTCGGCCACATGTTCACCGACGTGCAGCAGGCCGAGTACGAGCGCCTCCTCTCCGAGGAACTGGAGCGCGATGAGGAGACCGTCCTGTACTGGCGCGTTCGGGCCGTCAATACCGGTCAGGTCCCCCGCTATGCCTGGTTCCGGGCGCCCACCGTCTCCGCTTGCTTCGACGGCGAGCAGGGCTTCGCTCTCTTCGACAGCGGCCGCGTCTATGCCGTGGCGCTGCTGGAGGGGAGACCCTTGCCCCAGCCCGAGGTGGCGGTCCTGCTTTCCCCGGGCCAATCGGTGACCTTCGAGTTCCGCATCCCCCACCAGCCAATCAGCGCAGACCGCGCACACGCCCTGGCCGCGCAGCTCTTTTCTGCCCGCCATGCGGAGTGTGCTGCCTTCTGGCGCGAGAAACTGGGCACCGGAGCGCAGATCACCGTCCCCGAGCGCCGGATTGATGAGATGATCCGCGCCGGGCACCTCCACCTCGACTTGGTCGCCTACGGCCTCGAGCCGCAGGGCACGGTCGCCGCTACCATTGGCATCTACTGCCCCATCGGCTCGGAAAGCAGCCCCATCATCCAGTACTTCGACTCTCTGGGGTGGCACGACCTAGCCCGCCGCGCTCTGCAGTACTTCCTCGATAAGCAGCACGCCGACGGCTTCATGCAGAACTTCGGCGGGTACATGCTGGAGACCGGCGCGGCGCTGTGGTCCTTCGGAGAGCACTTCCGCTACACGCGCGACGAGACTTGGGCCCGGCAAGTCGCCCCGCCCTTGCTCAAGTCCTGCGACTTCCTGCTCGCCTGGCGCGAACGGAACCGGCGCGAGGAGTTGCGCGGTCACGGCTACGGCCTGATCGAGGGCAAAGTCGCCGACCCCGAGGATCCTTTCCGGGCCTACATGCTCAACGGTTTCGGGTACCTGGGTCTGACGCGGGTGGCGGAGATGCTGACCGCCATCGGCCACCCCGACGCAGACGGTCTGACCCGCGAGGCCGCGACCTGGCGCCAGGATATCCGCACCGCTCTCGCGGAGAGCGAGGCCCGGTCGCCTGTCGTGCCCCTGGGCGACGGCACCTGGTGCCCGGCGGTCGGTCCCTGGGCCGAGGCGCGGGGCCCGGTCGCCCTGCTCACCGACGGCCACCGCTGCTGGACTCACGGCACTTTCCTAGCCCGCGACTCCATGATCGGCGCACTCTATCTGATTCTGCAGGAGGTTATGACTCCCGAAGAGCCCGCTGCCGACCATCTGGTTGCGATCAACAGCGACTTGTACACGCTGCGCAACGTCGGCTTCAGCCAGCCTTTCTATTGCCAACACCCTTACGCGCACCTGCGCCGGGGTGAGGTCCGGGCCTTTCTGAGACAGTTCTACAATGGCTGCGCGGGCCTCGCTGACCGGGAAACCTACACCTGGTGGGAGCACTACTTTCACGCCAGCCCGCACAAGACGCACGAGGAAGCCTGGTGGCTGATGCAGACTCGCTGGATGCTCTGGCTGGAGGAGGGCGACACGCTGCGCCTGCTGGCGGGTATCCCTCGCGCCTGGCTGGAGCATGACCAGGTCATTGAGGTACGCGAGGGCGGAAGCTACTTCGGCCCGGTGTCCTTGCGGGTAGAATCCGACGTGGATCGCGGCCGCCTTTGCGCCCAGGTAGAGTGCGCCGGGGATCGGCAACCCCGGCGGGTGACGATCCGCCTGCCTCATCCGCAGGAACTGCGTGCCACGCGCGTCACCGGGGGGAGCTACGATGCCCAGACCGAGACGGTGACCGTCGAGCCCTGGCCGGGACAGGCGGAGATAGTAGCCGAGTTCTCCTGACGGCGTACGGTACGCGACACCTCTCTCCTATCTTGCCACTGAAAGGAGCCGGCCATGTTCAGTTTCCCTTCTTTCGTCCAGTCTTCTCTCTGGCTCGGGCTGCTCTGTCTGTGCGCCGGCGCCGCCGTCGCCAGAGCGGCTCCGACCGTGTTGTGGGCTTCCTCTCCCGTCGGTCCCGGCCAGACCGTCATGTTGTTTGGGGACGGTTTCGGGGCGGACGTCTCGGTAGGCCTGTGGACCACCGGGCGGGAGCCGCCGGGACTGCCGCCCGACAAGCCCAGCCCTCCCACGGGACCGGGGCGACCGCTCGAGGTCCGCTCCCACAGCCGCGCGGATTGCCTCCTGGTGGGCCTGCCGGAGGGGCCGGCCCCGGCCGTGTACGTCCTGCGAGTGGGCTCCGGCGGGCAGACTTCTGACCCTGTCTATCTTAACCGACCGCAGATCGAATGGTGGCTCGGCGACCAGCCGGAGGCGGTCTCGCCCGGCGGGGCGCTGCGCCTGTTCGGACGGCAACTGCGGCTGACCGCACCCGGCAAGTTCTTGCGCAAGGAAGAGGCCCTCCCCGCCGGCTTTGGCGGAAGAGTGGTGCTGGTAGACGCCCGGGGCCAGCGCCATGTCTTGTCCTTAACCGCCGCCGATGCCTACTCCCTCACCGCTACCCTTCCGCCCACCACCCCGGTCGGCCCCGCCCAGGTGTACGCCCACAATGGGTGCGGCGGCCCCTTCGGCTGGTCGGAGCCGGTGAGCATCCGCATAGAAGCAGCCCAGCCCTGGCCGGCGACCGTCTACAACGTCCGCGACTTCGGCGCGGCGGGTGATGGTTACGCCGATGACACCACCCCGCTCCGGACGGCCCTGGCGCAGGCGCAGGCTAACGGTGGCGGTGTGGTGCGCTTGCCGCGCGGCACCTACCGCCTGACCGCCCAACTGAACGTCCCTCCCCGTACCGTCGTCCGGGGCGAGGGCCCCGAGGCGACCTGGCTCTATGTCCCTGCCGAGACCCCGGAATTCAGCACCGTCTTCGCCGGCAGCGGTGATTTCGCGTTGGAGGACTTCTGGCTGACCGCCCAGACCACCCGCCGCCTGGTCGCGGCTCCCGATCAGCCCAGCATGTACAACATGCCCTGGGGTGGTCCCCCGCCGGACAAGGCCACCTGGGCGCGCAACGTCCGCCTGACCAACCTCCGCCTTCACCACCTGCGCTATGCGCACCGGGTCATGGGCGCCCAGGACGACCCGCGCCGCCTGGAGACCACCGGCCCCTCCACCGTCGTCCTGTGCGGCGCAAACCTGCAAATGGACCGCTGCAACATCGTGAGCAGCGGCATGCCCCTGGTGCTGATGAACTCCTCTCGCAGCCGCATCATCAACAACGTCCTCGGGGTGGGGCGGTCCGGCTGGTACGGAATCTGGGGCTGCCGGGAGCTGTGCTTCGAGGGCAACGAGATCGTCGGCCGAGACCTGGAAGCCAGCTACGGGGGTTTCAACGGCGACGAGGTGGCCCGTGTCTACTGCGCCGACAACCGCTTCCACGGCAGCTTCGGCTGCGAACGGGAGGCGATCACCTTCGACACGCCGGGACGGCATCCCTGGGTCGGCCTGGTAGCCCGCGCCACCGCCACTACCATCAGCGCGGCGGCACTGGACAAGCCCTGGGGTGAACAGAACCTGGTGGGACTGGGCTGCCTTATTGTCAAAGGTAAAGGCCTCGGGCAAATCCGCCAAATTGTCGCCAACACTGCCGATACGGTCACTCTCGACCGGCCCTGGCAGATCACCCCCGACGCCTCGTCGGCGGTGGCCCTCCGCCCCTACCGCACCCAGGTCATTCTCTACCGTAACTACACCGAGGACACCAGCGTCGGAATCCAACTGTGGGCCGGAGGGCACGACTTCGTCATTGACGGCAACATCTCCGTCCGAACCGGCGGCCTGTGGGGCTGCGCCAATCACTACCAGGCCTGGGGGCAGGACCTGTTCCTGCCCGTCTTCTTCACACAATGGCTCAACAACCGCATCGAGCAGGGCTTCATCTACCAACAGGGGCCAGGCATCTTCGCGGCCCTGGGGCTGTTCAGCATGCTCACCGGCAAGGCCGCCGGCGTTGATGCTACCCCCATGTTGGCCAACGTCATCCGCAACAACTCGGTAGCCGATGAAACCCGTGTGGGGCTGTTCTACTATGGCAAGGGGCCTGCGGGTGCCGTGATGGCTGCGGCCATGCTCCAGGGCAATCCGTTTGGCGAGCCACCGGGGCGGGCTACGCTAATTGAGGACAACGCCATCGCCAACTCCCCCGTAGGTGTGGAGATTCAGCCCTACTTCGCCGACACGCTGGTACGCGGCACTCGCTGCGAGCAGGTGCCCCAGCCCCTGCTGGATCAGGCCGCCGAGCTACCCCAGCGCTTGGCGGCCGGCGCGGCGTTGCGAGAGAAGCTCCTGGCGCAGACCGGGCCAATCCTGTGGTATTCGTTCGACCAACTCCGACCCGACGGCGCGGTGCCCAACCAGGCCGGGGACTACCTGCCAGCCCGTCCGCTAGGGACGCTGGTGCGCGAGCCAGGCCGAGCGGGCCAGGCCGCGCGCTTTGACGGAAAGGTTTACCTGCAAGCGGGAGCGCCGGCGGACCTGGAGGTCTTCGCCCTCAACCTGCCCCGCTACACGGTCGCCGCCTGGATCAAGCCGGACACGGTCGAAGGGCGCTGGGGTTTGGTGGCCCGGCGGCTTGCGGGCGCGCCCGCGCCGCTCATCTTCACCATCAACAGCGGCGGCCTCGCCCTTGACGCCACCGACACCGAGGGCAAGTGGAGCTTCAACACCGCGACCGGCAGGTGCCTGCGGGCGGGGGAATGGCAGCACGTGGCTCTGACGGTAGACGAAGACCAGGGCGTGAACTTCTACGTCAACGGCGAGCGGGTTGGCGGGCGGGAGTTCCGGGGGAAACTGTGCGCTAGCGCCGAGCCGATCATCCTGGGCCGCGAGCAATGGGGCGGCAACCCGCCCCACGGCCAGACGCCCGGTGTCTATAGCGGCCTGCTGGACGAGGTCAAGCTCTGGAGCCGGGCGCTCACGGCGGAGGAAATTGGCGCAGAGTACCGGCGCGCCCCGTGAGGCCTCCGTCAGAGCCGGCCTAGCCTGACCGCAGCCCTAGCCTCTCCTCCAGCCACCGGAAGGCCTGTCGATCAAAGGCAAACGAAATGTCGTGTCCGCAGGTGGGCAGGGGGATCATCTGTTTCGGGCAGGTGAGGGATCGGTAGACCGCAAACACGCCTGTCGGCGGCGACACCGGGTCGATCAGCCCAGCATTCATCAACACCGGGCAGCGCACCCGAGGGGCGAAATTGACGATATCGTAGTACCCCTCGGTGAGCAATCTCTGCGTTGGGCGCAGGGCGCGTGGCGTAAACCCCGCAGCGCCGTTCTGCTTCTGCTTGTTCATTCGCTCGGTCCAGTGTAGCCAGGGCAGATAGGCGTAGTGGGCCAGGGCCGGAACGGCGGCCTTGATGCGATAGTCGAGAGCGGGGACAACGATGCTGAGCCGTCCTCCCTGGCTTCCCCCGGCGCAGGCCAGCCGTTTGGGGTCCACCCCCGGGCAGGCGGCCAGCGCGCTCACCGCCTGCACGGCGTTGAGGTAGACGTAGTAGTGCACCATGCCCTGCGGCGAACTCAGATCGTCCTCCGGGTAGGGCGGATACTGAGACTGCTCCAGGTCCACCGGCTGATGGTGCACCTGGATGTCCAGGGCCGCAAAGCCGTGGGCCGCGTGCTCCACCGGCGCCGGGCGCGGACCCATACCTGCTCCTGGCAGCACCAGCAGACCGGGAAAAGGTCCTTTTCCCACCGGTTTGGCGAACCAGCCGCAGACGCGCTTGCCGCCCAACGAGGCGAAATCCGCTTTATAGACCTCGATCCGGTCGTACCTCTCCCCCGCCGGGTCAGGATGTTCCGGCAGGGCCGCATGCTCCACGTTGTATCTGCCTATCTCCTCGCCACTGAGCGTCCGCTCCAGGCTTAGGTGCAGGTCAAGTGGGATTTGCCGCACCTCGGCCACAGCCTGCTCCCAAAAGGCGTCAAAGTCAGGCGGCCGGTACTCCACGATTGGCTCCTCGTTGATTCTCCAGCCGAAGGTCGTTACTCCCTCGCCAGTGGCGGTGTCGGAGTAGTGGACCTTGACGCGCAGATCGTAGAAGCCAGGTTGCAGGTCCCGGGTCGCGAGGGCTATCCGGTAGCGGTTGCCCGGCAGGGGAGCGCAGCGTCCGGTCCGCAGTGGCGTGCGGATCATGTTGCGGCAAAGGGCCCAGTCTAGATCCAGGCAGCGCCGCCAGGCCTGGCAGACGATGACGACCTCAGCGCCGCGATCAAAGAGGAAGTCCGACGGCCGCTCGGGGTAGAAAGTCAAGTCCCGGGCGCGGGGACGCGACGGGTCCGGATTCCAGGGCAGGGCAAGGTTGGAGGTCATGGCGTGGAGTGGTCCGGGCAGGAATAGGGTCACGGCGAACAGGAGCCGAGTCAGGCTGCGGGTCATATGGAGCGGCCTCTCCGGGTGGTGGTAAGAACGAGTGGTCTGAGTCTAAGGAAAGGGGCAGGCGGTGTCAAACGAGCAGGCTAGGGACTGGCTCCCGTCCCGTCTCCGGAGCCGGTGTCTGTCCGTTGCACCTTTCGCGGCCGACAACCGCGAGCACGGGGGACAGGCACGGCTTTCAGCGGCGAGAGCCGCCCTCGTCCCCGGCTAGCCGGTCATCTCCGGCACCAGCCGGATGTCGTCAAACCAGGCCGTCCCCTCCGTCCGGTCGTTATACAAGTACAACCGCGCCCCGGCTTGTTCCCCCAGCGGCAGCGCCGTGAAGACCGTCGAGAATTCCTGCCATTCGTTGAGTGGCCCCTCGGTCTGCTGCCCGAGCGGGTGACTAACGCCCTCGGTCTTCCCGTCGGGCAGGCGCCGGCCCTCCCAGATGGCGGCGAAGATCCCCCGGGCGTTGGCCGTGCGCCGAATCTTGCAGGAGAACCGGTACGTTTGCCCCGGCGTCAGCGCCAGGTCCAGGTTGGCCGCGCGCCATTCGTCCGCCTTCCCCACTACCTTGAGCGAGTGCGTGCCCTCGGCGGCCACGGTGTCGTCCACGCCATACTCCCCGGTACCCCAGATCTTGGGACTACGGTCTACATACGTTCCCCACCACCAGTCGGGGACATCCGGCCGCCACTTGTACAACTCCAGGGAGCCGTTGAGAATCGCCGCGCGGAAGGGCGCGTACAGTGGGTAGGTCTGCCCACCCACCTTGAGTTCGCCCTTCACCGACCAGGGGGTCTGGCTGGCAGACGCACCGACCAGGGGGATGGGGAGGACGGTCTGTGCGCCGGGGGCGAGGTCGAACGAAGTCGCGAATCGCGAGTCGCGAGTTGCGGAAGCGGCGAAGATGACGGCCCCCTTCGCGAGTTGAAGCATGAGGGTGCCCTTCTGGGGAGTGAGGGAGTGGTTTTCCACGAAGACCTTGAGGAGGTCCGGCTTGGCCCAGGTCGGGGTGACGCGGACCGGAGGCTCGACATAGAAGGTGGCGACCTTGCGGAAGCTCGCGCCGCCGGTGACCTTGACCTCCACCGGCACGTCACTGAGCCCCAGCGGCGCCGCCGAGTCCACCGGCAAGGTCAGGGTGACGATCTGCGTCGCCTCGCCGCCACAGTCAAAGGCGGCGCT
>FWPV01009139.1_pt1 | contig 16904 bp, 12 predicted proteins | sample 2228371 | NCBI WGS metagenome assembly FWPV01 (sample SAMEA103939776, study PRJEB20133) | metagenome | reverse complement strand
ATGGAACAGCAGGTGGCGGAACTCGTCGTTGCCCGCTGGAGCCGCTCCGCCGGCAGCGGCTGAATTCGCATCCTGCCGCCCGCAGACCGGAGCAACGCGGGAAGGCAGGCGGCCCGCACAGAACGCTGGCGCGCCCAATCCGGCATGCGTCTGAGAAACAATGAAGTCCTGAGTGGACCCGGGAAAGCTTGATCGGAGGCCCGGCGCGGGGAATCCCCCGAGCCGGCCATTGGCGCCCGCGCAGGCGCTTCTCGTGTGGGCGATACTGGCCGCCTGGTTCCTGGCATTCGCATGGCCGGGGCTGCTGGCGTGGTTTACGCCGGACGACCTGATGAACCTGCACGGCGTCGCGTTTCGCACGCCGCCCGAGATTCTCTCGTCGAAGGAGCGCCCGGCGGCGAACCTCCGGTGCCGGGTCGGCGAGCGCGACGCGCACCTCGTTGTCGCCGAGGGCGCCGCAGCGTTCCAGGGCGCGCAAGGCGGCTGCCCGCACGGTGGGGTCCTCGTCGTGCAGCCCGGCACGGGCGGTGGTCCGGTCGCCCCGGTGGCCGGCCACGACCACGGCCCGGCGGCGACCGGCGGCGGTCATCCCACGGCTTCGCGCAGCACCAGCGCCGTCCCGAGCAGCGCGGTGGCGAGGGTGGCGGCGAGCACGAAGCCGAGCAGCGCGGCCATTAGGCCCAACCCGACCAGCGAGCTCAGGCGCTGCCACCACGACGGGCGGCGGTAGAGCACGGTCGGTACGGCGGTCGAGGCCATCGCCGGCGGCCCTGGCCGGTCGCGCCGGCTCCGCCTGGCCGATCTGGCAGGCTTGCGCAGGTCGGCCGCGACCAGCAGCAGGATGGTGGCGAACGCCGTCGCCGCGGCAACGGCCGTGAACGTCGAGGTGGACACGCTGGAACCGATCGTACCTGCCGACCCGCCGGAGGGGACGCCCCCCGAACCGGTGGTCGACGCGACGCCCCCGCGGCGCCGCCGCCGCTGGCTGGTTGCGCTGGTCACGTTCGTCGCCGTGCTCGGCGCCGCCGTCGGGGTGGCCGCCGTGTGGGAGACCGACGACTTCCGGATCGCGCCCGGAACGGCCCGCCCGGTGGAGGGCCTGGTGCGCGCCACCGGCGTGACGCTCTACCCGAGCGAGGGTGAGGTGCTCTACACCACGGTCTCGATCGGGCCGCTGAGCGTGCTCGAGCGGGTGATCGCAGAACTCGACCCCGACGTGGACGTCGTCCCCAAGGAGGCGGTGCTCGGCACGCGCACCCGGGAGGAGAACCGCCAGGAGAACCTGCGGGTGATGAGCCTCTCCAAGGAGACCGCCACCTACGTCGCGCTCCGCCGCCTCGGCTACCCGGTCAAGGTCAACGGCGGCGGGGTGCTCGTGTACGACATCGGCGAGCAGTACCCGGCGGCGCAGGTGCTCGAGCGCGGCGACGTGATCACCGCCGTCGACGGCACCCCGGTGCAGCTTCCCGAGGACTTCCGGGGGCTGATCCTCACCCGGCAGCCGGGGGAGGTGGTGCGGCTCACGATCCGGCGGGGAACAGGTGACGCCGCCACCACCCTGGACGTGGACGTGACCCTAGCCAGGGGCGACCAGGGACAGGCGCTGGTGGGCATCAGCCCCCGGGTGCCGGCCGACGTCACCTTCGAGTTCCCCATCGACATCGAGATCGACTCCGGCCGGGTGGGGGGACCGTCTGCCGGGTTGGCCTTCACCCTCACGCTGCTCGACCTGCTCACGCCGGGTGAACTCACCGGGGGGACCAGGGTGGCGGTCACCGGGGCGATCGACCTCGACGGGAACGTGGTCAACGTCGGTGGGGTGCGCCAGAAGACCGTGGCGGCCAAGCAGGCCCGGGCCGAGCTGTTCCTGGTGCCGGCCGACGAGCTCGAGACCGCCCGACGGGAGGCCGAGGGATCCGGTCTGCGGGTGGAAGGGGTGCGCACCCTCGACGACGCCCTCGCCGTGCTCGCCGCCGAGGGGGGCAACGCCCTGGCCCTCGGCACCCCGGGGCGGTCCTGAACCGGTGACCTGGCTGACCGGCCGGGGTCGACCCTCCGCCGCTGGACCGCCCGAGGCCCCTACGATCTCCGGGGATGGCACGCCCCCATCTGCCTTCCGGCGCCGGTGACGCGGTGATCCGCGAGTTCCCCACGTCGTTCCGCGGGTTCGAGCAGCACGCCGTGCGCGCCCACCTGCAGCGGTTGGCCGAGCGTCTGGCCGAGCAGGAGTCGCGCATCGCCCAGCTGGAGGCCGAACTGGCCGACGCCCGTGCCGGGGCTCGCCGCCCGGTTCCCCTCGACGAGGCCACGGTCGCGGCTGCGCTGGGCGAGGAGGCGGCCCGGGTGCTCGCCACCGCCCGTGAGGGGGCGATGCAGATGAAAGCCCGGGCCGAGGAGCGCACGGCCGAGCTGCTGCGGGAGGCGCAGGCCGAGGCGAGCCGCATCCGGGAGGAGGCCGAGCTCGACGCGGCCCGCCGCCGCCAGGAGGCGGCGGCAGCGGCCGAGGAGGAGATCGAAGCGGCCAAGCAGCAGGGCCGGGCCATGCTGGCCGAGGCCCAGGCGGTGCGGGAGCGCGTGCTCGCCGACCTCGCCAAACGCCGCAAGATCCGCCAGGCGCAGCTCGAAGCGCTGCGGGCCGGGCGCGACCGGATCCTCGAGGCGGTGGAGCACGCCCGCCGGTCGATGGAGGACGTCGCCGCCAGCCTCCGCGAGGCTGACGAGGACCTCACCGCCGCAGGTGGCCACGAACCGATCACCGCCGAGGTGCCGGTGATCGCCGAAGAGCTGCCGGCCGAGCCCCGCCCGGAGCCCACCGACGTCCCGCCGGCTGCGTCGTCCCCTCCCACCGAACCCGAACCGGAGCCCCTGCCGGCCACCGAGCCGTTGGTGGCCGAGGAACCGGTGGTGATCGCGCTGTCGGAGGCGCCGGAGGCACCGGAGGCACTGGGACCGGCGGGAACCACCGAACCGGGAGCACCGTCGGGGCCGGACGCCCCGCCGCCGGCACCCGAAGAGCCGCCGAGCGCCGGGCACGAACCACCGCGCAGCGACGTCGACGAGCTGTTCGCCCGGCTGCGGGCCGAGCGCAAGGGCGCAGTGGCCCGGGCCCAACGGGTCCTCGCCCGGGACGACGCCCCGACCGAGCCTGATGGCGCTGAGGCGCCGGCCGCGGTGGCGGTCGCGGTCGCCGACGACGGCCTGCTCGCCCGGCGGGACGAGCGCCTTGCGGAGCTGGGCCGGTCGCTCGCCCGCCGGCTCAAGCGGGTGCTGGCCGACGAGCAGAACGAGCTGCTCGACCGGCTGCGCCGCGCTGGTGACAAGGCCGACCCGGTGCAGGTGCTCGAGGGGGAAGGGGCCCACGTCGAGCGCTACCGGGCCGCAGCCGAGGACGACCTTTGGCTGGCCGCCACCGCCGGTGCCGAAGCCGCCGGCCTCGCGCCGTCGGCCGCCGCCGCCAGCCTCGACGCCGGCAGCGTCCTCGACGCCGCCCTCGACGAGATCGGCCCGCTGCTCGTCCTTCCCTTGCGGGAGCAACTCAGCCGATCGCTCGCGCTCAGCAGCGACGAAGAGGAGACCGCCGGCCACGTGCGGGCCGTCTACCGGGAGTGGCGGCTGCAGCGGCTCGAACCGGTGGTGTCCGACCTGCTGCTCGGCGCCTACGGGCGGGCCCACTACAACGCCCTGCCCGACGGCTGCCCGGTCCGTTGGATGGTCGACCCGGCGGCGCCGCCGTGCACCGATGCCGACGACAACGCGCTGGCCGGCGCCGTCGCCAAGGGCACCCCGTTCCCGACGGGTCACCGCTACCCGCCGGCGCATGCGGGCTGTCGATGCCAGCTTTCCGCCGTGCCTGAGTAGCCTCGGGCTCCATGCGCGTCCCCAGCGATCTGCCGTCGCGTCCCCCGCGCCGGCCGTCCCGCCGGCGCCTGTCCGGGCGTGGTCGGGTGGTCGTCATCGTGGTGCTGTCGGTCCTGGTGGCGCTGTTCCTCGCCGCCGGCGGGATCGCCCGCTTCTACACCGACTATCTCTGGTTCGACGCGCTCGGCTTCGCCGGGGTGTTCCGCATGGTGCTCGGCGCCAAGGTGGCCCTCGCGGTCATCTTCACCGGGCTGTTCTTCGTCGTGCTGTTCGTCAACCTCCTGATCGCCGACCGTGTCGCGCCCAAGTTCCGGGCGCCCGGCCCCGAAGAGGAGTTCCTCGAGCGCTACCAGGAGCTGGTCGGCCGTCGCACCGGGCTCGTCCGGGCCGTGGTCGCGCTGGTGTTCGCCCTGATCGCCGGGCTCGGCACCTCCTCGCAGTGGCGGGACTGGCTGCTGTTCACCAACGCCCAGTCGTTCGGGGTGGCCGACCCGCTGTTCGACACCGACATCGGCTTCTATGTCTTCCGGCTGCCGTTCCTCACGTTCCTGGTCGACTGGCTGTTCGCTGCGTTCGTGATCATCCTCGTGATCACCGCCGTCGCCCACTACCTCAACGGGGGCATCCGCCTGCAGGTCCAGGGCGAGCGGGTCACCCGGCAGGTGAAGGCCCACCTGTCGGTGCTGCTCGGGGTGCTGGCGTTGCTGCGGGCCGGGCACTACTTCCTGGGCCGCTACGAGCTCACGTTCTCCACCCGGGGGTTCGTCGACGGCGCCGGGGCCACCGATGTGCAGGCGCAGCTCCCGGCGATCAACCTGCTGATCCTGGTGTCGCTGTTCGCCGTGGTGCTGCTGCTGGTGAACATCAGCCGCCGGGGCTGGGTGCTGCCGGTGATCGCCGTCGGGTTGTGGGGCCTGGTGGCCGTCGTGGCCGGCACCATCTACCCGGCGTTCTGGCAGCGGTTCCAGGTGCAGCCGGCCCAGTCCACCAAGGAGCTCCCGTTCATCGAGCGGAACATCCGGGCCACCCAGGCGGCGTTCGGGCTCGACGACATCCAGACCGTGCAGTACCCGCTGGTGGAGGACCTCGACGCCGCCGGGCTCGCCGCCGGCGCGGTGAACCTGGAGAACGCCCGGCTGATCGACCCGAACATCACCCGACCGGTGTTCCAGCGGCTCCAGGGGGGCACCGGCTGGTTCGCGTTCAACGATCTCGACGTCGACCGCTACGACTTCGGCGGGCAGGTCACCCAGGTGGTGCTCGGTGCGCGGGAGCTCAACACCGACAACATCCCGAACCCGTCGTGGGAGAACCGCTTCCTCACCTATACCCACGGCTACGCGGTGGTGACCGCACGGGCGAACCGGGCGGTGGGTGGCCGGCCCGAGTTCACCAACGGCAACCTGCCCCCCACCGGGGAGCCCTCGCTCGACCGCCCCGAGATCTACTTCGGTGAGAACCTGCCCCAGTACTCGATCGTCGCCAGCCAGCGCGAGGAGGAGTCGTACGCCACCGACACCGGTCGGCGTACCACGACCTACTCCGGCAGCGGCGGGGTGAGGCTCAGCTCGGCGGTCCGGCGGTTGGCGTTCGCGATCCGGTTCCAGGAGTTGAACATCCTCATCTCCAACCTGGTCACCGACCAGTCCCGCATCCTGTACGTGCGTGACGTGCGGGAGCGGGTCAAGACCCTGGCACCGTTCCTTCAGTTCGACCACGACCCGTATCCGGTGGTGTTCCAGGGCCGGGTGCTGTGGGTGATCGACGCCTACACCACCACCGACCGCTACCCGTACGCCCAGCGGGCGAACACCGAGGAGATCGACGCTCGCAGCGACCTGCGCAACCGTCGGTTCAACTACGCCCGCAACTCGGTGAAGGCGGTGGTCGACGCCTACGAAGGAACGGTCGACCTGTACGTGATCGACCCGGCCGACCCGCTCATCCGGGCCTACGCCCAGGCATTCCCGACGCTGTTCAAGAGCGCCGACGAGGTGCCCGACGGGCTCGAGCGGCACTTCCGCTACCCCGAGGACCTGTTCCGGGTCCAGACCAACATGTGGGCCCGGTACCACCAGACCAACGCCGCCGACTTCTTCACGAACTCCGACGGGTGGTCGGTGGCGCAGGATCCGGGGGCGACCCAGGCCGGGACCGGCCAGACCATCGCCACCAACGCCATCGGCCAGATCACCTCGGCGCGTGACCGGCGGATCGCGCCGATCTACCAGCTGCTGCAGCTGCCCGGTTCGGACAAGGTCGAGTTCGTGCTCACCCGGCAGTTCGTGCCGTTCTCCGAGCAGGATCAGCGGGCCGAGTTGAGCGCGGTGATGGCCGCGTCGAGCGAACCCGAGTCCTACGGGCGCCTCACCACCTACGTGATGCCACGCGGGAACCGTCCCGACGGGCCGAAGCTGGTGGCCAACAAGATCCAGGCTGACACCGCCATCAGCCAGCAGCTCGCCCTGCTCGACAGCGCCGGGTCCACCGTGACGTTCGGCAACCTCCTGCTGCTGCCCATCGACAACTCGATCCTGTGGGTCCGTCCGGTCTACGTGCAGGCCGCCAGCCAGTCGGCGGTGCCCGAGCTCCAGCAGGTGATCGTGGTCTACGGCGATCGGGCGGTGATGCGCCCGACGCTACGGGCGGCCCTCGAGGCGATCTTCGGCGAGGCGCCCGACCTCGGCACCGGCGGGAATACCCCGGTCCCCCCGGGCGACGGTGGGGGGACCACGCCGCCCACCACCACGCCACCGACCACGGCGTCGCCCACCACCACGCCACCGACCACGGCGCCGCCGGAGCCCGGCCTGCAGACCGTGGTCGAGCTGCTCACCGAGGCCGATCGGCTGTATGACGAGGCCCAGGAGGCGTTGCGCCGGGGCGATCTGGCCACCTACCAGGCCCGGATCGACCAGGCCTTCGCCCTGGTGCGCCGTGCCCAGGAGCTCACCGCAGGGACGACACCTCCCACCACGGTGCCGTCTGACCCCGGCTCGCCGCCGACATCGGTGCCGGTCGAGGCCACGACGCCTACCACCACCAGCGCCTGAGCCCGGCGCAACGGCTCAGCGCTGGTTGGGCCGGAGGATCTCGGTGGTGTCGTCGTGGAGCAGGGCCCGGGCGTCGGCCACGCGGCCCGCCCAGGACACGGCCTCCACGTGGTCGCCGTTGCCCGACGACCCGTCCGCACCGTCCGACGACCCGTCCGCACCCGACGGGCGGTCCGTGCCCTCCTGGGCTGGCCAGCCGGTGCCCGGCTCGGGGAGCGGCCACGGCGGCGGGGGAGGAGGTACGGTGCGCCTGGCCTGCAGCGCATCGAGCTCGGCCAGGGCCCGGGCCAGTTCGGCCCGCAGCTCCCGGGCCACCCGGGCTGCTTCCTCGGTGGCCTGCCGGGCGTCGATGCGCACGTCCTCGAGTTCTTCGAGGGTGGCGGGGCGCTCCGGGTCGTCGGGGTCGTGGGCGCGGGTCTTGGGCAGGCGCAGCTCGAAGGCCCGCAGGTGCTGCTGCATCTCGTCGATGGCCCGGGCTTTGGTCCGGGCGTCGGCTTCGAGCTTGTCGTCGAGTTCCACCAACCGCAGGCTGAGCGACCGCACGGCGTAGGTGTAGGTGGACAGGCCCTGTTCGCTGCGCTCGAGCCGGTCGTTGATCTCGGCCAACTCGGACTGGATACGCATCGCCCGCTCGGTGATGAACGCGAGCGTCTGCTCCACCCGGGCGATGTCGGCCCGGGTGGCCGGAGGCGGCTCGTTTCTGCGACGCCGGAACCACGGCACGTGGCAAAGGGTATCGGGGTTTGGGATCGGCGGCGCGGTTGGTACACTGCCGGGTACGCCGCGGGGTGGAGCAGTCTGGTAGCTCGTCGGGCTCATAACCCGAAGGTCGCTGGTTCAAATCCAGCCCCCGCCACTACAGAAGCCCAGGTCAGACGCTCTGTCGGGCCTGGGCTTCTTGGTCCCGGACGGCCGTTGCACGTGACGCCTCGGGGTTCGCAGGACGGCGATCGCGAGGTCCGACTCGATTCGAGACGGTGAGGCGTTCGACGGTCGTGCCGTGATCACACTTCGTCATCACGGGATCGGTTCGGGGCCGAGCCGATCTGTAGTCCGGTGCACGAGCACGATGTCAGGGCCACATCGTCCACCTCCTGGCACCACTCGGTACACCGGTTAGCATCGCTCCGTGGGCGCCACGGCGACCCTCACCGTGTTATTCAGTGACGTCGTTGGCTCGACGGCGTTGCAAACCGCCGCGGGAGATCTGGGCTACGACGAGGTCCGGGCTCGGATGGTCGAGCGCTCGGCGGCCTCGGTGGCCAAGCATGAGGGTTCACTGGTGAAGACGCTCGGTGACGGCATCATGGCCACCTTCGTTGCTGCGGCCGATGCGATGGCGGCAGCTGTCGAGATCCAGCAGGTGTGCTCGACACTGGCGGTGGCGGGCCGGCCGGTGTCCCTGCGGGTCGGGCTGAGCGCCGGGGACGTGTTGGTCGACGGCGACGACTGCCACGGGCGGGCGGTGGTCGAGGCTGCCCGACTGTGTGCAGCTGCTGATCCGGGTCAGATCCTGTGCTCCGACGTGGTGGTGGCGTTGGCTCGCGGGCGGCGAGGCGAGTTCGAGATCCAGGCCGCTGGCCAGCGCGCACTGAAAGGACTCGACGAGCCGGTGGCGGTGTTCGAACTGGGATGGCTGCCTGCGTCGATTGCGAATCGCGGCGGCCCCTTGCCGTCGGCCTTGATGTCTGCGGCCAGTCAGCCCTTCACAGGCCGCGAGGCCGAGCGGTCTCTGCTGGAGCAGGCGCTTGCCGTCCCCGACCGGCGCACGGTGACCCTGGTCTCCGGAGAGCCGGGGATCGGCAAGACCCGGTTGGTTGCGGAGGTCGCGTCGAAGGCCCACCGTGCCGGCACGATCGTGCTGTTGGGACGGTGCACCGAAGAGCTCATCGCCCCATTTGCTCCGTGGGTCGAGGCCTTGGGTCGATTGTTCGGCGAAGCCGATGCGGACCTCCTCGACCCGATCGTCGCTGGACATGGACCGGTCCTCGCCCGACTGCTGCCTGGGGTGAGGGAGCGCTTCGGCCCGCAGCCCACGCCCGATCCCCTCGAACCGGCGCTGGAGCGAAGTCGGTTGGTGGAGACCGTCGATGCCGTTCTGACCCAGCTCGCTGGTGGCGCGCCGGTCCTCGTCGTGCTCGAGGACTTGCACTGGGCCGACGAGATGTCACTCACCGTGCTCAATCACCTGGCGCGACCCGGGGCACCAGGAACAATCACGCTGGTCGGCACGTATCGGCAAACCGACGTGGACCGTAACCATGCCTTGGCTGGCACGCTCGCCGCCCTCCGGCGAGTGCCGGACTTCACAAGGCTCCGGTTAGGCGGTCTGACCAGGGCCGAACTGTCCCGTCTGGTCGAGACCTTGGCTGGCCAGGCGCCCGACCACGAGCTGGTCGAGGCGCTGGCGCACCAGACCGCTGGCAACCCCTTCTTCGCTGTCGAGCTGTTGCGCCACCTGGCTGAGAGCGGTGCCTACGTGGTGCAGGACGGACGCTGGGTGCCCACGGCGCCGGTCGATCAAGTGGGCTTGCCCGAAGCGGTGCGTGATGTGCTCGGTCGTCGTCTGTCGGCGCTGTCCGACGAGGCGATCTCCGTGCTGCAGGCAGCGTCAGTCGTAGGAGCCGAGTTCGACGTTCGCGTCGTCGAGGAGCTGTTCGGCGGGCGCATCGATCCGCTCGTCCATTTGGAGGCGGCCGAGCGGATGGGGCTCGTCGCGGAGCATCCTCGCACCGCAGGGGTGTTCCGATTCGCTCATACGCTCATCCGCCAGACAGTGCTCGAGGAGCTGTCGCTCACGCGGCGGGCCCGGCTGCACTGGCAGGTCGGTCGGGCTCTCCGGGCGCGTGCGCCCGGTCGGCTCGATGCAATCGCGTTCCACCTGGTCGAAGGGGTTCTCGCCGGTGATGCAGCCGAGGCGGCCTCGGCGGCGCTCGATGCCGCTGGCGCAGCTGTGGCTCGGGCCGCCTACGACGACGTTCGGTTGCACTATGGGCGGGCCTGGTCGGTCATCGAGCAGGTCGGGTTGGAGGATCCGCTCGTTCGCTGGCGGGCGCTGTTGCTCCGGGCCTGGCTTGCGCGGATGGACCTCGAGTCGACCGAGCTCGTGCACACCGTCAGTGCGTTGTTGGAGCTAGCAGAAGCGCACTGGCCCCACAGAGTGGCCGACGTGATCATCGCTGCGGCCCCCTACTGGGACTTCGGTCTGCCGGCCGACAAGATGCTGGGTGCGATCGAGGGAGCCCTTGCGAGCGGTCCTTCACCTGAGGACGAGGTGCAGCTGCTCATCGCTCAGAGCAGTCTGCGGTTCGGCGCCTTGGATCTGGTCGGAGCCCGGGAGGCTGCGCGGCAAGCCCGTGACCTTGCGCACCGCTTCGGCCTGCACGCCGACGAGCTCGAGGCGATCGGTTCCTACATCTTCGCAACCAACGGAGGTCTGTCGCTCGCAGAGGAGCGGCGCGACGCCGAAGCGGCCGGACGCCTGCGGACGATCGTCGGTGAAGGGACCTTTCGGAAGGGGCGCCCTGTCGACCTCGAGGCCTGGCAGACCGCTGCGCTCTATGCGCTCCGGGTGGGAGACCGCACGATCCTCGAGCACCCGCCCCGCGATTTCTCGAAGAGCCCGTTCACCGGCGAGCGCTTCCGCTGGTGCTACCTGATGCTCGAGCTCGCCAACGCGGACGGTCGGCTCGATGACGCCGAGGCATGGCTGACCAAGCTGGACCAGGAGTTCGGCAAGTTCACCATCGCCTGGTTTGTCTCGAGCATGCGGCGGACGACACTGCGCATCGAGCGAGCTGATGTGTCGGGGGTCGCTGAGCTTTCTCAACTGATCCCCCTGTACCGAGGCTTCGCTCCAGCGATCGCCGTCGGCCGCGACGAGTTTGCAGAACGTTTCGTGGTTGCTGGCCTTCCCGTCGAAACCCCCTCCTGGGAGACCGTCGCCGCCGACGTCGACGCAGCGCTTGGTCTCGTGGAGAACCACGGACCACATACAGCCGTGGGCACGGTCCTGGTCTACAGCGCTGCGCTCGCGATGCGTGCCGATTGTCGCGACTGGGCCGAACGGCTCCTGCCGCTGGTGGACGCTCGTCGAGGCGAGTACCTCACTGCGTGGAGCGGACAGATCTGCGGTGCCGCCGACTTGGCCCGCGCGCAGGCACTGGCGGTGCTCGGCCACTTCGACGAGGCGATCGCTGCCGCCGAGGCGGCTGTCGAGCTCGACCAGCGGTTCCGGTCACCAGCGTTCGAGCTGCGGTCGCAGCTGTGGCTCGGGCAGATTCTTCTCCGACGCAACGGCGAGGGCGACGCCGACCGCGCAGCGCGCCTGCTCGACCACGTCACGACCCGCGCAGCGCAGCTCGGCCTGGAGCTCACCCGAGCCGAAGCCGGTGCTGCTCGCCATCGTCTGCGCGCTGGGGGGTCGATCTCACCGTCCTGAGCACACCGTTGCGTGCTCGGAGGGGTGATCGTCAACCGCCGAGCTGAACGAGGTCGCCGCGTTCGTAGTTGATCTCAATTCTGGGCGTTTTGTGTCCGATTGGAAGGAAGGTTGAAGGAGGCTGGCCATGGGCGCAGCATCGACGGTGTCGGCGCGGCTCGGGGTGGTCGAGGGGGGCTCCCCGGCGGGGCGGCCCATCGTCTTCGCACACGGGTTCGGCTGCGATCAGCGGATGTGGCGTCACGTGACGCCCGACTTCGAGGACCGCTACCGCGTCGTACGCTACGACCTCGCCGGCTGCGGCAGCGCCCGGGCGGCGTGGGACAGGTCCCGCCACGCCACCCTCGACGGCTACGCCGACGACCTCGTCGAGCTGTGCGAGGAGCTCGACCTGCGCGACGCCGTGGTGGTGGGGCACTCCGTCGCGGCGACCATCGGGGTGCTCGCGCACCTGCGGCGGCCCGATCGGATCGGCGCCCTCGTGCTCGTGGGGCCTTCGCCCCGGTACGTGGACGACGACGGCTACCGGGGCGGGTTCAGCGCAGGCGACATCGAGGAGCTGCTCGACGGGCTGGGCAAGAACTTCTTCGGATGGTCGGCCGCGATGGCGCCGGTGATCATGGGCGCCCCGGATCGCCCCGAGCTGGCGGCCGAACTCGAACAGACCTTCTGCCGCAACGATCCGGATATCGCCCACGTGTTCGCCGGCGCGACCTTCCGGGGCGACCACCGTGACGCCTTCCGGGCGGTGCGCTGCCCGACGCTGGTACTCCAGTGCACCTGGGACGCCATCGCTCCGGTGGACGTCGGCCGCTGGGTGCAGGCGGCCATCCCGGGCGCAGAGCTGGTGATGATCGACGCAGTGGGCCACTGCCCCCACGTCAGCCACCCACGGGAGACCTCGCTCGCGATCAGGCGATTCCTGTCGACAGCCACCTGAGCCATGGGCGGCGAATCGAGCGACGTGCGGTTCGCCTGCGCGCCGGTGGCGCTCGTGGTCCTCTCTCCCGACGACGTCGTGCTCGAGGAGAACGACGCGTTCGTGGCGCTCGGCCTCGGGACGTGGCGGGACCGGCGGTGGACCGACCTGCTGACCGCCGGTGACCGGATCGTCCATGAGACCAACGTGCGGCTGATCCTCCTGCGGCTCGGTCACGTCGAGCAGGTGGCGGCCACGTTGCGTGCCGGCGGCGTGCGGGTCGAAGGCTTCCTCGCCTACCGCATGCTCGACGACGGCCGCACCCTCGTCGCGTTCACCGCGGCCGACGAGCGTCGCCGATACGAAGACGAGCTCCGCGCCGCTCGCGACCGCTCTCGGGCGCTCTCGGACCGCCTCACCTGTCTCGCCCGGATGAGCTCGGCACTCGTGCGCGCCGTCAGCAGGGAGGACATCGACGAGGTGCTCTCGCTGCAGGCACCCGACGTGCTCGGTGTCGAGACGGCGGCCTGCTGGTTGGTGGAGGACGATCTGCTGCGCCCGGGTGTGGCCCGCATCGACCGCAGCGAAGCCCACCCTGCGTGGGAGGTGGTGCTCGACGGTCAGGTGCGGGTCGACGGTGATGCGCAGTTCGTCCCGGTGAGCGCCGACGACCGCGTGATCGCCGTGCTCGAGCTGCGCCCGCCGGTCACGGACGCGCCGGCCGCGCTGCTCGACAGCGTTGTGGAGCAGGTTGGTGCAGCGATCACGCGCACCCGCACGACCGAACTCGCGCTCGCACACGCAACGAGGCTCAGCCTCACCGATCCGTTGACCCAGGTGCCCAATCGGCGGTTCGCGACGCGCGAGTTGCAGTTCCGAGCCTCCCAGCTGCGCCCGTGGGCGGTGGCACTGGTGGACGTCGACCATTTCAAGCGCTGCAACGACGTCCACGGTCACGACATCGGGGACGCCGTCCTAATGGCGGTGGCGTCCCGGATGCGGTCGGCCGTGCGCGACAGCGACGTGGTGGCGCGCTGGGGAGGTGAGGAGTTCCTCGTCCTGCTCGACGACCCCACGACGGCCGGGACCACGTGCGAGCGCCTGCGCAGCACCATCGGCAACCACCCGGTGGCTGCGGGCGGCACCGTCGTACCGGTCACCGTGTCGATCGGCTTCACCGTCGCCGGACCCGGCGAGGTCCCCCACGAGGTCCTCCGGCGAGCTGACGCAGCCCTGTACGTCGCCAAGCGCGATGGCCGCAACTGCGTCCGGGGTGCCGAACCCGGGGCCTTGGGGTGGGAGGTCTTCGCTCCTGAGGTCGTTCCTCCCGCCGGGCGCACCGGCTAGCTGGTGGAGGCTCACGCCCACCAGACGGGGCTGCGAGACGCCAGACCGGTGACGGCGACGAGCACGAGACACTCGGCGACCTGTTCGGCGGCGCCGAGGACGTCGCCCACGATGCCGCCGATCTTCCGGACGGCGAGGGCAGCGACACCGGCTGCGCCGACCGCAGCGGCCAGCGCGAGCGGCCCGACCCACCAGCTCGTCACCAGCGAGGTGACGAGCAGCCCGCTGGTCAGTGAGATGGCCACGGCCGGTCGGCGCAGGTCGCGGCGGGCAGTGACGCCGAGGCCGTGCCGGTCAGGAGTTGCCGGACGGACCCAGTGGAGGACGCCGACGGCTGCGGAGCGAGCGAGCGCGTGGGCGGCGACCAATCCGGCGAACAGCGACGCCCGGCCGTGGGGCTGTCCGGCGATGGTCGCTGCTGCGACGAGGCGGACGGCGATCGATCCGCACAGCGCAGCGACGCCGTAGGTCCCGTGCCGGGGATCCTTGAGGATCGCCAGACGCTGCTCTCGGTCCCACCCGCCACCGAAGGCATCTGCGATGTCGGCCAGTCCGTCTTCGTGGAACGCGCCGGTGATGAGGACGCCGACGACGACCGCAAGGGCAGCGGCCATCGCCGGTGGCACCACGGCGGTCAGTCCGAAGGCGATCCCCCCGATGACCGAGCCGATCAGCGCGCCGGTCACCGGGAACCACGGCACGACCCGATGGTGCGGGATGTCCCAGTCCCCGGGAACCGGGATGCGCGTGAGAAAGCGCACCGCTCCCAACAGTCCGCGCACGGCGCCTACCCGACGTCCGGCGGAGCCGGGTGGTCGGCGAACCACTCGGCGAACGTGGCGACGTCGGTGACGGCCCGGCAGGCCAGTTCGAGCAGTGGCAGTGCGGCCAGCGCACCGGTGCCCTCCCCGAGCCTGAGGTCGAGGGCCAGGATCGGACGCAGACCGAGGTGTTCGAGGACGCGCCGGTGCCCCTGCTCAGCCGAGGCGTGACCAGCGAGGCAGTGGTCGAGCACCCCGTGGGCGGTGGCGTGCAGGGGGAGCATCGCCGCAGTCACGACGTAGCCGTCGAGCAGCACGGGCAGCCGCCGCTGGCGGGCCCGGAGCGCTGCAGCGGCCATCGCCACCAGCTCGGCACCGCCGAGCTGTCGCAGGGCCTCGAGCGGATCCGTCACCCCTGAGCACCGTTCCACCGCCGCCGCGACCGCAGCGCGTTTGCGGGCGAGCCCGTCGTCGTCGACTCCCGTCCCTCGACCGACGGCGACGTCGAGGGGTGTCCCGGTGAAGTGGGCGGTCAGGGCGGCTGCGGTGGTGGTGTTTCCGATCCCGAGCTCACCGAGCACAAGCAGGTCGGCACCGTGCTCAACCGCGGTGTCCACTGCCATCGTTGCGGTCTCGACGACGTCGTCGAACCGTGCTGGTGTGAGCGCAGGCTCGAACCGGATGTCGCCAGTCGGGCGCCCGACGCCGACGTCGTAGGCGTTGACGGTTGCTCCGACGGCGGCTGCCATCGCATTCACCGTCGCCCGGCCCTGCCGTACCGCAGCGAGCATGCTGGCGGTGATCGACGACGGGTAGTTGCTGACGCCAGCTGCGGCCACGCCGTGGTCGGCGGCGAAGATCAGCACTGCCGGTCGCCGCACGCCCGGGTGGCGGGTGTGTTGCCATCGGCCCAGGTGGATGGCGATCTCGTCGAGTGCGGCCAACGCACCGTCGGGCCGGAGCACCTCGGCGGATCGACGACGGACGGCGTCGGCGCTCCGAGCGTCGACCAGCTCGGCAGCGGGTGGGAGCGACGCGAACAGCGCCCGCATCGCGCTGGTCATGACGAACCGAGCCCCGAGCGTGTTGCCTGTGTGTGCACCTTCGAGAGCGTATGGCGCCGGACCGCCCGGTTCCGGAAGGTCGACCGGTCGGTGGGCCGAGGCCGTGGGCTCAGAAGTCGATCCCCCGTTTGGCCCTGATCCCGGCCCGGTAGGCGTGCTTCACATCGGCGATCTCCGACACGGTGTCGGCGACGTCGATCAGCGCCTGGGGTGCCCCTCGACCGGTGCACACGATGTTCACCGTCTCGGGCCGTTGCTCGATCGTGGTGACCACCTCGGCGAGGTCGATCCAGCCCCAGTTGATCGGATAGGTGATCTCGTCGAGCACGACCAGCTGGTGCCTCCCGCCCCGGATGAGCGCTCGGGCGTGCTCCCACGCGGCGGCAGCCACCGCCTGGTCCCGGCTGAGGTCTTCGGAGTCCCAGGTGAACCCCTCCCCGATGGCCCACCAGTCGACGCCGAGGCTGCGGCACACCTCCTCCTCACCGGTGTGCCATGCGCCTGACTTGAGGAACTGCACGACACCGACCCGCCAGCCACGGGCGACGCTGCGGATCACGACGCCGATCGCAGCTGAGGTCTTGCCCTTCCCGGGCCCGGTCGTGACCAGCACCAGCGAAGGCGCCGACCGCAGGTCGCCTGGGCGCGGGTCGTCGGTGGGAACGTCGGCGGCGACGCGCTCAGGCACTGGCGGTCTCCTCCTCGTCGGCGTGGGATATGGGCTGAGCATCTCACGCCGTCCAGGACGAGGGCTGGTTGCATCTACGGTCGGTCCGCATCGCGAGGAGTGCCATGATCACGAACGTCGATCACTACTTCGAGAGCGGCTGTGGCCGTTGTGACCGCTTCGCCACCCCCGACTGCTCGACGAAGCGCTGGCATGACGGCCTGCTCGAACTGCGACGGATCTGTCTTGACGCCGGCATGTCCGAGCACGCCAAGTGGGGACACCCCTGCTACGTGCACGCCGGGCGCAACATCGTCATCATCGGCGCCTTCCGCGACGACTTCCGGCTCACGTTCTTCCACGCGGCGTTGCTGCGTGACCCGCACGAGGTACTCGTGGCGCAGGGGCCCAACAGCCGCCACCCCGACTGCTTCAAGTTCGACGACAACCGGCAGGTCACGGCCTCGAAGGCCGTCATCCGCAACTACCTCGCCGAGGCGATGGGCTACGCCGAGCAGGGCGTGCGACCGCCGAAGGTCGATCACGAACTCGAGCTCCCCGACGAGCTCATCGAGGCGCTCGAGGCCGACCCCGAGCTCTCCCAGGCGTTCGCCCTGCTGACCCCGGGCCGCCGGCGGAGCTACGTCTTCGCGCTGAGCTCCGCCAAGACATCGGCAACCCGGGTCGCCCGGATCCTCCGCTACCGCGACCGGATCCTGGCGGGCAAGGGTGCACACGACCGTTAGGTGTGGGCGGTCGGCGGGCAGCAGCTCGAACTGGCGTGGATCTCGGAC
>FWPV01007765.1_pt1 | contig 16912 bp, 13 predicted proteins | sample 2228371 | NCBI WGS metagenome assembly FWPV01 (sample SAMEA103939776, study PRJEB20133) | metagenome | reverse complement strand
AGGGGCTTGGCCAGCGCGTCGTCGGCCTGCTTCAGCACGCGGGCCGCGGCGTCGTGGGCCGGCCCCGTGCCCCTGAACGCCGCCCGCAGGCGCGCCAGCTCCTCGGGCGTCGCGGCGATGACGGGGTGCTTGAAGTCCTTGGGCAGTTGAATCGCCGGCGCCTTCCACTCCTCGGTTGCGGCGGCGACAACCGCCAGGGCCAGGATGGCCAACAGGCTCATGGTCGAGACCTCCTTGCGGCGCGGCATGCGCCCCCGTATTATATCGGGCGGCGGGGGAATCACAAGGCGCTTTGTGTCAGGCGCGGTAACCGATTTGTGCGCCGCCTTTCTTCGTTCGTAGTTCGGCGTTTACGCGGCTCTCCTGTCCGTCTTGGCAGCCCTGAAGACCGCCTGAAGGCCGAACTATGGACCGGAACGCCCCGCTACGGCGCACGAGTCCGTTATTGCACCACATTGTGTCAGGAGGCAAGACATGTCCCGATGGTGGGCGATGCCAGTGTGTCTTTCGGCAGCACTTGCCGCGGCCTGGGCAGGAGAAGCGAAGATGGGCGAGAAGCAAGGCGTGCTCCGGCTGAACCTTCGCACCCGCATCGAGGAGCCGGCCGGCAGCGGGCAGTGGAAGGAGGCCGTCACGCCGAAGGAGCTTGCTCCGTCAGAGACGGCGCTCCTGCTGTGCGACGTATGGGATCTCCACTGGTGCAAGGGCGCCAACGAGCGCCTCGCCAAGATGCTCCCACGCATGGCCGAGGTCGTCAAGTTCCTCCGCTCGAAGGGCGTGCTGATCATTCACGCGCCCAGCGACACGATGAAGTTCTACGAGGGCACGCCGCAGCGAAAGCGCGCGCAAGCGGCCCCGCAAGTGGAACCGCCCGGGCCGAGGAGACTGCCCGACCCGCCCCTCCCCATTGACGCCGAGGACCCGCCCTGCAAGGTCTACGGCGCCTGGACGCGCGAGCACCCCGCCATCGAGGTGGCCGAGCCCGACGCCGTGACCGACAAGGGCGGCGAGGTCTATAGCCTGCTTCAGCAGCGCGGCATCAAGACGCTCCTCATCTTCGGCGTGCACACCAACATGTGCGTGCTGCACCGCTCGTTCGCCATCAAGCAAATGACCCGCTGGGGCGTGCCGTGCGTGCTCGTGCGCGACCTCACCGACACGATGTACAACCCCAAGCGCCCGCCCTACGTGCCGCACGACAAGGGCACGGAACTCGTCGTCGAGTTCATCGAGAAGCACTGGTGCCCCACCGTCCTCAGCGACGACCTGCTGAAAGTCCTCTCCGCGGGTCAGCAGGGCCAATGACCCTCACCGGTTTCGCGAAGTAGAGGGGGCCAGACCTCTGGGTGCTGGTTTCCCATTGGGGCGTAACAAGGCTTGCGTATTGAGCCCGATGTGATACAATGTACTACGAAGGAAGGGACCGCGCTTGAGAATTCGAGAGTTCGAATGGGATGAAGAGAATGAGCCCCACATTGAGCTGGGGCACGGGATCAGCGCTGATGAGGCCGAGGAGGTGCTGGCCCGCGGTCCCTTGGTGCGAAGAACAAAGCGCGGCCACTACGTGGCGTTCGGCCAAACCATTGCTGGGCGCATGCTGACCATCGTCTTCGAATATAAGGACGCCGGGCTGGCTCGGGTGATCACGGGGTGGGACATGAGCCCGGCGGAGCGCCGCTACTATCGTTCCAGGAGGCGCGACCAATGAAGAAGCAGGGAAACAAGAGCCATGTTCCAGGCTCGGCCGAGTACTACGATTCGCACGGGGTGCTGGACGACCTGGTGGATGAACCTGTAGAGTTCAGCCTTGCGGAGGGACTGCGCGAGGATATCCTCCATGGGCGTCGGCGGCGCCCGAAGAAGAACCTGTCGCTGAAGATTGACCCGCTCCACGAGCAAGCAATCCGCAAGCTGGCGACGATGCGGGCCGTGCCGTTCCAGACGCTGATCCGCCAGTGGATCGCCGAGCGTCTGGCCTCCGAACTGAAGTCCTAGAGAAAGCGGTTTCGTGTCTGGGGTTTCGCGCTCAGTGGATGAACGGGGAGACGAAGTCGAGGTAGTCGGTCGAGCCGGGGCGGCAGTCCGAGTGGCGGTGGACTGAATTCAGGACCACGCACAGGCCGTCGCGCCAGACGGCTTCGGGGATGTCGGCCCTGACCTTGCGCATCTCGCCCAGGTTCAGCACCATCACTCGGGCGAGCTCTTCCGAGGGCATTCTGCCATCAATCGCGGGGCGGAGCGCGTCGGCTACCACGCGGTCGTCCACCCGGCGGTCGTCGCGGTAACAGATGACTATCACGGTTTCGATGTTCTGAAGCACATCCTCGTGATCGAGCATCATGCGCTTCATCGGGTCGCGAGGCTGCACGGCCTTGACCCCCTTCCAGATGCGGCTGACACGCGGTTTCTTTCGTGTGGACATGTGGGTCACTCCAAGAGTCGGTGGGCGTTGTCCCACAGGAGGGCGGCCTCGCGGTCGGGGCCGAGGCCGAGGCTGAGGAGGCGGTCAACGGCGGCCTTCTGGTCCGACCAGGGGGAGTCGGTGCCGAAGAGGAGATGCTCTTTGGGATGGCCGAGGAGGATTTCGCGGGCCTCGGGGTCGGTCATGAACTCCATTGAGTAGGAGATTTCCATGTAGAGGGGGCGGCCGAGGAGGTGGCGGCGGGTCTCGGCCCAGTCCATCCAGCCGCCCATGTGCGAGGTGACGAGGCGGAGGCGCGGGAAGCGGTCGAGGAGGCGCAGGACGCGGAGAGCGTCGCACTTGCGGATGCGGGGGAAGGCGGTGTCGAAGCCCGTGTGGCTGAGGTGGAGAAGGCCGCTGTCCTGGAGCCGTTCGTAGATGGGCAGGAGGCGGGGGTCGTCCATGTCGAAGTTCTGGTAGTATGGGTGGAGCTTGATGCCTTTGAAGCCTGCCTCGCGCACGGCGTCAATGCGGGCCAGGGCCTCGGGGTCGAAGGGGTGGAACGATGGAAAGGGCACGATGCGGTCAGAGGCGATGGCCTTGCACCACTTGAGGATGGAGGGAAATTGTTCGGGCCTGGTGGCGATGCAGGCGACGACTGAGGTGGCGATGCCCGCCTTGTCCATCGAGCGAAGGAGCGAGCCGATCGTGCCGTCGAGGACGGCCTTGGCGTTGCCCGGCTGTGCCTCGAGGGTGGCTATGGCCTTAGCGGCCAGGGTGTCGGGGAACGCGTGGGTGTGAAAGTCAACCACTCGCGGTGCCATCGGGGCCTCGGTGGGAGAGGTAATGGGCGAGGACGCGGCCGGTGTGGGACGCTGGGTTGGCGGCGACGGCCTCGGGGGGTCCTTCGGCGACGATGCGGCCGCCCTCATCGCCGCCCTCGGGGCCGAGGTCTATGATCCAGTCGGCGCACTTGATCACGTCGGGGTTGTGCTCGATGACGAGCAGGGTGTTGCCGCGGTCGGCGAGGCGGTGAAGCACGTCGAGGAGCCGGGAGATGTCGGCGAAGTGCAGCCCCGTGGTCGGCTCGTCGAGGATGTAGAGGGTGTTGCCGGTGGCGACTTTGGCGAGCTCGGTGGAGAGCTTCACGCGCTGGGCCTCGCCGCCGGAGAGGGTGGTGCTGGACTGGCCGAGGGCGATGTAGCCGAGCCCGACGTCGTGAAGGGTCTGGAGGATGCGCTTGACGCGGGGGAATGGGTCGAAGAAGGCGAGGGCGTCCTCGACCTGCATGTCGAGGACGTCGGCGATGGAGCGGCCGCGGTAGCGGATGTCGAGGGTTTCGCGGTTGTAACGGCGCCCCCTGCAAGCCTCGCAGGTGACGTAGAGGTCGGGCAGGAAGTGCATCTCGATGCGCTTGGTGCCCTGGCCCTCGCAGGCCTCGCAGCGGCCGCCTCGGACGTTGAAGCTGAAGCGGCCTGGGGAGTAGCCGCGGACTTTGGAGTCCTTGAGCGAGGCGAAGATGCGGCGGATGTCGTCGAAGACGCCCGTGTAGGTCGCGGGGTTCGAGCGGGGCGTGCGGCCGATGGGGGACTGGTCAATGATGATGACCTTATCAATCAGTTCGATGCCCTCGATGGCGCGGTGCTCGCCCGGCTTGGCGCGGCTGGCGAAGAGGTGGCGCATCAGGGCGCGGTGGAGGATGTCGTTGACGAGGGTGCTCTTGCCCGAGCCGCTGACGCCTGTGACGCACACGATGCCGCCGAGGGGGATGGCAACGTCAATCCCCTTGAGGTTGTTCGCCGCAGCGCCGCGGACGACGATGGCCTTCTTCTTCGAGACTGGCCGCCGCTTTTCGGGCGCCTTGATGGCAAGACGGCCGGAGAGGTATTGGCCGGTGAGGGACGCTGGGGCGGCCATGATGTCGGCCAGCGTGCCCTGGGCGACGACGTGGCCGCCGTGGACCCCCGCCCCGGGGCCGAGGTCTATGATGTGGTCGGCGCTGCGAATCATCTGCTCGTCGTGCTCGACGACGATGACGGTGTTGCCGAGGCCCTGGAGGTGGCGCAGGGTGGCGATGAGGCGGGCGCCGTCGCGCTGGTGGAGGCCGATGGTTGGCTCGTCGAGGACGTAGCAGACGCCGACGAGGCCCGAGCCGACCTGTGTGGCGAGGCGGATGCGCTGCGCCTCGCCGCCGGCAAGGGTCGCGCTCGCGCGGTCGAGGGTCAGGTAGCCGATGCCGACGTCAATCATGAACTGGAGCCGCTGCCTGGCCTCCTTGAGGATGGGGATGGCGATGGCCCTCTTTTCGGGGGAGAAGCTGAGGCTGGCCAGGAAGCGCTCGGCATCCAGCACCGACATGGCCACGAGCTCGTGGATTGGCTTGCCGCCGACGGTGACGGCGCGGGCCTCGGGCCGCAGGCGCGCCCCCTTGCAGGCTGCGCAGGGCAGTTCGCTCATGTAACCCATAAGGCGCGCCTTGAGCGAATCGCTCTGGGTCTTGCGGAACCGCTCGGCGAGCTCGGGGAGCACGCCCTTGAACGACGCCTTGTCGGCCTCTCCTGAACCGTGGAGGAGCACGCGGCGAACGTCGGCCGGCAGCTTCTGGAAGGGGGTGGCCATGGAGATGCCGAAGTCGCGGCAGAAGCGCTCCAGCGCGCGGTTGTACCAGGCCGCCATCGCCTCGCCGCGGCGCCAGGCGTGTATCGCGCCCTGGGCAAGGCTCAGGGACGGGTCCGGCACGATGAGGTCTGGGTCGAACTCCATGCACGTGCCGAGGCCGCTGCAGGTGGGACAGGCGCCGTAGGGGCTGTTGAACGAGAAGAGGCGCGGGGCCAGCTCCTCGAGGCTCACCCCGCACTCCGGGCAGCCGTAGTGGCGGCTGTAGAGCGTGTCGTCCCAGCGCTCGCCCGTGGCGCGCGAGATGACGACGAGTCCCTCGCCCAGGGCCAGCGCTGTCTCCACCGAATCGTGGAAGCGCGAGCGTTGCGCCGGGTCAACCACAAGACGGTCCACCACGGCTTCAATCGAGTGGAGCTTTCGCTTGTCAAGCTTCGGGGCCTCTTCAAGGGCGTAGACTGCGCCGTCCACCCGCACGCGGACGAGTCCCTCGCGGCCGATGCGGTCGAGGATCTCCTTGTGCTCCCCTTTGCGACCTCGCACCATGGGCGCCAGCACCATCACCCGCAGACCCTTGGGGAGTGCGAGGACGGCCTCAACGATCTGCTCTGGGGACTGCTGGCGGATGGTGCGGCCGCACAGGTGGCAGTGCGGCTCGCCCACGCGCGCATAGAGCAGGCGCAGGTAGTCGTAGACCTCGGTGGTCGTGGCAACAGTGGAGCGCGGGTTGGCCGCGCCCGCCCGCTGCTCGATTGAGATGGTGGGGGGCAGCCCCTCGACGCTCTCGACCTCGGGCTTCTCCATCTGCGCCAGGAACTGCCGCGCGTAGGCCGAGAGGCTCTCGACGTAGCGCCGCTGCCCCTCCGCGAAGAGAGTGTCGAAGGCCAGCGAGCTCTTCCCCGAGCCGCTCAGCCCGGTGATGACCACCAGCTTGTCGCGCGGGATGCGCAGGTTGAGCCGCTTGAGATTGTGTTCCGCCGCGCCGCGAATGACGATGCACTTCTCAGTCGCATTTCCCATGCCGCTATTGTACGGCCAGGCGCGGCTGGGGGCAAGCCCTGCCATTGGGCGCGGAGTCAAGTTGACTTTCCCGCACGGGCGGCGTACAATTCTGTACGTGCGTGGAACCTCAGCTTGATCGGGGCAGCCATGGTACAGTGCGAGCTGGTGAAAATCATGATCACCGAGACGGCCGACCCCCAGGTGATCGTGCTCAAGGAGGTCGGCGGAGAGCGGGCGTTCCCGATCCTCATCGGCATCTCGGAGGCGATTGCGATAGACCGTAAGATCAAGGGCTACGAGCCGGCCCGGCCCCTCACCCACGACCTCCTGGCGAGCGTGCTGACCGGCCTCGGGGGCACGCTCGACAGGATCGAGGTGTGCAGCCTCCAGGACAACACGTTCTACGCCAAGCTCATCGTGTCGCGCGACGGCGAGGTGGTGGAGGTGGACTCGCGTCCCAGCGACGCCATCGCGCTGGCGGTCAGGCTCAACGCGCCGATCTTCGTCGCCGAGGAGGTGCTCAACGAAGTCTGCCAGTGAGGAGATTACAGATCGCAGATTTCAGATTGCAGATTGTGAGCTGAGCGTCGAGCGGTTCGGCAACCTGCAATCCGAAATCTGAAATCGGCAATCGGCAATCCCTTGTGGCGGGTTGGCCGAGTGGTCTATGGCGTCGGTTTTGAAAACCGATAGGGGCCACGGGTCCCTCGCGGGTTCGAATCCTGCACCCGCCGCCACGGAAGAGGCTGCCCGCGAAACACGCCAAGGGCGCATAAGGCCAGAGCCGGAGATTGGCCGGCTCAGCTTACGCGCGTTTGGCGTGTTTCGCGGGCGATTTGTTGGGCCACGGACTGCTGCGGGGACGCCCATGGCGCGGTGTCAGGCGTGCGGAACGTCGAGCCGGCTGGTGAGCGCGCCGCTGGGGGTGTGCGGGGCGTGCCTGCGGGAAGGCAAGCCGGAGGCGCTGGCGCGCGCGGAGGCCGTGCACCGGCTGTGTCGCGGCGAGTTCGAGCTGCCGCCGGAGCCACCTCGGGCGGGCGCATCATGCGGCTGGTGCGCCAACAACTGCCGGATACCGCAGGGGGGCCAAGGCTACTGCGCAGTGCGCCGCAACGAGGGCGGAGTGCTCCACGGGGGCACGGAAGCCGAGGGGCTGGTCTCGTGGTACTATGACCCGCTGCCGACGAACTGCGTGGCGGACTGGGTGTGCGCTTGCGGAAGCGGCGTGGAGGGGAAGAACCTGGCGGTGTTCTACGAATCGTGCTCGTTTGACTGCCTGTTCTGCCAGAACTGGCACTACCGCGAGCGGAGCTTGCGGCCGGCGCGGGTCACGGCGGCCACGCTCGCAGGGGCAGTGGACGAGCGGGTGGCGTGCATATGCTACTTCGGCGGGGACCCCTCGACGCAGATGGGGCACGCGCTCGCGGCGTCGCGGCTGGCCATTGAGCGGGCGCGGCCGCGCCCGCTTCGCATCTGCTGGGAGACGAATGGCTCGATGTGCCGCGGGCACCTCGAGGAGGCTGTGGAGCTTTCGCTCAAGACCGGCGGCTGCATCAAGTTCGACCTGAAGGCTTGGAGCGCCGGGATTCACCTCGGCCTGTGTGGGGTGGGGAACGAGCGGACTCTGGAGAACTTTGCCTGGGTTAGCGGCCTGCGCGCTCAGCGGCCGGAGCCGCCGTTGCTGGTGGCGAGCACGCTGCTGGTGCCGGGCTACGTGGACGTGGAGGAGGTGGGCGCGCTGGCGCGGTTCATTGCCGGCCTCGGCCCCGACATCCCGTACTCGCTTCTGGGGTTCCACCCGGATTTCTGCATGGGGGACCTTCCGCGGACGTCGCGTCGGCACGCCGAGGAGTCTCTGGCGGCGGCGCGCGAGGCGGGGCTGCGCCGCCTTCACCTGGGCAATCCCCACGTGCTGGGGAGGGAGTATTAGCGCGACAACACTGTTCTCTTCGGGATCCCCCGAGCAGTGGGTCATTCTTCGCTCCGCCCGCTGGGAAGCGGGCTCCGCTCAGAATGACACGTTACTACGGCTTAGGCCGCATTTCTCACCAGCGCTCCCCGTTGGAAGTGCAGCAAGCCGCCGTGTTGTCATGCTGAGCTTGCCGAAGCACCTTTCAGGGTGGTCGGCCTTGCCATTGCAGTGCGCTCCGTCGCGTTGGTCGCCTTCCCTTGGAAGGTTACTCGACAGGCTCGGAATGCCAAGGTTTGCTGCGCGCCCCGGCATGGCCTGGCGAAAAAAATGGGGGCCAGCTCCTTTGTTGACAAGCAGTTGGCTCCTTCGGACCAAGGGGACGTAGCGTTGCACTGTTAGGCCGCGGAGGAGGCGGGGGACAAGAGTCCCAGATTCCAGATTCGAGATTGCAGATTGCGGATTGCGGGCTGGGGAGGGGGCGGGGTCAGGTGTATTGCATGCGTCGGGGGACGACGACGATGCCCTTGGTTGTGATGGTGTAGAGGCGGGCATCGGCCTCGCGGTCGAGGCCGATGACGGTGCCGTCTGGGACGTGGACGCGCTTGTCTATAATGGCTCGGTGGATGGTGGCGCCGCGGCCGATGGTGGAGTCTTCCATGATGATGGACTCCGTGACGCGGGCGCCTTCCTCGATGCGGACGTTGGGGGAGAGGATGGAGCGTTCGACGTAGCCGCCGCTGACGATGCAGCCGGGAGAGAGGAGGGAGTTGAGGACGATGCCGCGCCGCCCGCCGGGGCCGGGCTCGTTGAGGACGGTCTTGGCGGGCGGGCTCTGGATGGGGGCGGTGTGGATGGGCCATTCCTCGTCGTAGAGGTTGAAGAGGGGGTCTACCTCCACGAGGTCCATGTTGGCCTCCCAGTAGGCGTCGCGGGTGCCGATGTCGCGCCAGTACTTCTGGGGCTTCTTGTTCTCGTCCTTGAAGTCGTGGGCGTAGACCGCCTTGTCTTTGATCATGGCAGGGATGACGTTCTTGCCGAAGTCGCGGTCGGTCTCGGGGGCGGACTTGAAGTTGTCGGTGACCTGTCGGACGAGTTCGGGGGTGTTGAAGAGGTAGACGCCCATGGAGGCGAGGCAGAGGTCGGGGGAGCCTGGGATGGTGGGCGGGTTGGGGTCCTTTTCCTTGAAGTCCACGATGCGGAGGTTGCGGTCAACGACGGCGACGCCGAGGCGGGTGGCCTCTTGCTTGGGGACGGGGACGCAGGCGATGGTGAGGTCGGCGCTCTTCTCGAGGTGGAAGTCGATCATGGCGCGGTAGTTCATCTTGTAGACGTGGTCGCCTGCGAGGATGAGGGTGAGGTGGGGCCGCTCTTGTTCGAGGGTGTAGATGTTCTGGTAGATGGCGTCGGCGGTTCCGAGGTACCAGGTGGTGCCGGTGCGCTGTTGTGGTGGGATGCAGCGGATGAACTCGCCGAGCTCGTGGCTGAGGATGTTCCAGCCGAAGTGGATGTGGTAGTCGAGGGAGGCGGACTTGTATTGTGTGAGGACGAAGATTCGTCGGAGGCCGGAGTTGATGCAGTTGGAGAGGGTGAAGTCGATGATGCGGTAGATACCGCCGAAGGGGACGGCGGGCTTTGCTCGGTCGCGGGTGAGTGGGTGGAGGCGTTCGCCCTGGCCGCCGGCGAGGACCATGGCGATGACCTTGAGGCGCGGCCCGTAGCTGGCGATGGTGGACACGGCGGGTGCTCCTGTGTGGGTTGCGCGTGTAGGTATGCACGCCCTGCCATGTTCTTGCAGTTCAAGTGGCCTTGTGCTGGGCGTGCTTGGCAAGGACGCGTCGGACCTCGGCCTTGAGTTCGGAGAGGTCGGACGACTTGACGACGTAGGCGTCGGCGGACCAGGCCATGAAGTTGTCCTTGTAGGTCGCATATGCCGTGTGGAGGAGAACAGGGATGCGATTGTTTTCGGCGAGGATGCGGCCGAGGGTCTCGATGCCGTCCACGCCCGGCATCGCCACGTCGAGCACCACGAGGTCGGGGGGGGCCTTCTTGACGGCCTCGATGGCGTCGGCGCCGTTTGCGGCGACGGCGACGTCGTAGCCTTCCTCGCGGAGCTCCTCGGCGAAGAGGAGCTGCTGGTTTGGGTCGTCTTCCACTAGCAAGATTGTTGGCATGGCGGGTCCTCCGAGGGTCAGGCGGGCTGTCGGCCCGGGATAGGGAGTGAGATGGTGAAGGAGCTGCCAGCTCCTGGCTTGGAGTTGACTTCGATGTCGCCGCCGTGGTCTTGGATGATCTTCTGGCAGACGGAGAGGCCGAGCCCTGTGCCGCCGGGCTTGGTGGTGAAGAAGGGCTGGAAGATGTTCTCCATGACGCTCTCAGTCATGCCGTGGCCGGTGTCGGCGATGACCACCTCGACGTGGTCCTCGAGGGCGCGGGTCATGACGGTCAGCTCGCCGCCCCGGGGCATGGAGTCGATGGCGTTCTGGCAGAGGTTGAGGAGGACCTGGCGGATTTGTTCGGGGTCGAAGCGGAGGATCGGGCAGTTGGGGTCGAGGCTCTTGCGGACGACGATCTTGCGTTCGGCAAAGAGGTGCTCGTGGAAGGCGCAGAGGGCCTCGACCGATTCGTTGATGTCGCGCTCGCGGGGCACGGGGCTGCCTGGCCTGGTGAAGTTCATGACGTTTGCGAGGATTTGTTCGAGGCGCTCGACTTCTTCGATGATGATCCTGGTGTTGCGCTCGACCTTTGGGGAGTCGCCTGGTGCGCGCAACGCGGCTCGGGCGAAGCCGCCGATGGTGGCGAGGGGGTTTCGGATTTCGTGGGCGACGTGTGCGGCGAGGCGGCCGACGACGGCCAGGCGCTCGGAACGCACGAGGCGGTCGCGCGTTTCCTCGAGCTCGTCGAGCTTCTCCTCTAGGCGCTTGTAGGCGGTGGCGGCGGAGATTGCCAGCCCCGCGTGGCTGGCGAAGGTCTGGAGCATCTCCACCTCGCGCGCGCCGATGGGGTGCCCGGTGAAGACGTTGTCGGCGATGATTACGCCCAGGGCGGCGTCGCGTGCGATGAGGGGCACGCAGACGAACTGCTTGGCCCACAGGAGCGAGCGGAGCTGAGGGGTGACGCCTGGGTCAGCATCGGCGTCTGCGACGACGATGGGACGCTGCTTGTTGAGGGCCTGGACAGGGACCTGGCTGGTATCGGAGAGCGGGATGCGTATCTGGCGGGCCAGGTAGCGCATGGCGGTGTCGGTCGGCTGGCGCGGCTCGTCGAAGAGCTTGAGGAGGTCGTCGAGGGTCTGCGCGCGTTGTGAGAGCTCGCGCCAGATCCTCGCGGCCTCCTCGTGCGAGGCTGGGCCGACCCCGAGGCGGCCCTCGAGGTGGGTGCGCTCGTCGTTCACGAGGAGGAGGATGGCGCGGTTGAAGCCGAGGCCGGGGCCGGCCGTCACGCAGGTGAGGATGAGGTGGAGGAGGCGGTCGAGCTCTACCACCCCTTGCATCACCTGGCTGAGCTTCTGGAGGAGCGCGATCTGCTCGAGGCTTCGGGCGTGCTCGGTGACGTCGAAGGCGAGCATGATGACTTGGGTGACGTTGCCGGTGTGGTCGCGGACGGGGGCGAAGATGTGCTGGAAGTGGCGGGTGCCGAGGGGGGTGTCGCGGTGGAGGCGGATGTCGGCGTGGGCCTCGCCTGTGGCGAAGGCGGCTTCTGCGCGGCAGTCGGGGCATGGCGAGGCCGGGTTGGCGTGGATGAGGTGGCACTTCTGGCCCACGACGCTGCGTCCGCCGCCGAACCACTGGTTGAGGGTCTTGTTGCTCCACACGATGTTGAGCTCGCGGTCAATGAGGGCCACGCCGGCGCCCATGGCGGACACGATGTCGTCGAGCTTCTGCTTCTCGCGCAGGAGGGCTTCCTCGGCGAGGCGCCGCTCGGTGACGTCGCTGATGCAGACGATGGCGTGGCGCTGGGGGGCATCGCCTGCGCCGCCGCGGCGCGCCATCGGGCTGAGGTAGATGTCCACGATCCGTTCCAGCCCGTTGGGCAGCCGCACGCGCTCGGCGGGCAACCAGAGGCGCTGGTCGGAGTCGATGACCGACTCGATGACTCGCTGCATGGCGGCTGCTGCGGGGCCGTCGAGGCCGATGAATGTCCTCAAGTCCTGCCCCACGAGCTGGTCGAGGGGGCGTTCGAGGACGCGGCAGGCGGTGTCGTTGGCCGACACGATGCGCTGGCCGCGGTCGAGGACGAGGATGGAGGACGGGATGGAGGCGAGGATGTTCTCGTCGAGTTCCTTCAGGTAGCGCATCTCGGCGACGAGGCGCACGCTCTCGATGGCGTGGGCGAGCTGGTCGGCGAGGGTCTCGATGGAGGTGGCGTCGATGGAGTCGAACGCGCCCAGTTCGGTGCACTCGATGTTGATGACGCCGGCGACTTGGCCGGCGAGCTTGATTGGGACGACGAGCTCGGAGCGTGATGCCTGCTCGCCCTCGAAGGCCATGATGTAGTGGGGGTCGCGCGCCACGTCGTTGGCGAGGAGGGTGGTGCCGGTGCTTGCGGCCCAGCCGACCATTCCGACGCCGAGGGGCTGTCGGTAGCCGATGGCGGAGGCGGCCTTGTAGGCCCCGGCCTGGGCGCGCAGCACCACCTCGTTCGTCTGGCGGTCCACGAGGAAGATCGACACGTCGTAGTAGGCGAACTGCTGCTGGATGAGCGAGGCGGTCTCCTGGAGGAGGGTGTCGAGGTCAAAGGTGCCGAAGGCGCGGCGTGCCACCTGGTTGATGATGGCAAGGTGGTTTGCGCGCTTGCGCTCGGCAGCGAAGAGCTTGGCGTGCTCGACGGCGCTGGCGGTCTGCTCGGCCACGCTGCGCAGGAGCTCGGACTCGGTGTCGGTGAAGGGCCGCGGCTGGGAGCGTGCGAAGGCCATCGCGCCCAGGACCTTCTGGGCCGAGGCGAGGGGGAGAGCGATGCAGGAGATGACGCCTTCCTCGACGAGGGCGTGGTCGCCGGGGAAGCGGCTCTCGGCCCGCAGGTCGGGGATTGCGAGGACCTGCCGCGAGCGGACGACTTCGCCGAGGACGTGGCCGTCGAGCCCGATGAGGGTTCCGCTGGGACGCACGGTGTCGGGATGTGCGACGGGGACGAGGAGTCGGAGGCTCTCGCCCGCGTCGTCCAGGAGCCCGAGGACAAGGCGGTCGAACTCGATGAGGCGCCGCACCTCGCGCGCGATCACGTCCAGGATGTCGCCCAGCTCCAGCGTGGCGTTGATGATCTTGGAGATCTCGTAGATGCTGCTGAGCCAGTCGCGTGTCACAGCCATGTGAGTCCTGCCTGGCCGGCCGTCGAGCGGTCAGGCCAGCGCCTTCCTGTAAAGCTCGCGGTAGTCCCTCGCGCTGTGCTCCCAGGACCAGTCCTGCCGCATGCCGATGCGCATGAGGCGCTGCCAGGCCAGGCGGTTGGCGTGGAGGCGGAGCGCGCGGCGGATGGTGTGGAGGAGCGCCTGTGGGGAGTAGCTCTGGAAGCTGAAGCCGTTGGCCACGCCCTTGGCCAGACTGGTCGGGGTGCAGTTGGTCACCGTGTCGGCCAGCCCGCCCGTCTTGCGCACGACGGGCACGGTGCCGTACTTGAGGCTGTAGAGCTGGTTGAGGCCACACGGCTCGTAGCGTGAGGGCATGAGATAGATGTCGCACCCCGCCTCGATCTGGTGGGCAAGCTGGTTGTCGAACTTGATGTGCATTGCCATCTTGTCGGGATACTGCTTGCCAAAGTCGGTGAAGAGGTCCTGGAGCTGCTGCTTGCCGGTGCCGAGGAGGACGAACTGGACGTCGAGCCGCGCGAGGTCGCCGAGGATGGCTGCGATGAGGTCGAGGCCCTTCTGTTCGTCGAGGCGCGAGATGATGCCGAGGAGAGGCACGTCGCGCTGTGGGAGGCCGCAGAGCTCTTGGAGCTTTCGCTTGCAGATGGCCTTGCCGGTGAGGTCGTCGGGGCCGTAGTTGGCGGGGATGAGGGGGTCGGTTGCGGGGTTCCAGACGCTGTAGTCAATGCCGTTGAGGATGCCGTGGAGGCTGGCCGAGCGCTCGGCGAGCACGCCCTCGAGGCCGCAGCCGAACTCCTTCGTCTGAATCTCGGCGGCGTAGCGGCGCGACACCGTGCTGAGGAGGTCGGCGAAGACGATGCCCCCCTTGAGCAGGTTGAGCTTGCCGTAGAACTCCAGCTCGCGCCAGTTGAAGTGCTCCTGGGCCAGCCCCGTGAGGGCGAAGGCGTCGGCGGGGAACACGCCCTGGTAGGCGAGGTTGTGGATGGTCAGGAGCGAACGCGAGTTGTGGTAGAAGACGTCCGCCGCGCACGTGGTCTTGAGGCAGACGGGCACCATGGCGGCCTGCCAGTCGTTGCAATGGTAGATGTCGGGCGCCCAGCGAAGGGCCTTGGTGGCTGCGAGGACGGCCTTTGAGAAGAAGATGAAGCGCTCGGCGTTGTCGGGGTAGTCGCCCGTGGGCGTGCCGTAGAGCTGCTCGCGGTCGAAGAAGCCTGGGTGGTCCACGAGGTAGACGGGGACATCGGTGGCTGGCAGCGTGGTGCGGAGGATGGCGGCGTCGTGGGTCAGTGCCCCTGTGGGGATGGACAGGCGCAGGCCGGTGTCGCTGATCTGGCCACCGAACTTCTGGCGGGTCTGGCGATGGCAGGGCATGATGAGGGCGACATCCTCGCCGAGCGCGCGCAGGGCCTTGGGGACCGCGCCCGCGACGTCGGCCAGGCCCCCGGTCTTGGCGAACGGCACAGCCTCGGCGGTTACGAACAGGACTCTCACAAGGACCTCCGTCACGGCTGGATGTTGCGCAGGAACTCGGCGGCGGTCTCGGGGGGAACGGGGTTGATGTAGAAGCCTGTGCCCCACTCGAAGCCCGCGACGCGGGTGACGCGCGGGATGATCTCGATGTGCCAGTGGTAGTGCTCGATGGCGCCCATGTCGAAAGGGGTGGTGTGTATGATGTAGTTGTAGGCGGGCATGTTCAGGGCCTTTTCGATCTTCGCCAGGGCCGTCCTGAGGCAGCCAGCGAGCTCCTCGGTGCCGAGCTTGGCAATGTCCTCGAAGTGGGACATGTGGCGCTTGGGCAGAATCCAGGTCTCGAACGGGAAGCGGGCGGCGTAGGGCTCGTAGGCCAGGAAGTTCTCGCCGTCGAGCACCACGCGGTCGCCATCCTCCAGCTCCTGGCTCACGATGTCGCAGAAGATGCAGCGGCCGCGGTAGTCGTAGAAGGTCTTGCCGCCCCGCATCTCGTCGGCCACGGTGCGCGGGACGGTGGGCAGGACGATGATCTGCGAGTGGCTGTGCTCGAGGGAGGCGCCGGCGGTCTTGCCCACGTTCTTGAACACCATGCCGTAGGTGAAGCGGATGTCGCGCTTGAGGTCGGCCAGGCGGTCGCGGTAGGCCCAAAGCACGTCCTGTATCTGCTGCGTGGTGAGGGCGGTGAGTGAGAGGACGTGGTTGGGCGCCTCGATGATGACCTCGTGGGCGCCGATGCCGTTCATGCGGTCGTAGACGCCCACCCCGCGCTTGTCGAGGTTCCCCTCGATCTGGAGCGCCGGGAACTTGTTCGGCACGACGCGCAGCCTCCAGCCCGGGCGGTTGGGGCTGGTTCCCTGGGCGCGGTATGCGATTATCTCGGGCGGCGTCTTGTCCTCGTTCCCCTCGCAGAAGGGGCAGAAGCCGCCCGATGGCTCCTGCGCCTCGCCCTGGAAGTCGGTCGGGCGCTTCGCACGCTCCGTGGCGATGATCACCCAGCGGCCCATGATCGGGTCCTTGCGGAGCTCCGGCATCAAACTCTCCTTCTATCTCAGACCTGCCACATCTCGCGCTCGAAGTCGGCGGTCGGCACCTCGAAGGCGATGTTCCCGGCGCGTGGAGCGCGCTCGAGCAGGCCCTCGCCGTCCAGCAGTCGCACGTGGAACCGCGCCGTGTCGCGCGGGCGGAAACCAAGCTCCTCAAACGGGCAAGCAACCACTAGCACGTCCCCGCTCGCGGCGCGGGCCTGCCGGCCGTCGCGGCCGCCCACCAGGACGCGCGGCGGAGAGGCCCCGAGGGAAGAGACCTCCAACTGCACGTCCCGCGGCTCGCTGAAGCACACGAGCACGCGCGCCGTGGCAGGGAGAGCTTTCGGGGTGTTCGCGGCAAACTCCAGGCGCAGGAAGAGCTCGCGCTCGCTGAACCCGAAGCGGATGGCGCGAATGGCGTCGGGCGTCTCCTTCTCCATCACCCCGCCGTCCCGGTCGCGGCTGTAGACCCCCGCCCCGCTCCAGTCGAAGTAGCCGCCCACGCGGCCGTCCACGCGGGGCCGTATGAACGCCATCGGCTGGCTGTAGGGCGGCGTGTGCGGCTGCGAGACCGGCTCGTCGAGCGCATCGGGCGCCTTCGCACCCAGCAGGCGGTAAACGTTCTTGAGGTGCAGCCGAAAAAGGCGGTCGAACTCCGCGTCCTGGAGCGACGAGCGGTCGTCCCCATACCACCAGAACCAGTCGCTCCCCTCCGCCACGTAGAGCTCCTCCCAGGCCTGCTCGAGCCCCGGCGTGGGTTGCCCCACAACGTAGCCGCAACCGTTCCGGTTGCGGTCGGCAAGCCGAACGCTTGCCGCTACCCGGCGGGCGGCGAGGAACTCGCGCGTCTGGGCCAACAGCTCCCACGCCCGGCGGTCCTCCTCGTGGCCGATCCACACCGCGAAGTCGCTGTTGATCCACGAGCCGGAGAACAACCGCGGCAGCACCCTCTGGGGCGGATGGGCATCAAGGTACTCCGAGGCCGTTACGGTGCGAATCCCAGGTGTTCCCCCCAGCCGGCCGTAGAGGGCGGCCAGGAAGTCCTGGCCGCTGTTCCTGTAGTGCTCCCAGGCGTTCTCGCCGTCAAGGATGACGGCCACGAGAGGGTCCTTGGCGCCCGCCGCAGCGCCGATGGCGAGGAGGCGCCGCACGAAGTCGCCCGCTGCCTCCTCCGCCGGGCGATG
>FWPV01009135.1_pt1 | contig 16920 bp, 17 predicted proteins | sample 2228371 | NCBI WGS metagenome assembly FWPV01 (sample SAMEA103939776, study PRJEB20133) | metagenome | reverse complement strand
TTGGCTCGTGGCTTCCCTGATAAACCTCGTTGTTAAACTTAAACACTCCGTAGTAAAAATGATTTTTGAGCATTCGCTGGACACAGGAAACAGAAAGAGGTTTATTGCGATAGCTTTTTATTCCATTGTCCGCCAAAAACTGCTTTATGGCTTTTAGGGTGTATTCGCCTGTGGCGTAAAGTTCAAATGCTTTTCTGATAAATAGTGCTTTCTCTTTATCTAAATCAATTTCTTTTGTTCTGTGATTATTGAGATAGCCAAGCGGCGCAAAGCCGGGCCAAATTCCTTTTCGCAGTTTTTGGCGGTGGCCTCGCTTAATGTTTTCGCTTAAATTGTCCACATAGTATTTGCTTTGGCCAAAAGCGATTGAAAGCATAAATTTTCCCTGTGGCGTGTTTTCAAACCAAAAGGTCGGGAACTTCAAATCTTTAATTTTTCCTGTGTCCAGCAGATAAATGATTTTTCCGCCGTCAATGCTGTTTCTTGCTAATCTATCCGGATGCCAAGCTAAAATTCCGCTGGCTTCACCAGCGCAAATCCGGTCTAACATTTCTCCGAAAATTTTTCGGCCAGGTTCTTTGGCGGTTTGCGCCTCGCATAGCGAGGCGACGATTTCAAGTTTTTCTTTGGCGGCAAATTCTTTCAGATCAGCAAGCTGAGCTTCAATAGATAAAACTTGCCTTTCTTCTGAATCCGTTGATTTTCTGCAATAAATAAAGTATTTCATAGTTTCAATTTAGAAAAGCCCGCTTCTGGCGTTTTGCTTTGCAAAACAAAGACAAAAAATTCAATTTTACGCCTAAAATCGGCTGGCGAGCCCTCGCAGAGGGCGAGCCAAACCTTTCTTTTTCCAACTGGCGGTGTGTATTTGAAAAAATCCGAACTGATTTTGTGCGCGATTGGCTCGGCGGGCGGAATTCCCCCCAGACCCCCCTTCCGCCCGCCCGCAGAAGCGATCCTTTCGGATTGAAAAACTGCCAAAGAACCTGAAAAAATATCGGATCGAACTTCATTTTGGGCCAAAAGCGGGCTTCCCTCATTTTTAATTTGATTGATTGAGTTTTATTTGTTATCATATTTATGAAGGGTTATATAAGCACCCATACTAATACTATCATACTTAGGAAACTATGAAAAGTCAAAATAATAATGAAACCATTGGGGATAAGATAAGACAGCTTAGAAATAAGCAGGGTTTAACGCAGGACGAATTGGCGAGAAAATCCGATCTTCCCTATACAACGCTGACCAAAATTGAAAGCAATGTAATAACTAAGCCGACTATTCAAACAGTAGTAAAAATTGCTAAGGGTTTGGGTGTTAGTATTGATGATTTAATGAAATAAAACTATGAAAAACATTTTAAACATCATTAAAGATTCAAATTACAGCTTTTCCATTTTTGATCAAAAGCTAGTTGATAAACTCGAAAGTAAAATCACATTCAAAGACGGCAAGCCCTATGTTGTTTGCGCAATCCGCGACAAAGAAATAATTTTGAAACCAGAGGAAGTAGTTCGCCAGCTTTACGCGACGAAACTACTTGAAGAATACGGCTACCCAAAACAGCGAATCAAATTTGAACATGCCATCCATTTTGGCCGTGAGGTAAAATCGGCCGACATTGTTGTTTTTGACAAAGACCGCCCGACTGTTGAGTACATTATCGTTGAAATCAAAAAGCCAAAACTTCAAGACGGGAAAAATCAGCTTCGCTCCTACACCAACGCCACCGGCGCGCCGATTGCCGTTTGGACCAACGGCGGACAAATCAGCCACTACAACCGCAAAGACCCAAATTATTTTGAAGACATCACCGATATACCTAAAGCCGATCAGACGCTTGAAGATATTTTGAAAGAAAGATTTACTCTCAAAGACCTAATCATCAAAGACAAAATCCCTAACGAAGGTAAATCGCTCAAAACTATTATTCAGGAAATGGAAGACGAAGTTTTAGCCAATGCGGGCGTGGATGTTTTTGAAGAAGTTTTTAAACTGATTTTCACCAAACTTTACGATGAATTACAGAGCAAGAAAGACAAAATGCGTCTGGAAATTTATCTTGAAGATAAACTGAGCAAAGAAGACCGCGGAGATTACGACAAAGTAAAGGAAATTTTGGCGGAAATTGACGATTCAAGTTTTAGGGTTTTGGAATTTAGAAACACCGGACAATCGGAAAGCGAACTCAAAAAGAAAATTCAAAAACTTTTTGACGAAGCCAAAGCCAAATGGCCGGGTGTGTTTGACGAAGCCAGCCAAATCGGGCTTAGCCCATCCCATCTTTCCGTCAGCGTTTCCAGTTTGCAGGACATAAAACTTTTCAATTCCAATCTGCAAATCATAGACGAAGCCTTTGAATACTTGGTCAACAAGTCGTCAAAAGGCGAAAAAGGCCAATACTTCACGCCTCGCCATGTGATTGATATGTGTGTCAAAATGCTCAACCCTAAGCCCGGTGAATATATGATAGATACCGCCGCCGGTTCTTGCGGTTTTACCGTGCATACGATTTTTCAAATTACCGGACATTTATTCCAAAACACCGACATTTCCGAAGAAGAAAAAGAAAATGTGCTAAAAGTATTTGGCATTGATTTTGATGAAAAAGTCGTGCGCGTGGCTCGCACTTTAAATTTGATCGCCGGAGACGGAAACACTAATGTTTTGCACTTGAACAACTTGGATTATGAACGCTGGAATGAAACTATCCAAAATCGTGACTGGTACGATGTGTATGGCGCAGGATTAAGAAGACTTGAAGCGTTACGCAAAGATCCAAACTCTTACAAAGAATTTAACTTTGATATTCTCATGGCCAATCCGCCCTTTGCCGGAGACATTAAAGAGTCCCGCATAATCCACAAATACGATCTGGGCTATAACGACAAAAACAAGCCTAAGTCAAAAGTCGGGCGCGATATTTTATTCATAGAAAGGAACTTAAACTTTTTAAAGCCAGGTGGAAGAATGGCGATTGTTTTGCCCCAAGGCCGTTTTAATAATACATCAGACAAAGCCATTCGCGAGTATATTGCTGAAAAAGGCAGAATTCTTGCGGTAGTGGGGCTTCATGTCAACACCTTCAAACCGCACACCGGCACCAAAACAAGCGTTTTGTTTGTGCAAAAGTGGAATGATGATCCAAAAGCAGGTCCGCTTTGTCCAAAAGTAAATGATTATCCGATTTTCTTTGCTGTTTCTGAAAAATCCGGCAAGGATAATTCCGGGGAGTATGTGTTCGTCAAAAATGGCAACAATCAGCCCAAGTTGGATAAAAACGGTCACTTGATAATTAATCACGACCTGCACAACCACGACGGAGAACTGCCCGACGGCGTGGCGGAAAAGTTTATTGAGTGGGCAAAGTCGGAAAAATTAAGTTTTTGGAAATAATATTATGGATAAAAATTTAGGAACTACTAGTCAAAAAAGTGATTTGTTTGCAGTTATTCTTTCTTTTTCTGCAGGAATAATCCAGTTGTTATTATTTGTATTGGGCACTATTAGTCAAATTACAAACTGGATTAGTTTTTTTGCAAAAGCAGATTTTGTACCACTGGCAGTTTTGTTGAGTTTAGTTATTTCTTTAACTTTTGTTGGTACATTTTCCTATTATCAGAAGAATCCAGAATTTTTACCTGAATCCATAAAACTCAAACCTCTATTGTGGCTTAAATCTTTGCTATTTGAAAAAACTAATCAACCAACCGCCCTATCTCGAAGAAGTCAAAAAACAATACTCAATATTTCTTTGGTTATTCTAATATTGTCTTCCTATTTATTTGTTTCATCAACTTTTAGTTATATAAACAAGCAGTCGTATTTTCTAACTCCTTTTGACCTAGCAGACTTGATTCAAATTATCAGCTTTATGGTTTTATGGATAATTTCAACATTTATCTTATTTGTTTGGATCAGTAATGAGATTGAAAAATCTAAACTATACAAGCCTGATGAATTTATACCAAATCTCATTAGAACATTTCAAATACAAGGCTATGTGAATATAGCAATTACAGATGATGTTCAACTTCAAGATGGCAGTCACTTAATAAAGGCCAGAATTCAAGAAAAGGATTATTATTTCATAACCCAGTATGATGGCAGAAGAATAATTCGAACTTTAACAAAAGATGAATTTGATAATTTTTTTAATCCAATTAGTAAGTAATGGTAATAAATAACTATGCAATATTCAGTTGTAAATTATAAAACAGTAAAAGAAGATGAAATCTTTAGGTTGGATGCTGATTTTTATCGATCCGACTATTTGAAATTCTTAAAACAAATCAATTTAAAAAAGAAACTTTATTTAAAAAAAATCTTACATCCAACAGAGATTAAAAGGATTTATGAGGATAACGGATTGCAAATACTTTTGGCTCAAAACGTAAGAAACAATGAGCTAGATTTCTCAAATATTGTATTCATGAGTGAAGACCTAAAAGAAGAATTAAAAAGAAATAAGTTACAATATGATGATGTAGTACTAACTCGTTCCGGTGCAAATTTTGGGCAATCCGCATCTTTCAAGCAAAAGCAGGATATTTACGCCTGCGCCGATGTTTTAGTAATAAAGAATACTCAAGATTTTAAAGGGGGCTATCTATCCACGTTTTTAAATACAAAACAAGGCAGATCATTACTTGATAGGGGATCTTACGGAATGGCCCAACCTCATATAGCGCCATTTTATTTATATAACTTGCCCATTCCAAAGTTTAATGAAAATTTTGAAAATATAGTTGATGATTTAGTTAATAAAGCTGAAAAACACAAAGGTCAATCAAAATCCCTCTACTCCCAAGCCGAACAATTACTACTTTCCGAACTGGGGCTTTTGGATTGGAAGCCAAAGCATACGCTGGCTTTTGTCAAAAACTTTTCTGCAACGCAAGAAGCCGAGCGGATAGACGCGGAATATTTTCAGCCGAAATATGAGGAAATTATTGAAGCGGTGAAAAAATACAAGGGAGGGTTTGAAGAGCTGGGAAATTTGGTAAAAGTCAAAAAAAGCGTTGAGCCGGGAAGCGAAGCATATCAAGAAAACGGCGTGCCTTTTATTCGCGTGAGCAATCTTTCAAAATTTGAGCTTTCTACCAACAATCAACAGTTTATATCCGAAGAATTGTACGAGGAATTAAAAGTACATCAGCCAAAGAAAGGCGAAATTTTACTTTCAAAGGACGCAACGCCCGGCATGGCTTATTATTTGAACGAAGAACCGCAAAAAATGATAGTTTCCGGCGGAATTTTGAGATTAAAAATGGATAACAAGCAGATATTGCCGGAGTATTTAACGCTTGTTTTAAATTCCGTAATCGTTCAAAAACAAATTGAGCGCGACGCTGGCGGGTCAATTATCAATCATTGGAGACCGGATCAGGTAAAAACAACCCTAATTCCTATTTTGAAAGAAGATAAACAAAAAGAGATTAAGGAACTGATTGAAAAATCATTTAGCGATAGAAAACTATCAAAATCCCTGCTTGAAATCGCCAAGCGAGGCGTGGAAATGGCCATAGAAAAAGACGAACAAGAAGCAGAAAAATGGATTAAGAGCGAAGTTGAATGTTTAGGTGTAAATTTATGAACACTTTCAAACAATCAGCGATAGAAATATTGAAAAAGGCAAAGAAGCCGTTGCACTATACCGAAATTACTCGGCTGGCTTTGGAATCAGGGCTTTTGGAAACAGAAGGCGCGACGCCGGAAGCGACGATGAACGCACAAATTGTGGTGGATATCAAAAACAAAGGCGCGGGGTCAGATTTTGTGAGAACCGCGCCCGGAACTTTTGTGCTCAATCCAAACAAAAAAGAAATCAAAGAAACGCCAAAAATCCGAGAAGCTGAAAAAGCAGAAGAAGAAAAGATGGTGATTGAAGGTGGATTTACCGGCAAGGGCGGAGAGCATCTTGTTTGCTCCGAACTGCTTTTTCGCGGATTTAACGCCAGCATAATGAGCGTGGATGTGGGGGTTGATATATCAGCAATCAAAGACAATAAATTTTTTGGTATTCAGGTCAAGACGGCTAATGCCAATAAATTCAGGACATATAATTTTCATATCAGGCGAGCTTCTTTTGAAAGACACAATCAAGGGAATATTTTTTATATTTTTGTTTTAAAAGAAATCAAGTCGGTTCATTACTTAATTCTTCCAACAAGCGAGGTGGAAAGAAAAATAAAAGAAGGCGCAATTTTTTCTGTAAATAAAGAAACAGGTTTTGCTGTGAATATCAAATTCAGAGACGAAAAAGTTTTCTTGGGAAATATGGATCACGAAATGGGATATTTTCTTGATAACTGGAATCTTATAAAATAATCACTAATTTTAACTTATGAAAAAATTTTTTAAGATTTATATATCATAAAGTTATGAGAAAAATTTTTATAAACTTTACTTACGTTTTGGTCTTTTTTCTTATCGTTTTTCTATTAAATGTTAACTTTTCACTACCAGCGCAAGCGGCCGTTGATTTTCGCTTGGTACCAACAACTGTTAAAAGTTCGAGCAGTTCAGGCTATTTTGGTAAAATTCCTTTAGAGCCGATGGCGGTTTTGAGAGGTAAGTTAGACTTTGAAAAGACTGCTGGCTACAGCTATATTTCATTTACCGGAGATTTTGATGAAAAGACAGGCATTTTGACCGGAGAATTTAGAGGTGCCGATGAGTACGAAACTAATCGGGCGTATGTATTTTATTGTCGGTTTCAAGCCAAGGTAGATTTAGAAAAAAAGACAGCCAAATTGGTTTACTATCCAGGCTATACTCCCAACCAATTTGACCAGTGTTACTCAACGATTGTTTTTGATATTGCCAAAAATTCCAAAGGTAGCAGAGAACCGTGGTGGCCAGATGATGTTGTATTCATTGTGGAGCCATTGGAGAGTACCGGACTAGAGGACTCCGGCGCGCGCTTCTCCGATATTTACGGCGAAGTCTATATTCTAATACCCACCGGCTATGACGCCGATGGCGAGCCAATTTTTGAAGACGAAGAGGGCTGGAATTTTGCCAAGCTGGATATGGAACTGCCTTATGGCGCCAAGCTCAAACTCAAAGAACGAAGCGGCATTATATTGGCTTTTCCTGGCAGTGAACCCTATCAAATGAAAACACCGGATAATCTTTATCCTGACGATGAAACTGTCATTATACTGCCCACAAAATCAAAGGGAGACAGTATTCTCAAGCTTATGGGCGGCCAGCTTTATAATAATATTAAAAAAATTATTAAGGACGGCACCATGGACATTGAAATGGGGCAGGCGGTGGCTGGCATCAAAGGCACCACCTTTATCTTGGAAGAGAGAGACCAAACTTCAATCCTGAAAGTTTTTGAAGGCGAAGTGGAGTTTAGGAGCAAGGCAAACAATCAAACCGTTTTAGTCACGGCTGGCGAAACGATTACCGCAGATACAAACGGCTTGAGTGAAAAAACCACTTTTAATCAAGTCGAGGAAGACCGTAAATGGAACTATGCCAAACCAGAAGCGCCCCAGATTTCAACGCCAAACACCCAGCAAAAGACAAACTATCTTTGGTGGCTGGGGGGAGCAGTGATAGTTATTAGTTTAATAATAATTTGGCAGAAAAGAAAAAACATTTTTTAACTTTGACATTTCGTAAAATGGAAAGAAAAATTCACAAAAAAGCGATTTTGGAAGTTGGACATAGAAAACGCTATTGGGTAAATATCAAATTTAGAGATGAAAAATTTTTCTTGGGAAATATGGATCATGAAATGGGATATTTTCTTGATAATTGGAACCTTATTAAATAATTTCTACGAGATACTAACTTCGCTGGCATGAAATTCTGTGACAAAATTTTATTAGTTAATCAAAAATGAATTACGTTTACTTAATTATTTCCATACTTATTGCTCAAGCAGCGGGAATTATTGGCTCAATATTTACTGTTTCAAGTGTAAAAGATTGGTACACAACGCTCGACAAGCCAGCGTGGAATCCACCATCATGGATTTTTGGACCGGTTTGGACAACGCTTTATACTCTTATGGGCATAGCATCATATCTCGTTTGGCGAAAAATTGACGCATCCGGCGCTAAATTTGCTCTAACTCTATACGGCATACAACTTGGCCTTAATGCGCTTTGGTCAATTTTATTTTTCGGCTTAAAACAACCGGGAGTGGCTTTTGCTGAAATTATTATTTTGCTTCTTTTTATAATCATCACCACGGTTCTTTTTTGGAGAATTAACTCATTAGCTGGCGCACTTATGATCCCATATATCGCTTGGGTAATTTTTGCTTCATATTTAAATTTTACGCTTTAGCGATTAAATTAATATGCGTATCTGGGACATTCATCCAAAATACTTGTGTCGAAAACACCTATTGGCTGAACATCGCGAGCTTCATGGCCTATGGAACATTTTAACCAAACATCAAGGTCAAGGCGGATATTCACGACATCCGGAAACATTGCGTTGGATTGGAAAAGAACGAGCACTTTTCAAAAGACATGAAATATTAGTGCAAGAATTTATTCGGCGCGGATACAAACATTTTTCCCCGTTGGATAAGCAACTGGCACGCGGAAAAAGTCAACAAACCGTGTTTATTAATACTCTTGACGAACAGAAGAAAATTTTAAAGAAAAAGTTGTGCAAATGTTTGCTTAATAATTCGGAAAAATAAATAAAAACAAAGCGCCCCGCAGTTCAAAAAACTCACTGCGGGGTAAATTTTTACAAAAAATTTCCCGCCAAAGGCAGGCGGGCAGATTTCGTAAGGAAAAAGAAATGTCGCAAGATAATGTCTAATTGTTTGGTGTAACTCACGTTATAATTATTAAAACTAAGTATTAAAACTAGGTATGTATAGTTAACAGGTGTTACCCCTAACTATACCAAGTGTCACCTTATGGTGTTAATTGTACAAAATTTTGAAAACTTAGTTTTTTTGTTATTATTAAAGCAAGTATTATTTTTTTAAAAAATGTCTATTTTTTTAAAAAAACTAAAATTAATTTTAATTTTTTTTCTTCTATTTTTTCTTGCTGGAAATGTGTATGCAGTTTCTTATTTTTCAGATGATTTTAATGTTTCTTTGAATACGTATTTAAGTTCTCGCATCCCAAATGTGGGAACAAGTTGGTCAAGAATAATTGATAACGGGAATGATATATATATTTATAGCAGTTCAAAATATGCTTGTGTAATATCTAATGGTGAGAATACAGGATTTTATATCAAGCAAATAGCACTTACAGTACCCCTGATTATGAAGTTTCCTTAGTCAATATTTATTCAGGAGGAACAATAGCTGATTATACAAAATCTTTAGCGGCTCGCATACAGGATGTTAATAATATGTATTTGCTTCGTTTCAATCAAACTCTTTTTAAAATATATAAAAGAGTGGGTGGTGTTTGGACAGAAATAGGGAGTCAATCATCTGTTTTTCCTCGAGGAAACACTAATTATTACCCTTACATAGGAGATAGAGTTGGGTTAAAAGTCGTTGGTAATCAAATTATGGGCACTATAAACGGTAATGTTGTTTTGACCGTTACGGACAATGATATAAGTGCGGCTGGAAGAGCCGGTGTTGGTATTGGGTATGTTAATATTTCGACAGATGATTCGGGAACTGGAGTTTGTTTTGATGATTTTAATGTTGAAAGTATAAATAGCAATTACACCTTATCCTACTTTGCTGGGTTAAATGGCACTTTGAGCGGAGAAACTAATCAATCTGTCCCTTCGGGTGAAGATGGATCATCTGTCACAGCTATTCCTAATAAAGGTTATCATTTTGTTAATTGGTCTGATTCTTCAACTGACAATCCTCGTATTGATACAAATGTTACAGCTAATATTTCAGTCACTGCTAATTTTAGCGCTAATACCTATCAAGTAGCCTTTAACGGCAATGGTGCAGATAGCGGTTCAATGGATAACCAAAACTTTACTTATAATACGGCTCAAAATTTAACTGCCAATCAATATACAAGGACTGGCTATACTTTCTCTGGTTGGAATACTGCTTCTGATGGTTCTGGCACTAGTTATGATGATGAGGAAAATGTTTCCAATCTGACTGCTACTAATGGAGCTATAGTTACTCTTTATGCCCAGTGGGCAGACGCCCAAAATCCTGTGATTTCCAACATCTCCGTTTCCCCAAGTTCGTCTCAAGCAACTATCTAATGGACTACCAATGAAGAATCTTCATCACAGGCAGAATATGGTTTAACTAGTGATTATGGCAGTAATACTTCAGAAACTGATATCTCTACTCGAGTCACTCAACACACAGTCACTTTATCTGATCTTAAATCTTGCGCTAAATACTATTTTCGGTTAAGTCCAAAGACGAAACCAATAATCAAGGTGTTTCTGATCAAAGTGTTTTTTATACCACCGGCTGCGAAGTTTCTTCAGTTTTAGAAGGCAACAGCAGTTCAGTTGAAGTTTCTGGTGGAACAATTTCATTGAATACCAACAAGGGTACAGCCTCTGTCACTGCTCCTAACAACTTTACTCCAGAAACAACCACTATTCAGATTAACAAATTAAATCTTTCAACCGTACCCAATTCTCCTTTAGGAACAAATCTTGTTGATGATAATTACTTTAAACTTCTAGCTGTTTCCTCAAGCGGAAATGTAGTTGTTGCCTTTGATCAGCCGGTAACTTTTGTTGTTTATTATGGATCAGAAGTTGAATCATCATACAAAGAAGATACTCTTGATGTTTACAAATATGAAAGCGGCAGTTGGACAAAGAAAAATTGCACCTTAGATACACAAGCTAATACTTTAACTTGCATCCTTCCTAATTTCTCTGTCTATGGAATTTTTGGAGAGATTATTGAAGAATCAAAGAATGATAATGATAATAAAAATAAGAAAAACATTGAAATAAAAAAAAATCAGTTATTCAGCCACTTATGATTCCATAGAAATAAATTGGAAAACAAATTATAAAGCTAATTCTGAAGTTAGATATGGAACTCAAAAAGATAGCTTAACAAGTAAGAAGAAAAATAGCAAAAAAGAAAGAAAACATCGGATTATTTTAAAAAATCCAAATTCCGAAACAAAATATTTTTTCAAAATTTATTCAAAAAACGAAAAATACAATAAAGATTCTTCTAAAATATATTCTGTTGAAACTTTGCCTCTAGTTAATGAATCTGGCGAAGAAGAAAAAATTAATCTTTTCTATACTGGTGATGCAGTGGCAAAAATTTGTTCCTATGTTGTTCAAGAAGGTGATTCTTTATGGACAATTGCTAAAAAAGTATATGGAGACGCAACTGCTTATCCGTTAATCATTAGTGAAAATCAGCAGAAATATCCACAAATAGAACAAGGCAAATTATCCATTGGGCAAGGACTATCTTTTAATTGTGCATCTTCTTTTGAACAACAAGATTTTAAAACTTCTAAAGATGTTTCTCATGATAATAAAGGTCAAAATTCTCAAGAAAATTTTCAAAAAAAGAAATCTTTCAAATGGTGGAATCCTTTTACGTGGTTTATTAAAGAAAAATAATCTTTCTTGATCTTTACTATTAAGATTTAATCTTAAAATCTTAATTAGCTTCAAATAGTTTTTCTCTCCCGGTTGGCGGGTCAAAATTTAGTTTTTGACTTCGCAAAAAACTCACTATGGGGTAAATTTTTGCTAAAAATCCCGCCAAAGGCGAATAGAAGGATTTCCTCCAGTATTGGAAGCATAGTTTAAATGCCTCCTAGGAGGTGCTTTTAAAATTTATGATTAAAATAGATATGCTAAATACAAATAAATACAAGCGCATCATACCCATTTCTGTTTTTTGAGACACATCTTAGATTATCTTAAGTTAAAAATAAGAAAAAAACAAATAAAATATGAAAATATTATCACAACAAGGAAATTGTATAAAAGGTAAATTTGTTTTATTCTATATATAGTTTAGTTTTGATATTAGTAAATTTAGATACAAGAATCTTGAATATCTAATTACTAATTTTATTCAGAGAAATAGAAACTCTAACAAAAAACTTATGAAATTAATTGATTTTTTAAGAAAACTGGGTATTTTCCGTTTCGGAACTTCCAGTGGTATTTATACTAAAACTACTGATCGTCCAACTGAATTTCAAATGGATAACATTTTTGATGCTAGAAAAGAATTGACTACCAAAAAAATTTTTAAGGAAAAAAAAGAAAAAATAAAATCAACTGATAGCAAAGAGAAAATTGAAAAAATTAAATTTATTTTAAATTGGATATTAGGGATATTTTTTGTTGCTATTGGACTTTTTTCTTTTAACTCCAGCTTTATGACTGGATTTTCGGGAATTTTAATTGGAGTTTTAATTTGCCCTAAAACAGCTAATTTTTTAATTTCAAAAATTAAATTTTTGGCAGATAAAAAATGGAGAATCGGTTTGATTATTGTTTCCTTTTTAATTTTTCTTTTCTCTTTAGGAAATTCAACCAAAAATTATTCAATTAATATTAAAACTGGACAAGATGATCCCCAAATAGTTATGGAATTTCAAAAAGATTTAATAGAATTAATCAATAACTATAAAGAAGCGCAGATAAAAACAGTTGTTATTTCTCAAATTAAATTTGGTGGAGCAAAATTAGAAGAAGCGCAGAAATATACTAAAGAAACAGAAAAGAAATGGGAAGAAGTGGAAAACTTGGCTAAAAAAATGGAAAAATATATAGAATATCAGAAAAAAAAGGAGAGAGAAACTACTAGTTGGCTTAACTTCTTGAAAGCCAAAAAGGTTTTAGCTGAAGATAAAGATAACGATGCAGAAAAATATAAGGTAGATGTAGATATGGAAAGTAAACCGGGAGAATTTACTGGAATGGAAAATAATAATACTAAAGAAGTTGAATTACAAGATAAAGAGAAAAATCTAATACAAACCAAATGGGATATGGTTGAGATAACCAGAGCAAGTCTGCCAGACAAAAGCCTCTTAAAGGCAGTAATGATTGAGTTTGGAACAACTGCTAGAAAGTCCAAAGAGTTAATTGAACAATATCATGGTGAAATGGCAAAAGTTTGGAATGATGAAGAAAAATATAATCATTCCAGAGAAAATTTTTTCAAAGTTATGAGCACAGCTTCTAGTGTTGGATTGACAATTGGTGGTGGAGTGGTTTTTATGGGAGATTTAGTAGCTGCTACAGCTGGATCAACAGTACTTTCAGGATTAAAATTAGCAACAGAAACAACAGTGCTGGCTTTTGCTAAAACAGATGCAATTTTGGAAGTAATGGAAACTGGCATAATTGTTGCTACTGGAGACGAAAAAAATGCGGCGGCAATTACTCAAATTAGAGAAAGTACTGCCAAAATTAATGCCGTGGTGGCAGTTAAAGATTTAATAAAAAGTCCAACATTGGCCGATGGAGGAAATCTTTCAACTATATATAATTTAGGCGAAGCAGTAGCCAATACAGCAGAAAATGTTTTTCTTTTTAATGAAGAAGATAATAAGATGAAAGTTAAAATTGGAGGAAAATTTACTCCAATGAGTTCAGATGGAATTGTAAATGAATATTTTCCGCCAAATTTTGAATATGAATATTCTAATTGGGGAGATAACTATCAAAAACAGAAATTAAACCAATCAACTCAAGAACAAAAAAAGACTAATGACTATCAAGGTAATTCAGCTTGTTGGAGAGGAGATTCAATGGATAATGAAACCTACCAGCGAATTCTGAAATTTCAAGATAGACATAATGCTGCCATAGCTGAATGCAAAAAGGAATTAGAAATAAGTGGAAATTTTGATCTCGGGCATCCGCGTTGGTTGGAAGTTATGCAATGTGCTTGTAATAAAGATCCCGAAGCTGCAGTAGCACGCACTTATTGCTGTTCAGACGCAACAATGGAAGAAATACGCCAAGGATTAATGAATGACCTTAAGTCATTGCAAAATGGCAATAAAAAATGATAGATTAATATAAAAAGTTTTAGTCAACATTTCTAGCTATAAATTTTAAAATATTAATTTATTTAATTTATTCAGAGAATTAAAAACTCTGACAAAGATTTATGAAATTAATTGATCTTTTAAGAAAATTGGGAATTTTTCGTTCCGGATTTTCTAAGGGAACATACAAAAATGCTGTTGGTCGTCCGACTGAACTTCAAATGGATGATGTTTTTGATGCCAAAAAAGATCTGACCACTAAGAAAGATGTGAAAAAAGTTAAGGAAAAATTTACTGGAGTGGATTTGGATTAATTTTCTGATTTAAGCTTGGAATATAAAAATTTTTGTAGATCAAACAAAATTTTCTGTTGGTTTGTTTTTAATTGTAGTTTGCAAAAGATTTGTTTTTTGTTGTTTTTTAAAATTAAAAACCTTTTTAAAACTTGGTTTAAGTTATTTTTGTTTTCCTAGATCACTTCAAAATATCTTATTAATACCTCTTATTATTGAATAAATTTCTTAAACTTGACAGTGTCTAAAAAGCATCAATTAGATTTTTTATTAAATTGGTTATCTTGGAGACAAAGACATCAGAACAGAATAGATGTTATTAACAAAGCAAAATTTAAATGCTTCGAAGATACAAAAAAACTAAAATGCTTTGCCAAATCAAAACAGATTAACTATTCACACATAAAAAAGCCTTCCGCGAAAATATCGCCGAAGGCTTAATCTTTAAAAAATTTAAATTTAAGTTTAAGTCCTCTTGTTCCAATTGTTTTGTTCCAATTGTTCCAAGCCTGTTTTAAATTTTAAATTAAGAGAAGCAGCAAGTCCAAATACAGGGAACTTGCTTTCATCCCAATAGCCACTGATAATAAGTCCATCAGAACTAAAAGGGCCAACAAGAACACGCATCCCCTCAAAAGTAACCGAAGACGTTCTGACATAAATTTCCTTATCAAAGAGCTTTATTCTATTTACTTCATAGAACGTTGTAATAAACCAACACATTTCTGCTGCATTTGGTACTCGTTCCTTTTTTAATAAAAGGAACAGTTGTTCGTGCCAGTTTTTATTGGTAGAATTTGGAACTGGTACTTTTTTGATAATAATCCATTTTGTTCCAACCTTATCTTTTCTGGAAAAAATATATTGTTCTTTCTCATACCACCCGTTTTTCTTTGAAAAAAAGAGTTCCGGTTTTAAAGAACGAATTTTTAAAACTCCCATCGGAAAAGGAGGCCCTGCTATAATAGCATATTGATTAGCTTTGCACCAATGAAGCACTTCCTGATCAGGAATTGTTTCAAAAAAGTACTTAAGTTGAGCATCAGTGTACTGAACTTTCCGAACTTTTGAAATTTCACTTGGAAATATAATATCATCTCCGAGAATCAAACGAGCAACAGCTTCCTTGTCATTAAGTATTGTTTCATTTTCCATTCTCTGTTTTGCCTCCCGACGAACAAATGCCGAATTTTTTGCATTTTTTAATTCTTTCATAGCTCGCCTCTCTTGTTTTGAATTTACTCAACAATGACACTAATGACACTAATGATACTACTGATAAACACCATAAAAATCATTTTTTCAAGGTTCTTTTTTTGCTAGTTTTCAATTGGTAACACAATTATAACAAATTGTCAATGAAATTTAATAGCTCTTTATCTTTACTCAAAATACCAAGCCATTTTTTATAACCATCTAAATAATCTAATCTTGAAATTATCAAAAAAAACAACTAAAGCTAAAGCTGCTTTATGTCTGAAAAAAAATTGAATTTAAATTAGGGATTAATTAAATCTTGTTTTGAAATTCTTTTATGATATTTCCCCATCTTTTCATCTTACTTTTGTGGATAAGGGGTGTTACGTTTTAGATAGCACTTTCTTTTTTACGGGAAAAAACCTAATAAAGTATCTAATTGCTCTATCTAATAGCAAGATTGCTAAATGTTGGGTAAAAATAGTACAGCTACATTAGGAGAAGGTTCTTATGGGGCAAAATATACATAGAAAATCTACCTCTACCCCCCCATCACCTCATCCAATCAGCCCATCGTCAACCAGATAGAGGCATTGGTGGATAAGATACTTGCCACAAAAAAACAAAACCCCCAGGCCGATACGAGCCGGTGGGAGCAAGAGATAGACGGGCTGGTGTATGAGCTGTATGGGCTGAGCGAGGAGGAGGTAAAAATTTTTGATAATAATAAAAAAGGGGGGAAATTAATGAAAATCTAAAAAAAGAATTTGCGCATAACTACAAATCCTGTTTGGTTTCTTGTTTAGGTTTGATAAATTTCAAATACCCCAAAATCATTGCTATCAAAAGGCCAAAAGTAACTACTAAAAACCGAAAACGAGAATCATCTGTCATCATTCCTCGAATAATAGCATAGCAAGTAACAAAAACTCCTCCCAGCAAAACTCCTTCGGCAATGATTCTTGTTTTGGAAAGAAAAGTAAGACTGGAAATTAAAATCAAAATTGCTGCTGTTAAAGAAATTATTGAAACTTTGCGATTATAAGCTTTAAAGTCTTTTTCAAATTGACGCTGTTTCTTTTCAAATTCCACCCTCAAATCTGTTGCTTCTCGTGAGGAAGGATCAAATTTTTCCAGTTCTAAAGGATATTCTGGTTCTGAAGGTCCAGGAAAGAAAACATCAATTCCCAACCCCACAAAAAGTGCTACCATTAAAGCCAAAAAAACAGTATAAATTATTTTTAGAATCATTTTTTTAATAAAAAATTAAAAAAGAAATCACTAGGTTTAGTGTATCATACTTGTTTGATTTTTACTAGCATCATCAATTTTCAATTTTTCTAATTTTAGCTTTTTTATTTAATTTTAATTTTTATAACAATAAATTAAAAAGATATAATGATGAAAAATAAAAACACTCAATTTTTTATTAAAAAAACACTTTTTCCTTTTTGAATTAAAATAAAGGAATTTTCAAAAAATCAATTTCTTTT
>FWPV01009132.1_pt1 | contig 16923 bp, 15 predicted proteins | sample 2228371 | NCBI WGS metagenome assembly FWPV01 (sample SAMEA103939776, study PRJEB20133) | metagenome | reverse complement strand
AGTACTATGGCAGCGAATACACAGGTCACCAGCACCATCAAAATCCTGCTCAGCTACTGCAAGCGTTGCCCAGAATATTGGATCACGGCCTGCATTAGCCATCATGCTACCACGCCAATTAAAAGCTGGCTCAACAGCTCTGTTATAACCACCATGGCAGTTGTCACACTTATCTGGTGATTCAAGATTTCCCACTTCTTTTGGCTGGGTACCAGGTTGTTGAATCTCATTAGGAACAATCAAGGCACCATAGCTAATGCCAATTGTAAAAAGGAAAATAAACACAAATAATATCCATATTAATCTTCTCATTTGCTTTTTCTTCCTCCCTTTTTTTGAAATATTTTCTTTACCGATAGAATATTATTCTAATTTTTAGTGCTGGATATTTTAAAAATATTCTTTATATTAAAAATTATATTTTTATATTTAATAATATATAATTTTTATTTTAATGTCAAGCAAAAATCACTGATGTCAGGATTAATTAATCATATGCTTTATATTAATTTTGTCATCAGAATATTCTTAACCCATATTATTCTTGAAAAATTTGGCAGATGCAGTATTTGTCCCGAAAATAACGTTTGAGCGGTTTTAAATTCTTTCTAAGAAAGAATTTTCCTCGGGGGCTCGATGGATATCGAGCCGAGAAAGAGACGGAAAATGTTTTGGAAAATATAAAATCACAAAAATTGAATTCGCTAAAATACTCCTTGCAATCAGCTTGCTCTCAATGCTTCGACAATATTCATACGTGAAGCTCTTACCGCAGGTAGCACACCACCAATAAACCCCATTAAAAGCGAAAAAATCATTGCCTCGCTAACAATTTTAAAAGTTAGAGAAAAAGTGAAGGCAAGTTCAGAAAAGGTCTGGAAGTTCAATGTTGACACCGTGAAAAGTTGTAGTAATGAAGCAAAGATAAGGCCGACTAATCCACCAATTAAACCTATAAACAATGACTCAAGTAGAAAGGCTATCATTATATGTTTGCGCTGAAAACCGAGTGCTCGCAAAGTACCTATTTCGAAAACACGATTGGCAACCGCAGAATACATAGTAATCATAGCCCCGATTACTGCACCTAAAGAAAATATAATGGTAAGTGTCAGTCCAAGAATGCGTAGAAATTTCGCCATCATCTCGGATTGTTTTCTGTAATATTCAGGCTCACGCATAGCCTCAATTGTAAGACGTGGATCACTTTCAATACGAGATTTAACTTCATCAAATTTTGAAGGCTCATGCAATCTAAATACCATTGACGAATATGCAGGTCGCCTGAATGCCTGCATAAACTGGATAACATCGCCCCATATTTCTGAATTGAAGCTGGTATTCCCAGCATCAAAAATTCCTACGACTGTCCAGTCCCGCATGGCAAATCGGATATTTTCTCCAAGCCCTCCTCCTTGAAACCGTTTAGCAATACTCGAGCCTGCAATAATTTCTGACGAACCGGGTCTTGGCATCCTTCCTTCTATCAGTTTAATCTGAGGTCTAAGAACCATGGATTTATTTTCTATTCCTCGAACCGTTACATTTGAGGGCTTATCTGTTCCCCTTTTGGGAAGAACAATCAGGACTACCAATTCTTTAGCAACCATCCGTTTTCCATCTTCACCAATCGCAATTTCTGGCTGCATCTCGATTATCGATGCCTGCAATCGATCAACTCCACTTTGCACTTCAGAGCCAGCTGCCTTTCTGATTACTACAACATTATCATAGGAACCAGTCTCTACAAGAGTCTTCTCTAAACCCTCAGCAAGCATTAAAACTGCAGCAAATACAAATACAACTAACGCCATTCCTGAGGCAGTTAAAACAGTCGTTAGCCTGCGTGTCCATAGATTGCGGAGACTATATGAAAATGGCACTTTCACTTTATCCTTTCTTTATCCTTCATCCTTCATAATTCATCCTTCTTAATTTATAAGACATATTACTATCCTATCCTCCTCAATCCATCTGCTATTCTTATATTTATTGCTCTCCACGTTGGAAATACTGCTGCAATAGAACCGACAAAGAATGCAGCAATTATATCCATGTAAACAGTTCTTTGTTCAATATTGAACACTGGGAAATAAGTACTCAATTGTTGACTGAAAATCTTTGCTGCAGGAAAAGTAAGGATAATTCCGAGTGCTGCACCAAGCATTGTAATGAACAGGGATTCCCCGAATATAAGGCCAGAAATATGAAAACCACCAAACCCAAGAGTCTTGAAAATTGCATATTCTCCTATTCGTTCACGTGCAGTCATTACCATCGTATTTGCAACAACAGCCAGAATAATAAAAATAATAACAAAAGATACGAGCTGTATAGCCATTACAATTGCTTCCGTCATTGAAATAAAACTTAAAGTAAATGCCTTTTCTGTTTCAGTAAGTGTCTCTGCAATAGAGTTTTTAAAAGCACTGTCTATCTTCAAAGAAACTTCAGCAGCAAGGTTTGGATTTTTGATCTCAATCATGTACCAACCTACCTGGTCTGCCCATAACCTTTTGGCCTTCTTTAATCCCTCATTCAAATATTCCCAGTGGAAGAAAAAGGCTGTCTCATCCACATTCTGATCTCTTCCCTTATAAATACCCTTTAAAACAAAATCCCAGTTTCCCGGAAAAATCGTTCCTTTAAGAGTGATAGCATCACCGATCTTCCAGCCATATCGTTCTGCTAACTTACGGCCTGCAACTGCTGCTTTCCTGTCCCTGAAAAGAGCTTCTTTCTGATCAGCAGGTAAAATAATCTCAGGGAACATTTCAAGATATGATTTAGGCTCAACCGCATAGTTTGCAAAAAAATGTTTTTCATCTATATAAATACCCCCGAACCATGTTCCATAAGAAACTCTCTTCACTCCTTCAATCTGTCTTATTTTCTCTTTATATGAAAGCGGCAGAGGAAAAACCAAAGATACAGCATTTCTCGTTATAAGACGGCTTGCAGAAGCTGTTTCCACACCTAAATACCATGTGTCGATTACAGTTCTCAAAAGGCCGAAAGCAAGTATAGCAATAGCGACTCCAAGTATAGTCAACACAGTGCGCAACTTGTGACGGAATGCATTTTTAAAAATGAGCTTGATAATGTGCATTTAAAACACCCTTATCAAGGTGCATTATGATATGTGCTTTTTTGGCTGCTCTCGGATCGTGTGTAACCATGATAATGGTTTTCCCGAGTTCGTGAACAAGGCGTTCCATAAGTTCAAGAACATCATTTGCAGAAACCCTATCAAGATCACCGGTTGGTTCATCAGCAACGAGTATTAAAGGATCTGTCACGATAGCACGGGCAATAGCAACCCGCTGCTGTTGACCACCTGATAATTGTCCGGGATAATGTCCCATCCTGTCCGTAAGATTAACTATATTGAGAGCTGTTTCGACATGTGCCCTGCGCTCTTTTTTTGAAAGACCTGTAAAGAGTAAAGGCAACTCAACATTTTCGAAAGCAGTAAGCACAGGGATAAGATTATAGAACTGGAAAATGAAACCTACATTTGATGATCTCCATATTGCGAGTTCAGTCTCGGAAAGTTGAGTAATATCAGTTCCTTTGATCTTTATTGTCCCGCTGTCAACCTTATCGATACCTGCAATAAGATTCAATAGGGTTGTCTTGCCTGACCCTGAAGGCCCCATAAGGGCAAGAAATTCGCCCTCCTCGATATCAAGTGATATATTATTTAATACCTGTAAAATCTGATCACCTCTGCGATATGATTTACAGAGGTTTTTTATTTCGACGATTATATTACTGTCAGCCATTTATTTTTCTTTAATCTTTATCCGCAAACCGTCTCTCATTTTATTCAATGGCTTAAGAACAACTCTATCACCAGCCTTCACTCCATTCAAAATTTCTACCATTTCCCCAAGCTGAGCACCAATAGTTATGGGCGTCTCTTTGACTCTATCTTTCATGACAAGATACACAAAACTTTTACCATTTCTTGTTGCGACAGCATCTTTATTAATAGCTGTAAAGGGGTCCTGTTCTTCTAATTTGACTTCTCTGGACAGAAAAGCCACCTTTGCACTCATTTCAGGTAATATGCGTTTATCTCTGTCAATAAAACTGACTTTCACAAGTACAGTTGCTTTTGTTCGGTCGGCAGTCGGCACAATCATATGCACTTTTCCTCGGAAGCGTAAATCTGGTAAGGCATCGAGTTGAATCTCGCATGGTTGTCCGATTTTTACGTTTTGAATGTTTGATTCTGATACATCAACTTCGACCTGTAGGGAACTCATATCAGCTATAGTTACTACAGCAGCCTTTGCATTCGCAGCTGCACTGAAAGGGCTAACAATATCTCCAATGTCTGCATTTTTTGTCAGAACAACCGCATCGAATGGTGCTCGGATAAGTGTATATTCCAGTGATACTTTTGCAACCTGAAGAGCTGCCACACTTGCTTTTACTGAAGCTTCTGCTGATTCAACCAATGCAACTGCCTTCTTGTAACGTGCATCTGCTGTATCATAATCTGCCTTTGAAACAAAATCTTGTTCAAAAAGATTCTTGATTCTATTGAAATGCAAACCTGCATCAGTAAGCTCAGCTTTTGCCTGTTCAAGATTATATTGTGCCACTTTAAGATTAGCTTCGGCCTGTTGCTTGGAAGCGAGCATATCTTCGTTTTCCAGTTGAGCAATAATTTCGCCTTTTCTAACTCTGCTTCCTTCTTCTACCTTGATTGACACCAGACGACCTGTCACTTTTGATGCAACTGCAGCCTTGCGCTGAGCAACAATATATCCGCTGGCATTCAATACAGTAAATGTCTGTGACGGATAAATTTGTGTTACATTTGCAACTTCTACCTCAACAGATGGGGCCAAAAATCCTGTCAGGTAGAGGATTATGATAATAGCAATAAGAATAATTGATGCAACCCAATAAAAAAACTTCTTCTTTCTTCGCGGGCGATAAATTGCAGCGGTCTTATCAATCTTTAACTGAGACAGGTCTTCATTTGACATTCACTTCTCCTTTTAAGAAAAAGATAGATTTTTGTATATATTGTATGGCTTGAAATTTTAAACTCATCAGGATATTTTAATAACAGGATTGTCTTCCTTCGCAAAGACAATTTTTCTCTCATTATTTAGAATATTAAATATTCATTGATATAGAAAAATTTTTTGCAGATATTTATATGAGATAACAATCAGAGCTGACTATTTTTTATCCCAATTGCCATTTGCATCCTGTATCCACCATCCTTTTTTTGCCTTATCACGTCTCAATGCAGCAAACTGTTCGACAGCTAAAGGCATGGCCTTTTTCATGGTTTCCTCATTCTCTCTATCCCTGTTAACCCTTATGATTGCTTTTGCCATACCATTCATAACTGTCTTCCTGTTTTCGTTCTCCATGTCAACAAGCGATTTGTCTTGAGGACTGAGTTTTCCTTCTCTTACTATAAGTAATCCATTATTCCCCTCGCCTACAATTCCACTATCCCTTAATCTGTCAATCTGGGGAAGCCTTTTACCCATCTCATTATATGCATTTACTACATCCGGCATCTTCTTAACAAGCTCTGCAACCTTATCTGCAAGTCCGGCCTCCTGAGCATAAGCAGTTGAAATAAATTCAAAACGTATCGAGCTTTCGGGTTTGCCCTCTGGCTTTTGAATACTTTCCCCTTGATCTGTTTTCATGAGCTCTTTTTCAAGGTTTTTGTATGCCTCCTGTACATCTTTCTCTGGAAAGTAAATATTTACCGTTATTGCAACACATGAGGCCATTATAAAAGCCAAAGCTATTAGAAGATAACTTTTCCTTGTTTTCATAAATAGAATCCTCCTCTTAAATGTTAATTTTTCTCTTTCTTAGCCCTGTTTGCTGCCTCTGTTATCGTCCACATAAGGTCATCTATTGCTATCCTATTATTAAAAGGGGCAACCTTAATTAAAAGATCGTTGAAGCCGAAAAAGTTTTTATTAGAGATCTCAAATTCATTGAATATTAGAAATCCATTTTTTACATAAAGATTCATAATCCCTTTGTCAAAATTTCTATCACCAAGATATGATTTAATGGACTGCCCACCGACCTTTTTCAAGAATTCTCTGCTCAATTTAGTCTTTTCTTTATTAGTACTATATGTCCAGAAATCGGTCTTGCCGAGTATTTTAGATATTCCTCCCTTCGTGCCTTTTAAATGTATTAAACCATCAACCATCCCTGACAAATAACCGCGAATTGGTGTTATTTCATCACACAGGGTTGAAAGTTTAATGCCTTTTAAAATTGCTCCTACTCTATAATTATAACCGTTTGAGATATCAAAAAGAGCTGATCCTTGAATTTTTCCTCCGAAAATATCAGCACTGAATTGTTCTACATTGAAAATATTCCCTTCCTGTTTCAGCCATATAGATATATTATCTAATAATTTGAACCCATACATTAAAGTACCAATTTTTATTCTACTGTATGTACTGTCACTAATCTCACGGGAAAAATATTTTTTAAGATTATTGAATTCTGAACGTTCGAACAACGGCATATCCTTTATAAACTTCTCACTGGGTCTTTTATATTCAATTGGTATAATACCATTTACAGGTCCAATATAATACTCCCTGTTTTCTCCTTCAAGAACAATATTATTTAATTTTAATCTCCCGTCCAGTTGTAATGAAGAGGTAGTATATTTAAGAAAAAGTTCAGAAGAAAAACTACCTCCAAGTTCAGCATAAAGAAGACTGTCTGGAAATACTTCCCAGAAAGTCTCCCGAATATCTGTTAATTTTACTTCTGGATGGGCTATTTTCATCTCCAATAATCTGTCCTTTTGTGTAAATTTTTTTAAAGTTCCAGATATTTCTGCTGATATTCTTTCGCCAGAGGTTACGATAATAAAATTTAGATCTTCTCCTTTAAATTTACTTTCCCCTGTTAATACGAAATCTTTTAGTATGGTTTTAGTATTTTTATCGAGCACTTCAATATTTTCTGCGATTATTTTTGCATTACCTTCTATAGACCCATCATTCTGCAATATTCCATCAAATATAACATTTTTGAGAACTCCTGACACTTTATAAGGCATCTCTATGTTTTTCATCACCTCGACCGACAATTTATCTAAATCAATATTTTCTGCATCTAATACAATTTTTATCGGGAATGGGCTTTCAGATATCTTCCCTTCTGCCTTCAGCATTACATTCCCCCTAAAGACTTCAGCCTTTGGAATTTCAAGTAATAAGTTTTTATTATCAATTTTTCCGCTGCCTTTTATAAAAACAATATGCATAGCGCTGAAAGTAATTCTGTTAATAAAGAAATCAAGATCTCCAGAGATCAAATTTTTCCCTATGTTTATATTCAAAAAAAGATCTGTATCCTTTATTTCTGATTTTTTTACGGGATAATCAGCATTTAATTTTTTTATTTTGATTGTTGCTCTGTTCATCTTTCCTTTTTCTGGAAAATTTACAGTCAAAAGCTCAGATGACAATTTGAAATCGTTCCCTTCGATATTTAAGTTTCTTAAAACAAAATTTTCACCACTATTATTAATGAGAAATTCTGTATGTAGTTGGGGTATTTTAAATTTGTTATATTTCACATCCTTTATATCGGCAAGACCCTCAACTGAGAATTTTCTTCCTTTAATATTTCCTTTAACATTCAGTGCAAGACACTCTGCCTGCACTTTCTTTTCCTTTTCAATATTTATTTCAACAGGAGTGAGTTTGATAATAGACGCAAAAACTATATCCTGGAAGTTTTCTTTTGTAGTAAATTTAAAATTTGTATCTGCAGATGCATTCACTGCATGTCCTTTCAAACTAAAGATTCTGGCAGTAGTTTTTACTACGCCAGCCGCCTGTCTTCCTGGTATAAATGTCAGCCGTGAATTGATTGCCCCTATGTCTGTTCCCTTTGATTTTAAGACGCCATCCCTGAGTTTAACTGTACCGGATATTTCAGGAAAATGTTTTTTTACTCTTCCATGAATTAAAATATTTTCTGATGTAATCATCCCTTCTATTCGAATATTTTTCATAAAATTAAAAGCTGATAGATCAAGCTTTCTTATTTTTGGCCATATGTTAAAGACAAAGTCTTTATTCTCTTTTTTTATCTCCCCTTTCAAAGTGGCAGCAGTCACATTATCAGAATGTAGAGAGCAATTTTCAATAGAGAGTAAATTGTTCTGTATACTAAAAAAAGCACTAATATCTAAAAGGATTTCTTTTGCATCTTTTTTAAAAAAAACAAAACCTACCTCTCTGAATTTTAACTCAGATTTGATATCCAGTCCTTTTGAGGTATCACCCGATGTATTCAAGTAAAAACTGCTTTTCGTCTTTACAGTATTTATGCCATATTTGTCAAAAAATTGTTTGAACAGCGATAGATTTATGTCTTCAGATGTAACAGTTATGTTCAATCTTTTCGGATCGTCTTTCAGGTATGCCCAACCTTCAAAACTTAGCTTATTATTTCCAGCAAATAATGTATTACCTTTTATTGAGGTCTTTATTCCTGCATTCGATGAAAGATTTTTTATATGTATATCGATTTTTTCTGTCTTAAATACTTTATTAAAATCGATAGAACCAGATCTTATTTCAAAGTCATCTATCTGGTAAGTAATTGTGGGCCTCCTCTTGAAAAAATTTCTCATCTTTTCCGAAATATTAAACCTTCCTTCCCTGTCTTTTATGAGGGTAAGCTCAGGTCCATAGACAATAATCTTTTTAGAATGGAATTTTTTGTTAACAAGCTCCCTATATTTCATGTTTAAATGAAGTTTTTTTATTTTGAGGAGTTCTCCTGGAGTAAACTCCTCAGGGTTTTTTACTGAAATATCATGTATGTTTATGCCATTTGCACCAATGGATATATCATCTATTACAACCTTTTGACCAATAAATGAAGTAGCCTCAACTTCCATTTTTGTAATAAGGGCTTTTTTTAAATCCTGATATTTAAGATAGGCAAGGGTAATAACGCAGATAACAATGACGAGCAGTATAATAGAGATTATTTTTATTAAGCTTTTTACTTTCAATGACATAATCTATATTACAACTCTTTACTGCTCTAAGAATAATTTTTTGTCTTGTTTTGATTAAAAGTTATATCACCAATCCTGCTATCAAGAGGTTTATCCGAAAAATGCATTTCACTTAATGCAGAGTGAATAACAATTTAAAAGAATTCCTTCAGAGTATTCTCCAACCTTGATAAATCAAATAATTGTTTGACTAATGGATTGTCTTTGATGACTGGCACTCTTTCTTCTAAAATAGGACGATAGTTTTTGTAGATTATTCCGATGGGGATGCGTTCTCCCCATTCAAGCGCCTTTTTGAAAGCTTCGATTCTGTTTTCTGGGTTATATTCAGGCTCTATTTTATATACCCTTTGCTTATACCATTCATATGTATTAATTTTATTGAAAGTCACACATGGCTGAAGTATGTCTACAAAGGAAAATCCTTTGTGATTGATTGCTTGTTTTATGACTTCTTTTAAATGAATAGTATCACCAGCAAAGCTTCTTGCTACAAAACTACAGTCATTTGCAACCGCAAGTGCTATTGGATTTAACTGTTCAGAAAAGACGCCATATGGTTGATTTTTGGTTATCATTCCTTCCAGACTCGTAGGAGAAGGCTGCCCTTTTGTTAATCCATAAATCTGGTTGTTATGAACAAAAAGTTTCACATTAATGTTTCTCCTCATAGCATGTATGAAATGATTACCGCCCTCACCGTAACAGTCACCGTCTCCTGCTACAGCAATAACAAGCATCTCATGATTTGCAAGCCTGATACCTGTAGCAACAGGTAATGTCCTTCCATGAAGTCCATTGAAAGTATTGCATTTTAGATAATGTGGAAATTTTCCTGCCTGCCCAATACCTGATACTATTGTAAATTGATGAGGCTCGATGCTGAGTTCGACCATTGCCTCTTTAAATGCCTTCAGGATGCCGAAATTCCCGCATCCGGGGCACCATGCAGGTGTCTGACCTTTATAGTCTTCCAATGCAGGCATTTACTTCTCCTAAAAGACCTTCCACTGTAAATGGTCTCCCATCGTATTTGTTAATATGCGATTTGAATTCATAACCCATCTCTGCCCTCATAAGTCTTGCAAACTGTCGAGTTGCATTGTTTTCAATACAAACGCTCAGCTTTGCATTCTTCAGCAGTTTCAGATAATCAAATTTTATTACTGGAAAAGGATAGATTTCGCTGAAATGGAGCATAGAGATTTTATTTTTACCATATAACAAATCAACAACTTCTTTCATAACACCATATGTTGAACCCCAGCCCACAATTATCATATCCGGATTTTCATCACCATAAAAAATTGGCGGAGCTATATCTTTTTTTATCATTGTCAGCTTTCTCAAAAGCCTCTTATCAACCATCTTTATTCTTGTCTCTGCATCTTCAATAATATGACCTTCTTCATCATGTTCATCACTGTCTGTTATAACCAGATTTTTTGAATCTCCTGGAATACCAAGAGGTGATATGCCGGTTTCTGTAAAGAGATGTCTTTTATAGCCCTCGTATCTCTTAAATTCATCCCCCCGGAGTCTGTAATCGGTAAATATGATCTTGCTCATATCAAATCCTTCGAATGTCCATTCAGAATCGGCAAGGTACTGGTCAAAGAGAATAATAGCCGGCACCTGATATTTCTCCGCCATATCAAAAGCTTTGTTCGTAAGGTAGAATGCCTGTTCAGGTGTTCCTGGAGAAAAAACTATTCGAGGAAATTCCCCATGTGCAGCGTGAATAGCGAATAATAAATCTGCTTGCTCAGTTCTTGTTGGAAGTCCTGTAGCAGGCGCAGGTCTCTGCCCTAATGCAATAACTATAGAAGTTTCAGTCATTCCTGCCAGAGATAGCCCTTCTACCATTAAAGCAAAGCCTCCTCCCGCTGTCCCAACCATTGCTCTTACGCCTGCAAATGATGCACCTATCGCCATATTTATTGCTGATATTTCATCCTCCGCCTGTTCAATTATAATTCCATACTCTTTCGCTTTTCCTGCAAGATAATTCATTATGCCAGTAGAAGGTGTCATTGGATATGCAGAATAGAATTTGCACCCTGAAGCTATTGCTCCAAGGGCAATAGCTTCTACCCCTGCAATAAGCATCTTTGTTCCTGATACAGAAGTTGGAATAAACGAACATTTCGGGCAGTTTTCGAGAGCAAAAGTATGCCCTGCTTTTGCAGCTCTGATATTGGCCTGCACCACATCCTCGCCCTTCTTTCGGAATGTGTCCTGTATGATGTTATTAAGAATATTTAGGTTGAGCCTCAGCATTCCTAATACAGCTCCGATTGCAACCGTATTGGCCATTATCCTGCTGCCGCCATGTTCAACTGCCAATTTGACAAAAGGGATATCCAGAAAGCCCCCCTTATCCCCTTTTTCTAAACCACTCAAAATACCCCCCTTTTCTAAAGGGGGGATGGGGGGATTACCGACCATGCTCGAGTCGTAAATAATAAAACCCATTTCTGATAGTTCTCTTTTATGGAGTGATATGCTCTCTTTATCCAGAGCAACAATGATATCAATGCTATCTCTTGATGCCATTACAGGTATGTCGGAGAAGCGTATCTGGAAGAAATTGTGACCACCCCTTATGCGCGATTCGTAATCCTGATGGGTAAAGACATGATAACCTGATCTTGAAAATACCTTTGCGAGTGTATCCCCGATGGTTTGAATTCCCTGTCCCGCCTCCCCGCCAATTTTTATCGAATAGTCCATTGCTTATTTTCCCTTTGCTAAGGGTGAAAATATTCCCCTACACAAAACTCTTTCTTAAATTATTCAGCCATACAATATGGCTTTTCTCTTCATTTATAATCTTATCCAGAATCTCTTTCTCGCTGATTGTCTCTCTTAAAGCATGATAATACAATAATGTCTCACGTTCAAAACAGAGAGCAAAATCAATAGCCTCTCGTGCAGACTTCACATGTTCAAGTGAAGGCAGACATTTATCTTTTCCAAGAAAAAATTCAGAATCAACAATAGCCCTTAGATAAAGTTTAATCTCATCCCATCCCTCAGGTTCTTCATCTGTTAACTTATTTAGCAATTCTTCAAAACTCCTTCCATGCTTTGTTTCATGGGTTGCGAGGAGCTCAAAGAGTTTTTTCAATTCATTTTTATCCTTGAATTTTTCTGCCATGAGTGTATAAAACTCATTGCCCAGTTTTTCAGTCTGAACAGCCTGTTCAACAATTTCTCTTATAGAAAATCTTCCCATATTTAAACCTCCATTCAAATTATTGGCTAAAAACTATATATATTTTTATATCACGTGATGAATATCATTGATTGAAATTCTATGGTTATCAATAAGGCGACTTAGAAAAATTAGACCCCCACAGGGTTTTGCGTCTATCTTTTGTGCAAAAAAGTCACAGTCGTTTTGAGAGAAAGGACAAAAGTTACAAAGACTCTGGATTAGTTCTTCCTTAGTCGTATGGTCCGGCTCGTACTGTAAATCTTTTAAAGGAATGATTATACCCTTATTTATTAATCTCTCAATAATTGTAAAACCAAAACATTCAAGTTCTTCATCCTTGCCAGGTTTATAATATGGGCAGAAACGAAGACATATTATCTTTTCTAAATTGATTGCTTCCATGTTCCTTTAATTTTATTCAAGGCACTTTCTCCCATATGCTTATCAAAAATACACACTTAAGTATATCACAAAAAGACGGAAGCAAATAAAAGCATGATATATTCATTTTAGTATAAGATATAGATAACAATGAAATTTTTTTTAACCAAAGAGACTTCACTTAAATGGCTTGAAAAGCCTTCCATATATCATATAAAAAAGGATGATCTTTATGAGGTTGATTTTGATTCTTTCTCTTTTTTAAAGGAATGTGCTTCAGGAGTTGGCTGTGACTCAGAAAATTCTGAATTTATTCAATATTGTCTGGGAGAAGGGATATTAACCAAAGATAAGATAAAACTCAAACGCCCGCCTGTATTACAATCTCCAATTCCTTCACTCCGATATCTTGAGTTACAGATAACAAATAGATGCAATCTTAGATGCAAGCACTGTTTTGTTGATACAAAAAAATATTCAGAACTCTCAGTCAAGCAAATAAGAAACATCCTGATAGAATTTGAGGAAATGCAAGGATTAAGAGTTTTGATTTCAGGTGGTGAGCCAACTGTTCACCGTTCATTTGAACAATTAAATGAGATGCTACCTGATTTCTTTTTACGAAAAGTCTTTTTTACGAATGGTTTATTGCTTGATAGACATCTTTTAAGAAAACTCCACGTAGATGAAATTCAGATAAGCATAGATGGACTTGAAACCTCTCATGATTTGTTAAGAGGGAAAGGCACTTATAAAAAAGCTATGAACGCTTTAAATACTGCACTTGATCTGGGGCTTGAGGTATCAGTATCAACTATGGTTCATTCAGGCAATCTGAATGACTTTCAAAAAATGGAGAAACTCTTTAGAAGTATTGGGATAAAGGATTGGACTGTTGATATTCCATGCGTTACAGGGAGATTGAAAGAAAATCCTGAATTATATGTACCTCCTGAAGTGGCTGGGAAATATTTAAGGTATGGTTATGGAGAAGGACTTCATACAGGCCCACCTGGGTTTGCCTGTGGCTTGCATTTAATGGCAATAACATCTGATGGCAGAATTGCAAAATGTACATTTTTTTCAGAAGATTCTGTTGGCACCATAGATGAAGGATTAAGACGATGTTGGCAGAAAATAAAACCTATCAGACTTAATGAACTAAAATGTGACTGTAAACATATTGAAACATGTAGAGGAGGCTGCAGATACAGAGCTTTGCTTCTTGGCGATTTTTATGGAAAAGACCTTTACAAGTGCTATTTTTATGATAAAATTAATAAATAAACGCAGGACATGAAGTCCTGTTTCCTCTTCGAAAGGAGGTGTACTTAATGACAATAAAAAAAGTACAGAAAAGGGTTTGTACAACCTGCAAGTGTAAAAGTTCCTGCTAATTCATTTAAAATAATAGAGGCTGGAATTAAAGGCCAGCCTCTATTATTTCCACCATAATTATTCCAGGGTTATTGCCTGGGTTGGGCAGGTTTCAGCAGCTTCCTGACAATTACAGGTGTCGCATTTGTCAGGACCAATCACATGAGCTTTACCATCATCACCTACTTTGAAAACCTGTGGGCACAGCTCCTCACATGTTGCACATCCTTCACAGAGATCTTCATTAATGACAGGCTTTGGCATTGATACATACCTCCTTACTTTTAAATTTTTAAATAAGAAAACCCTTTAATGAAGGGAAAAACAAACCCATTATAATATAAAATTTTAAAATTTTCTATATTCTGTGCTCTAAAATTTCAATATTTGTTAAGCCCATGGAGTGCCACCATCAACAATACTGTGCTCTTCCCACATGAACCAGCTTCCAGTGTCTGAAAGGAAAAAATATGTATTCGCAAAAATTTCATAATGTTGCTGTTCTTCTTTAACAAGCCTTTCAAATAGCGCTCTTTCTTTATCTGTTGCTGCCTCCGCACCTGCATTTTTGTAAAATTCAACTCCTTCTTTTTCCATCTGCATAGCAATCTTGAATGCCTCAAGCTCATCTGAAGTTGCTTCAATCCTTTTCATCATCGAATCTTTCATAGTCTCAAAGATCGTTTTTATATTTCTCATAGGGTTCACTTCCTGAATAGTGATATCTATTTCTTTAAAAATCTGTGAGAGCATCTGCAGGTGTCTTTTTTCATCTTCAACAATACTTGCAAACATTTTTTTGCCGACAGGGTGATTTGTCTTTTCAGATGCTTGATTATAAAAATCTATAGCATCCTTTTCCATTTTTATGGATATTTCAATTGCATTCATCTTCTCCTCCTCTGCTCAAGATTGGAAATATTGAACAGTTTTTATCTAAAGTTTAATCATTTTATAAAATGTAATCAACAATTACTTACTGTCAAAAATTCTATTCGAATTTTACAAATTCTTCAATCTTTCTTCTGAATGCTCTCGGCAGAAGGTTTGTCTCCTTCCTTAACGCTCCGATTGCTATAAGCATAGGAATAATTTTGTCATCAGGTATATTGAACTCCTTTTTGATACAATCTTCGTCAAACCCATCCATTGGATGGGTTTCAAGCTTAAGGCCTCTTGCTGCAATCATGAGATTCATAGCAAAAAGTGCAGTATTCTTTACCGCAAAAATCTTTCTCTTTAGACTATCTACAGTTCCATATAATGTCTTTGTCATATTCACATATGTTTCTCTCATTTCTGGCTTCATATAACCAAGTTCTTGCCAGCTATCAAGTACATGATCTAAATTTTCCTCCAAACCTCGGGGATCTGCGATCAATATCAGGACAGCAGAAGCCTCTTCTACTTTTGGCTGATCAAAAGCACATCTTCTTAAAATCTTTTTTCTTTCAGGGTCTTTAACAATAATAACCTTCCATGGCTGCAGATTGAAGGAAGATGGGGCTAAATTTGCGATTTCTAATAGTTCTATTATAATATCATCGGATAATACCTCTTTAGACTCGAAAAAATTTACTGAACGCCTTTCTTTTATTGCTTGAATAACATCCATTTCCACTACCTCCATAGTTTAATATTCAACAACTTCTCTTTCTCTAATATTATCATTGCAAGGAATTATGTCAACTTTAAACCAAATTCATTGCTACACAATAATTTATGTTATAAAAGTTTTTGCAATAGGGACGAAGGAACTCAACAAGCTACTTCATAATGCCTGCTTTGAAACGAATTATTTCTGACAAGTGTGAAATCAGCTATAATTAAATAAAACATGCGAAAACCTTCATACATTCAACTTTATCTGACTTTGAGATGCAACCAGAATTGCATCTTCTGTTTTAATAAGATAATTCCTCACAAGAATTCTTTCAAAGATATGGATATTAAAGAAGCATATCTTCTCAGTGATTTATTTTCAGCAAATGGCATTTCAGAAATAGACTTGCTTGGCGGAGAGCCCTTACTCGTTACCTGGCTTAATGAATTTCTTCTTTACACAATAAATAAAAGAATCACTATTAATATAAGTACAAATGGAAGTCTTACTGAATCTATAGAACAACTAAAAGACATCCCAGCAGATTTCCTTAATATAGGTTTTTCTATCCACGGTTTTTCAGAAACTCACAATACACTCACCAAATCTGATAATTTTGCTTTAACTACATCCGGGATTAAAAGATTAATAGAGGCAGGAAAAATTCCACATGTGAAAAGCACACTAACATCTGAAAATATTGATGATATTTTTACTCTTGCTGATTATCTTATAGAACTCGGGGTTCAGAGATATTACCTCATGTTTGAAGATACAATAGGTATGAGTAATAATTCAAATTGCACTACATTCACGGATTCTTTTAAATTTTATCAGAATCTTAAAAATTCAGTTCAAGGACAATTAAATATAGGGGCTGTTTTCGCATCAGGCTTTATATCGGAATTAAGTGGTTCTCATATGAGATGTAAAGCGGGCACTGACAAGCTTGCAATATTACCTGATGGTTCAGTTTTTCCCTGCAATCTTTTTGCCGGATTTCAAGAATTCTACCTCGGCAATATATTTACTGATAAATATGATAAAATTTTAAAAAACCCTGTGCTTGAATATTTCAGAAACTATAAGGGAAACAGTTGCATAAATATTAATTGCGAACATTTCTTTTCTTGTAGAGGAGGCTGTCCAGCTCATATCTATTATTATTCCAGTTCTTTTGAAGGAGGAGACCCACGCTGTAAAAATAGTTAATTTTTTAGTAAAATTAATAAAATTGTTTTAAAAATTAGTAAATATATATTAAAAATAATCTAATGT
>FWPV01009127.1_pt1 | contig 16924 bp, 16 predicted proteins | sample 2228371 | NCBI WGS metagenome assembly FWPV01 (sample SAMEA103939776, study PRJEB20133) | metagenome | reverse complement strand
GTAAATCCACTAACCTAATCAATGTGTCATTAAGAATAAGTTGGCCTGATTTGAATTCAATGGTTTTTCCAGGCCAAATCCCAACATGCTGGGTTAACCCGGTCAGCATGTTGAATACGGTCGACTTGCCCACATTGGGCTGCCCAGCCAGGGCAACGGTTATACATCGACGATACTGGCATTGACATTGGTGCCTGTGTTCACTCATTTTGAATGTCCGGGCAGCTCCTGAACAATCACTTTACTTGCTTCGATGCGGCCCAAAGCGACCCTGGAATCTTTTACCGCGATAATGATCGGTCCATATCCATAATTCTGGACGATAACGACCTCGGTCCCGATGGTAAAACCCAGAACGAGCAGGCGGTTGATTAATCCTTTCCCGCCAAGAAAGTGATAGATCACAGCATGTTTTCCCGCTCCAAGTTCGCTCAGGGGTGTTTGTTCGGGCTGCATGGGTTGTTTCTCCTCGTAGTGGGTTTCGATGAACAATGGAAACACCGATCTGTAAAAACCTGCCATGACGATTCACGGTGTTGTTTCGTTCGAAAACCGCCGTTAAGGTTTGATAGGGTGATCATCTTTTCTCTATGATCTCCTTCTTAACCGGTGCGGCGGTTGGGTAATAAGCAGGGTATGCGCTCCAAAACCTGACTCCGTACCGCTCGACAACCTGGGCTTTTCCGCTCCTTTCCAGTTCCTTGAGCGAGTCAATGACATCCCCTCCTGTCCATCTTGTCAGGGTTTCTGTTAATTCCGTTTCTTTCATCGGATGGCGGGTAATAATCCCGATGATCGCATCCGCCAGGTTTTCTTCCCCGCTAAGATCGAATGTGCCAACCGCCGGACTCATGACGCGGGCGGTGTGACCAAGGATAGCTCTGGCGCGTAAAAGCCCTTCTTCATCGGGAGGCTGGACCCAGGTCTCTGCCGGCGGGCGTGTTGGCTGAAGGATGTGGACCTCATCCGGCTGAATCCGCTTGAGCAGTTCCGCAATTTCGATCAGGGCTTCTTCCGTATCATTCAAGCCTCTCACCAACATCACTTCGATCCACAGTTTTCCGTGGTATTCCTTGCGGAAAGCGATCAGTCCATCTACGAGCCGATTGAATGTTAACCTCGGATATGGCCGATTAATCTTCCGGTAGAGTTTTGGGTTCCCCGCATCTAAGGTCGGCAGCACTGCATCCGCCGGGGAAAGTTCATCTTGAATCTCCCGTAAATAGAGTAAGGAGCCGTTTGTGATGACGGCTACTGGAATTTGGGTCAGAGACTTTACCTGCCGGATCATTAAGCCCAGGCTGGCATGCAGGGTCGTCTCACCAGAACCGACAAACGTGATCCAATCGATTTCTCCTGGTTTGTGCGCGTCCAGAGCTTCTTCAACCTGCTTGATGATTTCTGAGGGCAGATAAAAATTTTTCCGATCATTGGTCAACGGCCTGGTTCGACCCAACTGGCAGTAAACGCAATTCCAATTACAGGTCTTAAGTGGGACAGGATCAATCCCCAGCGATTGTCCCAGGCGGCGTGAAGGTACTGGACCAAAAACATTCTTCATGGGTATACTATTAAATCCCGTCCAATGTTCAGCTGCGCTCAACAATTCGCAACAGGCTGTCTCTTGACGGATTACAGCTACTGATCAAGTTCTTCGAGACGCTTGTTGATGGCATCAAGCTGATTTTTTAACCAATCCGCCCGTGTTTTCAGGATCTCAGCCTCGGTTTGCGGCGTTGCGGTAGGCGTGTAGGCACCTCGTTGCCAGCCGAATAATCCGGTCGCGTGATACATATTCCGCCAGCCGCGCCCGCCGCCCCCATAGCCATATCCTACCCATGGCCATCCAACATTCCCGAATCCCGGGAATCCATTGCCAACACAAAAGCCGGCTCGCCGGCCGGTCATCGGCCCCGCACCCATGGGTCCTGTTCGATCTCCTCTAGGCATTTCACTGATCTCCTTTCTGGTAGAGAATTACTGCATCATCCGGCCGCGACGCTGCCTGCGCCGCCGGAGAGGATAATGCGTTTCCGTCCGCAGTGCGATTGACTTTTGATCCTGCGCAGTCGTAGCCGACCTTCGTTCTAAGTAAGCTAAAAGAACATCTACTATTCGGGGGAGAACATGCTGACCAAGAAGCGATAGCGCAGCCATACCCCAGGATTCCTTGCTGGGAGGCCTTCCTAATTCCAGATTGGCGCGAACAACCTCCATTGAAACGGGTTTCGGGAGCACTGCGGGCTGCGTAGCCCGGTTTACCTCCAACGCGCCCGTTGGGCATACATCCATGCAGGACTGGCAGAAGGAGCATTTTGACCGGTCGATGAAAGCAATGCCGTCTCGCAAGTGGATGGCAGCATTGGGGCAGGCTTCCACGCAAGCCCCACACCCTTGACACAATTCCTTGTTTACGATCACTTCCACTGACAACCTCTTTCTCCTTTCGAGCGCCGGCTCCTTCTCTCTGACCGTTGGACGAGAGCCGGAAAAACAGGCAGAGAATTATGGTTCCTCCAGCTTATCAATCAAGTGCTGCCCAACCGACCGGTCGCTGTCATCGGATGGGCAGATGATCAGAATACAGTGAGCAGGGATATCGTTACTGTTTTCCCAGCGATGAGGGATATGAGCCTGAAAGATCAGACTGTCGCCTTTTTCGAGAATAAATTCGCTTTGTCCAACCCGGTACACAATGCTTCCATCCAAACAATAGATAAACTCTTGCCCGGTATGCACGATTGCTTCAGGGCCGCTGTTCGTTTTTGGCTTCGCGGTCATCAATAATGGAGTGGCTTCCCCTAAAGCAAGTCCGCCTCCTAAATCCTCAAGTTCTCCATGAGGGAACATCGTCAGAGGTCTGTGGCCGGATTTTTGAAACACCACATCTTTATATGTGGTTGTCTGTTCAAAGAATGCAGTTATCGGAACCTGTAAAGCGGTGGCTAACTGCTGAAGCGTATTGACATTTGGGGAGGTTTTTTCATTTTCAATCAGGCTGAGGGTATTGAAATTCAAGCCGCTTTTTTCCGCCAGGGAACGAAGAGACAATCCCTGCATCAGGCGTAATTCCTGTAGGCGCCGGCCGACATTGACTTCGTTGGAAGCCTGACTGTCCGCTGAAGGCTGCATCACTGCCATCAGGCTCTCGCGCCATCTGCTTTGGCGCCTGATTTGCCGGGGTCTGGATGGATTCTGGTTATTCGCTGGCATTCAAATCCCCTTTCCGCATTTATACCAATATTATAGTACAAAATCTAAATTTATCAAACAATAAATTATGACAAGTCTGTTGTTCATACATGGTCCAATGGGGCCCAGCGGGTGAGCCAGCCAATGCTGGGTGAAAAGCATCAAAGACGGTACTCCCCAGAACTGCATAAGCTTGGGTGACCGTCCTTTAACAGGAGCGCTTTTCGCAGCGGTGCTGTCCCAGCCCTGGACAGGCTCTCCCATCCCAGTTTCTCCATGTAAGTGGAAATCAAACGGGCCCATCTCACATCAAGTTTGGCGGAGGAGTTTTATCGCATTTCTTCCAAAGAAACGGCGGCATTTTCTCCCCAGCAAATCCGGCAAAACTTCGGGTGTTGATAAAATTGTTGTTGCCCCATTCAATATCCGTGAGAAACGATCAGGCTGGATTTTCCAGCCGCAGAACAACGCCCACAGAAAGATTGTGTATCAAACCATCGGATACCGTGAAGGTTCCAACCGCAAAATGAAAACCCTGGATCAATTGGGAAACACAATTAATTTGTCCAGTTACCCTAAAAGGGTCATTTCGTTAGTGCCTTCGCTGACAGAATTGCTGTTCGATCTGGGGCTGGATGAAGAGATCGTGGGGATAACCGCGTATTGCGTTTTACCGGAAGAAAAAGTCAGCGGCCGTGTGAAAGTTGGCGGAACCAAGCAATTCGATTTCAAAATCATTGACGATCTGAAACCAGATCTAATTATCGGCAGCAAAGAAGAAAACGATCAGGAAGCGATCCGGCGGTTGCAGGAAAGGTACCCCGTATGGATCAGCCATGTGGTCACCATCGAAGACGCGCTGGAGATGATCAAAGCGGTGGGAACCCTGGTAAACCGCCGCGCGGATGCGGACCAACTTGTACGCGAAATAAACAAGGGAATGGGTGCTCTACCGGCATTCCGGCCCATGCGTGCCGCTTATTTGATTTGGAAGAATCCTTACATGGTGGCGGCGGGCGCCACATTCATTAACGAAATGCTTCGCAAGTGTGGATATCTCAATCTTTTTGAGAATCAACGCAGATATCCGCAAATCATTTTGGATGATTTAAACGACGCTGAAGTGATTTTGTTATCCTCAGAGCCCTATCCTTTTACATCGGAAGACGTTGATTTTTTTACAGCGAGAAATCCATATCAGAGGGTATACCTTGTTAACGGGAAGATGTTCTCCTGGTACGGGAGCCGGATGAAATACGCTCTGGCATACTTTAAGAAATTGCGCTCGAGTTAGCGAGGAGTGCCGGCGAGTTCCGTAAAATCATACTTTGCGCCTTTGGGCGGTGAATGTTTGATGGGTTGGAACCTGCATCGGGGTGGAAGGCATGCCGTAAATTCCCCCGTGTTTCCCATTCCCCTCGAACCTGTTTCTCGTAACCTTGAATCTCGGGGCGGGGATTATCCTTCCAGGTCGGTTTCGGGCGAAAAGAAGAAGGCCGCAAACCCCAGGGCGATCAGGACCAGGGAGAAGATGGATGGCGGTTGGGTGGGAAAGGGAGTGGCCTGCTGTCGCAGCAGCCAGCCTCCCCAGGCGCCCAGCCCGACGGAGAGCAGCCAGCGGATCAGATCTGCCGGTCGCAGTTTGAGGTCAAACTCGATGATCGGGCGGGGACCCTTTTTAGTAGGAGGCGCAGGCGGTGAGGGATTTTCATTCATTATCATGAATCCTGTGCGGGGGGAAGCTGGTACAGCCTGAACTCGGATTTCCAAATGCTCTGCGACATAATGTGTGTCAGCTGACCGCCGGGCATCTGATCGCGGAGCTGATCCAGTTCGGCGAAGCGGCCGGGAAAGGCGATGAACAGGGCGCCTCTGTCATCGTAGAGGCTGCCGGTATTTAAGGGAAAGGTCAGGGGATCTTTAAGCAGAGTATAGGGGCTTTCGAACAGGTAAGCCCAGGTTGGGAATTCGGTGTTTGTGGTGGGATCGGGAAGCAGGTATACCGAATATTTTCCTTCGGCGTGATTGATATAAGGTGCCAGGATGGTGGCGGCTTCGGCCTGGCCTCCGCCGAACGCCCGGCGCGGAGTGTATTCGGCGAAGTAAAAGAAAAGGCTGTTGACGGCAAAGGCCAGTAAAAAGAGGGGATATAGGATGCCTCCGCGCATCTGCGGGATGGCCCGGCGCAGGATTTGGATCAGGCGGTCGACGGCAAACGCCAAGAAGAACAGGGAAGGCACGATCAGGGTGACCATGCGCTGGGAGGACGGCGGGCTTTCCGTGAGCATGCAGCCGAGCAGGGTCCCTGCCCACCACCAGGCGGCAAAAGGCAGGAATTTCTGTTTCTTAAAGAACGCAAGGGTAGCATAGAGCAGCCCGAAGATGAACAACACGCTGCAGACCGGGTCGAGCAGGGGAATATCTGGTTTGTACCATACCGTGCGGTCCTGGTAGTATGTGAAGGCGAAGAATGAACGGAGGAACTGCTGCCACAGAATGGAGATCTGGCTCACCTGGTAAATCTCCGCTTCGCGGGCCAGCCAGCCGGATTGGATGATGCCAATCTGGTTGATTCGGGCGTTGAAATCATCGGGGTGCAGCACGCCGAACTGGAGCATTTGAGCCGCGGTGATGAGAAAGCCCAGGTAGAAGACGAGCGCTCCCCGCCAGTGCTGCCGGATGAACTTCCCTGCCGATCGCACGGCGAGAAAGACGAGGATACCGCTGATGACGATCAGGGCCAGCCGGGCCCCTGCGTAGGCGTACATGCCAAGACCGGCGATGACTCCGCTGAGGCCCCAGAAAAACAACCTGTTTTCTTGCATGGCGCGGTACAGAAAGTACAGGGAGAACACCATAAAGAAGGGATCGGCGATCTGGTTTGAGCCCACCCTCGAGTAGTGAATGTGGTAATGGTAGGCGAGGGTCAGCAGGGCTGTGAGAATCGCAAGCCGCCGGCCGGTGATCTGGCGAACCAGAAGGTACACGCCGCCCACGGTGAAGGATCCAAACAGCGCGTAGGGCAGGCGCAAACCGATAAACTTATCCGGGACCGCCGAAAGGAACAGGCTGTTAAAAAAGAAGTTCATGGTGGGAACGCTGTACCAGCCGGTGGTGAACGGATTGCGGATCAGGCCCTCGATTACGCGCAGGCTCTCCATAGCCTGCGAAGACTCGTCTCCGCTCATGGAGAACGGGATGGAGGAGATGCGCCAGAAACGGAGAAGGAACGCCGCCAGCACCAGCCCGCCAAACAGGATCCAATCCTGGCGGGAGAGAGGGGAAGGCCGGCTTGGGCGGGAACGATCCTGCCAGTAGAGGGCGCATAACAGGAGGAGGATCGAAGCGCCCCAGGCGATGAACAGCAGGGTGTAGTCGTCGAGGGGTTCTTTCTGAGGGAGGCTGAACAGGGTAAAAAGGGTCAGCGCAGCGCTTATACCGATCAGAATATAGGACCAGTTGATCGTGACGTGAACAGAGACGTGTTTTTCGGTTGGCGGCGCTGCGGGATCTTCGGGCATAATTTATTTTAGCATCACAAGTTTTTTTCATGGGTCAAGCCAGCGAAAACTTTGTTTCGGCGCTCGCAGGCAGGATAAAGTTATACCATGGGGGGTTTGCATTTCGACAGGATGTCGGATATTATTTAGGTTGGCATTCATCCTCAGGCTGACCTGGAAAGGTGTAGCGTTCTGATGAATGATCTTCTCCAACTTCACAGCGAACGCTTGGCTTTGGAATATCAGGCGGTCAGCGAGGTGGTTTCGCTGCTCAAAGAGCGGCGCCCGCTCACCGAAACCCTCGAGAAGAGCCTGAGCATCATGGTGCGAGTCATCCCCCAGGCAGATTTTGGGGCGGTCATGCTCTGGGATCAATCATCGGGACTGTTCCGGGCATGGGCATCTTACGGCTGCGATCCGCAAATCTTCAAGCGCATCGGTTTGCAGGCGGGCGAATCGATCACCGGGTGGGTATTCGATGAGGGCAGGCCGCTTGTGCTGGAGACGCCGGAGGAAATCGCCAGGGCGATGGAGAACATGCGTCAGGCTAACCGGACCCTGTTCGCCAGGGCGATTAACCGCGAGCTCAAACCGCTCAGCTCCATTGCGGCGCCCATCGCCACCCGCCAGCAGAAATTCGGCGTGCTGGCGCTCGAGACCTTCGACGGCCCGCAGCGTTTTGGTCAGGAAGATCTGCCTTTCGTCCAGACCCTGGCGGATTTGCTGGCTTTCGCGATCGAAAGCTCCCGCCTCGAAGCTCGCGCCGATGCGATCCACCAGTCGCGCGAGGCGGAACGGCTTCGCTCCGAAGCGCTGGCAAACCTTTCCCACGAGCTGCGCATGCCCCTGACGACCATCAAGGGATACACGACCATGCTGCTGATGGACGAAATCGCCTGGGATCCGCTCAAAGCGAACGAGTTCCTCCAGTTGATCGACGAAGAATGCGACAATATGCAGGCGATGATCAAGAGCATCCTGGATTCTTCGATGATCGAGGTGAACCAGATCCCGGTCGAACCGCAGCCGCTGCGGCTGGGAATCATCGCCCGCGACGTTTCCGGCGAGGTGCAGCGCCGCACCGAGCGCCATCGCTTGATCGTTGATTTTGCCCAGGATTTCCCGCTGGTCAACGCCGATCCGCGCTGGATCAAGCAGGTCTTCCGGAATATCCTCGACAATGCGGTCAAGTATTCTCCGAGCGGCGGGTTGATCGTCATCCGGGGCGAGGCGCGCCAGACTGATGTGGTGGTCAGTATAGCCGACCAGGGGATCGGGATTTCGCCGGAAGATTTGATCCCTCTCTTTGAGCGCTACTACCGCGTCCGCTCGCCGCACACGTTGAACGTGCCCGGCACCGGGCTCGGGCTGCCCATCGCCCGTTCGATCGTCGAGATGCATGGTGGGCGGATATGGGCTGACAGTAAACTTGGACAGGGCTCAACCATCTACTTTTCTCTGCCCATCTTCAAACCCGGTACCGCCCCTTTGGCGCATGAGAGCCTGCCCGAGCCGGAATTACCCGATTTCGATGAATAGAATCAAGCAATGAAATGAGCAAACCCCGCATTCTGGTAGTGGACGACGACCCGAAAATGGTCCGTCTGTTGCGCGAGGTGCTGACCGCAACCGGATTTGATGTTCTGGCGGCGATGAATGGGGAAAACGCGATTTCCCTCGCGGCTCTGGAACAGCCGGACCTGGTCGTGCTGGACATCATGCTGACCGGCGGGATGGATGGTTTCGAGGTCTGCCGGCGGCTGCGCGAGTTTTCCGACGTTCCGGTGCTGATGTTGACGGCCAAGGTGCGGGACGCCGACCGCCTGCGCGGATTCGACTGCGGCACCGACGATTACATCACCAAACCGTTCAACACCAAGGAGTTGGTAGCGCGCATCCGGGCGATTCTCAAGCGTGCCCAAAGCGCCGGGCAGCCGCCGCAGGAAGCCGTCCTGGATTGCGGAGACCTGCGCATTGACCTGGCGCGGAGAAGGGTCTTTGTCCGCGGAGAGGAAATCCACCTGACCCCGACCGAATACACGCTGCTGCACGAATTTGCCCGCCACCCCAATCAGGTCATGCTTCATGAGCAGCTGCTCATCGCCGTGTGGGGAGAAGATTACCGGCGGGATGAGGAGTATCTGCGCGCCTACATCTACACCTTGCGCAAGAAGCTCGAAGTCGATCCATCCAATCCGCGGTTGATCCTGCGCAGCCCGGGCGTGGGATATATGCTCGCCGTCCCCGAAGAGAACTGAGTGGTCATTTCTTAACGTAATTTTCACGTAATCTTCATTTTCTTTTTTCCGGTCTTCACGCAAGGATTGCTACACTGTTGTCAGCAATCCATATTGTGCTTACTGGTGTTAGCGGTGCTCGGTTGAATGGGTGCCGCTTTGTCTGCGCCAGCAATATCGATTGAGAAATTTCTCTCATAGTCAGGCGGCGCAGGGGCGGATCTAGGCGCCGGCACCCAGGATCACGATGAACCGATAGGTCGATTCTCCTGACCGCGATACCCCTCAGATTCGCAGGAGCGTGTCTATGGAAATTTCGATCGAGGACATTCATGAAATCATCCAGGATGAAGCCCAGGGGGACGGCTCCCTCATCGCTGCGCTGGAAGCGATCCAGGAGCGCTACCGCTACCTGCCTCCCGAAGCGCTGGTGCTGGCGAGCGAAAGCTTCGGCGTGCCGCTTTCCCAAACCTATGCAGTGGCGACCTTCTACCACGCCTTCAGTCTCAAACCCAAAGGAATGCACTGCCTGCACGTGTGCATGGGCACCGCCTGCCACGTGCGCGGCAGCCCGCAGGTGCTCGACCGGCTGGAAACCAGGCTCGGCATCAAAGCCGGCGAAACCACCCGCGATCACCGCATTACCCTGGAGACGGTCAACTGTCTGGGGGCCTGCGCGCTGGGACCGATTGTGGTTACCGACGGCGAATATTCTGGCGAGATGACTGTCGCGAAAACCGATACGCTGCTCAAACGCCTGCTGCGCGAGGAGGGGGGTGGCTGAAATGAGCCGGATCAAATCCCCGCAGGAGTTGGACGCTTTTCGCGAACGGCTGAACGCCAGTATCGACCCCAATCGTCCCGTCGTGGCGGTCTGTGGGGAGACGGGCTGCAGAGTATACGGCAGCGAGCAGATCTTCGAAAATTTCCGCGAGGAGCTTGCTCGCCAGGAAGTCAGCGCAGTCCTTCAGATGGAAGTCAAAGCCACCGGCTGCCCGGGCTACTGCGAAAAAGGGCCGGTGGTCATGATCCGCCCGCAGGGGCTGCTCTACGCCCACGTCAAGCCGCAGGACGTGCCCGAAATTGTCCGCGAGACGATCCTGGGCGGAAAGGTGATCGATCGGCTGGTAGTGACCGATCCGTGCAGCGGCGAGAAAATCCCTCATGAAGCCGATGTGCCCTTTTATAAGTATCAATACCGCCTGATCCTCAACATGCACGGCACGCTGGATCCGAGCCAGATCAATGAATACATCGCCCGCGGAGGCTACGCCTCGCTGGAAAAGGCGCTCTTCCAGATGCAGCCCGAAGAGATCATCCGCACCGTCAAGAACTCCGGGCTGCGCGGGCGCGGCGGGGCCGGCTTTCCGACCGGCACCAAGTGGGCGTTGTGCCGCTCGAACGTCCTCAAGGTTGGGGAGGGATACCTGATCTGCAACGCAGACGAGGGCGATCCTGGCGCGTACATGGACCGCTCGATCATGGAAGGGAACCCGCACCGGGTGATTGAGGGCATGGTTATCGGCGCGTACGCCATGGGCATCCACCGCGGCTATGTCTACATCCGCAACGAATATCCTCAGGCGGTCAAACATCTGCGCCTGGCGATCAAGCAGGCTGAGGATTACGGGTTGATCGGGAAGGACATTCTTGGCAGCGGCTTCGATTTCGACCTGCGGGTGCGGCTGGGCAGCGGCGCGTTCGTCTGCGGCGAGGAAACCGCGCTGATGGCCTCCATCGAGGGGCGAATCGGTGAGCCGCGCCCGCGTCCGCCTTATCCGGCCGAGTCCGGTCTGTGGGGCAAGCCGACCAACATCAACAACGTAAAAACCTGGGCGACCGTGCCGCTGATCATCGAGCGCGGGGCGGAGTGGTTCGCTTCGATCGGCACCGAGAAAAGCAAGGGCACGATGATCTTCTCGATCGTCGGCAAGATCAACAACACCGGGCTGGTCGAGGTGCCCATGGGCATTACCCTGCGCGACCTGATCTTCGAGGTCGGCGGCGGGATCCGCAACAGCAAGCGATTCAAGGCCGCCCAGATCGGCGGACCTTCGGGCGGCTGCATCCCCGCCGAACACCTCGACGTGCAGATCGACTACGAATCGCTCACCTCCCTCGGCGCCATCGTCGGCTCAGGAGGGCTGGTGGTCGCCGACGAGGACACGTGCATGGTCGATTTCGCCCGATATTTCATGTCCTTCACCCAGCAGGAATCGTGCGGCAAATGCGTACCCTGCCGGATCGGCACGCGGGCGATGCTGGCGACCCTCGAGCGCATCTGCGCCGGGGAAGGGCAGCCCGGCGACGTCGAATATCTGATCGAGCTCGGCACGGAGATCAAGCGCGGCTCGCTGTGCGGGCTGGGCCAAACTGCTCCAAACCCGGTGCTCAGCACGATTCGTTACTTCCGCGAGGAATACGACGCCCACATCCTTGAGAAGCGCTGCCCGGCGCATGTTTGCAAGCCGTTGATCACATACACAATCGACCCTGAGAAATGCACCGGCTGCATGGTCTGCCTGCGCAACTGCACCAGCGGGGCGATCGAGGGCGCGCGCAAAGAGCCGCACGTGATCCGCGATGAACTGTGCACCCGCTGCGGAGTCTGCTACAGCCTGTGCAAGTTCGATGCAATCATGGTGAATTAGGGAGGCGGCATGGTGAAGTTGACCATCAACGACCGGCCAGTCGAAATGCCCGAGGGGCGGACCATCCTTGAGGCCTGCCGCGAGCTCGGGATCGAGGTGCCGACCCTCTGCTATCACCCCGCGCTCAAGCCTTACGGCGCCTGCCGCCTGTGCATGGTGGAGGTCGCCAACCCGCCGCGCCCGCCCAGACTGGTCGCGTCGTGCGTATATCCCTGCGAGGAAGGCGCAATCGTTCAGACCGAGAGCGAAGCGGCCCGGCGCAGCCGGCGGATGACCGCCGAACTGCTCATGGCAGCCGCCGGCGATTCTCCCGAAATCCGCAGTCTGGCGGAGAGGCTCGGCGTCACCCAGGTGCGCTTCCGCCTGCCGGAGGAGAACACCTGCGTGCTGTGCGGGTTGTGCGTGCGCGCCTGCGCAGAGATCGTTGGCGTGAGCGCGATTGGGATTATCGAGCGTGGAATCTCCAAAAAGGTCAGCGCCCCGTTCCAAATCGCTTCTTCGCGCTGCATCGGCTGCGGGACCTGCGTGCTGATCTGCCCAACCGGCGCATTCCAGTTCGAGGAAATTGCCGGTTTCCACAACGTCGAGCCGGCGTGGGAGGGCTACCGGCGGGGCTATTACCGGGTCAGCGGCGAGCTGGATTTTCGACCGGATTTTGTCCAGGACGTCTTCTCTCTGCTGAGGTCGCAATCCGGCCTGGATGAGCGGCAGGAATAGGAGGATCCATGCCAGAAACTGAATTCCCTGTCGAACATACGGGTCCGCGGATTGGAGTGGTGGTCTGCGGCTGCGGCGGTCAAATCAGCCAATCGCTGGATGTCTCCGCGCTCAGCCGGGAGGCTGGAACGCTGAACGGAGTGTGCTACGCCGCCCATGAAGCCTATCCATGCAGCGCGGGCGGCAGGGAGCGCCTGCTAGCGGCTGTTCATGAGCACAACCTCGAGCGGGTGTTGATCGCCGGATGCGCGCCTCGCCTGGTCGAAAAGCTGTTCCAGAGGGCGGTCGAGCCTCTGGGAATGGACCCCGCGTATGTTTCCGTAGTCAACATACGCGAGATTGCGGCAGCTGCGGCGGATCGGGATGTCGCTGCGGCGCAGGCTCTGGCGGCCAGCACGATCGCCATGGGTGTGGCGCGTCTGAGCGTAACCCGCCCGGCCCCGCCGCACTTTGGCAAGGTCACCAGGGCCGCGGTGGTCATCGGCGCCACGATCAGCGGTCTGACCGTGGCCCATTCGATCGCCGAGCGGGGCATACCGGTGACGCTGGTTGATACCGGCAGCGATATCCGCGGCACGTCGTTCGAAATGGATGAAAACATGCGGCGCACGGCTGAACGCCGCAAAGAGGCCGTGCTGAATCACCCGAGCGTGCGGGTGATGCTCAACACCCGCCTGACAGCGGTCAACGGCCACCCCGGCGAGTACGTCATCTGGCTTCAGCAAGGCGGGCAGACCAGTTCGCTGACGGTCGGGGCGGTTGTGGTCGCAAACCTGGCCCGGCCCAAAGATTTGGGCAATCTGCAGTGGTTCGACCGTTCCAGAGTTAAAACCCAACAGGAATTCAGCGAAGAGCTGGCCAGAGTCGCTCGCGAGGAGCTGCCGCTGGGGTTGGATGATGTGGTCTTCTTCCTCTGCGCGGAAGAGTCGCAGCTGGCGCACTGTTCTCGGGTGTGCTGTAACGCCGGTATCCGCCAGGCCTTGCAGGTCAAGCAGCTCAACCCTCACGCCAATGTGACCGTCCTTTTCCGTGATCTGTATCTGGGCGGGGTGGGAGGCTCGGGGGAAGCCGATCTGATCAAAGCCCGCCAGGCGGGGATCACCTTCTTCCGCTACCGGAAGGAGTCGCCGCCTGTGATCGGCGACCGCAGCGTTGACGTGCAGGACTCGCTCACCGGCGTACCGGTGCAGATCCCCTACGAAAGGGTTGTGCTTTCCATGCCGCTGGTGCCGGTGGAAAACACGGAAACGCTTTCGGCGCTGCTGGATCTGCCCAAGGACGAGTACGGTTTTCTGGCCGAGCCTCGCGTGCGGCTGCGCCCGGGGCGCTATGCCGATCCGGGCATCTACGTCCTGGGCAGCTCGCAGCTCCCGGCTGATACGGCCGAGGCGCTCTTCCAGGCGTATCTGACTGCAGCCCGGGTGCTGCGTTTTCTCAGCCAGGAGAGCATCCGGGTTGAAGCGCCAGTGGCTGAAATCGACGCCGGGCTGTGCACTGGCTGCGGCAACTGCCCGCAGGTCTGCCCGGTGGAAGCCATCCACCTCGAGCGGCGCGACGGGATCCTCTCGCTTTCCGAGGTGGACGGGATGCGCTGTATCGGCTGCGGGAACTGCGTGGTGGTCTGCCCGGTCAAGGCGATCACCCTGCCGGGTTGGGATCCTGTGGAGATTCCGGTCCAGATCAGCGCGGCTTTGGAGGCGGAGCGCTTCGCCCCTGACGCGCCGAAGGTGCTGATGCTGGCTTGCGAGTGGAGCGCTTACGGAGCCGCCGAAGCCGCCGGCCGCCGCCGGCTGGCGCTTCCGCCGAACTGCCGTATTCTGCGGATGAACTGCTCGGCCCGCTTTGATCCTTTCCATATCCTTTGGGCGTTCCTGAACGGCGCGGACGGCGTGCTGCTTGGCGCCTGCGCACCGGGCGAGTGCCATTACGGCATGGGCAACCTCTACGCCCGAGAGCGCGTCGAGGTGCTTCGCAAGGAACTGGCCCAGCACGGGGTCGATCCGCGCCGTCTGCGGCTGGAGTATTTTTCGGTCAACGACGGTCAGAAGGTAGTCGAAGCGCTGGAAGATTTCAACCAAGAATTGGTGCGCGACACGGTTGACCGCGGCCGCATGCCGGCCGGCAGGGGCATTCCGGTCGTGGAACGTTGATGAACCACGCTCTGGGGCGGGAACGCCCGGGGCAGGCTTAACCCGCTGATTTTCTAGAGGCAGACAGAAATCTCAAGGAGGAAGATATGGTGAAACGCCTGGAAGCAGAGGTATGGGAACTGGATAACTGCGCCGGGTGCGGTCTGTGCACGGCTGCCTGCTCGAAGCAGGTTTTGGTCTGGCAGGGCGACAGCCACCCGGTTGTGGAGAAGCGCACCAAAACTCTAGGATTGTCCAAGACCACTCTGGACAGCTGCTCCTTCTGCCAGCGGTTTTGTGAGGAGGTTTGCCCGCGTCTGGATCGCTGGCTACCTCTGGAAGCGAGGACAATTCGGGCTGCCCGCGCCCGCGGCCCGGTCTACTCCGGGGCGCCCAACGACGTTATCCGCGCCATCCTCAGCGCCGGGCGATCGGCGGGGCTGCTGGACGGGGTGGTGATGCTGGACGTCGACCCGTGGACGCTGGAACCGGTCGCTCGGGTGGTCTCCACGGTCGAGCAGATTGTCTCGACCGTCGGCCCTCAATATTTATGGGCGCCGGTTTTTGACAAACTGAACGAAGCGATTTTTGAGTACCGGATGGGCAGCATCGCGGTGGTCGGCACGCCGTGCACCGCTCAGGCCATTCGGAAACTGAAGAATTCACCGAACCCGCGCCTGCAGCCCTACAAGGATGCGATCCGCTTGAGCGTGGCGGTCTTCTGCACCGGCATCTACAAGCCGGAACTGGTTGAGGAGGTGCTGGTCAAGCGGATGGGCGTCGGGCGGGAGCAGGTCCGCCGACTGGAAATTTCGCCGGATCGGGCCTGGATGCGGGCGGTGCTGTGGGACGGGAGCATGCGCACGGTTCCGCGACAGCAAGCTGAGCATTACACCCGCCCGGGCTGCGGAAAGTGCGACGATTACCTGGGCGAATCGGCCGATTTGGCCGTGGGCAGCCTGGGCGCGCCTGCTGATGCCTCGACGTTGATCGTCCGAACCCAGGCGGGAGACGTTTTCGCCCGCAACGCGGTGCAGATGGGCCTGCTGGAAACCACCCCTGAGGTGGACGTCAAGGCCCTGGAGGCGGCCGCCAGCGAAAAGGACCGCCGCGAGCGGGCTCAGGCTTTCAAGGACCTTGAAATCCTGATGCTCGACGGTTTGGCCGATCCGCAGAAGCGCGCCGAAGCCATCCAGCAGTTTGTCCGCCTGTACCGCACCCCGGTTCAGGCCGGCAGAGTCGATCAAATTCCGCGCGGCTGCACGGGCTGCTAACCTCAGCGGATTCAAGCGGGAGGAAGAAGAATGGACACAATCAGCGCGAAATCGAAAACCTTGCGGGAAGTCAATTCGATTCTGCGGCAAGGTTTGAACAGCAACCCGGTCAAATTGAGCGGCGTAGAGCACATCCATGGGCTGGCTGCGGGTTTGAGCCGCGGGGAGGTGTTCGTTGAAGGCGACGCCGGCGATTACCTGGGCGCGCTCAACGCCGGGGCGGCGATCCGCGTGGCCGGAAATGCCGGCAATTACGCTGCCGATAACATGACCGGAGGCGTCATCATCATTGAGGGGAACGCGGGTTACGGCGCGGCGCAATATTGTTACGGCGGCACGGTGGTCATCCGCGGCAACGCCGGCGACTTTACCGCGACGATGAACAAGGGCGCGACGATCATCGTTCAGGGGAATGTCGGCGACGAGGCCGGCACGTACATGCTCAAGGGCGACCTGATCGTGGTGGGCGACGCGGGAAAAAACTTCGCCAACTATCTGATCCGCGGATCGGTCTTCATTGGCGGCTCCTACCAGTCGCTGGGGCACAATACCCGACTGGCCGACCTGGAAGACGAGGATATCGCCCGGCTGAAGGCCTATTTCGAGACCTACGCGGTCCAGGCCGATCCTCTGCGTTTTCGCAAGATCGTCGCCGCATCGGAAAAACCCTTCTATCACTAAAAGGAGGATGGGATGCCAATCGTTGGAGCATTTTGTGTCAGCGTAAACCGCGAAATCTGCATTAACGCCGCGATGCCCGGCAAGTGCGCTACCTGCGCCGAGGTTTGCCCGCACGGCGTCTATGCCCTCGATCCGGTCAGCGGCGAGATGAACGTGGTCAACTTCAACGCCTGCGTCGGCTGCCGAATATGCGCCGAGTTTTGCCCGGTCAACGCGATCCGGATCAACCCGGCCGAGCCCGAGTACTTCACCCGCTATCCATGGACTTTCTCGGCGATCGAAGAAGTCCATTATAAAGCCCAGACCGGCGATTATTTGCTGCGCGGATTCGGCACCGCCGGGCAGACGCCGAACTTCGACATGATCACGGTCGTCCCCAGCCAGATCGCCAGCCCTGCGCCGCGGGATAAATACCGTGAAGAGTGCGACATGGAGGTGGTGATTGGCGAGGACACCTGCAAACAGCCGATGGTGTTGAAAAAGCCGTTCGTCTGGCCAGCCATGTCCTTTGGAGCGCTGAGCAAGGAGGCAAAGCTTGCCCTG
>FWPV01009120.1_pt1 | contig 16937 bp, 8 predicted proteins | sample 2228371 | NCBI WGS metagenome assembly FWPV01 (sample SAMEA103939776, study PRJEB20133) | metagenome | reverse complement strand
GCTCCCACCAGCGGTTAAGAAATGGGGAAACCGGGTTTCCCCATCCCCCTCCCTCTGGGGGTGCCAGCCGCTCCTAACAGCGGTTAAGAAATGGGGAAACCGGGTTTCCCCATCCCCCCGCCTGTGGGGCGCCAGCCGCTCCCACCAGCGGTTAAGAAATGGGGAACCCGGCGTTCCCCATCCCCCTCCCTCTGGGGGCGCCAGCCGCTCCCACCAGTGGTTAAGAAATGGGGAACCCGGCGTTCCCCATGCCCCTGCCTGAGGGGAGGGTTTGGGAGGGCTATGCCCGCCCACATCCTTCCACCGGCACGCCGATATGTGGTCCGCAGGGGTTGCTATTACTCTTCGGGGGGAAGGGAAGTAGCAATGTCGTACACCAGCACCTGCACATCAAGCCCTTCGCCGGCCAGAAGTTGCAGGGTGTACTCGTGGGTCGCCTCTTTGATCGCGCCCTCTTCGCCGACCTGCGCGTAGGCGCGGATGGTGGCTTCTTCGCTCGAGACGCGCGTCACGCGAATAACCGCGTCCGGTGCGGCGGCGTGGATTCGTCGGGTGATCTCGCTGATCGCTTCATCAAGGTTCATGAAGTTCCTCCACGGGTGGCCTGACCGACGCAGATTACTATACCCGCTGATTGGTGTTTCGGCAACTCCTGAGGTGAACATACGGGGCAACCGGGTTGCCCCACCTGCGGTGAGCCTGTCGAACCGGACCCCTGCCTGTGGGGTACCAGCCGCTCCCACCAGCGGTTGGGAACTGGAGAAACCAGGGTTCCCCATCCCCCTGCCTGTGGGGCGTCAGCCGCTCCCACCAGCGGTTGGGAACTTGGGGAAACCGGGGTTCCCCACACCCCTCCCTGGCGGGAGGGTTTGGGAGGCTGCGCCCTCCCAGGATTTCATTGCGCCTGGCTGGCGAGAAGGTTTGAGAGCAAAGCATTTCGGGGGTGGCCGGGCCACCCCCGAAACACGCTCCTGAGCGGGGTTGTCACTGAGCCGCCTGCCGCACCAGCGGCAGGTAGACGCGCGGGCGCACCTGCGGGGGCGCCTCGGGCACGACCAGCGTTATCTCCACCCGATCCCGCACCGCCGTGTCAAAACGGGAACGCGCCTCGATGAAAAAGCGGGTGATTGTTCCCGGCGCAACCCCGGACGGCACCTCCACCTGCATCCCTACCCGGAAGGTGCCCTCGCGGTCCACCGGGGCGGTTGATGGGGTGATGGTCAGGTTCCAGCCAGCGGGCAGACCGATTGGCGTAAGGTCGAAGACATCGGCGGCGCTTCCCCGATTGGTCACCGCCAGCCCGCTCAGGGGTTGCGGGCGACCGCCGACCTGGATCAACCGCACCTGCGACGCAGCCAGGGTCACGCCCGCCACCCGGCTCACTGTCAGGCGATTCTCGGCCTCGTCGAAAATCTGCGGATCGCCGACCAGTTCCACCCGCACGCGCGCGAAGCCCGGGTCACCGGCGCGCTTCCCATCGGGGATGAAGATACGCACCGTGACCTCGATCTCCCGCCCGGGACCGAGGTTCACCAGGTCGGGAGCGACGGTCGCCGGCCAGCCGTTGGCCTCGGCCACTGTGAGCCGGAAGAGACCCTGCTCCGCGCCGATATTGCGCACGGTGTGCGTCAGGACGATCGTGCTGTTGGGCGGCCCTTCGGCGCTGCGATCCGGCTCGATGATCACCCCTCGCGCCGGACCGACGGCGGTGATGTCCTCTTCTTCATCGAGCACTGGCGCGCCCTCACCAACCGCGCGCACGCGCACGACCGTGGTGTTCTGCTCGCCGCGCGGCGCAGAGGCCGGCGCCGTCACCTGGACGGTGATGGTTGCCGTTTGACCCGGGCCGAGCGGGGGGGTGGGGCTGCCCGTCACGGTCGAGCTCCAGCCGGTCGCGCTGTCGCTGGTCTCGATGATGAAGGCCGTGGTGGTGGTGCCGGTGTTCGTCACCGTGTGGGTGTAGGTCACCGACTCGCCCGGGTTGAGGTTGCGACGCTGCCCCGGCGACAGGTCGGCGGCCGTGATGCTGGCGACGCGCGCGATGTCGGTGGCAGTAGCGATTGGCCCGCCCTCGCGGCCCGTAGCAGTGACAGTCACCGTCGTTGCCGCGCCGGCCCCCAGACCCGTCGGGATGGCCGCCTGTACGGTGATCGTCCGCGTGCCGTTGCGTGGCACATCGAGCGCTGCCGTGGGTGAGACCGTCACCGTCCATCCCGGTTCGCTCGAACTCACGCTCAGGTCGAAGCTGTCGGCAGCGTTGCCGGTGTTGGTCAGAGTGTGGGTAAAGGTCAACACAGTGCCCGGCGCGCCCTCGCCTTCACGATCAGGCGCCAGTTCCACCCCGCGGAAGCGCTGCACGTTGACGGTGATGGTGGCTATGGCAGTGAAATTGTCTACGGGCGGACTCTGCCCGCTGTTGTCGGCAGTGGCCGAGATCTCGATCGGGTATGCCCCTGCGTCCACACCCTGGGGCACGCTCACTTCCACCGTGAAGGTACAGGTCGCGTTCGGGGCGATTGGTCCGCTGCATGTCGTGGCTGTTCGCGTGGCTGTCCAGCCCGCGGGGGCGCTGAACGTCGCCGGCACGATGATTGGCACGGCAGCATTGCCGGTGTTGGTCACCGTGTTCACGAAGGTCACCGTACCCGGGGCTGTACGCACATCCACCGGGTCGGGCGTGCCGGGGCCCGGGTCAATCCGCGCGGCGCCGCCGCCGGTCACCACTACCCGGGCATTGCGCGTTATTGCCGGCGGCGGGCCAGACCCGCCCGAGGGGGCGGCAGTTACGGTAAAGTCGTAGGTTCCCTGCGCGGTAGCTGAGGGCACGCGGATGGTCACGCGCACGGTGGAGGCCGTTCCTGCCGCCAGGCCGGTCAGCGGCGGTGTGGCGCTGACGCCCTGCACCTGCAGCGGCGAGCCACCCGGCAGGGTGGGCGTCACCGTAAAGCTATCGGGCGCGTTGCCGGTATTGGTCAGGGTGTACTCGAAGATCGCATCGGCCCCCGCGGGCACCGTGCGGATCAATGGGTCATCGGCGGGCAGGAAGGTAAAACCGCGAATCGTCGGAATGCTGATCACATCGTCCACCGGGTCGGTGCGGCGCTCGGTGCCCACAACGCCCACGCGGAAGCGCACACGCACCTCGCCGGGAGGCGGCGTCGCGCCGGGGGTGTTGACCACGACGGTGAGCGTGGCCGTACCGCCGGCAGGAATGCTGGTGGGATTGAGCACCGGCGGCGCGATGCTCCAGCCTGCCGGCGGCGTGCCCACGAAGTTCAGGCCCACCACCTCGAAGTTGCCGGCCTGGTCGCCGATGTTTCTGACTGTATGGGTAAAGGTGACCGACGCGCCGGCGAGGGGCAGCGTCTGGGTCATCGGGGTCACCCCCGGCGTGGCGGGCTGTACGGTGGGCGCCACGGCGGTGACGGTGTCGGTTACTTCATTCGAGCTGAGAGAGCCAGAGAACGCGCGCACAGTCACCGCGTGCGTCGTTCCAGGCGCCGTGCCGAGGGGCACGCCCACCGTCACCCCGAACTCCACCGAACTCTGCCCCCCCGCAGGGGCAGCCGGCACCGTCACCGTGGTCGGGCCACTGGCCCATCCCAGGGACGAGTTGATCTGAATGACGTAGGTGCGCTCCACCGGAACGTTATGGGTGAGGGTATGGAGAAAGACGGTGGAACTGCCAATATTGACGTTACGGCTACTCGGCGAGGCGGCGCCCAGGCTGACGGTGGGTGTTCCGGTACACGGTCCGAGAGCGCCGCTGTCGAAGGCGTTGGTAAAGGGCGACGTGTTATTGCCAGGGGTGGTTGCCGTAGCTGTCAGGTAGCGCAGACAGCCGGGGATGGGAATGCTGAAATTGCCGCTGCCATCAGCGGCGCCGCTGGTCAGGAAGAGCGGCCCCTCGCGATCCTCGGCGACGGAGGAGGTAAAGACCTCCACCGTGCAATTGGGGCAGGCCGTGCCGGTGAGCACCGGCGGCGGGCCGGGGCTTACCCCGGTGAGCACCGGCGGCGCCTGGCCGCCATTGCCGCCATTGGCGAGAGCGATACCGTCGCCGCGGCTCTGTGTCGTCGCGCTTCGCGAGATCCTGACACCAGTGGCCGTATCCACGCGCACCCCATCGCCGACCCCGAATTCACCGTTGAAAGCCAGTTGATTGCCAAGGATCTGGTTGTTCGACGCATTGACGCGAATGCCATGGAAGGGATCGGCAGGCAGGCTGGCGCTGCCATTGAAGGCGATCAGGTTATTCTCGATGGTATTGCTCGCGCCGGACACCAGGAACAGGCCCTCTTGCAGGTTACCGATCCCCGTGCCGGAGGCCAGCGATCCACTGGCTCGCGTGCCGATCCGGTTGGCGACAACCGTGTTGTTACTGGCCTCCTGGCCGGCGGCAGCGCCACCCAGCCTGATGCCGATCGCAACGCCGGAGATCACGTTGTTGCGAATAGTATTGTTGTTGCTCCGGCGCACCCGGATGCCCTCGCGCGCGAGAGGCGCGCTGGTGTTCAGCGCCGCGGTTCCATCGCGGCGCACGCCGATGAAATTGTTCTCGATGGTATGGCCCCCGGTAGCGCAGGGACCACTACAGTTATTCAGCGTGCCCGAGGCTTCGGGGTCAACCAGAATCCCCGCCCCCACGCCGCCCGCCGCCGAACCGCTCCAGGCAATGATATTGCGGTCCGCAGTACCGGGGCCGCCAATCTGGATGTTGTTGCCGTTCTCGATCCAGATGCTGGGGGCATTGTTGGCGGTCCGGGGCGCGGTGAGTTGGGAAGCGGAACCGTCGGCATTGGTCCCGAGGAAGTTGCCCCGCACCGCGTGGCCGCCGGAGCGCAGTCTGATGCCGTAGAGGTTGTTGCCTGAAATCACGTTGGCCGGGCCAATGCTCACCACTGGATCGGCGCCAACCGCAGCGGGGTTATAGCGCCCCACGTACACCCCTTCGGCGCCGTTGGCCTGCGGCGCGCCACTTGCGTTGAGGCCAATGTAGTTGCCGGCAATGGTTACGTTGCCGAACTTCTGGGTGCTCTCGGTAACCTCGATCCCCCGGCTCGTATTACCGGCGATCACATTCCGCCCCCCGACGGGGTCCAGCGGATCACCGATCACCGTATTGTAGGGACCGTAGTTGGGGTTGGGGAGGGCGCCGATCAGAATCCCGACCCGGTTGGGGATCGCCGTGCCCGCGCTATTGACACCGATAAGGTTACGGACAATCGTCGTGTCGCGAGGCGTAAGCGGACTGTTGAAGGTCGTTTCAAAGCTCGCAACGGTAATACCGGCAATAATCCCGCTACTGGCGCCAGTCGAAGTATGGCCGCCGATCAGGTTGTCGCTGATGAGCGTGCCGCGCGCGCCAACCGAGATGGTAACACCTGCTTCGGTCTGGGCAGTATCCACATTCGTGGGGCGATCCGTGCCAGCAGCGTTGGTGCCGATGTAGTTGCCGACGATCTGGTTGTTCTGGTTGAATGCAGTTTCACCCGCGTTGGCTACGACCACATTCGACACCCGATTGGCGGCAATCACATTGCGCTCGCCGGCAGCGACGCCGCCGATGATGTTGTCGCTGGCGCCATTGGCAAGGGCCACGCCATAGCGCCCGTTGCCATTGGCGGTTACCCCATCGGCCTCGACACCGAGGTAGCAGTTGTAAACCCGGTTGTTGTCGCCGCCATTGAAGCTGCCATCAATAAAGATGCCCGAGCCGCTGGCTGCAGCGACGCCACCGGTAGGAAAGCCCACGATCACCAGACCGCGAATGGTGTTGTTGTTGGAGGTAATGGTCAGCCCATGGCCTGAGCCGCCATTCGCTGTCAGCACCACGCCGGTGATGGTCACGCGGGCGCTTCCGCCGTCAATGGTCGTCTGATTATCGGTGAGGGGCGGCAGCGGGCTGGTCTGGGGCTGAATGGTGGTTACCGTCGGCGCAAAGGTGATCGTATTGGGGCCAGGCGTGCTATTGGCCAGCCGGATGGCCTTGCGCAGCGTACAGTCGCTGGCGCCACAGGTGGGTCCGCCGTCATCGGTGTCGGCGGAGGAGGTAACGACCAGACTCTGCGCGAGGGCGGGCCGGGCGGTCGGCAACGCCGCCACCATCAGGGCCAGGAGCAGGATGAAGCTACAATGGCGCGCGAGGTTTGGCACGGATGTTCTCCTCGTGATTTCCTGAACCGGAGCAGACAGAAGTTGGAGGTATTAACAGGCGCTCAGGTACCGGGAAGCGGCGCCCTCCCTCATCCTCCACGTTAGGGAAGGGGGGTGGGGAAACCTGGTTTCCCCACCTCAGCGCTGGAGTATCCGCGCAGGCCCGGAAACGCGAGCGCCGTGCTCTCACCAGTGTTTTCAGGGGCGGACAGAACATCCGAGCCAACGTGGCTTGCGCCGCATTGGAACGCCCCCGCGCACGGCTCTGGTCTCCCCTCTCCAGCTTCGCTGGAGAGGGGCAGGGGGTGAGGACGAACCAGCGCATCCCAACGCCAGAACGCCCGTCGTCGCCCATATGTTCTGTCCGCCCCTGAACACCAGTGTTCGAGGGCAAGAAGCTCTCGCTCCCGGGAGAAGCGTGAACTCACCTACCCTGTCTACCTGCGCACGAAGGGCAGCCACAAGAACCGCTCACCCCGGGTGATCACGATGCGGTCCACCAGCCTGGCTTCGGCCAGGGTCTCGCCGTTGGGTGTATCCCTACGCAGGAAGACGTTGATCGTCTCGATCTCGCCGAGGGGCAGGCGCGCATCGGTGCGAACGATCACGACGAATTGCGCGAGCTGGAAGCGCCCGGCGGCGAAGTCGGTGGTCGTGTCCATCGAGAAGCAGCCCTGGCTGTCGATGACGAACCCGTTGGTGGCCGACTCGAAGCGCACACTGCTCCCCTGGTTGGTCACGGCCGCCAGGCAGAAGCGCGCCGGGCCGTTGCTCTTATTCTCCACAACGTGGGTGAAGCGCACCTCGCTGCCGGCAGCGGCGCGTTGCTCCTGATCCGGGTAGATCAGCGCCCGCGGCGCCACGTTCACCCGCGTGGTAGCGCTGAAGGGCACGGTGCTCGATGGATAGCCGAACTGGGTGCTGGCCGGAATGGTGCCAGTGATGAATGTTGTGGCCTCCACCAGTTGCCCGCCCACACTCTGCTGGGCGCCCGGAGGTACGGTCACCTCGGCTAGCAGGTCGCGCTGCGCGCCGGGCGGCAGGGTCAGCGTCGTGGTGTTGAGGCTGGTGGGCCAGATGCCGGGGCTGATCGCCGGGTCGCGAGTGAAGAAACTCAGCCCCAGGGTGACGGTCACATTGCCGTCGTTACGCAGCACATAGCTATGGGGCACGCGCTCGTTGGGCCGGCCCGCGCCGATGCTGCGGGTCGGCGTGACGCGAATGATCGGACGCCCGAGCACGGTCGTCTCCAGCGTGGCGGTTGCCGTTGCCACCCCGGCGGAAGTTACGGTCACCGTCGTCACATCCTGTTTCGGCACACGCACGTTCGGGTGATCGCCCAGCGGGAGAGTCAGGGTCACAGTAATATCGCGCGTGCCGCCGGCAGGCAGAGGGGGCAGGAAGATCGAGCCTGGCGCCGGTGTGGCGGTGAGCTGCCAGCCCGTGAGGGTGCCGCTGGTGCTGAGCACGAGATTGTCGAAATCAACGCTGCCGGTGTTGCGCACGCGCAGCGTGTAGGTCACCGTCTCGCCGGGGCCGCGACTGGTCGCCAGGGGCGAGGTGGCCTCCAGGGCCAACCCGGTGGTCACGTTGAAGGTGGCATACTCCGAGCTGTTGCCCCGACCGTCGGTGGCGATCAGCAGCAACTGGCGCGGGAGGCGTCCGCCGCTCAGTTGCAGGAAGCCGCGGAAGAAGCCGTTGGTGTCGGCGGAGAGCGACTCCTGACCGGAGGCGCCAATGTCGGCTGCGGCACGCAGCAGGTTGAAGCCCTGGCCGTCGGGGGTGATCAGGGTTGGATCAGGCTCGAAGATCTGGATGCTACAGTTGACACAGGCCGAGGGCGGGTTCGGCGGCTGGTCCGCTGGCGCCGTGGAGGGCAGCGCGTAGCCCTCGACGCGCCCCGACTGGAAGAGGCGCAGGCGCTGCGGACTGGCAAACGACGGGTCAACAATGGGGGGGTCAATATCGTGGTTGGGGTTGTTCGGGTTGCCCGGATTGCTGCCGGGCGGGAAGTTGATGGTCGTGCCAACCAGTTCAATTGGGCCGCCGTTGCCCGTCAGGCGGTTACTGAGCATCCGCACCCGCTGCACGGTATCCTCAAGGCGGATGGCCCGCCCATTGTTCGACCGCAGGGTATTATTCTGCACCGTAACATTCGAGGTCGTCCCGGCGATCAGGATGCCGTTAGCGGCATTCTGGCGCACCGTCGTATCGAGCAGGCTCACATTGAAGCTGTTGCCGTCAACCTGGATGCCATTGCCGGCATTTCGAGCGATCGAGCGCGCATCGCTGGTATCCGAGCGCAGGGTCACCGTGTAGACATCGCTGAGCCGGATGCCCGCCCCGAAGTTGAGTTGCACCGTATTGGTCAACAACTCGACATTGCGCACCCCGCCGCTCACCACGATACCCTCGAAGTTGGGGCGAGCGATCGGGTTGGGGCTACAGGGGGGACTGGCGTCGCTGGTGGGCAAGCAGCCGATACGGTTACCCACCAGCGATACATTCTCGACATTGGTCGGACTGGGCGCACCTGCTGAGCCGCTGCCATCGCCCCGCACCCAGATGCCAGGAATACCCAAACTGGACGTCGCATTGCCGCCGACGGTGTTCCGCTCCACTCGCGTCCCTCTAGCCCCGCCAGTCACCAGAATGCCTGCAACGCCGCCGTTAGGCTCAGCGACGTTAATCTCCGCGCCGGGATTCTGACGGCGCAGGCCAATCACATTGCCGCGCACCTGCGTATTCGCGTTGGCCTGGCCCTCCACCAGCACGCCTTCCTGCTGATTGGCGGCGATAGTGTTACCCTGAAAGACCGTGGGGGTCGAGTCGGCGCCGACAATCGTGCCTTCCGTGCCATCGAGCACAGCCACTCCACGGCCGCTGTTGGGCAACGGCGCCGTAGCGCTGGCGTTCAGGCCGATGACCGAGCGCTCAATGCGATTATTTCTCGGAACAGTTGCATTGGGCAGCGCGCCGCGGGTGATCGCGACACCGTCGCCGGTATTGCCGGAGACAACCGTGTCGGGGCCGATGATATTACCCTGGGCCCCGTTCTCGATACGCACTCCGCCCTGAAGATTGGCGAGCGGGGCGTTTCCGAGATAATTCGTGCCGATGAAAGCGCCCTGGACGTCGTTGTTGCGAGCGCCGCTGGTAATTAGCACGCCATACTCGGTGTTGCCGCTGATCACCAGCGGGGCTGAGACGCGAATACCGATCAACTGATTGTCGGCAGCGTTTTCTCCGATCCACACACCGACCGGTTGCGCTCCCAGCGGGGCCTGCCCCTGACTGTCAGTGCCGATGTAGTTCGCGCGAATGAAATTGCCTCCGCCGACGCTGCCTCTGATACGAATGCCGGCCTGGCCATTGGCAGAGATGAGGTTGCGCCGGACATCGGGCGATGTTCCGGTGGATGAACTCTCGCCAATCACATTCTCCGAACTGTTCGACACCTCGATACCTGCGCTTGCGTTACCGAGCGGAACAAGACCTCCAGTGCTATCCACAGCCACGCCGATGTAGTTGCCGTAGATGAAGTTCTGGCTGGCATTTGTGATGGCAATCCCGCTATCCAGATTGCCCGCAATAATGTTGCGCTGATTTGGAACGGTGATATTTCCACCTATCTGGTTCTCGCGAGCGCCACCGGTAATCCGCACCCCGAACCGGTTAGGCTGCGCGGTTGTCTGGCCGGGCCGCACGCCAAAGTAGCACCCCTCAACCCGGTTGCCGGTGGCGTTCGCTGAGTTAATCCATATACCCGTGCCCTGAGAACCGGTAAAGCGGATAAAGACGAGTTGCGAAACGATAATGTTACTGCCTGTAATCTCCAGTCCGTAGCTATACAGATCGAGGCCATCAATCACGATGCGCGGGCGGCCAAAGTTGTCAACCGCGCCTTCGATTCTATCGCCGTTCCCCGAAAGCGCTGGAAAAGGTTGCCCGTTGGGAGAGATCGTCTGCTCGCCTGGCGGGAAACCGGAAGCAAAACGGATCAGACTTGCCTCGCCATCGGCGTTGGCGGCAAGGATCGCCTGGCGCAAGGTGCAACCGTTGGGGCTCGGGTTTGAGTCCGGCTGACAGGCGGTTGACTGATTATCGAGCGTATTCGTCACCGTGTAGGTTCTGCTTGGAGGAAACTCCTGAGCCTCCGTGCGCGGGCTATAGGCGAGAGGCACGACGACAAGAGCGAGGACCGACAGCAGGAGAGGCCAGAGCCTGCGCGGAGACATCGCGAACTCCTTACGCCGCAACCGTAGCGGCGGCTTCAGAATCGAACAAAGCGCCCGGGAGGTGTGAACTCGCGCACCGATAGTACGCAGCGCCATTCTAGCACGAACTGTAAAGAGATGTAAGGGGGGGAGGGATAGGAATTGGGTACTGAAAACGGCCTGAGGTGAAAATAGGCCGTGTACGGGAGGGTTTGGGAGGGCTACGCCCTCCCAAATAATATTTTCATTCTGGCGCGGTTGGGGGGTGGGGAAACCCGGTTTCCCCACCCCCTCCCTGGTGGGAGGGTTGGGGAGGGCGTAGCCCTCACGCGCGTCTAACGCGATCCGTATCTGGTATCAACCGGGCGAATAGCCGGCGCAGGGCGGCGGGCCTCCTCCTGCGAGGCGATCAGAATGCCGGCCAGCAGCAGCACAAAGCCGGCCAGTTGCAGGGGCGCAAAGCGTTCGCCAAAGATTACAAAGGCTAGCAGCGCCGAGCCGACCGGTTCGCCGAGGATGGCGATGGCGATAAAGGTGGCCGACAGAGCCGAGAGGGCGTAGTTAATCGCGGTATGACCGAGCAATTGTGGACCAATCGCCAGGCCGAGCAGGAGCAGGTAGGCGTAGGGCGGAAAGCCGAACAGGGGCTGCCGGGCTGCCAGCGCCCAGAGCACCAGCGCCACCGCGGCGGTGGAGTAGACCACGTAGATGTAGGCCAGCACACTCAGGTGGCGGCGCAGGTCGCGCCCGATCAGCAAATAGCCGCTGGCCGCCACCGCGCCCACCAGCGCCAGGGCATTGCCCAGCGCCGGCGCGGGAGCACTGCTGCTCATCTGGTCGGAGAGGCCAATGAGCAGGGTGCCGAGGAGCGTGGCGGCAATGCCCACCAGGATGCGCCAGCCCAGCCGTTCGCGGAAGAACAGGATAGAAGCCAGCCCGACCCACAACGGGTTGGTCGCAACCAGAGCCACGCTGGAGGCAACCGAGGTGTAGGCCAGTGAACTGATCCAACTGGCGAAATGCGCCGCCAGAAAGGCTCCTGAGGCCACCCCGAGCAGCAGATCGCGGCGACGCAATGACCGCAACTCCGGGCCGGCGCGAAACCAGGCCAGCGGCGTGAGCAACAGGGCCGCCAGCGCCAGGCGCCAGGCGGCGATGCTCAGCGAAGGCACCTCGGCGGCCTGGGCGTAGCGGATCAGGATTGAGGCCGTGGAAACGATCAGCACACCGACAAAGAGCACGACATACGGCAGCAAGCGATGGGTCATGGCATGTTCTCACAATATCGGCGCGGGTATGGAGACCACGGGAGTGGTGGGGCAACCCGGTTGACACCCCCTTATACCATTTTAGATTTTAGATTTTAGATTTTGGATTTTGGATTTTGGATTGCCATGCTGGGCAGCGCAACGCCTGAAACCGCTTCGAGCAATGCGGTATCATCAACGGTAATTGGTATTACGCCCCTACAGGGAAGCGGCTGGGGAAACGGGGGTTCCCCGTTCTCCAACCAGTCGGGGGGCGCTTGACGCCCCGGTCCAGGGGCCTCGCCGGGGGAGGATACCCGGTATGGGCAGCGCTGTCAACGGCTTGTCCCGGGTCGGGCAATCGGATACAATACCGGGCGCGTGGAGTTGTTGTACGGCTTCGGCGCCGGGCATAGCGAGAAGCCCTGTGGCTGAGGTGAACATACGGGGAAACCCGGTTTCCCCACACCCCTTCCTGGTGGGAGGGTTTGGGCGTATTGGGCGGCGCAGCCGCAGAGGAACCGGTGAGCGGAACGATTGAGGCAGTGCGAGGGATGCGCGATGTGCTGCCTGCCGAGCAGTGGCAGGCGCGGGCGGTGCAGCGCACCCTGGAAGCAACCTTCGAGGCCTACGGCTACGCGCCGGTCGATCTGCCGATCATCGAGTCGCGGGAACTCTACCTGCGCAAGCTGGGCGAAGAACTGGCAGGCAAGGTCTACGAGTTCAACTTCGGCGGTCGCGACCTGGCCCTGCGCCCGGAGTGGACGGCTTCGGTGCTGCGGGCGTATGTGGCCCATCTCCAGGACCAGCCGCTGCCGCTGCGGCTCAGTTACAACGGGCCGGTGTTCCGCTACGAGCGCCCGCATCGCCACACCTATCGCCAGTTTACCCAGGTCGGGGTAGAGATCGTGGGCGGGCCTTCTCCACGCGCCGACGCCGAGGCCCTGGCTCTAGCCTGTGCCGGGCTCGACGCGACAGGTGTGACGGGCTACCAGGTGCTGATGGGGCACGTCGGAGTGGTGCGTGAATTGCTGGCCCAGTTTGGCCTCACCGAGCGCACCCGGGACACGCTGGTGTGGAGTCTGGAGCGGATGCGCAAGGACGGCGCGGCAGCGGTGCGCGCCCACCTGCACGAGCGCGCAAGCGCGCCGCCGATCGAGCTGCCCCCGGGTCTCGATGAGGAGCAGGCGCGCGCCTGGCTGTTACGCACACTCCAGGCTATGGAGATCGATCTGAGCACCGGCACGCGCTCACTGGAGCAGGTGGTGGCCCGGCTGCTGCGGAAGCTCCGGGGCCGCGACGAGCACGCAGCCATTGATCGGGCCCTGGATGTGCTGGAGCGCCTGGTGGCGATTCAGGGTCCGGCCTCGCAGGCGTTGCCGGCGCTGGCGGCACTGCTGGAGGAGCAGGGGTTGCGCGCTGGCGCCCTCGACGAGGTGCGGGCGATACTCGCCATGGTCGCGGCCCACGGCATTGACCCGGACCGGATTGACCTGGATTTTGGTCTTGGGCGCGGCCTGCACTACTACACCGGCCTGATCTTCGAGATCGCCGATGCCGGCGGAACGCAACTCTGCGGTGGCGGGCGCTACGACGATCTGGTCGCGGCCCTGGGCGGCCAGAAGGAGGTGCCGGCAGTAGGCTTCGCCTACGGGCTGGAGCGCGTGGTCGCCGTGGCCACCACGCCGCTGCCCTCGCCCCGCCCGCTGGCTCTGGTAGCGCCGGTTGCCGACGACGATTACGCCTATGCCCAGGACGTTGCGCGGCGCCTGCGCGAGCGCGGATTGGCCGTCAGTGTGGATGTGCGCGGGCGCGCGCTGGCGCGCAACCTGAGTGACGCGGCGCGACGCGGCGCCCGGTACGTCGCCATCGTTGGCATGGAGGAACGGACCAGCCGCAGCGTCGTCTGGCGCGACCTGGAGCGCCACGACGAGCGACGCGTCAGCTTTGACGCGCTCGGGGATCTGTAGAGGAAGCTATGAGCGACACCGTATCCTGGGGGCGTTACAGCGAACTGCGTCCACGTGAACTCGCCGCCCTGCGCGCGCGCGCCCCGGTGGCCTACCTGCCCTGGGGCAGCCTCACCTGGCATGGCCCGCACCTGCCCCTGGGGCTGGACACGATGATCGCCGAGGCGATCGCCGAGCGGTCCGCCAGGCGCACCGGCGGGGTGCTCCTGCCGGCGCTGACCTGGCCCCTGGCAATGCCACACGCTGGCGAGTCACTGGGGCTGAGCGCGGCGACGCTCCGGGCCTTGCTCGCCGAGGGTCTGGCGGCGCTGGCCAGAAACGGCTGGCGCGTCGTGGTGGTGATCAGCGGGTTCTACTCGCCGGGACACGAACTGTTGCTGATCGCCGCCGCCGAAGAGGCCCTCGCCAGCCACGGCTTGCTGGTGCTGGCCGTTCCCCCTCTGGCGCTGGTGGACGATGACATGCTCGACCACGGCGCGCTCTGGGAGAGTTCGGTCCTGCTTGCCCTGCGCCCCGACCTGCTGGATATGGAGGCCCTCGGCTCCGGACCACTCGAGGGCGTCGTTGTGGGCCGCGACCCGCGCGGCGCCGCCGCGGCCTCCCTGGGCAACAGCGCGCTGTCGCTGGCGCTGGAACGGATCGGCAGCGCCGTCGAACGATTACTGGCCACCGGTGATCCGGCGCCCCTCCAGGCCCTCTACGCGCAGCGTCGCCAGCGCTACCGAAGCCTGACAACGCGCTACGGCGACGACCCTGAAGCGCTGACCGCCGCCTGGTGGCGGGAGGTGACCGGCGGCAGCGCATCCGCGCCGCTCTCGCCGGAGTCCGGGTGACCCCTGGCCGTGAGCGCGCGCCACGAAGGTACAACGAGCACAAAGATGGGGTGGGGCGCGGAGAAACCCGGTTTCCCCCATCATCGCAGATGAAACTGTTTTTTTCTCGGGAGGGTGTAGCCCTCCCAGGCCCTCCCATGGGGAGGGCTTGCCGCCCTACGGGGCGAGGGATGGGGAGACCCGGTTTCCCCATCCCTCAACCGCATCTCCACAGCTCTCCACCCCCACACAACCGGCTTGGAACGCTGTCGAGGCGTGGAGATGAAGGCCGGATGGTCAAGCGGATCTGAACCACGCCTTAGAACACGGATAGCAATGTTACGCTTTGCGCTCCCATCCAAAGGCTCCGGCTACGATAGCGCCCTGGCGCTGCTCGAAAGTTGCGGTCTGCGCGTGGTACGGGCAAATCCGCGCCAGTACACCGCCGTGCTGCGCGGTCTTCCCAACACCGAAGTGCTGCTGCACCGCCCCGCCGACATCGTCGAGAAAGTGGCCGAAGGCTCAATTGACATCGGTATCACCGGCTATGACCTGGTCGTTGAGCAGCGCGGCGACGATGAGGACCTGCTGGTGCTCTTCGAGGACCTGGGCTTCTGGCGGGTGGAACTGGTCTTTGCGGTGCCCCAGGGCTGGGTGGACGTGCACACCTGGGAAGATCTGGCCGACCTGGCGGCGGAACTGCGCGCCCAGGGACGCCGACTGCGCATCGCCACCAAATACCCGACGATTGTGCGCCGCTTCTGCGCCAGTCAGGGGATCACCGCGTTTGAGATCGTGCTCTCCCAGGGAGCGACGGAGGCCGCGCCGGGGCTGGGTTATGCCGATATGATCGCTGACATTGCCGAAACCGGCACCGCCATCCGCGACAACAAGCTGAAGATCGTCGGCGGGCCGATCCTCAGTTCCCAGGCCGTCCTGGTGGGCAGCCGGCGCACCCTGCGTGGCGATGCGGAGAAACTGGGGCTGGTGCGCGAGTTGCTCGAACTGATCGAGGCGCGCCGGCGCGGGCGGCTGTTTTACTCACTCACCGCCAACCTCACCGGCGAGTCGGTCGAGGGTGTGGGGCGTCGCGTCACGGCGCGGGTAGAACTGGCGGGCTTACAGGGGCCAACGATCGCCCCGGTGTGGAGCAAGTACGCCAGCGCGGGCAGCGCGCCGCAGTGGTACGCGGTGAACGTCGTGGTGCCCCAGGAGGAGTTGCTCCCCGCGGTGGATCACCTGCGCGCCATCGGGGCGGTGAGCATCAGCACCGTGCAGGTGCAACACGTGTTCAAGGCGCAGAGCGAGGCCTATACGCGCCTGCTGGCCGCCCTGGAGGGGGAGCGGGTCTGAATGGAAACACCTATGTCTGACGCTTATGCAGCCGCTGGCGTAAATATTGCCGCGGCAACGCGCGCCAAAGAACTCATGAGCGCGGCGGTGCGCTCGACCCACGGACCGGCAGTGCTGGCGGGGATGGGCGCTTTCGGGGGTTGTTTCGACCTCGAGGCCGCCGGCCTCGGCAACCAGCCGGTGCTGGTGGCCTCGACCGACGGTGTCGGCACCAAGACGCTGGTGGCGGCGGCCCTGGGTCGCCACGACACGGTGGGTCAGGATCTGGTTAACCATTGTGTGAATGATATCCTGGTGCAGGGCGCCCGGCCGCTCTTCTTCCTCGACTACGTGGCGGCGGCGAAACTGGACGCGGAGCAGGTGGCGGCGATTGTCGGCGGGGTGGCGGCAGCCTGCCGCGCCGTGGGCTGCGCCCTGCTCGGCGGCGAAACCGCGGAAATGCCCGATGTGTACGCTCCGGGGGCCTTTGATCTGGCCGGAACGATTGTCGGGGTCGTGGAACGCGAACGCATGCTCCCCCGGCCCGATGTTGCGCCAGGAGACGCCGTGCTGGCCCTGCCCTCCAGTGGGTTGCACACTAACGGCTACTCGCTGGCGCGCCGGATTGCCGCGCAAACCGGCTACGAGGCCCGCCCGGCTGCGCTGGAGGGACGCAGCGTGGGCGAGGCATTGCTGGCGGTGCATCGCTGCTATCTGCCGGAGGTGACGGCCCTGCGCGCCGCCGTGCCGCTGAAGGCCCTGGCGCACATTACCGGCGGGGGCGTGTTCGACAACCTGCCCCGGGTGCTGCCGCCGGGGCTGGGCGCGGTCATCGAACGGGGCACGTGGAACATCCCGCCGATCTGCGCCTACCTGGTCGCGGAGGGGAAGCTGGAGGAACGGGAAGCCTATCACGCCTTCAACATGGGCCTGGGGATGCTGGCGATCGTGCCTGCCAGCGCCGCGGCGGAGGCCCTGGCCGCCGTGCCCGAGGCCCGCCGCGTGGGGACGGTTACGGCAGAGGCGGAGGTGCGCCTGGTGTAGCAACGAATGAAAATGAGGTTGTTTTCTGGGAGGGCTGCGCCCTCCCAAACCCTCCCGCGCGAGGACTATTTTCAGGTTAGACGGTCATGCGCGGGGCGCACAACGCCACGATGAAAATGGGGTATCTTTGGGAGGGCTACGCCCTCCCAAACCCTCCCC
>FWPV01008102.1_pt1 | contig 16945 bp, 11 predicted proteins | sample 2228371 | NCBI WGS metagenome assembly FWPV01 (sample SAMEA103939776, study PRJEB20133) | metagenome | reverse complement strand
TGCATCGAGTGGAGCTGGTGGCGACCTACACTCTTTACTTCGCAGGGGAATCGGCCCGTCACCCCGGCCACTTCCTAGGCGAACGAGGCTGTCGCATGCACACCTGCGCGTCATCCGGCTGGCACAATGCACTTGACCGTGCGCTGCTCCTTGTGCTCCTGCTGGCGCTTTTGCTGGGCGCCGGCCTGCGCTTCTGGCGGCTGGACGCGGAGAGCCTCTGGCTGGATGAAGTCACCAGCATTCTGCTGGCGCGCTCCGACATCTCGACGCTGATCCGCACCACTGCTGAGGACATTCACCCGCCAGTATATTACGTGTTGCTTCACCTCTGGCTGCGCCTGGGCGAGGGCGAGTTCATGGCACGGGCGCTGTCCGCCTTTGTTGGCGTGATCTCTATCGCTCTCATCTACCGGCTGGGCGCAAGCCTCTTTGGCAACGGGGCCGGTGCAGCCAGTGCTCTGCTGCTCGCCGCCTCGCCGCTGCACATCTGGTATGCGCAGGAAACGCGCATGTACATATTGGTCACGTTCTGGACACTGGCCGGGTCGTATTGGCTCTGGCGGGCGCTGCAATGTGGCCGTTGGTGGCAGTGGCTGGCGTATGCGTTCTGCATGGCGCTTGGCCTTTATACGCACTATCATGCGATCTTTGTGCTCCTTTTTCAAAACCTGTTCGTTGCCTTTTGCTGGATTCGCTCGCGCGACCGGAGGCAGTTAGCGCGCAGCTGGCTGCTGGCCGACGCGATTATCGCGTTCCTGTTTCTTCCCTGGCTGCCGGTGTTGTTGCATCAGGTGGCGCAAGGGGGCGGCGGCTGGGTGGAAAAGGCGATCGGTCACCCTGGCCCACGCGTGTTGGTCGAGACATGGATAGATTACAGCGTCGGGAGCGCGCGGCAGTGGTATCCGCTCTGGTTACGGCGCGCTGGCTACTTGCTCTTTGCGCTGGCAGCCGTATGGCCTTTTGCCACCTTCGCCGCGCGATGGCGGCGAAGGGTCAAAGCGGATTGGCTACCGCTCCTCTATGCAACTGTGTATCTCGTCGTGCCCCTGCTGGCAGTATGGACGATCTCGCAGGTCAAGCCCATATACGCCGGACGCTATCTGCTCCCTTTCCTGCCCCCCTACCTGCTTCTGCTGGGGTGTGGCGTGACACAACTCCCCTGGAAGATCACGCGCCTCAGCTTGCTGATCGGTCTGACAACCATCTCGCTGGTGGGCGTCGGGCTCGCGGCATCACGGCTGCAGAAGGATGACTGGCGTGGCGTCGCCGCATGGATCGCCGCAGCAGCGCAGCCCGGCGACGTTGTGCTCTGCGAGCCGGTGTGGAACTACAAGCCGTTCGAGTACTATGCCGGTGGTCATGTGGCCGCCTACCATGACTGGCCGGTCTCGATCACCGCGAACGATGATCCCGGCGCGCTGTTGCAGCCGGTAGTGACCGGCCGCACTCGCCTCTGGCTGATCTGGACGCCCAAGCACTACAGCGACCCGGAGGGCATCTTGCAGACCTACCTGGACGGCCGACGCAACCTGTTGGTGCGCCGCGAGGTGCCCGGCATCGTGATTGATTCGGAACAGCTCAAGGTGTTGCTGGTCGAGATGCAACAAGAGGCAGGCGTGACCGTCCTCACCCACACCCTCGCCGCGCGCCCGATTGTGGAAAGCAACGCCGTGAAAGGGGCCTTTATCGAGCACAAGATGGGCCGCCAGGCCATCCTCGCCAAGGTGGTCGTGGACGCCACCGGCGAGGCCGACCTCGCCTGGCAGGCCGGCTGCCCCATGCGCTGGACGGAAGGCTCCGCCAGCTTGGAGTTCAAGATGGGGCGCGTGGACCTCGACGCGCTGTATCAGCATTTCAAGCGCCACCCGGAGACCTTCCCCGTGGGGATGGACATGGTCAAGGGGTTCGCCGAGTTCGAGCGCAACTGGGTGGAACGCGGCATCTTTTTCTTTCCGCATGGCGGTGGGCGCTGGTGGGATATCTTTCAGCGCGCCATCGAGCGCGGCGAGTATCAGCCGCAGCGCGGCATCCTCTGGAGCCTGGACGCGGCCGGGCTATACGGCCTGAGATGGCTCGACACGGTCATCATCAATTCCAACTTCTGGCGCGTGAATACCTTGAACCCGCGCGATGTCTCGCTGGCGGAGATGGAGGCGCAAAAGATCTGCGGATACGTGGCGGACTTTTTCCGGCGACACGTGCCCGGCTTCGAGCGCGCCTACATTGTGCAGATCGCCAACGATTTGGGCATCCGCGTCAGCCGCGGCATCGAGGGGCAAACGACGCTCACGGCCGAGGCCGCCAACGCGCCCCATCCGACCTACGCGCCCGACGTCATCGCCTGCGAACCCGGCACACAAAACTTTCAGCAGTCGGGCGAGTTCTTCTGGCCGCACACGTTCGACATCCCTTACGGCATCATCGTGCCGAAAAAGGTCGAAAACCTGCTCATCGGCAGCGGCAAAAGCATCTCTTGCGAGCCGCAAGGGTTGATTCGCGGCATGTCCGGATGTATGATCGTGGGGCAAGCGGCCGGCGTGGCGGCGGCGTTGGCGGCCGGGCAGGGCATCCCGCCCCGCGCGCTGGATATACGTGCCCTGCAACGCGCGCTCCTGGATCAGCGCGTCTACCTGGGCGCGCCCGAGCGTTTGGCTGCGCTCGGCCTTTGATGAAAGCAGATCGCGCATTGGGCAGAACCGCTGCGATCGCTCGACCGCTTTGGCACTCTAAACTATCAATCGGAGGATTGGATGATCGGCATTTCGTTTCATTCCGGCGGCCACGTGGACAAGCCGCTCCCCTGGGTGATCGAACACCTGGGCACCATCGGGTACGACGCCATCGAGATCGTTTGCGGCCCCGAGGCGCACATCCGCACGGGCGACCCGCTCGAACCGCAACTGGAGCAGACCAAGCGCCTGCTCGCCCAGTTCAACCTCAAAGTGGCGGCAATCAACCCCTACACGCTGCCCCCCATGGTCAACCTGGCCAAGGAGGATCGCGCCAAGGCCGAGAGCTTTTGGACGCTCCTGATGGACATCGCCCTAGAGCTAGGCTCCAAAAACGTCAATTTCCTGCCCGGTTGGCTCCCCGACGGCGACGCGGAGGCCTGGAAGCTCCTGATTGATGTGCTCAAGGTGCTCACCAAGCGCGCCGAGGACAAGGGCGTCTATTTGGCAATCCACGACCATGAAAGCATGATCATTGACTCGCCGGACAAGTGCGTCAACCTGATCGAGCAGGTGGGTTCGCCCAACCTGAAGGTGCTGTGCGACATCACCAACTTTTACATCCTCGGCGCGGACGTGGCGCAGGCGGTGCGCCGCGTGGGGCCGTATATCGTGCATTGCCACGAAAAGGGCGTGAAAGGCAAGTACCCTTACGCGCAGTTCCTCGTGCCGGGCGAAGAGGGGGACGAGTTCCCCTTTGATCCCTTTGCCTTGGCCCTGGCCGAGGTGGGCTACACGGGGTGCATTTCCGTGGAGGGGTTCAAGTGGCAGCGCCAAGACAAGGCGCAGGTGGCCTATGACATGATCAGCACGCGGCTGCGCGCGTTGGGGCTGCGCCCGTAGCATCCGCCCTCTGGGCAATGGAATCACGTCATTACAGAGTTGGGAGCGTGAACATGAGAATCATTGATCCGCACGTCCACGTCTGGAAAGCCGATCCCGCTTTCCCGTGGGCCAAAGAGACGACGAACCCGCCCGCTCAGGACGCCACGCCCGAAATGTTGCTCGAACTGATGTCCGCTCATGGCGTCGAAAAGACGGTACTCGTCCAGGTCATTTATTACCGCTGGGATAACCGCTATACGGCGGAGGCCTTGCGCAAATATCCGGACAAATTCATGGGCGTATGCCGCGTCAACCCCGAGGACCCTGCCGCGCCCGACCATCTGAGCTACTGGACCCAGGAGCACGGCTTCCACGGCGTGCGCCTCAGCCCGGCGACGGACGCCTCCGGCGACTGGTTCAGGGGGCCGCTTATGGACCCGCTCTTCAAGCGCGCCGCGCAGCTCGGCGTGCCCATGCTGATCCTCACGGGCGCGAGCCGCCTGCCCGACCTGGCGAGGCTCTTGGAGCGGCACCCCGACCTGGACGTGGTGGTAGACCACATGGCCGATTGCGCCATTGATCGCCCCGAGGACTGGCCCAAGCTGCTCGACCTTGCGCGCTATCCCCGCGTGTTTGTCAAGATTAGCCATACCTGGTCGCTTTCCAAGCAGGGCTACCCCTGGCGCGACACGTGGGAGCTGGTCAAGCGGGTCTATCAGGCCTTTGGAGGGAAGCGCATCATGTGGGGCACGGATTGGCCCGTCTGCCTGCGACATGCTACGTACCCGCAAACCCTTTCGGTGGTGCGCGACGAGATGGATTTCTTCGCCCCCGAGGACCGCGAGTGGGTGCTGGGCAAGACGGCGTTGAGGCTTTGGCCTTTCAAGGCGTGAGCCGCGACGATCACCGCTATCAGAAGCAAGGGGATAGAGCACATGTCACAGTTCAAAATCGGATGCGGGGGGATCACCTGGGGCAGGCAAGTGCCCCAAGAGCAGGTTCTGGCAGAGATCGCGCAGGCAGGCTATGAGGGGGCGCCGGTCGGGCCGCGTAGCGGCGTATCGGCGGGCGAGATCCTGGCCCAATACGCCCGACATGGCCTCAAGCCGGCGCCCGGCTACCTCGGCGCCGATTTTTGGGATGCATCCCAAGAGGAGACGATCCTGGAACGCGCCAGGACGCTGGCCGCGTTCCACCGCGAGATGGGTCTGACCGAGCTATACGTCGCCGCGGGGGGCTTTGGCAGCTATCGCAACGCGCAGGGCAAGACGCGCAAGCAGATCGCCGCGCGCGTGCGCCCCGAGGATGCCATGAGCGACGCCGAATTCAAGCAATTCGCCAAGGCGCTGAACCGCGTCGGCGAGATCACCCTCGCGCAGGGGGTACGCAGTTGCTTCCACAACCATGTGGGCAGCACAATCGAGACGCGCGAGGAGATAGACCGCCTATTCGCTTTGGTGGATCGCAGCCTCGTCTTCCAGGGGCCGGACATCGGGCATCTGGCCTGGGCGGGAGCCGACCCGGTGCAATTCTGCCGCGATTATGCGGATAGCATCAAGACGGTGCACCTCAAAGACATCAACCCCTGGGTGCTGTTGGACGGGATCAAAGCCGAATGGGATTATGACACGTTCTCGCGGCACGGCATCTTTGCCGAGCTGGGCGAGGGGTTCGTCAATTTCCCGGCGCTGTTCCAGGTCCTGAGGGAAGCGGGCTTTGCCGGGTGGGTGATCGTCGAGACCGACGTCACGCAAAAGGCCAGCGCGCTGGAAAGCGCGACCATCAGTCGCAACTACCTAAAAAGCCTGGGCCTCTAAAGAAGAGCGACGCGCCTTCCAGGCCGCGGGGGCTTGTTTTTCATCCCGCGGCCTCGGCCGTCGTTTTGGATTATGAACAAATGTTCGCTATACTAGGGCCATGATCCCAGAGCGATTGACGCCGCTTCAGCAAGAGGTCGTCTCTTATCCGCGCCAGGGCGGGGGTAGCCTGTTTTTGCGCGGCCTGCCCGGCACGGGCAAGAGCGCCGCGCTGATGGCGCGGCTGGCGGCCTTGTTGCGCGAGGGGCGGCGACCTTATGAGATCCTTGTGCTCGTGCCGCAGCGCGCACAGGCGGAACGTTGGGAGCGCGCCTTGGCCTCGCTGGACGCTCCCGTGCGCGGCGCGGTGGATATCCTCACCTTCTACAGCCTGACGCGCCGCGCCGTCTCGCTCTTTTGGCCGCTGGTGGCGCGCGAGGCGGGCTTTGTCCATCCCGAGCGCGAACCGACCTTCCTCACCATCGAGACCACCCAATATTTTATGTGGCGCATCGTCGAGCCGCTCATGACCCAACAAGGCTATTTCAGCGACTTGACCATCCGGCGCGGGCGGCTGCTTTCGCAGCTCATTGACAACCTGAACAAATCGGCCCTGGTGGGGTTCGACCACACCGACATCCTGCGCCGCCTGCGGGGCGCATGGACGGGCACGCCCGACCACATCAACGCCTACTGGCAGGCGCAGGATTGCGCCATCCGCTTTCGCAACTATTGCCTGGAGCACAACCTGCTCGACTTTTCTCTGGTAACAGAGATATACCATCGTTGGTTGATGCCCAACGAAATCTATCGGCGCTATTTCCACGCGCGCTATCGTCACCTGCTGGTGGATAACCTGGAGGAGAACGTCCCCGTCGCGCACGAGATGATCGCCTGGACCATGCCTCACATGCGTTCGACCGTTTTGGCTTATGATGATGGGGGCGGCTATCGCGTCTTCCTGGGGGCGGACGCCGAGGGGGCGCTCGAGTTGGGGCAACGTTGCGCCGAGACGCGGACCTTTCGCGAGCTGTTGGAACCGACCGCGGACGCCCTGGCGCTCTCCGACGCGCTGCGCCGCAGTCTCAGGGTCGAAGGGCCGCCCGTCTCTCCCAACGGTGTTGCCGCGCGCGCCATCGCCGGGCAAAAGCGCGAAAGGTTCTGGATCAGCATGTTGCGCTGGGTCGCCGAGCGCATCGTCGAGCTGGTGCGCGATGGCACGCCCCCCTCCGAGATCGCCGTGATCGCTCCTTATGTCAATGAAGTGATGCGCTTTGCCCTCGCGGAAGAGCTGGCGCGCCACGGGATACCCCTCTACCTCCTGCGCCCCGCCATGGCCTTGCGCGACGACCCGACCATCCGCGGCCTCTTGACGCTGGTCCTGCTGGGCCATCCCGACTGGCAGATCAACATCCAGGGCGAACCGCAGCCACTGCCGATCGAGGACGTGGCTTTGGCGCTGCAGACCGCGCTGGCGGGGCTGGACGCCATTCGCGCGCGCCACTTGGCCAGGGCCGCGATCAAAAGCGGGCAGCGCATCCTGGCCGATCTGAGCGGCGCGGGCGCGAGCGAAAGCGAACAGGCCACACTGGGGCGTCTATGGGAGGCGGTGGGCTATCAGGTGCGCCAGCCGTACGAGACTTTGCGCGTTTGGCTGGAGACCTATCGCCAGGGAGAGCCCGAGCCGGTGGACATTTTCTTGTCCAAGCTGTTCGGCGCGCTCTCGCGCGCGATCGGTTACGGCCTGCACGCCGACCCCGATCGCGCGCGAGCGTGCGGTCGGCTGGTCGAGTCGGCGGCCAAGTTTCGCGCCGCGGTGGCCCTGGACGAGGCCCTGAACGAGCGCGAGGTCGCGCGTCAATACGTCGAACTGATCCTGGGCGGCATTGCCAGCGCCGAGTATTTGATTGACTGGCCCCACACGCGCCAAGAGGGCGTGCTTTTGGCTCCGGCCTACGCTTACCTGACGCGCGATGTACGCTCGATGGTCCAGTTCTGGATCGAGCTAGGCTCCGATGGCTGGTGGAACCGGCCCAACCAGCCCCTGACGCAACCCTACGTGCTCTCGCGCCGTTGGCCCATCGGCCAGCCCTGGCGCGACGTGGAAGAGGAACACGCCAAACGCGAGACGCTGGGGCGCGTCCTGCAGGGGCTGGCCGCGCGTTGTCGGGGCAAGATATACCTTGCCTCCAGCGAGCTCGGCGTGGATGGTGAGGAGCAGGCCGGGCGCCTACAGCGCGCCGTGCTCACCGCCCTGACCGAACCTCGGCGCGCGGCAAGCTCGGGAGGCGATGAGGCATGACCGATAACAGCCTCTTTGGCGTTCGCCTGCGCCGTGAACAGGCGTCTATCCTCGAGTATAGCGGCGGCCGGATGGCCGTCTCCGCCGTGCCGGGCAGCGGCAAGACCCTCACCTTGGCGCTCCTCGCCGCCAAGCTGATCCTGGAGGGGCGCATCGGCCAGGAGGCCGAGGTGTTGGTGGTGACGGTGCAAAACTCGGCGGTAGATAACATCGCGGCGCGCATCTGGCACATCTTGGACGCGCAAAGGCTGCCACCGGTCGGGTACCGCGTCTGCACGCTGCACAAGCTGGCCAGCGAGATCCTGCGCCAACGCTGCGACCTGGTGGGGCTGGAAGAGCATTTTTCGATTGTGGACGATACGGAGAGTGAGCGCTTGATGACCGGCGCGGCGGCCACCTGGATCGAGGCGCACCGCGCCTGGTGGGCAAGCTTCCTGCCTGAGGATAGCGAGGTACGCCGCAAGAATGCCGAGGAAAAATGGCGCGTTGAAACCCGCGAAGTGGGGCGCGGCGTGACGCGCTTTTGCAAACACCAACGCCTCACCCCGCAACAGGCCCAAAATCGGGCCGCCACAGCTCCCGAAGAAGAGTTCCTGAGGATGGGCGTTGATCTTTACGCCCTGTACACCGCCTATCTGCAGGCGCGCAGCGGGCTGGATTTCGACGATCTCATCTGGCGCGCCTTCGAGGCGCTCGATCAGGATAGGAGCTTCTTGCTTAACCTGCGCGCGCGTTGGCCCTACATCCTCGAGGATGAGGCGCAGGATAGCTCCCCCTTGCAAGAGCGCATCCTCGAGCGCCTGTCCGGCGAGAAGGGCAACTGGGTGCGCGTGGGCGACCCCAACCAGGCCATCAACAGCACCTTTACTTCGGCGGATCCGCGCTACTTTCGCCGCTTCCTGGAGCGCGAGGGCGTGCGCGTCCTATCTCTGTCCGAGTCGGGGCGTTGTGGGCGCCCGATCATCGCTTTAGCCAACCATCTCGTGGATTGGGTTGTTGACGCGCATCCCGAGCCGGCCGTGCGCGAGATGGCCTTCAAACGACAACACATTCAGCCCACCTCGCCGGGCGACGGCCAACCTAATCCTCCCGACGAAGAGTGTCACATCAGTTTTGGGAGCCGCCCATTCCCCGATCTCAAAGTTCAGGCCGGCCAAGTCGTGCGCTGGGCCAGCGACTATATACGGCGCTATCCCGACCGCACGGCGGCCATCTTGTGCCCCACACACTATATCGGGGCGGATGTAATGGAAGCGGCGCAAGCTCTACAGCCTCCCGCGCCGTTTGACGATTTGCTGCGCTCGACGCCCCAGACGCGCAACGTGGCCAAGGTGTTGGCCTCGGTCTGCGGCTACCTGGCCGATCCCACGCAGGCCGCGCGCCTGGCCAAGCTGTACGCCGCGCTCGCCGAAGGCGGATATTTGCGCGCCCGCGGCGATGCCCCGATGCGCCAGCAGACGGCGCTGTTGCGCAGCGTGCCGCCTCACAAGCTGCTTTTCCCGCACGGGATGCCCTCCGTGCGCGAGCTGCTGCCCGCCAACGTCGAGCTATCCGACCGCGACGCGGCCCTGCTCTCGCGTTTTGCCGAGCTGGTGGCGCGCTGGGTGCGCGCTTTGGGGCTGAGCGTGGATCAGCTCATCCTGACCATCGCTCAAGACCTGTTCACCGACGTGGCCGACCTGGCCATCTGCCATACGATCGCCACCAGCTTTCGCGCGACCGGCGAGATGCATCCCGAATGGCGTTTGCCCGACTTTGTCTCCGAATTGGATGAGGTGGCGCGCAACCGCCGCAGCTTCGGCGGCGTGACCCTGGCGGATACGGGCTATACCCCCGAAAAAGGGCGCGTGGCCGTGACGACCATGCACAAGGCCAAAGGGCTCGAGTGGGACGCGGTCTATCTGATCTGCGTGGATGACCTGGAATTCCCCAGCACCCCCGCCGATGCCTTTCGTGACGAGCCGTATTTCATGCCCGGGCGCTCGCCCGCGCTCGAGGCGCGCAAACGCCTGGAGCAATTGGCAGGGGCCGAGTTCGCCGCCCCGCTCGATCAGTCGCCCGTAGAGCAGGCGCGCCTGGAGTACATCGCCGAGCGTTTGCGCCTGCTGTACGTGGGCATCACGCGCGCCAAGCGCGACCTGGCCTTTACCTGGTGCGAGATGCGCTCCAACCGGCGCGTGCGCCAGGCGGCCGCGTTGGCCGAGTTGCGCGATTTCTTTTTCGCCTATCAACCGGGAGGTGCGTCGTGAGCGACCCGCCACTCATCGAGCCGACGTTCCTATTTTCCCAACACAGCTTGAACACGTATCTGCGCTGCCCGCGGCGCTTTTTGTTGAAATACATTGACCGCCAACCCTGGCCGATGCCGGAGGACGAAGAGCCGCGCGCCTATGAAGAGCACTTGCGTCGCGGGCGAGTCTTGCACCAGTGGCTCGCTCGGGCGCATTTGGGGTTGGAGATGGAAGCCATCGTGGCCGCCTGCGATGATGCGCTCCTACAAAAGTGGTGGCAAGCGGCGCAAAAGTTCGACCGCGAGGAGCTGCCCTCCGGCCTACGCGAGGCCGAGCTGCCCGTGGTGGTGCCCCTGGGCGACTATCGCTTGTACGCGCGCTATGACTATTTGGCGCTGGACCCCGAGGGCGAGGCCGTGATCGTGGATTGGAAGACGCTCGAGGTGCGCCCCTCGCTCGACATCTTGCGCACGCGGGTCCAGACGCGCGTCTACCTTTACACGCTGGTGGCGGCAGGGCACGTTTTTACGGAAGGGCCTTCTATCCGGCCGGAGCGCGCCTCCATGCTCTACTGGTTCGCCAACTTTCCCGACGAGCCGGCCACCATCCGCTACTCGTCGCAGGCTTATCAGCGCGACGGGCAGGCGCTGCGCCGTTTGGTGGCCGAGATCGCGTCTCTGCCGCGCGAGGCGTTCGCCATGACGGGAGACACGCGCCTGTGCGGGCGCTGCAACTATCGCAGCCTATGTGAGCGCGATGCATCGCCCGTTGTGCCGGGGGTGGACTGGCTGGACGAGGACGTGGATTTCAGCCTGGAGCTTGACGAGGTACAAGAAGTAGAATACTGATAGGATCCAATCAATGAGAGGTACTTTATGGGCATTTCCGCGGTGATAAAAGTCCGTGCGCTCACCTTCGACGTTTTCGGCACGATGGTGGACTGGTATAGCTCCATCGTGCGCGAAGGCCAAGCTCTCAACGCAGCACTGCCGACGCCGGTGGATTGGGGCCGCTTTGCCAACGCCTGGCGCGCGGGTTATCGCCCGGCGATGGACCGCGTCTTGCGCGGCGAGCTGCCCTGGCACACGATTGATCAGCTTCATCGCATGATCTTGGACGAACTCCTCCCCCAATTCGGCATCACCGGCTGGGACGAGGCGCAGATCGAGCATTTCAACCGCGTCTGGCACCGCCTGATCCCTTGGGCGGACGCCATCCCCGGGCTGCTGCGCCTGCGCACGCGCTATGTTGTTGCCGCGCTTTCCAACGGCAACACGGGGTTGCTGCTGAACATGGCCAAGTGGGCCGGATTGCCTTGGGATTGCATCTTTTCCGCCGACCTGGTGCACCGCTACAAGCCCGACCCGCTGGTCTATCAGACGGCCGCCGACCTGCTGGGCTTGCCGCCCTCGCAAGTGATGATGGTTGCCGCGCATCAAAACGATTTGCGCGCCGCGCAGGCGGTGGGCTTTCGGACGGCCTTTGTGCCCCGCCCGTTGGAATTCGGCCCGCAAGGCCACCCCGACCTGACGCCCGACCCCTCGTTTGACCTGGTGGCGGGCGATTTCATCGAGCTGGCCGACAAACTGGGGACGTAGCCACAAAAAGAAGACCCCCCGATCATGAGGGGATTGTAGGAGGATGACAGATGGACATTGCCGACCTTGAACGCATGGCGGCGCGCATCCGCTGCGACGTGATTGAGATGACCTATCAAGCGCAGGCCGGACACCCGGGCGGGTCGCTTTCGGCGGCCGACATTGTGACGGCGCTCTACTTTCGCGTCATGCGCATTGACCCCGGCCGCCCCAACTGGCCCGCGCGCGACCGCTTTATCCTTTCCAAAGGCCACGCCTGTCCCGTGTGGTATGCGGCGCTCATCGAGCGCGGCTACCTGGGGCGCGAGTGCCTGGGCACCTTGCGCTGCCTGGGCAGCCCTTTACAGGGGCATCCCGACATGTGCAAGACCATCGGCGTGGACTTTTCGGCGGGATCGCTGGGGCATGGCCTCTCGGCAGGCTTGGGGATGGCCCTGGCCGATCGGCTGCATGGGCTGGGCTATCGCGTGTGGGTGGTGATCGGCGACGGCGAGGTGCAGGAAGGCTCGATCTGGGAGGCGGCCATGGCGGCCAACAAGTTCCGCGCCGACAACCTCACCGCCATCCTGGATCGCAACCGCATCCAGAACGACGACTTTGTAGATAACGTGATGCCCATCGAGCCGCTGGCCGACAAGTGGCGCGCCTTTGGATGGCACGTGATCGAGATTGACGGCCACAACATGGCGCAGATCGTCGCGGCACTGGAAGCCTCGCGCGAGGTGCGCGGCCGTCCCACGTTGGTGCTGGCGCACACCGTCAAAGGCAAGGGCGTGAGTTTTATGGAAAATAACCCCGCCTGGCACGGCCAAGCGCCCAACGCGGAACAGGCCGCCCAGGCCCTGGCCGAAATCCGCGCCGCCGCGGGATTGGAGGGATGAACATGGATACAACCGAGCGCTTTCGCCACGTATGCCCCGAGGTCATCCCGTTCATCCAGGACGGGACCATCTTTGCGCGCGCCCCCAAACAGGCCACGCGCCTGGCCTACGGCGAGGCCATTTTGGAGGTGGGGCGGCAGATTCCGGAGGTGGTCGTCCTGAACGCCGACGTGGCCGTGCCGATGGGCACCATCCCCTTTGCCAAAACCTTCCCTGCGCGCGAGTTCAACTTTGGCATCGCCGAGCAAAATATGATGGCCGCCGCCGCGGGCATGGCCACCACGGGGCTGATCCCCTTTGTCTCGACGTATGCCGTCTTTGCCAGTTTGCGCGCGCTCGATCAGGTGCGCAATAGCATTTGCTATCCCAAGCTCAACGTCAAAATCGCCGCCAGCCACAGCGGCATCACTCCCGCGCCGGATGGCGTCACCCATCAGGGACAAGAGGACCTTTCGATTATGCGTGCCCTGCCCGGCATGACGGTCATCTCGGCGGCGGATTCGCCCACCACCAAGCTGGCGGTGATGGCCGCCGCGCGTTGGGTGGGGCCGGTCTATCTGGGCTTTACGCGCGATCCGGTGCCCATCTTGTTCGACGAAAACTATCCCTTTGAGATCGGGCGCGCCGTGACCGTGCGCCTGGGGAGCGACGCCGTCATCGTCGCCAACCGCGATATGGTCGTGCAGGCGCTCATGGCCGCAGAGTTGCTGGCGCGCGAGGGGCTGGACGTGCGCGTGCTGGATTGCCACACGATCAAGCCGTTGGATGAGGAGGCAATCCTCGCCGCCGCGCGCGAGACGGGCGCTGTCGTCACGGCGGAGAACAACATCTACTACGGCGGGCTGGGGAGCGCCGTGGCCGAACTGCTCGTCGAGCGCGAGCCGTTGCCCATGCAGCGCGTGGGCGTGCGCGATACCTTTGCCGAGTCGGGGCCGTACCTGGCGCTGATGGACAAGTACGGCCTCACCGCGCCGCACATCGCCGAGTCGGTGCGCAACGTCATCAAACGCAAAAAGCGATAGAGCCGGACACCTCCAACCCGTCGAGGGTTAGCGAAATACAAGCGGCATCCATAGCGCTGTGAAAGGCATGGTCGGGCTGGGCGTCGGCGCTTGCACGGTGGGGGCCGGCGAGGGCATCGGCATCTCGATCACCTCCATGTGCGCATCCTCGCCGTTGGCGGGCAGCAATACGCCGGACGGGTCGGTGAGCCGCAGGTTGTGCACATAAAGCCCGCTCGCGCCCGCAGCACGCGGCCGGAAAGTGATCGCGGCCAACCGGCCGCTCCCGCTGGCGCCGGGCTGCGCGCCGGACGTGATCGCGCCAAAGGTCACGCGACCGGCGGCATGGTCAATGATCGGATCTATAGGATATACAACGCGCCCCGTGCTCGACAGGAACGCGCCTTGTCCCACGCCGATCGCCTGTATCACCGCAGGGTTGTAGGTCACTTCCATCGCATAACCGCCCACGTCAACGGCATCTTGTACCATCACGTCCACGCGAAAGCTTTCTTCTGTCAAATATACCGGCTCGCCAGGCGGCATGATCCTCACAAGAGTTTCGGCACACCCCAGCACAGGGGCTGCTCCCTGAAAAATCGCGGGCACCTCGCCCAGATCAGGAGCATAGTGGAAATACGAGGGACCGGAAGCCATGTCGCCCAACAAGTTCCCATCCGCTCCACCCACGCCGATGGTCACGATGCGCGTGCCGGCCTCCTTGGCCGCCCGCGCGGCCTCGCGCGCCGCCGCGCCGCTGCCGACGGTAGCCTGCCCATCCGAGATGAAAATCATCATCGGTGCGTTGCCGCGCACATGGCGCGGGCCGGCCAGCTCTTCCTGAGCAACCAGGACTCCATCCTCCAGGTTAGAGCCGCGACTGGTGCTCAACGCATCCAGCGCGCGACGGACGCTCGCCCCATCGCGTGTCAACGCATGATCGAGCGCGGCCTCTGCCGCAAATGAGGCCAGCCCCACTTGATCTTGCGTAAGGTCGAGCAGGGCGATAAAGCGATCCGCGATCTCCTTTTCATAGGCCAACAAGTCGCCGAACATGCTGCTGGAGCGGTCAACGACCAACATCAAATCCACCGGCGCGCGCACCTCGGCACAGGCTATCCGTAGCATGCAGGTTTCGGTGCTGTTGGCGATTTCGTGCGCCTCAAGGCTGGCGAGCAGGTGTTCTGTGAAAACCAACACCGTAGATCCGCTCCCCTTGGCGCGCACGCGCATGCGCGCCAGGACGCCGTTGCCCGATATGGGGGGACGAGGGGCGATCTGCGTGACCGCATACACAATTTCGCCGCGTGCGTTATCGGCGCGGTTGACGGCCACATAGTCGGGGTACGGCATATCGCCCGGCTCGATATTGATTCCTCCACCCGGCGTGGCATCCACGACCTCGATGAGCGAGGGGTTGAACGCGACGCGCACCTGCGCGCCGTAAAGCTCGCGCACATCCTCGATGCGCAACGCGATCCAGGCCTCCTCGCCCACCTCCAGCGCAAGATGCGCCGGATCAAAGCGGATGACCGCACCGGGCGACAGATAGGTTTGGCCCCTCACCAGCCCACCTGCCACGACAGGCCACACCATCAAGAGCGAGGCAATAACCCATAGCAGCACAGCAGACCAGCAACGCGCCCTCATATCCGTACCTCCTCTGATAAGTACAAAAGCCGCCCTTGGCGCAAATGCAACCCTAAAAGATTCGAGACAATCATAACCGCCCTGACCGTGATCGTCAAGCGCTTGCGTGCACGGCCGGTTGGCGCTAAACTGAGCGCGATTTCAGATGAGGAGAGCGAAACATGGCACTGTATGGCGGCATCGAAGCCGGCGGCACCAAATTCGTATGCGCCGTGGGCACCTCCCCGGAGGATGTACGCGCGGAGGAGCGCTTTGCCACCACCACGCCCGCCGAGACGATCGAGCGCGCGTTGGCTTTCTTTCGGGAGGTGCAAAAGAGCGAACGATTGGCGGCGGTGGGCATCGCCTCGTTCGGGCCGATAGACCCCAACCCCGCCTCGCCGACGTTCGGCTATATCACCACGACCCCCAAGCCCGGCTGGGCGCACACCGACCTGGGCGGCATCGTGCGCCGCGCGCTGGGCGTGCCCGTGGGGTTCGACACCGACGTCAACGTGGCCGCGCTGGGCGAGCATCGCTGGGGCGCGGCGCAGGGGCTGGACACGTTCATCTACCTGACCATCGGCACGGGCATCGGCGGCGGAGGGATGGTCAACGGCAAGCTCATCCATGGGCTGATGCATCCGGAGATGGGGCACATCCGCGTGCCGCACGACCGCGCCAAGGACCCCTATCCGGGGTGTTGCGTCTATCATGGCGATTGCTGGGAGGGCCTCGCCTCAGGGCCGGCCATCGTGGGGCGCTGGGGCAAGCGCGGCGATGCCCTGCCCCTTGATCATCCCGCTTGGGAGCTGGAGGCCGAATACCTGGCCCTGGGGCTGGTGAACCTGATCTTGCCCATCTCGCCACAGCGCATCATCTTGGGCGGGGGCGTGATGGAGAACGTTCACCTTTTGCCGTTGGTTCGCGCGCGGGTGCAGACGTTGCTCAATCATTACATAGCAGCACCGGCCATTGAGGAACACATTGACGAATACATCGTCCTGCCGGGCCTGGGCAATCGTTCAGGCGTGTTGGGGGCCATCGCCTTGGCCGAGCTCGCGCTGGCCGGCCCTGCCCTTTGACAGTCGTTCTTTTGGGCATATACTCTGACAGGGATGAAGGCAGAATGATGAATATCGGGCGCGTTGTGTCTTGCAGCGGCGGATCATCGTATCCAACATGCCGGACCGCTTCATCCTTCCGCCTTCGTCCCTCATCCTTTCCAACAAGCGAGGTGTAATATGAGCACAAAAACGATCGGGTTCATCGGTTTGGGCATCATGGGCACGCCCATGTCCGGGCATATTATGAAAGCCGGACACAAGGTGATCTGCTATGACATCGTGCCCGCAGCCATAGAGCGCGTGGTAGCCATGGGAGCGGTCGCCGGGACCTCTTGCAAAGACGTGGCGAGCCGGTCGGAGATGGTCATCACGATGGTGCCCGATTCGCCGGACGTCGAAAAAGCCTACTTGGGCGAGAACGGCGTCCTCGCGGGCGCCAAGCCGGGGACGTTGTTGATTGATATGTCGTCCATCTCACCCGTGACGGCCAAAAAAGTGGCCGAGGCCGCGGCCGCGCAGGGCTGCCCCATGTTGGATGCCCCCGTGAGCGGTGGCGAGGTGGGCGCCAAAGAGGCGCGGCTTTCGATCATGGTGGGGGGCGACCCCGCCGTGTTCGAGCAGGCGCGGCCGATCCTCGAACTGATGGGCAAGCCCACGCTGTGCGGCCCATCCGGATCGGGACAGGTGGTCAAGGCCTGCAACCAGATCCAGGTCGCTATGAACTTTATCGGCATGGCCGAGGCGCTGGTGCTGGGCGCCAAAGCGGGGGTGGATCCGGAGATCATCCTCCAAGTGCTCAGCGCCGGCTATGCCCAGACGCGCGTGATGGACGTGCGTGGGCCGCGCGTGCTCAAGGGCGATTATGCCCCCGGCTTCCGCAGCCGCT
>FWPV01003323.1_pt1 | contig 16946 bp, 14 predicted proteins | sample 2228371 | NCBI WGS metagenome assembly FWPV01 (sample SAMEA103939776, study PRJEB20133) | metagenome | reverse complement strand
TTCAACCTGTCCATGATCATGGCAGATATGGTCTGGTTGAGCTGATTTATCTGGTGAAACAAGTCAGCCGTAGTTGGTCCTTCGCCGGACATTCTCGTCCCCCTGCGAGTTGCATATTGCTCACGTTGGTAATCCATACGCCACCTCTCAAATTGACAATCTGTTGAATATGGTCTCCTGTCGGAGTCTGAAACGCATTTCTTACCAGGAGAGATCAGTTTCCTCTTGGTTTATCGGGTGCCTGTACATCCAATGATGGTGCGATAGAGATAGTGAGATCGGCGTTGTATATTGGAAGGACGGCACGGTAGCGGGTACGCTTTTCCAGCGACTCAGGTAGCCGTATCTCGATCTCGATCCGGCGCACTTCACCGGGCTGCAAAGTAAATCTCCCGGAGCGGTTGCGCACCCGCAGGATGCCGGCTTGGTCCAGGACGGCTTTAGATTGGTGGGCAAATTCGGTCAGGATATTATCCAGATTGCTTTCCTCCTGGGAGCCAATCGCAGCCGCCACAGCCCTGAGGATACGGCACTGGACCAGCTCATCATCCAGTGGAATAGCTGAGATCTCTTCAATCGTCAGCTCGACATTGCCGTCATTCCTGAGAACGATCTGCTTGACGGCTGTGGATCCGGGTCGGTTGTGGATTACCAGCACGCTCGGAGAGATCGTCAGGTGGATACGCTCGGTGACGTGGAAGATAACCGGCCAGTTTTGGTCTGCCATCTGGAGCAAGGCGTGGTATTCGCCGGGTGGGGTGGTGGGGTCAAGGGCAAAGCGCAGCGGTACGCGCCGTCTCTCGCCCGGCTTGACGATTACCGAGGGCACTTTGCGCGCCACTATCATATGCTCCACCGGTCTGGCTGTCTTGGAAATCGCCGCTTCACGGTCACGCAGCTCAGCGCCCCTGAAGACCATGCGCCCTTCTCCCAGATTGTGCAGGAACAGCTCACCTTTAAGAGCACCCGGTTGACCCATAAGGACAATCGGTTTCTCGCCCCGGCTCTCCACGGCTTCAACATCCGCAGCTTTCTTTTTAGCGGGCATTGCTGCGCCTCCTAATCAAATCGAATCCGTAAACCGTCCTCAGAACCGCCTGTTCTCTCCGGATGACCACCGGCGGCATGCTTGCTGCCCCGGCTGCCTCCCAGGGTAACCTGCGGTTTCTTGGGCATTTCCTCCACAATAATGCGCGATTCACCCGCAAAATTGAATCCCAATACTTCCATACCGAACAGGGTGATCCCGAAATGGTGGTTGTAGGGCTGTCGGATGCAGGTGGGTGGAGGACCCCCGAATTCCAGCTTAAAGCACAGGTCCATTACCACTGGTCGGATATCCAGGTCAATATCGTTGCTGAGTTGGATGGGCTTGATATCCATGGTGGTGTCGACATCCAGGTCGGCTGAAATCTCATTCTGCATGCGGATCGGCTCGGTGATAGCAAACTCATTGCGCCCTTCGGTGCGAATCGGCTCGGGGACAACGATCTCCATCCGCATACCGATATCGTCCAGACCGACGATCTCGATGCTGTTCGACGAATCGATATTTGCATCCACATCCATGTCTACGTCGCCGCCTTTACCCATATTTAGCCTCCATTCAATTGTCTGACGAAAAAGAGAAAGCGCCCCGAGATATCGCACTCGATCACCACTGGCGCAATGACCGGTGTTACTGCTCGGAATAATAGACAATTATTACCATGATTGTCATGAAACCGCAATGCTATTTTAACGACATCTTAACCAGATTGAACCGGAAGAACGTGAGGAATAACATCGTCCGCAGAGCGCCCCAAGCGAGCGACAACAGCAGCGCTGCCACCAACAACAAGCCCACGTCGGGCACATCCCAGAGCACAATCTGCAGGTCAACGGCGTTATCGGGCAGGAGCTTGAGGAACAGGTAGATGACCAGGGCAAGGTCTATCGCCAGGGGGATGACCACATGCAGCAGCATGGTGCGGCGGCTTGGCTCGGCAGGGTCGGTGCCCCGCCGGATGTCCCGCCGGATGTCCCGCCATTTGCGGTACGACCACACCATCTCGCCGACCAGGAGCAGCACAACCAGCGAGAAGACCCAGCGGCTGTTTTGCACCAGGAAGTTCTCCTCCCAGGCAGGGAAGTACTGCGCCTCTCCCCCGTTGGCGATCAGGGTCACATCCCAGGCAAAGCCGTCTTGCGCCGAAGCCACCAGGGGATCGTTGCTGTTCATCAGGAGCGCCACACCAAAATCCTGCTCGGGTAGAAAGAACAGCGTGGCAAAGTAGTTCACCCAATCCCCGCCGTGGAAGACGAGAGGGAGATGCTCGTAATTCTTCAGGTCGGTGGTGAGCGTGTCGAGCAAATCGCGCCCCAGGAAGTCTTTGACGCGCGTCCAACCCATGGCGTAACCGGAACCAGGCTCCCACTCATAGCCGGTCTGGTGCAATTGGGCAGCGCTCTCGGCGGAGAGCAACCTTGCCTCGCCGTATTGCCCCTGGTTGAGGTGGGCGATCAGGTAGCGGCTCAAATCCGAGACGCTGGACCACAGTCCGGCGGAGGGCAGCGTGGCGCGCGAGTAGGGCATGCGGTTGTCGTAGACCAGAGGGATGCCAAAGAAAGGGTAATAGCCGCTGGCGGCGCCGTTTGCCCTGGCTTCGGAGAGGGAGGTGTAAGAATGAGTCATGCCCAGCGGGTCGAAGATATTTTTCTGGATATAGCTCTCGTAGCTTTGCCCGGAGACTTGCTGGATCAGCAGCCCCAGTACATCGTAGTTGAGGTTGGAGTATTCCCAACCCTCTCCTGGCTTGAATTTGAGGGCGCCCGCCCGCAGCTCGCGCACGGCAGTCTCCAGGGCGTCGGGGCTGTCGGGTCGCAGCGTCGCCCGCACCCCTTCGATCTCCGAGAAACCGCTGGTCTGGTAGAGCAGGTGGGCGATGGTGAGCGGCTCGCCCTGCTCCCCGGCAACCTGGAACCAGGGCAGGTGCTTCTGCACGGGGTCATCCAGGCTCAGCAGTCCCGCCTCCACCAGTTGCATCAAGCCCAAGGCAGTGAAGGACTTGCTGACCGACGCCAGCAGGAAGGGCGTATCGGGGGTGACCGGCTCGCCTTGGACGTTGGCGACGCCAAAACCCGCCAGGTATTCCACCTCGCCATTGCGCACGATGGCAAGCGCCGCGCCGGGTATCTTATAGCGGTGCATTTGGGTCTCCATAAACGATTTAATTTTGTCGGCGTATGGGGGCGGGGAAGGGGACTGGGTGAAAAAGGCGAGCGAAATGGGCGGGGTGTGGAGCGCCGCGAGCAGGAGGGCAAGGAGTGGGATAAAAATCCGGTTGGCTAGAAGATGCACCTGTTGAATTCCTCCTGTCTGGAGCCTGGCGTGTGGGCTGGATGACTGTGTATTATACATAATATACCGGATATATCCAATAATCAATAATTGGGGAGAGCCACAGGATATTCACAAAAGGGGTACCCTCTCCTGGCGAAGCCGAAGTGGCAGTTGAGGGATGGCGAAATTGCGCTCTCCGACTGTGCAAATGGCGCTCCACTCAGAGCGCGGGGGGAGCCATCCACGAATTGGACACGGATAAAGGCGGCGCCCATTCGTGTATCTGCCCATATTCGTGAATGGCATCTTCAGGGCAACTGACTCCCCGGATCTGTTTATAATATCTCTCTGCGCTCTTTGCGTTCTCGGCGTTGAAAAAAGAATCCATGGAGGCGATATGAACTTTCCAGCCATCTTTGCCATCATCGTAGGGGTGGGGATGATCGGACAGTGGGCAGTATCCTACTTCTCGAAGCAGATCCTCGAGCTGAAGACAGAGCCGGTCCGCATCGGTTTCCACCTCGCCGCCGAGTTCATCACCGCCCTGGCGCTGATTGCCGGCGGGGTGGGGCTGCTGGGTGGTTGGGCATGGGGCGTGCCCGTCTATCTGGTCGCCACGGGTATGCTGCTCTACACCGCCATCGTCAGCCCGGGCTATTTCGCCCAGAAAGGGCAATGGGGCTGGCTGGTTATGTTTGGGGTAATCCTCCTGCTGGCGTTGGTCAGCCTTTCGTTGGTGATATAGCCTTGCACTTCCAGGCGACGATAACTCTATGCCAGACAGGCAACTCCACCAGCAAGAAGTGCAATCTTTCCTCGCCGGGCGCCTGGGCGGCTGCGCCTGGGAGCTGACCTTGCCGCACGGCTGGGGCAACGAGACTTACTACGCCCGCTGTGGCGCCCGGACGTACTTCGTCAAGCTGGGGGCGCAGGCGCCGCGCTACCAGGCGATGGCGGCGCTGGGCTTGACGCCCGAAGTGCTGCTCGCCGGCAGCCTGGCGGATGGCACCTCGATCCTGGTCCAGCCATATATCCAGGGCAGGCAGCCCACGCGGGACGATTACCGCGCTCACCTGGAGCAATTCGCCAGCGTGATATGCTGCGTGCATCACAGTCCGCAGGTGCGGCAAACGCTACCCGCCGCCTCCAGCCATGCTTATCGCGCCGTCGGTCTGGAAGCCCTGGCGCGCCTCAAGCACAGGTGGGAAGGCTTCCGCCCGCAGGTGCCGCAGGAGGCGGCGTTTGTGGATAAGAGCCTGGAGCAACTTGCCGGGCTGGTGCGCAGCTTCCAGGGAGAGGGGCTGGTGGCGTCGCATAGTGACATCTGCAATGCCAACTGGCTGATCACCCCCGCTGGGCGGTTGTACCTGATCGACCTGGACTCGATGGGGCTGGACGACCCGGCGCTGGATATCGGCGCCACACTGTGGTGGTACTATCCACTCGAGCTGTGGGGCAGGTTCCTGGAAGCAGCCGCTTACCCGGATGACGAGAGCTTCCGGCTGCGCCGGCGCGCTCGCCTGGCGATGCATTGCCTGCATATCCTGCTGCCGCGCCAGGGTAGCTTCGACCGCTTTGAGGCGCGCAAGTTTTCCGAGGCGCTGACGGATTTCAAGGCTGCCCTGGCAGGTGAGGGCAACCCCCAGATGAGGGTTTAAGGACTGGCGGTGCTCCGCGGCTGCTGTGGAGAGGTCACAAACTTTGGCAGCATAGCATTGTTACCACCCGGGACATGCACAGCACTGCCAGACCTGTTGTTTCAACGGGTTTGGCAATACCAGCCTGGAATTCATTCGCGGGTGTGCGTATCACCGAAGGTAGCGCGGATCAATTGTCTTGTAGAGACGCTCCCGCCGGGGAGTCTCTACAAGATGATGGCAGGCGGGATTCCATCCCGCCGAAAGCCTTATGGGCGGACAATCATGGGCATATAGATATTAATCGCTCCTCGAACAATCACATTATCGAATTTCACCACATCCGTTTGATCGCCCCCGCTCCAACCCGCCACACCTATTCTTCCCTTGCCGGGTATAGCGGTGTATTCGATAATCAAATCATCGTTTATGAATACTTTGATGTTGGCATCGAGCAATTCCACTTTGACGTGGTAGAGAATTCCATTTTGACTGGGGTATGGGGCGGAATCCAGAATCTGGTCGTTCAAACCCAGAAGCACATAGTTGTAGGGAAAATTCTCTCCACCATCACCAACCAGATTAACATAATAACATTTGCCTGGGTTACAACGGAAGGAGAGAGATTTATTGGCTCCCAGGACCCCGGTGATATCAACCTCATATATGAACGGAGGCGGAGCTTTGGCAAAGCGGGGCGATCTGGTTACGAGCCTGTGTTCATTCTCGGTCGGGTTTTGTACCGGGGTGATCCAGTATCGTTAAACAACCAAAAATCGCAGAAAAGCGCTTGACAAAAGTGCAAAATCTTGCTATTTTTATAAAAAAGCAACAATATCAATCAAGAAATTGCCAGATAATTACATAATCGTTCAAAAATATGATCAATAATGAGCGCCAAAGTCGGATTTTGAAGATACTTGAGCAAAATCCCAGCGTGCGCGTTGCTGATTTGAGTATCTGGTTGGGCGTTTCTCAGGCGACTGTACGCCGTGACCTGGACCGGCTGCACCGCACAGGACAGATTCAGCGGATTCACGGGGGGGCAGTGCTGGCGGAAAAACTGGAACCCGAAGCTCCGGTTATGCAGCGCTCCGCAGAAAACCCTGACGAGAAGCGCCGCATTGGTCAATTAGCAGCCAGTCTGGTAATGCCAGGGGATACCGTCTTCATCGGTTCTGGTTCTACCACCATGGAAGTCGCTCGCAACCTGGTCGGTCGCAGCGATATCACTGTCATCACCAATGCCCTGACGGTGATCAATCTGCTCTCTCACGAAGTTGGTATCTCTGTCGTCGTTACCGGCGGTTTCCTGCGACAGTCAGAACTATCTTTCATTGGGCATTTGACTGAGTTAGCGCTGAGGGAGTTACGTCCAAATAAGGTCATTATGGGTATCCGTGCCATTAGCCTGGAAGCGGGTCTTACCAACGATTGCCTGCCGGAGGTCTCTACCGATCGCGTGATCATCAAATCCGCGCCAGAGGTGATTCTGGTTGCCGATCACACCAAATTCGGTCAGGTATCCACCGCCCTGGTAGCTCCGCTTACTGCCGTTCATACTGTGGTCACCGATTCTGGCATCGATCCAGAAACCCTCTCCGCTTTGCGTGGGATGGTAAAAACCGTTCTGCTTGCTTGAAAGGGTATTATGACATCCAATAACTCCCGACTATCCTTCACGTCGCCTGTCGTATTGGGCATTGATGTCGGTGGTACAAAGGTCGCAGCCTCCCTGGTAGATGCTGACGGCAGGTTGCTGGGATTGGCGCGTCGTCCCACCGATGTACAAGGCCCAGATGCCACCCTAGACAGTATTGCTGATGCAGCCGAGCAAGCGATTGCGCTCGCCGGTTTGGAGAGAGGCGAGGTGCGCGGCGTTGGGCTCGGTATTCCGGGTGTGGTGGATCCTCAGCGCGGCATTGGTGTGGCTTCGGTAAACCTGGGCTGGCGTGATGTGCCGGTCTCTGCCGGGTTGGAGCGACGCCTGGGATTGCCCTGTTTTATTGAAAACGATGTCCGGGCGGCGGCATTGGGCGAATTCCGCTATGGCGCAGGGCGCGGGATGGAAAGTATGATTTTCATGGTACTGGGGACGGGTATTGCCGCCGCATTCGTCCTGGGAGGGCGCATTATCACCGGTTCTCATGGCATGGCGGGCGAAATCGGTCATGCTGTGATCGATCTGGATGGACCGCCCTGTAAGTGCGGGGGACACGGTTGCTTCGAAGCCCTGGCTTCTGGTCCGGCGATTGCGGCTCGTGCCGCACAAAAGATCCAGGCGGGTCGCGCTTCCTTGCTTTCCGAAGCCTCTGGCGATGCCCATCTCACCCTGACCGCGGAGCAGATTTTCAACGCTGCTGCCCAGGCGGATGATCTCGCCCTGGAAACGGTCCGAGAAATGGCGAACGACGTCGCTTTTGTCGTCCAGTTCCTGGCGTTGGCTTACGACCCTCAGTTGTTTGTGTTGGGTGGAGGGGTGACCAGGGCGAGGGCATTGTTTTTAGACCCTTTGCTCTTGGCGCTCGATCGCATGGCTCAGGAGAATTGGGTATTTCGGCAAGTTTACACCCCTGAAATGGTGCAACTCAGCCGTTTGGGCGATGAGGTCGGGGTGCTTGGCGCTGCTGCCCTCGTACCTTTGAATGGATGAGATCGGTCGCCCGCTGTAACGTGTTTTCTCTGTAGAGCTTGCTTGACTAAAAAGGAGGTGTTCATCGCGATAAATATAGAATGAAATTGCACCAGATGAATCGAATGAAAAATCGAAATATAACCTGTGTGAGAATGCGAGGAGAAAATAAAAATGAAATACAAGCTTTTCATCAACCTGTTCTTCATCGCCTTATTGTTGGGGGGTGCCCTGGCTGGTTGCGCCAAACAACCCGCCCAAGAAGCGCCTGCCCAAGAGGCACCTGCCCAAGAAGCGCCTGCCAAACCAGCCGGTCCAGTCTCTTTGAATTTCGTCACCTGGTCATACGGTGTGGAGACCATCGCCGATAACATTAAGAAATTCCAGGATCTCTATCCCGATATCACCGTCACCCACAAAGATTACTCCTGGTTGGACTATCACGACACCATGGTGGGCTTGTTCACTGCTGGCAGCGCCCCAGAACTGGTGTATGGTTCCGACCACTGGCTGCAAGAATGGGCTTCCGCAGGCTGGCTTGAGCCGCTTGATCAGCACTGCCCCAACGTCAAAACCTATAATGCCGAAGTCGCCCCCTACGCCCTGGAAGGCATGACCTACGAGGGCAAGACCTACGGACTGTCCTACTACGCCGACACAATGGATTTCGTCTACAACGAAGCCTTGCTCAAGAAAGCTGGCTTTAACGAAGGTCCCAAGACCTGGGATGATGTTTACAACATGTCCAAAGCGATTAAGGAGCAGGGCATCAATCAGTATCCCATCATCATGGCGTGGTCTCAGAAAGAGGGGGCATACCCCGAAGCCTTCACCTCCATGGTTTACAGCCAGAACGAGGGTCCCAATGCCATGTTCGACAAGGACCTGAACCCGGTCTTCAATCAGGAAGGCAGCGCCGCCGCCCAAATTCTGGATTGGCTGCGTAAGGTCTATGAGGAAGGGCTTTTTGATCCTGCCAGCCTGACCACCGCCGAGATCGATCAGGTCAAATCAATGCAGGCTGGTCAACACGTCTTCACCATCGTCCCACAGTACAACATGGCGGAGCTGAACAAGCCTGGCAGCGGCGAGTATGCCGGTCAGTTCAAGATCGCTCTCATGCCTGGCAAGAGTCACGCCACGGTTGGCTATGTTCGCTTCTATGCCATGACCCCCAAGGCTGTTGAGGAAGGCAAGGTAGATGCCGCCTGCAAGTTCCTGGATTACTTCGGCGGCAAGACCGATGGCGAGTACAAAGTGGTCAAGCGCTGGGCAGTGGAGAATGGCTTGGGCTTTGCCCAGTTGCCCCTCTTCGACGACCCCGACGTGATCGAAGCCTTTGGCAAATGGGGCGATGTGCCCACGATCAAGGAGCAAGCCAAGCTTGCCCGCGCGAAAGAGGGCATGACCACTTGGTACGGCTCCTGGGATGTCTACGCTCGCGCCGAAATCCACAAAGCCATACTTGGCGAACAGTCCATCATGGATACGCTCAACAATATGGCTAATAAGTGGAACGAGCTCAAAGCTCAAGGATAATCCCTCACCAAGAACGTTGGAGGGCAGGAGTGATGCAGGACTGCCTGCCCTCCACTCTTGTTTTGAACTGTGCATTTCGCTCTTGCCCTGCTTAGACGATTGCCCCGCTGCAATATCGAAGAGCAGCAAGCTCATGTTTTAATCGTCTGGATTTTGCCCTCGTTAGTTTTTATTCCCATCTGGAGGTGCCAGAATGGCTGTCAGCGCCGCCGTTAAGCGACCAGTGATAAGAAAATCCCATCTATGGTATCGGATTTACCCCTATGTATCCGTCTCGCTGCCGTTCCTGGTGATTGCGCTTTTCACCATATATCCGGTGTTGTACGCTGTGCGCATCAGTTTTTATCAGTACATCCTGACCAAACCCAATGTACATCCATTCATTGGTCTCAAAAATTTCACCGGTGTCATCAGTAGCTACTACTTTACCAATTCGCTGGTGAATACCGCAGTGTACACAGTATCGGCGGTGACCTGCGTTTTGTTATTTGGTCTGGCAGTGGCATTGTTGATGAACACTAAAGTCCGCCTGGCTAACTGGTTGCGCGTCATCATCCTGCTCCCTTGGGCTATTCCGGCGGTGGTGGCTGGTCTGATGTGGAAATGGATGCTAAACTCAGACTTCGGTCTGTTCAACGGCTTTCTCTACTCCATTGGAGCAATTCAAGACTATCTGCCCTTCCTGGCAAACCCCACTCTGGCTAAGGTCAGCCTGATAATCGCTCATGTTTGGAAAGAAGGTCCCCTGGTGGCGATTTTTTTCCTGGCTGGACTACAGCTCATCCCCGACGAACTCTACGAAGCCGCCCGCATTGACGGCGGGGGCAGCTGGCGTATTTTCCGGTATGTTACCTTGCCCTTACTGCGTCCTGTTATCCTGATCGTCCTGGTGTATGAAACCATGACTGCCATTCTGGTATTTGATCTGATCTATGTGCTTACCGGCGGTGGTCCAGGCGACGCAACGGCTATGATCAGTTGGTTTGCATATGCTGAAATCTTCAAATCCCTCAACCTTGGACACGGAATCGCCCTATCCATTATCATCGCTCTCATCACACTGGTCTTGATCATATTGTATCTGCGCCTGTTGCGCAGCGAAGAGATGGTCTCTTGATGGAGGTGACGCCATGAGCCTGAAATCCAAGCGCAACTTGACCGCTTTTTTGTACAACTTGCTGGCTTTCCTGTTTATCCTGTACATTATCATTCCGTTCTTCTGGATGGCAATTGCCAGCTTCCAGGGTGAAAACGAACTGCTCAGGCGCCCACCCCGCCTCATCCCCCAAAACCCAACGCTGGATAATTACAACTATGTTTTCACCGGCAAAATCCCCACTGCCTACGAGGTAAAGGGGCAATTACGCAGTCGGATCTCACAGGAAGCCCGTCTGATCGCGCCCGCATTGAAGAACAGCTTCATCGTTGCTGGCTCTGTGATGCTGATTAACCTGCTGATTGCCACCCCTGCGGCTTATTCGTTTGCCCGCATCGCCTTCAAGGGGAAGCGAGCATCATACAACTTCATCCTTGCCAGCCGTTTAATGCCATCCATGGCGATTGCCATTCCATATTTTGTCATCATTCAGACTCTCAGGCTGATGAACACCTACCTGGCGCTCATTTTGATCCATCTGGCGCTCACATTGCCTTTCACCATCTGGTTCCTTTCTCTCTACATCTCCAATATCCCACGCGAGATGGAAGACGCTTCTCTGGTAGACGGATGCACCCCCTTCCAGTCTCTGGTCAAGATTGTAGCGCCGATGATAGCGCCCGGTCTGGTTGCAGCCGCGGCTTTCGCCTTTATGAGTTCCTACAATGAATTTCTCTTCGCTCGTTTCATCACCCAATCCATTAAATCTCAGACCGGTCCGGTGATCATTGCTTCGATAGCCGGCAACCCAGACGCCTCCTATTCCCTCATCTCGGTCTGTATCACCTTGGGCTTGATCCCGCCTCTCATCCTGGCAATCAGCATGCGCAAGTGGCTCACCGAGGGACTGTCGGCGTCAATCACCTACCGCTAGTGCGGGGCGTTGCCGGTTTGCCAACTTCTCTGTCTTGATTTCTGGAGGCTCTATGGCTGAAACAGACAAAGTCTCTGTGCGCGAAAGCACTATCCAACTTCCCACCTATGCGATTAAGGGCGAAAACCCCAACCCGGTCTTTCGCTCACAGTACGGCGTTGCCCATATCTACCCCTACACCCTGCTGGACGACATCGCCGCCCAACCTGTTGAGCGAACCTACCGCACCCTGGTGTTGGAAAACCGTTATTTGCGGGTCACCGTCATCCCCGACCTGGGAGGGCGAGTCTATTCAGTCTATGACAAAATCTCGCAGTGCGAGGTCTTCTACAAGAACAATGTTGTCAAGTTCTCACCCCTGGCTATTCGCGGCGCGTTTTTCTCCGGCGGGGTGGAATTCAGCTTCCCTGTGGCGCATGCTCCCACCACCGCCGACCCGGTCAACTGGGATATCCGTCAGAACCCCGATGGCAGCGCCAGCATCTCTTTTGGCGGTTTAGAGCATATCTCACGCCTGCGCTGGATGATCACCCTCACCCTGTTTCCCGATCGTTGCGCTCTGGCGCAGGATGTGCAACTCTACAACCCCTACACAATCCCGGGGCGCTACCATTACTGGACCAACGCTTCTGTGGATGCCGATGAGTCCCTCGAGTTCATCTACCCCTTGCGCCGGGTGCGTTCCTACGAATTTGCCGGCACCGCCTCCTGGCCCTTTGCCCGCCTCGACCTGATTTTGGATGATCCTGGTCTGCCCGGCATGGAGGGCGTGCCAATGTGGCCCGCAGACCGCATGCGTCAGCCTATCAACTTCCGCTGGCAGAAGAATATGCTCGCCCAGGTCTCGATCTTCGGTCGCGAGGTTAACTGGGATTTCTTCGGCGCCTGGCGCCACTCAGCCAACCACGGTTACGCCCACTTTGCCAACCACCAGCACGTTGCCGGGATGAAGCTCTGGTCGTGGGGCAATGCCGGTGTGGGGGTGGTCAACCAGACCGCCCTGACTGACGACGGCTCGCTCTACGCCGAGACCCAGTGTGGCGCCATGGAAACCCAGCTCGATTTTGCCTTCTTGCAAGCTGGGGAGACTCGTTCCTGGCGCGAGTGGTGGCTGCCGCTGCGCCAAATGGGCGGGCTTTCCTGCGCCAGTGCTGAGGTCGGAGCCCGTCTCAACTTTTCTCCCACCGGCAAAGACGCCAAACTGGACTGTACTCTGGCTGTTTGTCCGGCGCGTCCGCTGGGCAAAGCTCGTGTAGAGCTTTCTGTGGACGGCAATGTGTTGTTCTCAGATGTGGTCGAGATGGCTCCAGAAAAGCCCTGGCTGACGCAGTTCCGCCTCGACGCTGCCTGCCTGGGCGACAAGCCCGTTCGTCTCGTTGTTGCCGACCAGGAGGGAACAACGGCGCTGGATTACACCTTCGATCGCCAACCCAGCCCTCCATTGCCAGAGGAAACCAAATCAAAAGCAACCCCGACCACCGCCGAGGAGTTTTATCAGGCAGGTTTGCGCTACGAGAATTTCGACAATCGCGAACAGGCTCTACTGGCGTATCGCCGCGCCGTTCGCCTTAACCCACGCCATGCCCTCGCCCACTTCCGCCTGGGGCTGATGTTGCTGCGCGCTGCCGATCTCGCCTCTGCCGAATCCTCATTGCGCCGCGCTCGCCTGTACGGTTTGACTGATGCTCGTTACTACCTCGGCTTGATCGCCTTGTACCAGGGTCGGTTACAGGCTGCGTATCGTCATTTTGTCAATATCCCCGCGCAGAATGCCCTTTACCCGGCGTCTCTGGTAGGATTGGGCGTTCTCTCCCTGCATAAGGGCGATTTCAGGGCGGCTGTGGCTCACTTCCAGAAAGCCCTGCAACTCCGCAGCCCCTACTTCTCCGCATCGGTGTTGCTGGGCGCTTCCCTGAGCCGTCTGGGGCAAACAGAAGCTGCCCGCCGTGAACTGCTGGCTGTGCTCGAGGCAGACCCTCTCAATCATGCCGCCTTGCACGAGCTTGTTCTCCTGGGTGACTCTGCCCATCACGCTAAATTGGAACGCCTGCTCTCGGATGACCATCAATACTGGCTCGACCTGGCTTGCTTTTACATCAGCAGCGGTTTACTGGCAGATGCGCTCCAGGTATTGCAGGCTGCTTCGGAACGCTGGTCTTACCCCATGGTCGCTTACCTGGCAGCCTGGGTTTGCCTCATGCTCGGTAAAACAGAAGAGATCGAGCATTGGCTGTCCCTTGCCGCAGCAGTAAAACCCGATTACTGTTTCCCCAGCCGCCTGGAAGAGGTGCTTGCCCTGCATGCAGTTCTTGCGCGCGCCCCCTCCGATTACAAACCCCATTATTACCTGGGTAACTTCCTCTACGCCCATCATCGTCGCGATGAGGCAATCCAACACTGGCAGGAGGCTTTGCCCGGCTTGCGCGACTTTGACGTCATTTACCGCAACCTTGGACTGGCTGCCTGGCAGCACGAGCAAGACCTGCCGAAGGCGATCGCCCACTTCGAAAAAGCGCTCTCCCTCAATCCGCGCAACCAGGACCTTTACCTTCACCTGGACGATATCTATAAAGCCCAGGGGCTGGTGGAAAAACGTCGTGAGTTGCTGCAGATGATCTCCGCTTTGCCCGAATTGCGCGAAGATGTCCGCAAGCGCAGAATCCTGATGCTGGTAGACCTGGGTGATTATGAAGAAGCCCTGCAAATCATGCAATCGCAGATATTTGTGCCGCTCGAGATGGATCAATCCTTTCACGAACTGTATGTGCGGGCGTTGATGCAGCGCGCTGAAGCCCGCCTGGCGGCAGGATTGCCGGAAGAAGCCATCGCCGATTACCAGCAGGCATTGACTTTCCCCGTGAACCTGGGAGTTGGCGAACCCACCACCCTCAGCCAGGCGCATATCTACTATCACCTTGGCTTGGTCTATGAGCGGTTGGGGCGCTATCCAGAAGCGCTGTCAGCCTGGCGCAAAGCTGCCAGCGAACACCACCCGCATGGCTCAGCGCTCTTTGAATACGTGCAAATGGCTCTCGATAAGCTCGGTCGCTATTCAGAGCTTGGCATGGAATAATCTATATCCACACGAAAGGAGAATTTCTTTATGAAAGTCCTCTACGCAGGCGATGCTGCCTCCAAGATCGGTCCCATTTTTGCTGCTTCTCCGTTTAACTTCGAGGTCAAAGGTTTCTCTCATCACATCTGGGGTCAGCCGCTGATAGACGCCTTGACCGAAGGCGGGATTGAGGTGGTGCATATGACCAACGAGCAGGCGATCTCTGATTTTCCTCGCACCATCGAAGGTCTGTCTGAATATGATGTTTTGATCATCAGCGACTGCGAGTGCGAAGTTCTGGCGCTTTACCCGTTTTGGGTCCCCGGAACGCCGGTGCCCAGCACCAACCGCCTGAAAGCTATTCGTGAGTTCACCCGCAGTGGTGGCGGGTTGCTCATGGTGGGTGGTTGGACCTCTTTTAGCGGGCGCTTTGGTCACGGAGGTTATTATGACACCCCGGTGGAAGAAGCTCTGCCCGTTACCTGCTTAAAAGGGCTGGATGACCGCGTGGAGACGCCTGAAGGCGTGAGAGTCAACGTCAAGCAACCCGATCACCCCATCCTCAAAGGCATTCCCTGGGAACAATGCCCTGTTTTCGAGGGCTTCAACCGTATTATCCCCAAGCCCGGCTCCGAAGTGTTGGCAACCATTGGGGAGGGCGAGGATGAACACCCCTTGATCGTCACCTGGCAGTTTGGCAAAGGGCGCTCGATGGCTTTTGCCACCGATTGCAGCCCTCACTGGGCGGCGTACTTCCAACCCTGGGAGTATTACGGACAGTTCTGGCGTCAGGCGATTACCTGGCTGGCAGGCAAGTAAAGGCGTGTCTATGAAGGATATCACCTTTGCTGTAATTGGTTCCGGGTTCATGGGCGGTGTGCTTGGGCGTGTGGGCAGCGAACTGCCCTATGCGCGTTGTGTTGCTGCCGCCGATATTGATCTCGACCGCGCTCGCCAGCTTACCGGGGCTTGCGGTGGGGAAGCGTACACCGATTACCGCCAGATGCTCCGTCGCCACCACCCGGATGTTGTCATCATTGCCACCCCTGAACCCTACCACCTGGAACCGGTGCAGGAGGCTGCCCAGGCTGGATGTCATATCTTTCTGGAAAAGCCCATGGCGACCACACTGGCAGACGCCGACGCCATCAACCAGGCTTGTCTCCGGGCGGGGGTGAAGCTGATGATTGGCTACATCCTGCGCTTTGAGATCAGTTATGCCATGATCCACTCTGCCATTATGGAGGGGAGCATCGGACGTTTCCTCTCTGCCTACGCCCGCCGAATTGCCACTATCAATGAGGCGCGCCGGCTTGGGGGAAGGGTCAGCCCGGTCTCGTATATCGCGGTTCATGATATCGACCAGTTCCTCTGGTACCATCCTGTACCGGTTAAGTCCGTCTACGCCCGCGCCTTGCGCGGGCGGGTATGGGATGAATTGGGAACCTATGACTCGGCGTGGATGATGATCGAGTTTGAGGATGGCGCTCTGGCGGTGCATGAGGTGGGTTGGTGTCTGCCTGAGGAATGGGCAAAATGGCAAAAACCTGCTTCCTGGGGCGGTTTTGGCGATGTGCGCATGAATGTCATTGGTACTCATGGCAACTGCAACCTTGATTTCACCCCTATGGACCTGTTCGGCGTCGACAGGGAAGGCTGGAAATTGCCCGATACCCGTCACTGGCCTTCCATGCACGGCAAGCTGGTTGGCGCTGCCAAGCTGGAAGTGGAGCACTTCTTTGAGTGTGTGCTTCAAGATAAAACTCCGCTTATTACCGGCGAAGATGGACGCAAGTCGTTGGAAGTGATGTTGGCGGTGGAGAAATCCATCGCCGAGAATCGCATCGTTACCTTGCCGCTTTGAGGTGAAAATGCGTTCACCCGAAAGACACACCTACCGCGAGATCATGAGCCAGGGGCAAACCTGGCAGGCTGTCCTGGATGCGCTGCCGGAGCAGTTAGAGGCAATCTCCAATTGGGTAGAGCATCCCGCCTCGATGAGTCTGAGCAGCAAAGAGATGCTGGTAATTGGTTGTGGCTCCACCTATTACTTATCTCTCTCTGTGGCATCGTTTTGGCGCATGCTCACCCGTCAGCCTGCCAGAGCGTTGCCTGCCTCAGAGATTTGGCTCTTCCCTGAGTTCTCCCTTCCCGAGCAGCCATCCAGGCTTCTGGCTATCTCTCGCTCTGGTGAGACCACCGAAACGCTCAAAGCCTTGGAGGTCTTCCAATCCCGTTCTTTGGGCGAGAGTCTGGCGATCACCTGTTATCCCCAAAGCTCGCTTGCCCGTCTGGCGGACCGCTGTATGGTGGCAGCGGCGGCGCAAGAACAGAGCGTTGCCCAAACGCGCTCCTTCTCGAGCATGTTCCTGCTTGCCCAGGCGGCGGCTTACCGCCTGGGCGGGCGACCGGACTTGCTGGACCAACTCACCGCGCTGCCTGGTCTTTTCAACGCTCTGGTGGGAAAGTATGAGGCGCTTGCCCGCCGATTGGCGGAAGATACCCACCTGGAACGTATGGTCTTTCTGGGCTCTGGGGTGAACTATGGCTTGGCATGCGAAGCCATGCTCAAAATGAAGGAGATGTCGCTGACTCCCTCCGAGGCATTCCATTTCATGGAGTTTCGCCACGGTCCAAAATCGGTTGTCGGTCACGGCACCCTTATCATCGGCTTGGTCAGCGCTTCTGCGCGCCAGGCTGAGGCGCAGGTACTGGGGGAGATGCACGCTCT